>Ga0105092_10002176_pt1 | contig 10484 bp, 7 predicted proteins | sample PPLLak2March2015_FD_87021 | JGI IMG/M metagenome (GOLD analysis project Ga0105092, IMG submission 87021) | Freshwater sediment microbial communities from Prairie Pothole Lake near Jamestown, North Dakota, USA - PPLs Lake P7 Core (1) Depth... | ecosystem: Environmental > Aquatic > Freshwater >...
CAACCAATGGCCCCAATAGTCACCCATGTTGTAGCCGCAAAACGGCAGCATCGCCATCGGATCGCGCCGCACTACGCCCACCGCACCGGTGGCCGCCGCAGTCGTTTCGGACGCCAGTGTCGCTCCCAGAAAAGTCCCATGCTGCCAGTTGAAGGATTGATAGACGAGCGGAATCAGTTTTTGCCGGCGCGCTCCAAAAAGTATCGCGCTAATGGGCACTCCTTCGGGCCTTTCCCACTCCGAAGAATAGCTTGGGCACTGCTTTATGGATACCGTGAAGCGGGCGTTGGGGTGCGCCGCCGGGTGGCCGCCTTCAGGGTCCCAAGGCTTGCCGCGCCAATCCTGCGCGTTGTAGGGCACCGGATCGTCATGCCCTTCCCACCAAACGGTCCCATCAGGTCGCAACGCCACGTTGGTGAAAATAGTATCTCTCGTGATCGTCCTCATGGCGTTGCGATTCGTATTCGAGCCGGTGCCCGGCGCAACACCGAAACAGCCGGCCTCCGGATTGACCGCCCAAAGCCTGCCGTCCGGACCGACACGCAGCCAGGAAATATCATCGCCGATCGTATGGATCTTCCAGCCCTTCATGCTGTCCGGCGGCACTAGCATCGCCAGATTCGTCTTGCCGCAGGCGCTTGGAAAAGCGCCACATATATAAGTGATCTCCCCATCCGGGCTTTCGACGCCGACAATCAGCATATGCTCGGCCAGCCAGCCTTCTTGTTGGCCGAGCTTGCTGGCGATGCGTAGCGCCAGGCATTTTTTTGCCAACAACGCGTTGCCGCCATAGCCTGAGCCCACGCTCCAGATGGTATTATCTTGAGGATAATGACAAATGAAGCGGCGCTCGATATCAAGGTCGGCCTTGGAATGCAGACAACGCGTAAAGTCGCCAGAATCGCCGAGATGGTCGAGCGCAACCTTGCCCATGCGCGTCATGATGCGCATGTTGAGCACGACATAAACGCTGTCGGACACTTGAATCCCAACTTTGCTGAATGATGAGCCCGGGGCGCCCATGAGAAACGGAATGACATACAACGTGCGCCCGCGCATGGCACCGGCATAAATTTTCGATAGTTTGTCGTAGGATTCGGCCGGGGCCATCCAATTGTTATTGGGGCCGGCTTCCTCCTGAGTCGGTGTGCAGACGAAAGTCAAATTCTCCGTGCGCGCGACATCGTTGAGCGCGCTGCGATGCAAATAACAACCGGGTAACTTTTCTTGATTCAACGGTATCAGGTCGCCGCATTTAAAGGCAATTCGGGTCAGCTCTTCCTTTTCCTCTTCCGATCCGTCACACCAAAAAACGGCATCAGGCTGGCATAGCGCAGCAACATCTTTGACCCATTTCTGGACCTGGGGGTTGGCGGGCACCGCCCCTGCTACATTACTCATGATATCAGTTTCTCCCTTTACAACTTGGCTCCGACTTTTGAAACTATCCGATTGAGAACCGGGATGTCAACCAGAGTGCCAAGCATGGAAAAATAAGAAATTTACATCTTGAATATTCGACTAAGCCGCCAGCGACCCGGCGGGACATCATCAACCCACTGGACCAAAGCAGCCAACCCTCCGCTAGGATCTAGGATGCGGGCCAGCTTCTCGTTGCCGATGGGTTTATCCAAGTGCCGCAGGATTTCTTGTTGCCCAAGCCGGAGACGAGACAGCAGTTGGTTTTCCCAGGTGATAGCTCGCAAATGATCCAAGGCTTTTTCTAAAGAAAGGAGGGGAGCCTTTGAATCGACCCGCTCAAGCTCGTCCAGAGTCGTCGCCCGATCCACCGTCAGATGACCGCAGGCGATTCGGCGAAGGCTTTTCAGGTGGGCGCCACAACCAAGAAACGTTCCCATGTCGGCTACCAGGGTCCGGACGTACGTTCCTCGAGAACAGGTCAGCTCGAGTTCGATTTCGTTCGCCGTCAACCGGTTCAGTCGCAGCTTTTCAATCCTGATGGCACGCGGCTCGCGAGGGACTTCTTTGCCCTGACGCGCCAACTTATAGAGCGGCACGCCTTGCCGTTTGAGCGCGGAAAACATAGGCGGAACTTGCTGGAGATCGCCAAAGAATCGCTGTTCCAGATTTCTGAGTTTGGCTTCGCCGAAGGACGGCACGGCACATACCTGCAAAATCTTTCCGGTGGCGTCTTGGGAATCGGTCTCCACTCCCAAGACCATGATACCCCGATAGCTCTTTGCGGCATGTAAAAATAGATCGGCAATCTTCGTCCCCTCGTTGATCCCCAGGAGCAACAATCCTGAAGCAAACGGGTCCAAAGTACCGAGATGCCCGACCCGCTTCGCTCCCAGGCGCTCCTTGATCCTGTGCACGACCTGCGCCGAAGAAGGGCCGGCGGGTTTGTCGACCAATAAAAGACCGCTATCCATCATGAAACCGCCTTCGCCAAGGACGATTGTATCAGCACGCTACGATAAATAGCTGAGTGAAGAAACCGGCGTTACGGCTTGACCTGTTTCAGCAGATCTTCAATCCGCTGCGCCTCGTCTGGAGTTTCATCGTAGAAAAATTCGAGGGTCGGGACAAAGCGGAGATTCAATTGTTTGCCGATCTTGGAACGTATAAATCCGGTGGCGCTCTCCAGCCCCGCCTGCGCCTCTTGCTTGTCCTCACGGCGACCCAGGAGACTAAAATAAATCCGGGCCTGCCGCAGATCTTTAGTGACTTTGGCGGCCGTGATCGTAACCGCGCCGAGGCGAGGATCGCGGATTTCCTTTCTCAGTAGCTCCGCAATCAATTCCACCAGCAGATCGCCGACACGGTCAGAACGTTGGAAACTCATGGGCAATCATTGAGCCATTCAGCAATGATAAAATTCGACTTCGGCGCGGCCAACCTCGGCTAAGCCCATGGCGTCGACAAAATCCACGACCTTCTGAAGCGTCGCTTCCAGAACCGGCTGGCTAGTGCCGACGACGCCAAAGCCCAAGACCGCGCTTTGCCAAAGGTCCTGGGCTCCACATTCAGTGACGGATATCTTGAATTGGTTGGCGACCTGCGCCTGAATTCTTTTTAGCACGCTTCGCTTCCCCTTCAAGGAGTGATTCTCGGGGAGCAGAAGGTTGAGCTTGAGAACTCCCACGACCATGGGCGCCGGGGGAGATTGGAAATGACCCTGGCCGATCGCTTATCCTCTGCCCACGTGGGATGCTTCTCGTCCTCCGGCGCTGGGCGTAATCCTTCTCAGAACCGGTATTTTCTCGTATACTTCCACCACATCACCCTGCTTGACATCTTGAAACCCTTCGATCGAGAGACCGCACTCGTAACCGGCGGCGACCTCGCGAACGTCGTCTTTGAAACGTTTCAGGCTGCCCAGTTTGCCTTCGTGAACCACCACCTGATCTCTCAGCAGACGCACCAAATTACCGCGCTGGACTTTTCCCTCATTGACGTAGCAGCCAGCGATCGTGCCTGCGCCAGAGATATTGAAGATCTGGCGCACTTCGACCCGCCCAAGGGTTTGTTCGCGGTACGTCGGCTCTAACATACCTTCCATGGCCGCTCTGACATCGGCGACGGCTTCATAAATGATGGTGTACAAACGAACGTCGACACTCTCTTTACTGGCCAAGGCCGCGCCTTTGGACTCGGGCCGCACGTTGAAGCCGATGACAATGGCGTTCGAGGCCGCTGCCAACAAGATATCGCTCTCCGTAATGCCGCCGACGGATCCATGAAGCACTCGAAGCTTTATCTCGTCAGTCGAGAGCCGGCTCAAAGCTTCGGTCAAAGCCTCTACGGACCCCTGGACATCGGCCTTGAGAACGACCCGAAGTTCTCGCACGTCGCCCGCTTTAATCTGATCGTAAAGCTCTTCGAGAGAGACTTTGCTCGACTTGACCAACTCGCTCTCTCTTTGCTTGCTTTGGCGGTAATCGGCGACCTGCCGCGCCTTGGCCTCGTCAGTAACCGCGACAAAAGAATCTCCGGCCTGAGGAACTCCTTGCAGACCGAGGATTTCCACGGGAAACGCCGGCGGAGCCTCGTCCACCTTGTGTCCCCGATCGTCGATCATCGCCCGCACCTTGCCATGAAAAACCCCGCACACAAATGCGTCGCCCACTCGTAGCGTTCCTTCCTGCACCAGTACGGTCGCCACGGGTCCGCGACCGCGGTCCAGTTTCGCTTCGATGATGGTTCCACGGGCAAGCTTGCTCGGATTGGCCTTGAGCTCCAAGATATCCGATTGGAGCAGGAGCATCTCCAGCAGATGAGGAATACCCTCCTGGGTTTTGGCGGAAACCGGCGCGAACACCGTGTCGCCGCCCCAGTCGTCTGAAACCAACCCGTATTCGGAAAGTCCTCTCTTCACCCGCTCCAAGTTGGCATCGGGTCTGTCGATCTTGTTGATCGCGACGATGATCGGCACCTCCGCCGCGCGCGCATGGTTGATCGCCTCCACGGTTTGCGGCATCACTCCATCATCGGCCGCGACGACAAGCACCACGAGATCCGTCACCTTCGCGCCCCTGGCCCGCATGGCGGTAAACGCTTCGTGCCCGGGAGTATCCAAAAAAGTAACGCTGCGCCCGTCCACCTGCACGTGGTACGCGCCGATATGTTGCGTAATGCCACCATGTTCCTGGGTGGTCACGTGGGTGCTGCGAATCGCATCGAGCAACGACGTCTTGCCATGGTCGACGTGGCCCATAATCGTGACCACCGGCGGCCGGGGTGTAAGCGCCGTCTCCTGCTCTTCAATTTGGTGCTCGACTTCCAGAGCGCTTTCGACATCAAACGCCACATTCTCAACCTGGTGATCGAACTCGGACGCAATCAAGGTCGCCGTGTCGGCGTCCAGGACCTGGTTGATGGTGGCCATCATTCCCAACCCCATCAGCTTTTTTATCACCTCGCCGGCCTTGACCCCCATTTCGCGGGCCAGATCACCAACGGTAATCACTTCGGAGATTCTAATGACTCGCTTGCTCGCCCGCGGGACCGTTATCTCGGTTTTCTTTTGTTCTTTTCCCGGAAGCGCCCTTTTCTTCTTCGGGATGCGGCCTGAGCGAAGCTCCTTTTCCCTCAGCTCCAAGACTTCCTGTTTCTTGACAACGCGCTTCTTGTGCCGGCCCGGTTTGGCTGGCTTCTCCCCTTCGCCTTCTTTTGGTTTTGCTGCCTCTCCATCACGAGCCGGTCTCGCCTCGGCTCCCGCCGGCGAGGATACGGTCGGCGCACCGGGCGCAGGACGCCGCGGCAGGGGGGTTGGGGCCGGCTCGACTCTGATTGTCCGCCGGAGATCTATCCGGCCGAGGATACGCGCGCCGCGTGGAGCTTCTTGCGGAGCGGAGGTTGGCCTGACTTCGGCCGCAAACTGGGAGGCGGGCGCCTCGGGCTCAGGAGCTGCCACGGGCGCCGCCGTGGCTGATGTTTCCTCACCGGGGGTCGTTTCTTCCCGAAAACTCTGCTCGATGTCGGCGGGAAATTCTTCGAGCATTTCAACTTCAGACACAGGTTCCGGTAGCTCGACCGGCGCAGTTGGCGCACTCGGTTGATCGAATTCGGCCGCCGGTGATTCCGCAGGCAGCGGCTCGGCTTCCACCTGTGCCTTTTCGCCCGCTTGCGGAACGACCTCTACCCGGCTGGTACGGCGACGGATAACGTTGGCGCGGACCCTGCGCTCGACCACCGTTTCCCGCGCCTGAACTTCTCCCAGTTTTTCGTCTTCCGCGGTCACGACACGGTCGGCAACGACCTTTTCTTCACCAACGTGCACCTGCGGCCGCTCCTGGCCGGCCAGGGCCGCCCTGACGCGAGCTACTTCGTCATCTTCCAATGCGCTCTGGGCCTTGCGCCCTCGCATTCCTAGCCTATCCAGTTGGGCAATGAGATCCTTGGTCTCAATGCCCAATTCTTTGGCCAGCAAATGGACTCTCGTTTTTCCCATCTCTTACTCCCGGTATCGCTCGGTCAATTCTCGAATCAGTTTTTCTTTCGCGTCCCTGCTAATTTCAACATGAAACGCTCGATGCAGACTCTTGCGCCGCAAAAAAGCTTGCCAGCACCGACGAGCCGGATGCAAATATCCGCCACGGGCATTGGTCGATCGATCAACTTTCAGCTCCCGCCCTTCCCCCACGACCAGACGAATCAGCTGGATTTGCTCCTCGCGTGCGCCACAGCCCAAGCAGGTTCGCTGCGGACGATGCCCTCTTTTAGACACCACGCATCTAGGATTCTTGAGGCTGTTTTTCCTCCACCGACGGTGTCGGCGGCGCCTCGATCACGGCCGCCGCGGCTGCAGCTGCCTGCGCTGCAGCCGCCTCCAGTTCCAGCCTCCGTTTTTCTGCCACGTATTCCTTGGCCGATTTGTGTAATGTCTCGGCTTTCTCCTTGCTGACTCCCTCGATGTCGAGAATCTCTTCCAGTTCGCTTTCGGCCACTTCCTCCGCAGATTTGAATCCCGCTTGGTAAAGCAGCTCGGCTACAAAATCGTTAATGCCGGGGATGGCGCTGATGGACTGACGGGCCCGGCGCGTCTCCTCTTCAGCCTCGGCTTCACTGCGCACGTCGATGCGCCACCCGGTCAAGCGCGACGCCAACCGTACATTCTGGCCCTTCTTGCCGATTGCAAGGGAAAGCTGATCATCGGGGACAATGACCTCCATGCTGTGTTCGTCGTCATCGATGATAATCTTCGAGACTTTTGCCGGAGCCAGGGCGCGGCATACGTATTCCGCTTGATCCGGTATCCAGTGAACAATGTCGATTTTTTCACCGCGCAACTCTTGGACCACGGCCTGAACCCGCGTTCCCTTCATCCCGACGCAGGCTCCCACGGGATCAACATCCTGATCGTTCGATACGACGGCGATCTTCGCGCGACCTCCGGGCTCACGCGCCGCGCCTTTGACTTCGACGATCCCTTCGTAGATCTCCGGAACCTCTTGCTCGAAAAGCTTGATGAGCATGCCGGGATGGGTGCGCGACAGCACTATCTGCGGTCCCCGACTGGTGATCTCTACGCTCACGATGTGAGCGCGAATCCGATCACCCTGACGGTATCGCTCTCGCGGCACTTGCTCTTTTTCCGGAAGAATCGCATCGGTGCGGCCGAGATTGACGATAATGTTGCGCTTTTCAAAGCGCTGCACGATGCCATTGACCAACTGGCCTTCCCGACCTTTAAATTCGTTGTAGATAATCTCCCGTTCGGCATCCCGAACCCGTTGGACGATATTTTGCTTTGCGGCTTGTGCTGCGATTCGACCGAACATGCTCGAGTCCAGTTTCGACAAAAGCTCGTCGCCGATCTCCGCATCCGGATCGAGAGCCTCCCGGGCCTCTTGCAGGGTCACTTCGACAGCCGGATCCTGTACGGTTTCTACCACCGTTTTGGCCTCGAACAGCTCCACCTCACCGATCTCGGGATTGAATTGGGCTTCGATCTTCCGCTGATGGCCGAAAGTCTTCTTGGCCGCTGAGATCATGGCATTCTCCAATGCACTGATGAGGATCGACTTGTCGATGCCCTTTTCCTTGCTGACTTGCTCGATGACTCGATTCAGATCCTGCTGCATGTTACCCACTCCAATCGTGCTCGTAATTGGACTTCTCAATCATAGAAAATGGAATCCGATACTGTTTCCCCTCTTGCGCTAAACAAACGCTATTGCCCGCAACCTGATCGAGAGTCCCCAGAAAAGACCTCCGGCCATCGATCGGATCCCGGGTACGAATGCGAATTCGCTTGCCGACAAAGCGTGAAAAATGCTCGGGTTTCCTAAGCGGGCGATTAATGCCCGGTGACGAAACTTCCAACGTATAGCCGCCATCAATGGTATCTTGAGCGTCCAGTAGCTCGCTTAACTGCCGGCTGACCCGGCTCAAATCGTCGACATTGGGTCCGCCTTCTTTGTCCATATACAACCGCAGAACACGGCCGCCGCGGGTGCCTTCGTGGCGAAATTCGATATCGACAATCTCCATATTCTCGGCCTGTGCCAGGGGAGCCGCCAACTCCCAAACTCGCGTAACCGTCGCATCCATTCAAAAACTTCAGGTCCCTAAAACAAAAAAAGCGGGCATAGCCCACTTCGAGTGTAAACTCCTAAAGTGTAAGATTTTTTTACCATAGCGGCGGTTGGGATTGCAAGGCCTCGCTAAACCCGGCAGCGCGTTTGCTTGCCGGACCAGATTTGCTATGATTTTTAGAATTTCGGCTATCTCATGAATGTCTTGAACCTGCACCGCAAAAAGTCACCGCCAAAAATCTCCTGGGAGCAAATTCTTGCCGGCCTCGAAGACGGGGTCATCACCGTCGACCAGGAAGGAAAGATCTCTTATTTCAACGAAGCCGCCGAGATGCTCACCGAGCTCTCTTCATCTCAAGCCCTGCAAAAGCCTGTCGTCCAACTCTTCAGGCGGGAGCATTGGCTTATTGAGCGGGTCAAGAAGAGTCAGCCGCCGCGACAAGAGAGCACCCGAGGCGAAGGCGATTTGGTTACCCGCTGGGGACATAAGGTTCCTGTCAGTCTTACCGTTTCTCCTCTGCAAGATCGCCACGGCAATTTTCTTGGCAGCGTTCTCGTCCTGCGGGATCTGAAGCATCGCAAAGAGCTGGAGGAAGATCTGAAACGGGCGGATCGTTTGGGTATGCTGGGAACACTGGCGGCCGGGTTAGCCCATGAGATCCGCAACCCTTTGGGGGGCATGAAGGGTGCGGCTCAGCTGTTGAAGCGAGCCCTCGACCACGATTCATCGTTGTTGGAATACGCTAACATCATGATTCGTGAGGTCGATCGCGTGGACAAACTCATCGAGCAACTCCTGGATCTCGCCCGCCCGGCAAAACTGGAACTCACCGCCGTCAACATCCACGAGGTTTTGGAAGACGTTTTACTGCTCGAGACGCATACGGCCGATGCGCTGCGCATCGCGGTTAAAAAAAGATTCGATCCGAGCTTGCCCTCCATTCGGGGTGACCGAGCGCAATTGACGCAAGTTTTCCTCAATCTGGTGAAAAACGCGTTTCAGGCGATGCACTCAGGTGGCGTCTTAACCGTCGCGACCCGTTTGGAAACCGACTTTCATATTCGCGGTCAAGGAACCGATCGGAGCAGATGGATTTGGGTGGACATCGAGGACGAGGGAGTCGGGATCAAAGAAGAAAATCTGCCTCATATCTTCTCTCCCTTTTTTACGACCAAGAACAACGGTACCGGCCTCGGGCTCGCGGTTTGCGACCGAATCGTCAGGGAGCACAGCGGCCTCATCCGCGTCGAAAGCATCGAAGGGAAAGGAACCACATTTAGGATTTCTCTAGTGGTGGCAAATTAGCGCTATGGATCAGGGAAAGATCCTGGTAACGGAAGACGAAGAATCACTGCGCTTTGTGCTGAAGAAGGCCCTCGAGAACGAAGGCTATTGGGTGCAAACCACGGCCCACGGCAACAGCGCGCGCCAGTTACTAACCGAAACCCATTTCGATGTCTCGCTCATGGACATCAAATTGCCCGACGCGGATGGCTTGACCCTGCTAAAGGAAATCAAAGAAGCGGGGATCGACACGGCGATGATCCTGATGACCGCCCAAAACACCATGCGCAACGCCATTGGCGCGATGAAAAACGGCGCCTTCGATTATATCACCAAACCGTTCGATCTTGACGAGGTCTTGGTGCTGGTCAAACGGGCCATCGACAGCCGCAAATTGAGCCGCGATTTCCGGGAACTCAAAGAAGAAGTGAAAAAGCGCTTTGAGCCCGGCGTCAATATCATCGGCACTAGCCCCACGATGCAGAAGGTGTACAAGACCATCGGTCAGGTGGTTGATACCCATGCGACGATCTTGATTCAAGGCGAGAGCGGCACGGGAAAAGAGCTAGTGGCAAAGACCATTCATTATAATTCGCCGCGCTGGAATCAGCCGTTTGTGGCGATCAACTGCGCCGCTATCCCGCGGGATTTGTTGGAGAGTGAGCTATTCGGCCATGAAAGGGGCGCTTTCACCGGCGCCTTGGACCGACGTATCGGCAAATTCGAGTTAGCTGAGGGCGGAACGCTTTTTCTCGATGAAGTGGGCGACATCCCCATCGAACTCCAAACCAAACTCCTGAGAGTTCTTCAGGATCGGGAGTATAGCCGTATCGGCGGCAGAGACGTGTTGAAGGCCGATGTTCGGATCCTGGCGGCCACCAATCAAGACCTGGAGAAAGCGGTCAAAGATAAACGCTTTCGCGAGGATCTGTATTTTCGCCTCAAAGTCATTCCGATCTATCTGCCTCCGTTGCGCGAGCGCAGGGGAGACATGCCCCTTTTGATCAGCTACTTCATCGACAAAATCAATCGGGAAATGGGCATCCAGATTTCCGGGGTTTCCCCGGAGGCTCAGAAACTTCTGGAAGAACACACTTGGCCCGGCAACGTCCGCGAGCTGGAGAACACGCTCATCAGGGCCGCGGTGCTGTCCTCGGGCCCTATCCTGTTTCCCAAAGATTTCACCCTCCAGAATAAAC
>Ga0105092_10002177_pt1 | contig 10482 bp, 9 predicted proteins | sample PPLLak2March2015_FD_87021 | JGI IMG/M metagenome (GOLD analysis project Ga0105092, IMG submission 87021) | Freshwater sediment microbial communities from Prairie Pothole Lake near Jamestown, North Dakota, USA - PPLs Lake P7 Core (1) Depth... | ecosystem: Environmental > Aquatic > Freshwater >...
AAAGCCCGTCAAATGGGACGAGAATCAGGGCGCGAAAAAGCACGTATACATCTGCGACCGGTGCGGCAATGAGATGATTGAGAACAATTGCAAGGTGACTTGTCCCAACTGCGGCAATCGCTTCGACTGTTCGGATCTAAATATTTATTTTGATTAGCGCTCGAGCCGCCGTCCTCGGCGGCGCTTACCTCACAATCCGAAACGTTTTCACACTCTGCTCGAACATGGACAGCATCTCGTAAAACTCGTTGATCCGGGCAACGTACTCAATATACCAAACAGTACTTCCATCGAGAAAAACATAAGCCAGGTCATTAACGTCAACATTATCGCTTCGGGTTTCAAACACAAACCGAACCACTTCCATTGAATTTACAGCGACCTTCCTCCTTTCAGCCACGCGGATATCGGCTGGAAAGTTAACAATCTGGCTATCGAGATAAGCGTCCAGTGAGCCCGCGGGGAGTGGTTCATAAGAAATCATGACAAGCATTTGATACGGTGATGACGTTGAAGTGGCGCGTGCCACGATTAACTCCCGCATCGCTGAATTTGCCGAATCGCTAAACAATTTCGAATCTCCCAATTTGAACTCTGCGGGCAGCCAAATCTCAACCAGCGCGGTTTTATGTTGCACCCATCCCTCGGGTATCAACATTTCATAGGGAACCGGTGTGGGTGTTTCCGTAGGCATTGAGGTTGGGATCACGAACGGTGTGGCTGTCGATTGGGAAACAGGCGTATTTTGTGGAGCGCGGGCAAATATGCCCGGTCCTCTTCGAAGTAGGAGCCAGCCTGCCGCTGCAAACAATAGACAGGCAGCTCCTGCCAAACCGGCCAGAATTCCAATTTGTGAGTGGGTCATCCCAAAATTTTTACGGTTTTGTGTCATCGAGCTTCCTCCCAGTTTGTAGTGCAATGTTTGTAAATATCATACCCCTTAATCGATTGTTACACCCATTTTAGCATCATGACTGAATAACTCATGGCGAGCGTCCCGCGGCATTCTTCTGCAAACAAGCTTTGGCTCACCAAACCTGCGGGACGGTTTGTAAATTATGACTGAATGAGGATTACTCTTGCAGGCGCGCCATCAGATCCAGCTATCTTTAAAGGCAGGCAATACAGGTCATAAAATCCACGCATGACATTGGAAAGATTTAATCCCTCGACAAGAACAACCCCAGCCTTGAGCAAAACCATATGCGTCGGTATTGTTTCAGTGTACGGGGCAACCGACAAGTAATCCACACCAACCAGGTGCACACCGCGTTCGACCAGCCACTCCGCACCATCTTCTGTGATGGCAACAAAATCTGTCTGGAATTTGGTTTCGCCTTTTACCCAGAGATGCGAGTTACGCGTGCCAAAAAGAATCCGTTTCATCTCTGAAGTGACTTCGGTCCGCTCCAGCACTTCGGAGGTGATCGCTTCTATTCCATCAGGTAGCTGGACCACGTAACACGGCCCTGTCAACACCTCCAGGGGAATTTGCTCAACCGTACGACCATCCTTGAGAAAATGACGAGGTGCGTCAATATGCGTGCCCAGATGAACACCCGAACTTATCCGCGTGGCATTGTAAAGTGCACCTTTATCCATCGATTCGAATAGTTCCAGTTCCAGGTGCGGGTCACCAGGCCAGATGGGAAGATCCGGTGAGATGGTGAGGGAAATGTCGTAGATAGTCATGGCAAGATTCCTTGCATATTCATTGCGCTGCGCTCCACTCAACGCGAAAGGTTTACGGCGTAGGCGTCGGCGTATTTGACGGAAGCAGGTTCGAGGTCCCGGAAAGAGCCGGGATGGACATCGGGGTCAACGTTGGCGTAATTGTGGGAGTCGGAGTCGCACTGAACGGAATCCAGCCGCTGTAATAAAAATACTCCTGTAAAAAGCCTGAGCGTTCCTGCTCGGTCATCAAGCGCGGGCGCGAATAATCTTCAAGCATTGCTGTGATCAACTCAACACTGATTAGTTTTCCATCATAGACCACATAACGGTCAAAGAACTCACGGCGAATACCGCGCGGCATCCAATCCTGGTCACCCATTTGATCGAAGAACAAATTGCCAAGCCCATAGTGGATAAATGCGTTTTTGTAAAACTCCATCATTTGCGCATAATGCGCCTGGCTGCCACTGACAATGGACGCGCCTGAATCAGCCATCAAACGAAAATCGCGGATCTGCTGCGGATTGGGGCGCGAGTCATAGCTTTCATTCCACTGGAAGGTGGAGATGACCATGTAGCCTTCCGATTCGAGTTGACTGATCTTTTGTGCAAGATATTCGAAATCACACGGCGCCGCGCCGGGCTGAAAATCAGTTGCCGTTGGGAAGCGGCCAACATCAGGTTTATTGCAGCCGATGAATGCAATCTTGTTACCATTGACTTCAAACAGCGCCGGCTTGAGCGAATCCTGCAAATCCACGCCGCCGCCAAAATATGGAAGTCCATTTTCCTTGTACATCCCAATGGTTTCCAGCATTCCGGCCGCACCCCGGTCAGCAAAGTGATTGCCAGTCAATTCGATGACATCGGTTCCAATGTCTGTGAGCAGATCCATATATTTTGGGTCACTGCAAAACACAAGCGCGGCCTGGTCAGGTTTCGGATAAGTGCAACCTGTGAAGAACGGAATCTCATTGCTTACATGAGTGATATCCGCTTCACGCATCAGATCACGGATCTTTTCGCCGGGATAGGTAGAGCCTTTCAATTCCATCGTCACCGCGGTGGCGCGCACGAGTGCAGTGACACCGGTCATGATGATCGTTGTCATTTTCGATGGATCGTAATTGGAAGTTTGAAAAGCACTGGCTGAAGTATCAGTGTCACTTTGAAGCGTGAAATCAGCGACCAGCGGATATTTCGATGCATCGAAGTTTTTGCGAATTGGTGATTGACCGTCAACGGTCAGCACTTTCCATTTTGGTTCGAGCGCTTCAAACGGGATAATCCCCCACGATGGCGTCTCAGGCCACGCCTCATCGAGCAACCGGTCTGCAGCCACGATTCGCACCGCGCCCGCTGTCGGTTCGTCCCAAAGGGCGGTGAACGCGGCGAGGGTGGATTCTTCCATCAATAGCGGATGCCCGTCGAAGGGCGCGGGAGCCGTTCCTTCCGTCCACGCAAGATGCAGCTCGTCGAACGTTACTCCATCTTTCACAGTTGGGAATGGTGCAACGAGCGCGTAAATCCATTGGAACTGAGTCTCATTCGGTTGCGGTTCCTGGATAAGAGAAGTTGAAATATCCAGGCGCACATTCAAACCTTCAACCTGTTTGCGCAAAGCAGATGGAACGGCATCACCAATGTGCAAACCGGCTGGCACAGGCGTGGAAGTAACGATTTGAACAGAAGACTTTGTTGGTAGGGCCTCTGGAGTTACTTGTGGATGAAGGGTTGGGGTCGCTGGCGCGCTGCACGCGGAAAGTATTAGCGCAAGTATTATTTTTGCCGCGAATGACGCGAACTGCCGCTCTGCCCGGTAGGGCGTGGCGCGGCGTCGCGAATTTGTTTCTAAAAGATTCGCTTGTATTCGCGTCATTCGCGGCTGACAAGATTTTATTTCAGGCATAGCGCCCTGATTATACTATTCGGGTTTGAGGGTGATTTCTGAGAGGGTAAACTGCTCGAGTGACTTCTCATCAATCGTGATACCCAGTCCATGTGCATTCGGGACATCAATTGTGCTGTCGTCGTCCAACACAAAACGCTCATTCGTAATATCGCGTTGATAATAACGGTCTGAGGCAGAAATATCTCCTGGCAAACTAAAACCAGGCAGTGAAGCAATTGCCAGGTTAGACGCGCGTCCTACACCCGTTTCCAACATCCCCCCACACCAGACCGGCACATTCCGCGCGCGGCAGTAATCATGGATCATGATGCCCTGGCTCAATCCGGCTACGCGCGCAGGCTTGATGTTGATGATCTTGCACGCTTCCATTTCCAGGGCATACCGCGCGTGACGCGGGGAAAGAATACTCTCATCCAGACAGATGGGCGTTTTGAACTCAGCCTGTAGCTTGCGATGATCCCAAATGTCATCTTCAAACAAGGGCTGTTCGATCAACAGTAAATCCAGCTCATCAAGCGGCTTGAGCGCGCCGGCAGTCTCCAACGTGTACGCAGAGTTCGCATCCACTTGCAAACGCAAGTCAGGATACGCGCGTCGAACGGCAGAGGTCTCGTCGACTTCACGCCCCGGTTTGATCTTGATCTTGACTCGGCGATAGCCTTTTTCCAGATAAGATTCGACGGTTCGCACCAAGGCGGAGGCTGATTCCTGAATCCCAATCGAGACTCCCACCTCGACCTTCTCTCGCGTACCTCCGATCATTTCCTTCAACGATTTGCCATCGCGTTTGCCAAGCAGATCCCACAGCGCCATCTCCACGCCCGCCTTCGCGAGGTGGTGACCGCGAATTCCTTCCACGCGCTTTTGGAAATCTTCTGCATCTACGATATCTTGTTCAAGAATAAGCGGAGCAACAAAATCTTTGAGAATATGCCACGCTGTCCCCGCAGTTTCATAGTTGTAGCCCGGATCGCGGGTTGCCACACATTCGCCGTAACCTGTCAACCCATCGGCTTGCAATGTAATGAGCATACACTGACGATCGGTCTCACGTCCAAAGGACGTTTCAAACGGCGCAACAAGAGGCATGGAAATATGATGGAGAGTGATGGTTTCGATTTTCATATGGCATCCAAAAATAAAAGGGGATGAGATTGGTGCTTCCTCATCCCCTTTTATCATCTATTTGTCTTTTGATACAGGTTCCACCGAAAGAATTCGCTTGGGGGTCTTTGTGAAATACACGATGTATGCACCGCCCTGCATATATTCGATCAACGCCGGATTGGCATTCCCAAAAACCTCTTCCCCTACCCGCATTTCATAACTTGAAACCTTCGTGCGTTTCAACGAAAGATTATTCAGCAAACCCGTCTTTTTTTCGACTTTTACAAAATTGACTTCGCCTTCTACCTTTTGTACCGCGTCATCTACCTCGGTCTGTACTCCGCGAAACAGCCAAATTGCAACTAAAAACAGAATCACCATCCCTGCCCATAAACCGATATTATTCCGTGCTGAGAAGGCAAGGATACCTACAAATATTCCGCCGGCCAGAAAAACCAGAAATAAACTTGAAAGGAAGCGCTCGACAAACCGGTCAGCTTCTTTTATACGCTTACTCTGATTTTCCGAAAGCTTACCACTGCGGTTGGCAAGCAGATCGCTATCCTCAAATGCCAAGCAGTCTTTGATCTGAGCGTCTTTCATATTTTCCTCCCGCACTACACCTACTCAATTTTTACCTCCCCTGGCTCATCCGCAGGACTGCTACGCTGGTCATTCAATTTCAAGCCGCGCAGAGCATCATCCATGCTGGTTGCATCACGGCGCATTCCTGCCGCGGGCGTCCCGCAATACGGACAGATGTTCCACGGCAATTCCATGAACCTGTTGCAGTTCTCGCAGGTCTTCTTGAGTTTGGTATGACAGTTCGGGCAAACCTGCCAGTCATCTTTCACGCGGCGTTCACAGCCTGGGCAGAGAGGCAAATCTTCCAGGGCCTGGAGCAGGGCTTCCTCTTCAAGGGTTCGCTGATATTCCTCCTCAAGCGTGCGTTGTGGGCGAAGGATAAGGTAAACCAAAATCCCCGGCAAATTAAGCACAGCGACAAGCAGCGTGGCCAGTGTTTGCACCAAAGGATCGCGTGCGCGCGTGCGAATATCGCGATACGTCCAAATCACAAGCGAGATCCAAAGCGCAGCAAGGAAAGCGCCGCCAAAGCCAGTCAACACGAGGATCAGATTGCTCACAAAAGTGGGATCAAATGTCATATCTCCATTTTATCACCAGGACTGCGAGTACGCTTGTCCCATCTTCATATCTTACGAGTGAACCTCTTGGCGAATTGCTGATCTGCTACGCTTGTGATTTGCGACCAGGCAATTACGCAACATGTGACTACGAGACCAGGCGACTAGAGAACTAAAAGACTACGGCGTAGCGTGGTGAAAATTCCACTCACCCGCATCCTGATCCACGTAGGAAGCCGCCCCAAGCACTTCATAAAATGTGACCCCGGGACGAAGATAGATCGGCGCGCCGCTCAGAGTGGTCAACAAAAGCGGTTGATCGTTATTGGTGCGGATCCAGCGGGCGGAGATTCCTATGCCATCGCGAAAGACATAAGCTTCACCTGTATCCGTTAAGTCTATTTGAAAGACTTCATCTTCCTCATCGAACGTATTTGAAAACGTGTGATGCGCAAGTAAGTAGACAATGTTCGATGCGCGGATTTCCATCCCTGTAACCGCGTCTACCAGCACTTCATACTTTTCCGGCTTACCATTACGAGTATCAGCCACTTCCTGATAACGAACATATTCTTTTGTTTCAGAGTCATAGATCCAGTAGTTGTATGAATCCACTGAATAGTAGGTGAACATCTGCGTGCCGAGCAACCCGGACGATAGTATGCCTTCACTGAAAAATCCATTGCGGATGGCTTGACGTTGATTCTCCAACCCGTTTTTAACAACGCAGTCTTTCCAAAGGATCGTGTTGAAATATGAATTGTTGTATACCTCCACGTTGCGCGACTCCATCAAACGGAATGGAGGACACGACCCGACGCTGGGAACGACCAGAAAAGGAGCGACATCACTCGTGGTTTCCAAATGAGTCTCGACACGCGGGTCGGCAAACTTAAACACAAGGTAGGCATGGTACATGCGCTGAATATGTTCATCGAAGTAGCGCCCGGAGCGCACAGGTCCCACCCATTCGGAGTCATTGCCATAAAATACCGCGATGAAGCGCGTCAGTCCAGCTTCGATGTAATATTCGTAGATGTTATCTGCCAAAGTCAACCCTGATTGCGGACGGACATAACGCGGATAGTTCGCAACTTTGATCGCGAGCGGACGCCGCTCCATCAAGGCCGGATCTGACGGAGGCAAACCTGTCAGCGGATTAAGATTGATCGGCAGTGTAAAAGCAGGGACATTCACACCATCAGGAAGCGATTCGGGCAGGATCACCTCCTCGGTCGGTAGAGGTGGCAGAGGAGTAACCGAGGGAAGATAAAGAGGCGTCGGGGCCGCGCCATTATAGGGTGAGTCCGAAACGTCTTCAGTTAGCGGTTGAAAGGGAGTCGGGGTGGGAATCCCATTAACGGGAACGTCACTCGATTTGATGCCGCATGCAGAAATAAATATCACGAAGACAAGCGAAGCAGTCCTGGTGACCAGCGCAGCAGTCCTGTGGATGAACAATATGTTGAGGCGAGGGAAATGCATGACTCAATTCTACAATAAAGAGGGTGACCTGCAAACCTGATAAAATTGCTATTGCATGTTCATTCTCATAACCGTTACAACTTTACTCGTTACGGCGCTTATATTGCTCGTATTGCAATTTGTAGCGCCGGGATTCCGTTATAACTGGTCAATCGCAACAGGCGGCGCGCTGCTTGGATGGATCAGTGTTTTGGTGTGGCAGATACAGATGCCCATTGCCCTGCAATTCCCTGCATGGCAGCCTTCTCTGCTTTTTTCCCAATCTCCAACATTTGTCGGTGATGAAATTGCATGGACGTTTGCGGTAAGCCTCACTACGCTCTGCCTTGCGATCATCCTCACAGCGGTTGTACGCAGCAACTTCCCCAGGCCAATAAACTGGACGGCTACTTTGGTTCTCACTTCCCTGGGCATCCTTGCTGTGGTTGCCGATAATCCGTTGACCCTTGTATTGATCTGGTCAGCAATCGACCTTTCTGAACTGATCGCACAAATGCGCGCCCTGGACGATCCAAAGTTAAGTGAACGTGCGGTAATCGCCTTTGCGTCGCGGGCGGCTGGCATCCTAGTCTTGCTGTGGGCAGATATGGTCAGTGTGGCCAATGGGCAAGTATTGGATTTTCGACAAGCACCGCCTCAAGTAGGATTGTATCTGGTGCTTGCAGCAGGTTTTCGCATTGGCGTTTTGCCGCTTCATCTTCCATACCCCAGTGAATCAACGCTCAGACGTGGCTTTGGAACTGGCTTGAGACTGATCTCTGCAGCTTCCAGTTTGATATTGCTTGCACGTATTCCATTAAGCAGTCTGGCATCACCACTTACTCCTTATTTGCTGATCCTTACCTCATTTGCCGCAGTTTATGGAGGCTGGATATGGTTGCGCGCACCTGACGAATTGCACGGCCGGGCCTTCTGGTTGATCGGGATGAGTTCGCTCGCCGTTGCTGCCGCATTGCGTGCAAATCCGGTCGGCGCGGCAGCGTGGGGGTGCGCAACCGTGCTTGCGGGCGGCGCACTATTTTTATCGTCCGAACAAAACAAATGGCTCACGCGCGCCCTCTTCATTGGGGCATTAGGAATATCGTCACTGCCTTTCTCGCTGACTGCAACAGGTTGGAATAGTGGAGCGCCTGGTTCCCTGCTTACCTTGCTGGCTTGGCCGTTCCTGATTTTTGCACATGCCATGCTGATCGCGGGCTTTATACGTCATAGTCAACGATCAACCACACGCGTTAGCAATGAGGATCAACCCATTTGGGGGAAGAACGTTTATCCGATTGGCATTTCCCTTTTGTTGCTGACGACCATACTTCTCGGCTTGTTTGGATGGCGTGGGTCCTTGCAACTCGGCAACTGGTTCGTGGGATTAATCGCCTCGCTCCTGGCCTTGGGCCTGCTCTGGCTTACCCCGCGTTTGCGTATCCTCAACCCTGTCCGCGCCCATTGGGTACGCCCTGCCGATGCCTCATGGCTCGACTGGGGTTACCAAGCCTTGTGGAACCTCTACCATCGACTCGGACGGGTGAGCAACACCATTTCAAATATGCTCGAAGGAGAAAGCGGCATTATGTGGACGCTGCTGTTCCTGGCTCTCTTCATCTCATTCTTCACGCGAAGGAATCCCTGATCGATGGGAATCACTATTGCCTGGATAGCAGTTGTTGTGATCGTCATCACATCGGCAGGCTTACTGCTCACGCGCGATTGGCGCTGGAGCATTATCCTGCTTGCCGTTCAATTTCTTGCCATGTTCGTCCTTACACTCCAGCATTGGCCGCTGGGAATGGCTTCCGTAAAAGTGGTAGCAGGGTGGATGTCTGCCGCCATTCTTGGCATGACTCGTTCAGGCATATCAAATGAAGATAGCGATGAAGAATACACCTGGCCGCGCGGACGGCTCTTCCGTTTGTTCGCAGCGGGGATTGTTGTATTGATCGTCTCAGTTGTAACGCCCGGTGTGGATACGATCATGGCTGATGCAGGTTTCGCGGTGACCAATGGAAGTCTCTTATTAATAGGAATGGGTTTGCTTCACCTGGGTATTAGCTCAAGCGTCCTGCGTGTGACCATCGGATTGATGACCGTCCTTTCCGGGTTTGAAATTCTTTACGCCGCGGTGGAGGGTTCGGTGCTTGTGGCCGCGTTACTTGCCGTCATCAATCTTGGTCTGGCGCTGGTTGGCGCTTATCTATTGATCGCATCAAATACACAAGAAGCTGAATCCGTATGAATGCGCCAACCATCTGGATAATTATCCCCATCTTTCTCGGCACATTGCTGCTATTCATCAATAACCAACGTGTGCTGAGTGTGCTGGGCGGTACAGCAGCAGTGGCGCTGGCGCTCATTGCACAATTTATTCCCATAGAACTTGCCATGAGCATCGGGTCACTTTCGTTAAAGATCGATTCGTCTCTTTCAGTTCTGGGGCGCGTTCTTCTGATCCAGCCCACAGAGGGATCTTTGCTGGCATTGATCTACGGCGCCGCGGCATTATGGTTTTTCGGCGCAGAAGCCTCACAGAGAGCGACGCGGATTGTGCCATTAGGTTTCATGATCATCGCCTTGATGGTGGCATCTATCGCTGTAGAACCCTTCTTATACGCCGCGCTTTTTATTGAAATGGCTATCCTTCTCGCCGTTCCCATGCTTACATCGATTCGCCATCCACCCGGCCGAGGCATTGTTCGTTTCCTCATCTACCAGACACTTGGAATGCCATTTATTTTATTGGCCGGATGGCTGCTGGCAGGCGTGGAAACCAGCCCAGGCGACCTGGCATTGGCAGCGCAATCTGCAGCGATGCTGGGACTGGGATTTGCGTTTTTGCTGGCGATCTTTCCTCTCTATAACTGGATCCCTCTGCTTCTCGAGGAAACAGCCCCCTATACGGTTGGCTTTCTTTTGTGGATATTGCCAACAATGACCATCATCTTCGGCGCGGGTTTTTTGGATCGTTATTCATGGCTTCGTTCCTCTTCACAACTAATCCTTGCCCTGCGATATGGGGGACTATTAATGGTCGTCACGGGCGGAGTATTTGCTGCGTTCCAGCGCCATCTCGGGCGGATCATGGCCTATGGTTCGATCGCGGAAACGGGCTTTTCCCTTCTTGCGCTCAGCCTGGACTTGAGGCTGGGTATACCTATTTTGTTTTTA
>Ga0105092_10002178_pt1 | contig 10482 bp, 11 predicted proteins | sample PPLLak2March2015_FD_87021 | JGI IMG/M metagenome (GOLD analysis project Ga0105092, IMG submission 87021) | Freshwater sediment microbial communities from Prairie Pothole Lake near Jamestown, North Dakota, USA - PPLs Lake P7 Core (1) Depth... | ecosystem: Environmental > Aquatic > Freshwater >...
GATCGTGCTGGAGCTTGGCGTCGACGGCGTGTTCAACGCCGAGGGTGCCGAATGGCGGCGCCAGCGCAAGCTGGCCATGCTTGCGCTGAATACGAACCATCTGCGTGAATTCTTCGCGCGGCTGGAAGTCGTAACGGCGCGGCTGCAGCGGCGCTGGGAACGGGCGGCCGCCGCCGGCAAAACCGTAGACGCATCCGCCGATCTGCGACGCTTTACCGTGGACGTGACCAGCAGCCTCGCGTTTGCCACCGATCTCAATACGCTGGAGAGCGAGGGCGACGTCATCCAGCGGCATCTGGACAAGATTTTCCCGGCGGTGGCGCGCCGCTTGTTCGCTCTCGTCCCGTACTGGCGCTGGTTCAAGCTGCCCGCTGATCGCGAACTCGACGCAGCGGTCAAGCAGGTGCACGAGTTGGTAAATGGTCTGGTGGCTGACGCGCGGCGGCGCGTGGCCAGCGACACAAGCGCGAATACCACGCCAAGTAATTTCCTCGATGCAATGGTCGCGGCGCAAAGTGACGGCACTACCGCGTTCACGGATAGCGAAGTCGTTGGCAACGCCCTGACCATGTTGCTGGCGGGCGAGGACACCACCGCGAACACGCTGGCTTGGATGATGTACTTGATGACTGAGCATCCCGGCGTTCAGAGCAGGATGCAGGACGAAGCGGATCGCATCCTCGGACCTGCAAACCGACCGCCTGATTACGCCAGCACAGCCGAGCTTCGCTACATCGAGGCCGTCGCGCACGAAACGATGCGGCTAAAGCCGGTCGCGCCGTTTCTTTGGATTGAGCCCACTCAGGACATCGTAATCGGCGACGTCCACGTTCCGAAGGGCAACCCGGTCAATGTACTGACGGCACACGTTGCAATGTCCGCCGACAACTTTGCCGACGCCAAATCATTTCGCCCGGAACGCTGGCTCGAGGCGGCGGGGCGCAGTACCGATGGCCACAACACGCAGGCATTCCTGCCGTTCGGCGCGGGTCCGCGCTTTTGTCCGGGGCGCCACCTCGCGATGCTGGAGATCAAGATGGTGGCCGCGATGCTGTGCCGAAACTTCGACGTTTCACGCGCTCCGGATTCGCCTTCCACCGACGAAGTGTTTTCTTTCACGATGATGCCGAGCAGCGTGCGTGTCAGATTGCGCCAACGGTCTACTCAGTGACTCAATGACAAGCCCCAATACGCTGACCCGGAACTCGAGTCGCTGTCAGCCGGGCAGAAGGCGATGATTCGCGTCGGGCCCGATAACGCCGCGGTGTCGATCACTTGGGAGCGCAAACGGAGTCACTGCACGGCGAACTTGCATCTTGCCGTCGCGAAGCAATCGTGATCAAGCACCCGATCACTCGAGGTGCACCCAACCTCGACAAGAGTTGTCGATTGCGCGCGATCCACGGATACAGCGCATTCCATAGCGGCCGCAGTCTCGGGTATGACCATAGACGCGCCATCGCATTGATACCCGCCGCACCGTAGGCCGCCGCGAACACATCGACGCCGCGCAGCCAAACGCCGTTCGCGGCGCGCGCATGGATCGCCTGCATCAGCTCAGCGCGCGGGATGCCTGCTTGCGCCGGTGCATCGTCAGCCATTGGATCCGCCGAGCAGTCCACCAGGGTCAAACGGTGCTGGACATCGTGCGCCTTGATCGTGTTCATTTCGGTGGCGCACAGCGGACACGAAGCGTCGTAGTAAATCGTCAGTGGGTAAGCGATCTTGTTAGCGCTGCTCATTTCTGTTCACGCACCAGTTTCTGAATTTTCGCGCCGAGCTTCATCACCTTCACCAGCGTGGTCGGCTCGAGCCGCAACATCTCGTCCGCCCAGGCGGATAACGATTCCATCAGCGCCAGTGTCTCTTTCACCCGCAGCTGAGCCCCGGCCTCTTCTTTGGCAAAGGACGAGTCGCTTACGCACTCACGAAGTACCGCGATCGTTGGCTCAAACTCGCGCGCCTTGCGTTCGCTGACCACCACATGGAACAGCTCCCAGACATCGCGCGCCGTCTCGAAGTGATCACGCCGATCGCCCAGCAGATGCACGACGCGGATCAAGTTCCAGTTCTGCAGCTCACGCAGGCTGTTGCTCACGTTCGAACGGGCCACCTCGAGGGTGTCGGCGATCTCCTCGGCGTGCAGAGGTCGACCGATGAGAAAGAGCAGCGCGTGTATCTGCGACACCGTGCGATTGACCCCCCAGCGCGAGCCCATCTCCCCCCAATGCAACACGAAACGGCGGCCCACGGGCGATAACGCGAGCCCGCTCGGAGGGGCCGGGGTTTGCAGGCTAACTTCAGTCATGACGGAATCAGTTACTTGGTATCTGGGCGACGGACGGCACTTGCATTAAGCGTACGGCAAGCTTAGATTTCTGTCTATACAGAAATAACGGAATCCTCGTCATGCGCGTCCTCGTCCTCGGCGGTGCCGGTTTCATCGGCCGATACACGACGGCAGCGCTGCTGCAGGCGGGCCACAGGGTCTGTGTCGGCAGCCGGCATCCCGACGGCGTGTCCAAGCGGCTGCCGCCACTGGCGCTTCACTGTGAACGCCGACAAGTTCGCTTTGAGACTCTGCTCGAGTCGTCATCCTGGGCTCCGATCCTGGCCCAGGTCGACATCGTCGTGAACTGTGTCGGCGTCCTGCGCCCGCGATGGGGCGAGACCTATGAACGCATCCACCATCGCGCTGTCGCAGCGCTGGCTGATGCGTGCGTGTTGGGTGGCATCCAACGACTTATCCACGTGTCGGCGCTGGGCTTGCATGAAAAAGCCTCGAGCGGATTCGTGCGATCGAAGCTGCGCGGCGAACAAGCGCTGAGCACGCGCCGGCTCGATGTAGTCATCGCGCGCCCATCTTTGCTAGACGGTGAGGGCGGCTTCGGCGCGCGGTGGCTGCGCCGTGTCAGCCGCTGGCCGGTGCACTTCGTTCCGTCCCATACGACCGGCCGCATCGCTCCCCTGCACGTTCGAGATCTTGCCGATGCTCTGTGCGCGCTCTGCGCGATCGAGCCCAAGCTAGGCACACGCGAGTTCGAACTCGGCGGCGCTGACAGCCGGACGATGAAGGAGCATCTGGCGGCTTTGCGGCGGGAGGCTGGATTGCCGAGGGCTCATGTCATCAACGTTGCGAGGCCGCTCGCGCGATTCGTGAGTCACGTCTGCGACCTCTTATATCTGACGCCGTTCTCGTACGGGCACTTGGAACTGCTATCGAGGGACAATGTGCCGGCGACTAACGCACTGCCTCTTCTACTGCACCGCGCACCGCGCTGGGTGGGCGTGCGAGAGCCGAGGCTGCGCCGAACTCGCGGGGCGCCGGTGCCTGCCTAGCGCACCAACCGGATGCTCTGAGAAGCGAGTGACGTCTGCTCACATCTGACGGATCATGTCCGTCCTACGCCAATCTCGACAGGCAAGGAGAGTTGATGCCGACACGATCTCCGACTAAGAAGACGTCCGCCGCCGTACAGAAGCGCAAAGCCGTTCATGCGCGCCCGGCGAAAGAGGTTCAGGCTGCCATCGCCAGGTCGATCGAGTGTTGGCTCTTTACGTGAACCAGAAGAGCTTGCTAACGCGTTAATGCCGATTAGGCACAAGCGAAACACCACGCCGCCGAGGGCGCTCCATCAGTTACTCCTGGCCGTCGGCAATATCGTTACGCCGCAGGTCAGCACGGGCTTTTAACTCGCCCATTTCCTTTACGAACGCTTCAGTGCTGACAGGCGTTGCTACACGCATGGCGGGCCACTGCAGTGAAGACAGGTACGGCGAATCACCCAAGCGATGTTCCTTCGAGTATCGGTATAGGCCGAACAATCCGATCGTCAGCATCGCGAACACGACCGCAAATTGTCGCGCGAACGCCAGCGACAACGGCGTGATGGTCGCCATGTGAAAGTAGATCGCACCCGCAAGCGCAGTGAGGCTGACATAAGACTCGAATTGCGTCAGCCACGGCAGCGAAAACGCATAACCCAGCATTTCCGACGCTAGCGATGCCACTACGGTGACCACTGCAGCGGTGGCGCCGATCAGCAGATGCCGGCCCATGCGCGCGCGGCCGGCGAAGAGGCGATTCAGCAACGCCCAGAACCCGCCCCAAACCACCAACGCTCCGAGAACGGCGGCGACGTTCGTTTCGTACAGCAGACTGTCTTGCGTGGTCGTATCGTCCGTCCACGCTTCGAACAGGGCGACCAACGTCAGCATCACGAATGCAAGCATCGCCGGCCGCAATCCTTCCCACGTGTGCGCCGTCGTATCCAGTCGCTCCGGCGCGACCGCCTGATCGACCGGCCGCACGCGAAACGTGCTGTGGCCTACGCGCACTAACGTGTCGGCCGTCAGTACGACTTCCTCAAACCGAGTCACTGCATCGCGCCAGAGCGAAAACCGCCGCTTTGGTACGACGTGCATTCCGTTTCGGGTGCCCATATCGCGCGCGACCACCGAGCCGTCCGCGCGGCGCTCGATTCGAACATGCGCCGGAGCTACGAACGGATCGTCGACGATGACACCGTTGTGATACGCGCGACCTAGCGTTACAGGCAGCTCGTTGCACCGGTGTCTGGCCGAAACCGCGCCAGCCCGATCGAGCACTTCGATGATGACCGGAGATGCGGTCATCGTCTGCGCTCGATCGCGTCCAGGAATGCTTGCACGATGCGCTGGCCGTTTTCGAGCGTCACGCCGGAGGCGTCGACGCGGGTATGCAGGCCGCTGCGGCTATCGTCGACCGTGGCCGCCATCAGCGCGAAGTCGTAAAGCCCCTCGAATTTTCGCAACGCGCGCACGCAGAGCACGGCACGCACCGGAACGCTTTGGCTGCCGTCACTTTTGACGAATGCATCGTTGCACTCCGGGCCGGTCCAATGGCGGTGCCGAAAGTGACCGAACGTCTCGTTCCGATAGGACTTGCTGTAAAACTGAAGGAAACGAAAGGAATCGAGCTGCTCGGTCGCGAAATACTCGTGGCGGACGTTGATGAAGCCGGTCTGCAGTGCATCCTCGACCATCACCTGCGATTCCATGTGGCAGGTGAGGCGCGAGTAGCGATACTTAAGCTGCGGCTGGCTCGGATCGTCGCCCCAGCAGCGAATCCCTTGCGTTTCGTTGATCGGTGCAGAGTAGTAGCCCATCGCCCGGGTGGACAGCGGCGCTTTCAACAGCTGGCCGGCCATCGTGTTCTGATGCATCGTTAGTTGTCGCCCGATATCGCGGCGGAATTCCTGTTGCGTCGGCTGCGCTGCGATGGCTTTACCTTGCTCGATCAGTGCCGTGACGAACTGCGCGGGCACCAGGAAGCTGATCTGTTCTCCGTCGAGTCGCTTCGAAACGTTGACGCCGACGACGGCACCGGAACCATCGACTGCCGGCCCGCCGCTCATGCCGAAATTGATTGCGCCCGAAAACAGAATCTGCGGGTAGTACGGACGCGTGACCAGGCCGTTGAAAGAACCTTCGGAGATTGCGAAACCCAGATCGAGCGGATTGCCGATCGAGTACAGACGCTCGCCCTGCTTCAAAGTCTTCGAGCTGACGCGGAGCGCGGGCCAGCCGCGGCGCTTGTTGATGCGGATCAGCGCAAGGTCATGCAGCACATCAATCTTGAGGACTGTGATGTCGTCGCGCTCGCCCGCCGTGTTGACGACTTCAGCAACGTAGCGCTTCGGATCGGTGACCAGCTTGGCGACGACGTGATAGTTGGTGATCGCGAGGCCGTCGTCGCTCACCACGAATCCGGATCCGGCTGCGGCCTGCGAACGGCCCGTCGTGGTCAAGACACGGACTTGAAACAACGATCCTTTCGCGGCCGCGTAGATTCGGCTCGCGTCGCGACTCAGCGCCGGCGGCAGTTCCGCCGCGTCCGCCCCGTCCGTCGGGGTTGAAACTTCGTCGGCAGATGCGACTGCAGTCAGCAGTACCGCTGCAATCGAACAAAGAAAAATGCTTGCTTTCACGAATGCTCCACCTTTCGACTGTCCCGATTCCCGCCGGCGGCCATAAGCAGACGCATTACGCATCAATGCGTTGCAATCAATCGTGTCGAGAAGAAAGGTCTTTGAATGCCAATGCAGAGTTTCTGCGTAGGATTTACATGCAAAGAGCGACATTCAAACAACTGCGAGCACAAAGTACGACGATTCGCGTGAATGCAGAATGGGTAGAGCCGGCGCGTGAAGAGGTTCGCGCACGACCGCTAGCCGCAGTGCGTGTTGCTCTTGCGGCGGGCTGATTGCTTAGTCGTTTGCTTCAACAGGGGCCTGTTCTTCCGCGCCTTCCAGGATGCGAACCTCGCGTTGCGCCACCCCATCGAGCAACGCGAGTGCAGCCTGGTACGCGGGGCTTTCATAAGCCGCCACTGCGTCGTCGACACTATCGAACTCGATGACGACGCAGCGCTGATCGGGCGCGTTCTCGAATGTTCTGGAAGGCATTCCGCGCGCAAGGAAGCGGCCGCCAAATGCGGTAATCGCCGGTCCCGCGAGTGCCGCGTACTTCGAATGGACGGTCGGATCGGAAACCGAGCGATATGAAGTAATCCAGTAGCCCTTTGACATGGGAACGACCGTCCTCGAGTGTTCGATCATGGCATCAACATCTATCGCAACAAATGCAACAACACGATCGCCACGCACCCGCCGACCACACCGGCCAGCAGGTTGCGCCGCGTAAGAACGAAGTACATCACCAATCCACAAGCCGTCGCGCCAAGTCGTTCGAGCAAGCTCGTGCTTGCCAGCACGCCGACAGGCTCAACCAGCATTCGCGCCACCAGCCCGGCGATCATCGCGAGCGCCACGCACGCCATCCAGCTGAATATCTCGCCATCGGGATCGAGCCGACCAGCCACTGCAACGCCGAGCGCACGCCAAAGATAGGTGCCGGCAGCGCAGGCGAGGACGAGCACCAACAGGTCAGTCACGCCGACGTTACCCACGCTGACGTCTCCAGCGGTGCAAAGCGTAGGCGACACTGCCGCCCACAAGCCCAGCGGCAAGCAGGCTCCACTGAGGGGCGAACACATGGGCAACCGGTCCCGTGACGGCGCCCGCAGCAAGCGCGAGGCGTCCCAGCGCAGCCTTCGTTTCACCGGTGAGGATCAGCAGAAAGTAGATCGGATTCATGAACACCAGGCCAAGTTTGACGAGCTCACTCATCTGACCGGCGAGGAAATATCCGACCGCGCTCGCTGCGGCGCATGCGATCCAGCAGAGCAGTGCGAAGCCTACAAAGTAGGGCAATCGCTGCTCAGCCGGCAGTTGCGGAACGCGGGCAACCGCTGCCACCCAGCCCGTCATCGCGAGTATGTGCGCCGACGCGTACATCTGCCAGTTCGGGTAGCGGTGATGCCGCATCATCGCTGACAGCACAGTCGTCATCGGCAGAAACCGTGAAGCCGACAGACTGACAGCGAGAACGATCAGCACGAGTGGCGCGCTTACGGCATGCATTTCGAGCATGATCAGCTGGCCCGGAAGCGCAAAGATCAACAGCGACGACGCGACGATCAACCACAGTGGAAAGTCAAAACCCGAGGCCAGTGCGCCGTAGCCGACATAGCCCGCGGCCAGTACGGCGATCGGAGCTCCCAGGGCATCACGCGCTCCTGCCGCTAGCGCTCCACGCGGGGTGTGGTAATTAATTGTCGGTTTGTCCATGTCCCGTGTCGCCGCTGCCGCCTGGTTCGACAGTAGAGCAGCACATATGCCTCGATGCGAGACAATACCTACGGCTTAACGGGTTCGCCGTCGCGGCAGGTTCACTCGATGACAACCAACCGAAAAACAATTCACAAATCCGACGTCCGCCTGAAGCCGATCGATTGGCTTTCAGAATCAGTGCGCCGCCGCGCCCGCAGCAACCTGCTCGCTGCCGACGAAAAATCGGCAAAGCAAAACCAGGCGCTCGCGCGCCAGCTGATGGCGCTGAGATCTGAATACCGCAGAAATCTCGCCGCGCTGATCGGTGCGGGCGGCATGCGTCGCTATCGAGAGCTGCGCGAGAAGCTCGCGAAGGCGCCGAGGGCGCAGCGGATTCGCGAAGCCAGAAGACTGCTCGAAGAGATCGGATTCGATCGCGTGCGAGCCGAGCGGCTGCGTAAGCAGTATCGCGACACCGCGCGCAAGCTGCTTCGGTTCGACGATGTGCGGATTCCGCCGGGCGTTGTGCTGCCCGACACTCACTGCAGTCCGTGGGTCACCTACACCGCTCCTTACGGCGGGTTCTTCTGGTCATTTGCCTGGAGCCGCAGCGACGAAGCCAGCAACCCGGTGCTGACACGGCATCTCGACAACGTCACCGGCCAGATCGGTTCTGCGATCGACACGCGACTAAGCGGCGCCGATGACGACGATTTTGTCGAAGCCGAGTACTACACCGCGTTGAACACGTGGCACACGGCGCAGGCGACCGGTCCGCTCGAAGGCTACCTCGCGTTTGAATTCAGCGTCTCCACCTACTCGGGCAAGGTGAGCGACGAATACGGTTTTTCCAACGCGACGTTCAGCCAGCTCGCGCGCGCCCGCTTTCGGGTTTCGGATACGCAGAACGTGCTGGACACGCAGGAGAGCCGGATCTTCAACTTCATCGACACCGACTGGGGCGACGGCACGTCATGGAGCAACTTCGTGTCCGCGCCACGCGATATTCACTGGTATTACTTCAAGACGGCCGAGTCGTTTGCGCAGGGAAGCGCGCTTGTGCTGGAAGCAGGCGTTTGGAACAGCACTTGGTACTTTGCCGACGACGAGAGCATCAAGACCGCTAGCGATCTGGATCTGCGGCTCGACCGCATCATGGTGCGGTCGTGCCCATCCTGATGGATCAATTCTCCTCACCGCCGGCAAAGTCGTTGCGGCGAAGGTCAGCACGGGACTTGAGATCGGCAATTTCCTTCACGAACGCGTCGGTGGTGACTGGGGTCACCATACGTATCGCGGGCCACTGAATTGAAGTCATATAAAGCGAATCGCCGAACTGGTTCTGGGTCGCGTAGCGATACAGGCCGAACAGCCCGATCGCCAGCAGTGCAAAGACAACAGCAAATCGTCGTGCGAATGACACTGACAGCGGTGTAATCGTCGCCACGTGGAAGTACACTGCGATCGAAAGCAGGACAAGATTGAGATACGAGTCGAACCGCGTGGCCCAGTCAAGCGAGAAAGCGTAAGCGAGCAGCTGCGCCGCTAACGATGTCACGAACGCGCCGACCATGAACACGGCGCCGATCAGAAAGTGGCGGCCAAAGCGAGCGCGTCCTGCGAACAGACGGTTGAGCAATGCCCAGGCACCCGCCCATCCCAGCATGACTCCCAGCACGAGCGCGACGCTGGTCTCGTACACGAAGCTTTCCTGAGTCGTGGTGTCCGCGCTCCAGGCGTTAAACAGCGCGAGCAGGGTCAGCATCGTTGCCGCCACGAGCGCTGGACGCAGACCTTCCCAGGCATGTGCTGTCGTGTCCAAGCGCTCCGGCGCGACCGCCTGATCGATGGGCCGAACGCGAAACGTGCTGTGGCCCGCACGCACCAGGGTGTCGGGAGTCAGAACGATTTCGTCCGAGCGCTTGACAGCGCCTTGGCCTAGCGACCATCGCCGTGCGGTGACCGCATACATTCCGTTGCGGGTGCCCAGGTCCCGCGCGACCAGCGCGCCGTCTGCGCCCCGCTCTATCCGCAAATGGTTCGGAGCCACGAACGGATCGTCGACGATGATCTCGTTGTCGTAAGCGCGGCCGAGGCGCACCGGCAGTTCGTTGCAACGGTGCCGCGCTACGACCGATCCGGCACGATCAAGCAACTCGACGACGATCGGCGTTCCGCTCACAGTTGGCGTCCGATCGCATCCAGGAACGCCTTGACGATGCGCTGGCCGTTTTCGAGCGTCACGCCCGATGCGTCCACCCGCGTATGCAGGCCGCTGCGACTGTCATCGACGGGGCAGCCATCAGGGCGAATTCGTACAGTCCGTCAAACTTGCGCAGCGCGCGCACGCACACCACGGCACGCACCGGGACGCTGGCGGCACCATCGCCCCTCACAAACGCGTCATTGCATTCAGGCCCGGTCCAATAGCGATCGCGGTAGTTACCGAAGGTTTCGTTCTCGTATGACTTGCTGTAGATCTGCAGGAAACGGAACGAATCGAGCTGCTTGGTCGCGAAGTACTCGTGGCGAACATTGATAAAGCCTGTGCGCACGTAGTCCTCGACTCCGACCACGGACTCGGTACGGCAATGCAGGCGCGAGTAGTAATACTTGAGCTGCGGCTGGTTGGGATCGTCTCCCCAGCAGCGAATTCCCTGCCTCTCGTTGATCGGTGCCGCGTACGGCCCCATGGCCCGCGTCGCCAGCGGAGCCTTCAGCAGCTCGTCCGCCATCGTGCTCTGGTGCAGCGTCAGCTGCCGTCCGATCTCTCGACGAAATTCCTGCTGCGTCGGTTGAACAGTGATCGCTGCACCTTGCTCGATCAACA
>Ga0105092_10002179_pt1 | contig 10481 bp, 8 predicted proteins | sample PPLLak2March2015_FD_87021 | JGI IMG/M metagenome (GOLD analysis project Ga0105092, IMG submission 87021) | Freshwater sediment microbial communities from Prairie Pothole Lake near Jamestown, North Dakota, USA - PPLs Lake P7 Core (1) Depth... | ecosystem: Environmental > Aquatic > Freshwater >...
ATGTTCCAAGGCCTCGTCGAACCGTCCTGTCTCCATCAGGCCGATAATGAGGTTCGAACGCGCTTTGACGCTCGCCGGCTCAAGGGCGACCGACTTGGCAAAGCATTCGATCGCCTCATCCATTCTCCCAGTCCGGGCGAGGGCAATGGCCAGATTGGTGAAGGCGCTCGAATTCTCGGGATCTAGACCGACCGTCTTTTGGTACTCCCGGATGGCCTCGTCCTCTTGGCCCTGTTTTTCTAAAGCCAGGGCCAGGTTGAAATGCGCCTTGGCCTCTTCCGAATTCAGCTCAACCGCCTTTTTCCACTCGGAAATGGCCGCATCCATTTGGTTTTTCCGGGTCAAATCCAAGGCCCGATCAAAGACGCGGAAAAAATCGGTAGCCGGGGCATCGATCCTCGTGAACTCGCCGGGTGGAACATTCACGAATTCGGGGATATTGACGGCTCTATTAGCTGCCGTGGCGTTTTCAATCAGGATTGCGGGGCTATCGTTACCCGCCTCGTCCAGGTGGGTCAGATACATCTGCGTAAAGGGCGATCGGCTCTTTGAACTGAAGACCAACCAGCGTCCGTTCGGGGAGAAGCTGTGCCAGGAATTCATGAGCGGTGTATTACAGTTCATCCGACGCGCTTCGCCGCCTCGGAACGGGACGATGTAGAGCTGGCTGTCGGGACGCATCAGCTGCCCATTCCGGCATTTCACGAATACAATCCAGCGGCCGTCGGGCGAAACCTTCGGAAAGTTGTTGCTCATTCCGTTTTCGGATGCGCCGGCGATCCTTTCCGCGATGCCGCCTTTTCCGTCGTTGAACGGAACACGGTAAAGGTCGTACTGGATCTGCGTTTCGTTCGGGTCGTTGGCGTATTCGGCCGGCTTCCATCCCTCGGGATACGGAACCCTGGCCTCAGCTCGCGCAAACACGATGTACTTGCCATCCGGAGACCAGACGCCATCCGTTTGAACGTATTTCGGGTCGCTGGCGCCCGGCAGAGGCTGCAGCTGTCCAGTCTCACGGCTGTACCAGGCGAGTATTCCCCGCGTTGGGAAAAAGACTTGGAGGAACCTGTGGTCCTTGAAGTTGGCGCTGTAGTATTTATCGAACAGATCCCGCCGGCTGTTCGGCGTGGGATCCTCGATGGTCGTCACCACATACCGTCCATCGGGCGAAACCTGCGACATAAATGCGGCCCGCAGCTTTCCTCCCAACCTGGCGCCAAAAGAGCTCCACTTGATCACGTCTTGATTACGGATGGTGGTTACCTTCGCGACTGGTACGAGGGCGTACAGCCCTTTGTCGTTTTGCGGCCCATCCACATCCAGCCCAAGCGTTTTTCCATCGGTCGAGAAAGAGTGGCAGTTCGCACAGGTCGGAAGGTCCTCCACCAACGTACGACTCTCGTTCTGTCCGATATCGCGCAGCCGCCACTTGATCAGGCCGATCGCCGTCGGCGGAAGGGGGCGAATCACCCCTTGTTCTCCCTCCGTCGGCATCAGCGGGACATCGCGGTAGAAAATAGGAGCACCCACGGGATCGGGCGACGTCTGGATCCTGACCTGGCCGCGCGAAAGCGGTTGTTGTGAGATCTGCTCCCCGAAACCGATTATTGTGACTACGGCCGGCCGCTTGGCCGAACGCCTCTTGATGGTTGCCCAAGTCCGATAGTCCGGTGTCCATGTTCGCGTTACCGCCTGCTCGGGAGTCAAGGCAGGCGCGTTCGTCGCAGTCACACACCGCTGATCAATTTCGCCGATCTTCATTCGCTCGCCGGGGGAGGTGACCTGAATAGGGGCAGAGGAGTCGCCGAATTCGATAATGATGGACCACTTGGTCGCCTGCTGGTCGCTATCCCGCCAAAGGAAAGTGGGAGGCGGAAACTCAGGCGGGTAGAGGGAACCTTCCGTAGGATAGTCGATCGTGATTGGGGCAGGCTCGCTATCAGCCGCAGCGCGCTCGACCAGGCCCGGACTGCAAACCAACGCGGCCACGACCAGCGACCAGATCGTAAACCTTCTCGACGACGCCTCCGAAAAGCTTTGGCAGTTATGCAATAAAACGCTCCAGTTCCAAGATTATACCCCGCCCTTTGGCAATAACGAGGTTATGTTATCATCCTGCCAAATGGTCAGACTCTGGCTGGTTCTCGCCTTTTCAGGTCTCCTGTTCGCACAAGATCAAGTCGATCTCACCGCAAGGTTCAACCGTGCGGTCGAGCTCCAGAGGAAAGGCGCACTTGAAGAAGCGGCATACGCCTACCAAGCCGTGGTCAAGGACGCACCCCGATATGCCGAGGCGTATGCCAATCTCGGTATGGTTCTCTCCCGTTTGAACCGCCATCGCGAGGCGATCGAGGCAAGCCGAAAGGCCATTGAACTGGCGCCCGCATTGACGCCCGCCCGTCTCAACCTCGGGATTGCATGCCATCGGGCCGGACAGTTCGAAGATGCGGTGAGCGCCTTCAGAGATTATCTCTCCCGGGAACCTGGCTCCCTGCAGGCCACACAGCTCCTCGGCGTTTCCTTGTTCGAGCTGGGGCGGGACGCCGAAGCGATACCTTACCTTGAGCAGTCGGTCAACCAGAATTCCCAGGATCCTGCGGTTCTTTACAGCCTGGGCCTCGCCTATCTGCGTCAAAGAGATGATCGGGTCTTCCAGATGATCAAACGGTTGAACGCTGCAGATTCTGGAAAACCGACCGGGCATCTGCTCCAAGGCCAGTACCATTTGATGGAGCAGGACTATGAACGTGCGATCAGCGAGCTGACCGAGGCCCGCAAATTAAACCCGCTTCTTCCGCGCCTGTATTACTCGCTCGGCTTAAGTCAGGTGAAAGCCGGACACAATCGTGAGGCGATTGAAGCGTTTGAGAAGGAGCTTGAGCTCAGCCCCAGGGACTTCTCCACGCACTACTATCTCGCCTATTCTTTTGAGGCAGACAACCGCGACGAAGAAGCACTGCCCAGGATTAAGAAGGCACTCACGTTCGATCCCGAATCCCCGGAGGGAAACGCACTTCTCGGAAAAATCCTGTTAGAGCAGGGGAAAGCAGCCGAAGCGTTGCCCAAGCTGGAACTCGCGGTTAAGGGAGATCCGAAGGAGCCCGACAAGCGCTTCCTTCTCGCCCGGGTCTATCAGAAACTCGGCCGCCGGGAAGACGCCAGCCGCGAATTTGCGGAAGTTCAGCGGCTAAAAGCCGAGCAGCTGCAGAAAACTCAGCAATACCTGGAGGGCGAGGCAGCGAAGAAGAAGCCGTGAGCCGCTGACCGCTGCCCGCTGACGGCTGACAGCTGCCCGGCTGACGGCTGACGGCTGACGGCTGACCGGTGGGCTGGCGGCGAATCTAGCGGCGGTTGAGTGACTCGCCACAAAACGGCGAGTCACTCAACCGCCGCTAGATTCGGCGCGACTCCACCGGTCAGCCGTCAGCCGTCAGCCGTCAGCGGTCAGCCTTCACGCCAGCGCACCCCGGCACGACGAACCGCAACCGGCGGTACAACCGAAGCAGTGATCGTCGGTCAAGACAGGTAAGCCTTCGAGCTCGGACAGAGACTCCAGCGAGTTCACATGGGAGTTCACACGGAGCCGTTCGTTTTTTCCCACCAGGTTCATCTCGAGCATCTGGTTGAAGTCGCAGTCGTAAAGGTAACCATTCCACCCGACGCTGATCAGGCTGCGGCACATCAACCCCGCCACCGTATCCTTATTGAAGCTGTTAACCAGCTGACTCAGGTATTCGTCGTACTCGCCGCCACGGTGGAGTGTCTCGGCGAACCGCCCGAGCGGCATATTGACCATGGTCAGCAGGTGGTTGAACTCAATGCGGAAATCGCTCCGCAGGTGTTCCCGGTAATCCTGTTCGAGTTGCGCTTGCGGACCTGGGAGAAAGGCTCCGAGCGGGTTATAGGCGAGATTGAGGGTCAGGCCGGAGCCGGGCATCCCGTAGCCCGTATCATTCAGCACCCGCAATGCCTGGATGCTCTTCTCAAAGACCCCCGCTCCTCGCTGCCGGTCCACATTCTCCCGGGTGTAGCACGGCAGCGAGGCGACGATCTCAACCTGGTTGGAGGCAAGAAATCCCGGCAACCCGTCATGCTTGGGCAAAAGAAAGGCCGTGAGATTGGAGCGGTTTATGACCCTTTTGCCAAGAGATCGGGCTTCGGCCACGAAATCGAGAAAATTCTCATTCAGCTCGGGCGCTCCCCCGGTAATGTCCAGAACCTCCACGCTCGGACTGAATTTCAGCAGGTGAAGAATGGCGGCAGCAGTTTCGGGAAGCATCCGCTCTGGCCGGTTGGGACCAGCCTCGACATGGCAGTGAGAGCACGTCTGATTGCAGAGTTTTCCCACATTCACCTGAAGGGTTTTGACTGCGCTCCGGGTAAGCGACGGCAGGCCGGCCTCCTGCAATCGGCGTTCAAAGGCATTTCTGTTCAAGATCGGAAGCTCTTCCATCGTTCTATTCCTGCCCTGCGTTTTCTGATAACGGCCGCGCTAGATCCTTCCACAGGCTGTCGAGATCGTCAACCCCGTCGATGTCCCGCAGGGTTCGAAGCTCGGCTGATCTCAAACCATGCCTCGCCATCATTGCCCGGGTCTGCTCAGCCACAGCCGACGTACTCCAGGAGATTTCCTCGAAAAGACCCGGCTCAAACCGTGACAGGGCCAACAACCAGTATCCCCCGTCAGTACTGGGTCCCATGACCGCCTGACAACCGGTCTCCAGTAGGGCGAAAGTTCGGTGAATGTCCGCCGCGGCGATCTCGGGAGTATCGGTAGCAATCACCGCGACGGCCCGGGCACCGGCGTCGAAGGCTTGGCGGAAGGCCGCCTTCAACTTGACCCCCAGGTCGCCGACGACCTGCGGCACGTAGGACTCGGCGCCCGGAAGCCAGGCCTGCATCGCTTCCCGCTCGGTGGGCGGCTCAAAAACCATCCAGCGATCGTAACCGGACGCCGCCGTGCGGGACCAGGTCCTTTCGGCCATCAGCCGATAGAGCCGGGCCGCTTCTTCGTCGCCGATGTCCTTTGCCAGCCGGGTCTTCACAGTCCCGGGTATCGGTTTTTTCGCAAACACCAGAAGAATGTTGGGGGAGGAAGGCGAATCTACCATTGCTCGAATTATAGCAACCGCTTACACCCCTGCCGGAAGTTCGCACTGGCCGAGAGCTTTTCCCTGAACTAAAAGGCCATCCCACACGTATCATAGAGGGATGATACGACTCAGGTTTGCCCTGTTCTGGGAGGCTGTGCGCATAGCGCTTCAATCCATATGGGCTCATAAGTTGAGAGCCTTCCTCACCCTGCTGGGAATCATCATCGGGGTCTCTTCCGTTCTCTTGGTGAGCGCGTCAATTGAAGGGCTGGAAACCTACGTCGAGACCGCGGTCTCTAAAGCGTTGGGCAGCAATACGTTCATACTGGCGCGGTTTGCTACCAGCGGAAGGGTCAGTGACGAGGAATGGGAGAAAATGGTGCGCCGGAACAAGGCCCCAAAACTCGAGGATCTTGACTTCCTACGCGCCCGCTGCGCGGCCTGCGACCAGATCGCTGCCGAAATGTCAGGAACGCACAACACCTACTTCGGAAGCGAGGAGATGCTGGATACGCAGATCCGGGGCGTCACCGCGAACATGATGTATTTGACTGACTTAACCGTTGAAGAAGGCCGCTTTTTCACCGATACCGAAGAGGAGCATTCGACATTTGCCGCGGTTATAGGAACAGACCTCAAAGAGAAGTTTTTCCACAGCGTCGATCCGATCGGCCAGGTAATCAAGGTCGAGAGCTATCCGTTCCGGGTAGTGGGTGTCCTTGAGAAGATGGGATCGGTCTTCGGCAATTCGCTCGACAACGTGGTCTATACCCCCATCGGGGCATACCACAAGATGTTTGGCGGGCGCCGGCAGCTCAACTTCCGGGGCAAATCGACGACGCGCGCGAATTTCGACGTAGCAGTCGAGCAGGTTCGGGTCGCAATGCGGGCCCGCCGTCACCTTCGCCCGAACGAAGACGACGACTTTGGCCTGCTGACGACAGATGACATCAACAACAACGTGGCCGCGTTCACAGGGGCGATTGCGGTCGTTGTCATTCCCATAACGTGTATCTCACTTCTGGTCGGCGGAATCGTGGTGATGAATATCATGCTGGTATCGGTCACCGAACGAACCTTTGAGATCGGTTTGCGGAAGGCGCTGGGCGCCCGGCGACGGGACATCGTGTACCAGTTCCTGATCGAAGCCTTTGTGCTGGCTGCGAGTGGAGGCGCAATAGGGTTGGTACTGGCGTTTGTCGGGGCGAACATCATCGAGAACACGACCCCGATCCCCATGACAATCACGCTGGCCTATATTATTCTGTCCTTGGGTTTTTCGGGCGGCATCGGCATCATTTTCGGGATCTACCCGGCCATCAAAGCCTCGCGTCTCGATCCCATTGTGGCTATCAGTGCGGAGCGATGAACAAAAACCAATACCTAGAAAACATCATTATGGGCCTCGGGACTCTCCGAGGTCACAAAATCAGAAGCCTCCTCACGATTCTCGGCGTCATCATCGGCGTGATGACCGTGATCGTTATCGCGTCGATCCTCACGGGAATGCGGCAGAATATCGTCAACCTTGTCGAGGAATTCGGCACGGATAATATCTATGCGTTTCACCTGACGACTGGCCCCTCCTTCGGCCACCGCGACCGGCGGGAATGGAACCGGAAACCTCTGAGAGTCGAAGATGCAATGGCAATCAAGGCGGGAACTGATGCCGTTCGGGAGGTGACTTGGGAGGGTTTCGCCTTCGGACGGGCCCCCACCCTCAAGTACGCCGCCGAATCATACAAGCAAGGTCGCGTTCGGGGAGTTTCGCCAGCCTACGCGGAAGTCACCAACATGGTCCTGAGCGAAGGAAGGTTCTTTGGTGAAACGGAGGACACCCGGCGCGCCCAGGTTTGCGTTCTCGGGGTCAGTGTCGTTGAAGCGCTCTTCCCCAATACAGACACAATCGTAGGAAGAAGCATCCAGATCGACGGGAACAGCTTCAGCGTCGTCGGGGTTTTGGAGAAGCGCAAAAGCAGCTTCATGGGCGAGAACGAAGAAGACAACATGGTCCTCATTCCGTACCGGACCTTCCGCAAGCTCAATCCGAAGAGCGACTGGCTGTTTATCCTGATCAGGGCAAACGAGGGTCAACTCGGACGAGCTCTCGACAATATCGAAGCCATCCTGCGACGGCAGCGGAATGTCCGGTTCGACAAGGAGAACGATTTCGACCTGACCACGGCAGACAAGATGGTTGAGCAGTTCGACTCCATCACCGCTTCCATTGGAATCATTGCGATTGCCATTTCCGGTGTGGGGCTCCTGGTCGGCGGCATTGGCGTTATGAACATCATGCTCGTCTCCGTGACCGAGAGGACACGCGAGATTGGCATTCGAAAAGCGGTGGGGGCCAGGCGGCAGGATATTACCTTTCAATTTCTGTTCGAGGCTATGACGCTGACGACAGTCGGAGGTGTCATCGGGATTGTTCTGGCCGCTCTCGCCAGTTACATCATCATGTTCCTCGTGCCTGCCCTGCCGGCCCAGGTCCCTCTCTGGGCGGTCATCGCCGGCTTCACGGTTTCTCTGTTCGTCGGCTTGGTTTTCGGCGTATGGCCCGCCGTCAAAGCTTCGCGCCTCGACCCGATCGAGTGCCTGCACTACGAGTAGACACAGTCGTTTTGCTCCTGGAGCATGAGGGCCGGAGGGAAGGACCAGAAGGACCGGAAGGACCTGAAGGACGAAAAGAAGATGTCTTTCAAGTCGTTCCGGTCCTTCCGGTCCTTCCCTCCGGCCTTCATGTTCCAGGAGCAAAACGACGTCGAGGTAAGCTCTGACCTGCAACGCTTTCGCCCGGCGTTCGGGATTGAATGCCTGGCCCTCTCTTTCCAAGCACTCAAGTCCGAACGCCCGGCGGTAGAAGCGTTGCCGCGCGGGGGGATGCGCGGTCCGCAGTGACTGACGAGCTTAGCTACGGACGGCCGGTTCAGATTCCTTCCGGCCGTCCGCAGCAAGGAAAAGCTCTATTTTTAAGGCCACCGGAAGCCCCGTTGACTCCCGGCAGCCGGGGGGAAGAAAGGAACGTCCGACATTTTTCCTGAAAGCAAGAGTGATGCCAACACCGCAATGACCCGCTGATCCGCCGATGCCTTCACTTCTTGTTCAAGTGCGCTTGTTATCAAACCGGTAAACATTCCCGGCCGGTTCTAGAGGCTATCGCTATCTTGTTCAATCCACGGTACTTCTCGGCAGACATCCGGCAGGGATAAATTCCCGGTTCTTAAGCGCGCTCCTCACTCAGTTTCTCAGTTTGTCAGTTTCTCAGTTTGTCAGTTTGTCAGCTTGTCAGCTTGTCAGCTTGTCAGTCTGTCAGTCTGTCAGTTTGTCAGTTCCCGGTCAGTTTGTCAGTTTGTCAGTCTGTCAGTCTGTCAGTTTGTCAGTTCCCGAGTTTGTTAGTAGAATCTCTCGATCCGGAGGAGCCCGAACAATGATCATTGCGGATTTGTCGCAGATCGATGGAAGAAAGTACCCTGCACGGAGGCGGACCCAGAACCTGGTAGGAGGCGCTTCGCCGATCCAGGCAAAGAACTTCAGTATCGGGATGGTGACGCTGGAACCAAACGGCGGACAGGTTCCGTGGCACAACCAGGAGCAGGAAGAGGTCTACTTTGTCCTGGAGGGGAACGGGGAGATGTGCCTCGGTCAGGAGCTCCAGGCAGTGACCGCAGGGCAGGCAGTCTACATCCCGCCCGGCGTCTTCCATCAGCTGACCAACACCGGAACCACCGTCCTGAAGATGATGTACTGTTACGGGCCAGCCGGCGACGTCGCTCACTGGAAACAGGAGCTTAACGGAACTCTCCCCCGGGCGGGATCAGAGGCACCGCCTCTTCCGCCGGGGGCGCGGCCTCAATGCACGAAGAAACCCGAGTAAAAAGAGGAGTCAGCACGATGGGCAGCATCGGGACACACCGAGTCGGAATCATCATGAATGGGGTGACCGGAAGGATGGGAACCAACCAGCACCTCATTCGGTCGATACTCGCTATTGCCAGGCAGGGCGGCGTGCGCGTCGGCGATGATGAGGTGATCATACCTGAGCCGATACTTGTCGGCCGCAATGCCGCGAAGCTGCAAAAGCTCTGCGCTCAGACGGGAGTCGAGAAGTGGACAACGGACCTTGACGCCGCTCTCTCCGACGATCGCTACACCGTTTACTTCGATTCCCAAACGACCAACCTGCGGGTTCCAGGCGTGTGTAAGGCCATCGACGCCGGGAAACACATTTACTGCGAGAAACCAACTGCCGGAAGCACCGAAGAAGCCTACGGGCTATACCAGCGAGCCAAAAAGGCGGGCATCAAGCACGGGGTAGTGCAGGACAAGCTTTGGCTGCCTGGGCTCCTTAAATTGAGGACCGTCCGAGAAACTGGATTCTTCGGAAAGATCATCTCGGTGCGAGGCGAGTTCGGGTATTGGGTTTTCGAGGGCGACACAGTGTCCGCTCAACGCCCATCGTGGAACTATCGAAAGACCGAAGGCGGCGGTATCATCCTCGATATGTTCGCTCACTGGCGCTATGTCCTGGACAACCTTTTCGCCCCGGTGAAGGCCGTTTCATGCATCGGGGCAGTCCACGTCGAGCGGCGGTGGGATGAACAGGGAAAACCGTACGATGTCGATGCCGAAGATTCGGCCTATGCCACGTTCCAATTAGGCGACGGGATCATCGCTCACTTCAACTCCTCGTGGGCGGTTCGCGTCCGGCGGGACGACCTGCTAACTCTCCAGGTGGACGGGACGAAGGGATCGGCAGTCAGCGGGCTGCGGCAATGCTGGACCCAAGCTTACTCCGCGACCCCCCGGCCGGTATGGAACCCCGATATCGAAAACCCCATCAACTTCCAGTCGACCTGGACGCCGGTGCCCGAGTACCAACTCTACGACAATGCGTTCAAAGCGCAGTGGGAACTGTTCCTCCGGCATCTGATCAAGGACGAACCCTTCCCCTGGGACCTGCGGGAAGGCGCCAAAGGCGTACAGCTCGCCGAAAAAGGGATGGAATCATGGCAGCGGCGCTGCTGGGTCGACATCCCAGAGCTCGCCAGGTGAAGTGGGAATTGAAAAACAGGAGTCAGAAGTCAGAAGTCGGGAGTTAGAAGTCAGAAGTCAGGAGTCAGGAGTCAGAAGTCAGAAGACAGAAGTCAGAAGTCAGAAGACAGAAGTCAGAAGTCAGGAGTCAGAAGTCAGAAGTCAGGAGTCAGAAGACAGGAGTCAGGAGTCAGAAGTCAGAAGTCAGAAGTCAGAAGTCAGGAGTCAGAAGTCAGAAGTCAGAAGAAGGAAGCCGCGGACACTGGCATGCTTTCCCATTCTGACTTCTGACTTCTGTCCTTCTGACTTCTGTCTTCTGTCTTCTGACTTCTGTCTTCTGACTTCTGACTTCTG
>Ga0105092_10002181_pt1 | contig 10480 bp, 10 predicted proteins | sample PPLLak2March2015_FD_87021 | JGI IMG/M metagenome (GOLD analysis project Ga0105092, IMG submission 87021) | Freshwater sediment microbial communities from Prairie Pothole Lake near Jamestown, North Dakota, USA - PPLs Lake P7 Core (1) Depth... | ecosystem: Environmental > Aquatic > Freshwater >...
CGCATTGCGCGGAGTCTTCGCGGAGCCCGGCGTGGCAGCTCGGATGGCGACTATCGCAACCTCCATCGGCTCGACCCTCCACTGGCCGGTCGTGGCGGATCGATACGCGACCATCGCCTCCGCGCTCGTCGAGCGCCAGGCCGTGGTGGCAGCCTTCTCCTCCAGGCGCCGTGTCGCCGGTCTGGCCAAGGTCGGGTGAACTCGACGAATCTGTCGTCGGTGGGCGCCGGTACTGGCATCCTTGAAGACATCAACGCCGTCCCCGCACCCAGTTTCAAACACCTGCGTCGCATGACAGACCACGTGGGTCTCTGGGAGCACGCCCGGTACACGGCGCCACGGCCCGAGCATGGCTATTGCACCGACGACAACGCCCGTGCTCTCATCTTGCTCAGCCGTGAGATCGAACCCTCTGCCGAGCTCATCGGGCTGGCCCGGGTCTATTTTCGGTTCGTGACGGACGCAGCCCTTCCCCAAGGTGGTTTCCACAACAGGCGAGGAGCGGACGAGTCGTGGACCGACGAGATCGGATCCGACGACTCACAGGGTCGGGCGATATGGAGTCTGGGCACGGCTGCCCGACTGGGACCGGAGGCGTGGATGCGTCGAGCCGCGCGGGAGTTGTTCGATCGGCAGCTGGGATTCGCGTCGAGGTCGCCCCGAGCCAACGCATTTGCGATCCTCGGGGCTTCCGAGGTGCTGACGCACGATCCGGAGGATGATGCGGCGAGAAAGGCCCTCACACAGTGGGCCAGTGTCCTCCAATTCTCCGATGACCTCGGGTGGCCCTGGCCCGAGCCAAGACTTGCCTACGACAACGCCCGAATTCCGGAAGCCCTCATCGCGGCCGGCATCTCACTCGAAGACGACCACCTCGTCGAAGCCGGTCTTGGACTGCTCGAATGGCTGGTGAAAATCGAAACCCGCGACGACCACTTCAGCTTCTCGCCCGTCGGCGGCTGGGCCCGGGGCGAGGCCCGGCCCGGCTATGACCAGCAACCGGTGGAGGCGGCGGCCATGGCGGATGCCTGCACCCGTGCCTGGCTGATCACAGGTGACGGCAAATGGAGGGACGGAGTGTTGAGAGCTGCCCGTTGGCTGGTCGCCGATAATGACGGCGACGTGGTGCTCTACGACTTCGAAACCGGCGGATGCTGCGACGGCTTGACCATGAATGGGCCGAACATGAACCAGGGTGCGGAGTCGACTCTCTCCGCCTTGAGCACCCTGCAGCAGGCGCGAAGAGTCGTCTAGCCGTCGAACCGATCCGTCGGGCAGTTGTCCTCCACCATGTACTCCTCACTGGAGCGCTCGTAGGAATAGAGGCAATCGAGCGAACCCACCTGCACGTCGAGGGTGAAGACGTCGTCCTCCCAGTCATACGACCCGTCCCCGGTGAGTGTCAGGCCATCCATGAAGACGCACTCCTCCAGGATGAAGCGGTCGGTCTCCTCCTGGGCGGTGAAGGTGATGACTCCGCCCTGGTTGCAGCCAACAGGAGTGTCGGTGACGGTGTCCCACCAGTAGTACTCGGGCATGTAGAAGATCTCGAACTCGACCGAGTCGAACATGGTCTCGGCGCTGTCGAACTCGTCGAGGGTGACCGGGAGTAGCGAGATGTAGTAACCGACGACGTCTCCCTCGCACTGCGTCACATCCGGAGGCCTGCCTTCGAGGATGAACGCGGTCACCGGATCGTCCGGGCATTCGTTGCCCCGGCCGAAGATGACATGGGGCCCGCCTTGCTGGCTGATCAGATAGCCCTCGTCGAGGCGCTCGGAGACATCGACTCCCTGGCGATAGGGGGTGGCCGGGTCGGCTGTGGAGCCGAGCACGACAGCCGGCACACCGGCGGCGACCAACGGCTCAGGGCGTGTGGCGTCCTTGATGGCGTTGGGCCAGAACGCACAGGGGAGGTCCCCATAGAACAGGATTCCCAGACGGGGCTCGTTGACATCGGCGCCGGCGGTGAAGAACGCCTGAGCGGTCTCGTCAGGTGTGGACCCGGGGTAGTAATAGTCCAGGCATTCGACGGCGTAGTAGATGGCGTCCGAGTAGGTCGGGTCTTCGAGCACGGCCTCGCTCCCTGCGTCGATCCCCAGGTTGAGATAGAGGAGTCGGAGCAGCGGCACCAGATCATCCCGCCCGCTCTGGGCGGCCAGGGCTCGCAGGAACATCATCCGATCGTCTTCGGAGTACATCTGCCCGCCGGCAACGACTTCGAGGTCTCCGAGACCGAACGATCGCTCCTCGAACCCTCCTGTCGGCAACGGGAATTGGGCGGTCAGCGGCCCCTCGACGAGCAATGCGAGGAGGTGGTCATATGCATCGTCGGGCCCGGTGCCGAGATCGGCTGTGCAGAACTCGTCCGAGGCGCAATAATCCAGGGTCGACTGAAGGGTTTGCCCGAATTCGGCTGCTTGCTGGTGGAAGAAGTCGAGACCCTCGAGAGTGAGGTCCACGGTCCCATCGAGGATCATTCGGGTCAGTCGGTCACCGTGGGCGGCGGCATAGGTCTGAGCGACCTGGGTGCCATAGCTTTCCCCGTAGAGGACCATCTTGTCGTATCCCAGGGCCTCCCGGAACCTCTCGAGGTCGGCGGCCACCTGATCGGTCCCGAGGTACGGGAGCATCTCGGGGTCACCCATCTCGGCGACACAATCGGTGGCGACAGTGGAGGCGGCCGCGGTGAGGATCTCCTGGTCGACGCCGAGCGCCGTTGTCGCATCGACCCGGTAATAGGCCGCCGCAGCCTGGGGACAGCTGAGCCCACCTGACATCGCCACCCCCCTCTGGTCGAAGAAGACGCTGTCGTAGGACTCCGGGATCGCCGGGTCGAGGGCCTTGGTGTAGGAATCGGCGACGGCGATCCCGGAGCTGCCGGGGCCTCCGGTGGCGGTGACGAACGCCCCGAGGCTGTCTCCGGTAGCGGGAAGCACGGCGAACGTCACCGGGATGGTTCTCTCATCCGCTGGATCGAAATGATTCATCGGCATGTCGAGCGTCACACAGGTGAACACCGAGTCGGGGCAGAGACTGGCGTCGAGGTCCTCCAGGAGCTGACCGGTGTTCGGACGATGTGTCGTCGTGGTCGAGCCCTGGGCAGCCGTCGTAGCGGTCGATTGGGTGGTCGTCGTGGTCCCGGTCCCGGCTTCCGACGTGCACGCTGCGAGCAGCAACAGCACCCCTACCTGACACCACCTCCGCATCGGCGGCATCGTACGCCGCATGTTCGTGGCGTCGGCCATACTCCGGCGGTTGCCACAGCTCCTCGCTCGGTCCCTCGTCTTCATCACGTCTGCCGCGGTCCTCATTCTCGAGATCCTGGCCGGACGGCTGCTGGCGCCCTACCTGGGGGTGAGCCTCGAGGTGTTCACCGGCATCATCGGTGTGATCCTTGCCGGGATCTCCGTTGGGGCCTGGGCCGGAGGGCGGGCTGCGGATCGTGGAGACCCCCGTCGCCTGATCGGGCCCCTCCTCGTCGCTGGCGGCTTGACCGCAGTGGCATCGCCACTGCTCGTCGACCTGGCCGGCCCCGCCGCCTCGACCGGGCCCGTTTCGATCGTCAGCCTCAGCCTCATCGGGTTCTTCGCCCCGGCTGCGATCCTGTCGGCGATCCCACCCATCGTGGTCAAGATCAGGTTGGCTTCGTTGCAGGAGACGGGTTCCGTGGTCGGGACCTACTCCGCCATCGGGACCGCGGGAGCCATATTCGGGACTTTCGTCACCGGTTTCGTCCTGATCGCCGCCTTTCCCACGAGGCCGATCGTGATCGTGGTCGGATTTGTGCTCGTGCTGCTCGGGGTGGCCATATGGGTCGGACGCAGCGCTTGGACTGTGTCCGGTTCGATTGTTGCGCTGCTCGTCCTCAGCGGTATGACCCTCAGATTCGCCGGCCCCTGTCAGTACGAGACCACGTATCACTGCGCCGAAGTCGTGGCCGACACCGAGCGCCCGTCGGGACGGCTCCTGATCCTGGACCGCGGCCACAACAGCTACGTCGATCTCGACGACCCCACTCATCTCGAGTTTCGCTACATACGGGTCATGGCCGACCTGATAGACGTGGAGATGCCGCCGGGCCCTCTAGACGTCCTTTCGATCGGCGGCGGAGGGTTCACGTTGCCCGGCTACCTGGCTGCCATACGGCCGGGCACCGACCACCGAGTCCTCGAGATCGACGCCTCCCTCGTCGAGATCGGCCGACGCCACCTCGGGTTCGAAGACGAAGCCGAGGTGATCATCGACGACGCGCGGAGATCGATCACGCAGGTTGCGCCGGGCTCGGTCGATGTCGCCGTCGGCGACGCCTTCACCGGCCTCACCGTGCCCTGGCACCTGACCACGGTGGAGTTCGTCGAGATGATCGGTGACACCCTGGCTTCGGGTGGCTTCTACACGGTCAATGTGATCGACCGCCCCGAGGCGAGGTTCGCCCGAGCCGAGGCGGCGACCCTCAGCGAGGTATTCGACCATGTGGCGGTGTTCGCTCCAGAGGGCTACTTCACTGGCGCACGTGGCGGAAATTACGTCCTGGTTGGGTCGGATGACCCGATCGACATGGATCGCGTTCGGGAGGCGCTTCGCTCCAGAGGTGGCCTCGAGATCGGACTGACCGGCGATGAGCTTGCCCGATTCATCGACGACGCCCGCCCCTTGATCGACGACTTCGCCCCGGTCGATCAGATGCTGAGCGGTCTTTGACGACGGGTTTGTAGGGTGGTCCGAATGTTGCGGATCAGACATACACGACGCGAGCAAGTGATCGAGGGCGCCCGGGGTGTGACCCTGACCTCTGCCGACAGCGGTTTCCTCGGGGCGACGTCTTTGGGAGGCGGTGGCTTCTCCTATCACCGTCCGGTCCTCGTCAGAAACCCGGGCACGGGAGCCACGATCCCGATCCGGGATCATGTGATGGCTGTCAGGCTCGCTGCGGTTGCGGCGCTCCTGATGGCCCTGATTTGGAGGTGGATCGATGGCAAGTGAGAGCTACATGACCTCGGAGACCGTCGCGGCACGCATCGGCGACGCATTGACCGGGCTCTTCGGCGAGGCCTCCCCGAGCACCTTGTTCTCCGAGCCGATCCAACACGCAGACGACCTGGTCGTCACTGCCGTCGCCTGGGAGCGGGCCGGTGGCTTCGGCTTTGGCGCCGGCCAGGGTCAGGGCCAGGGTGAGGAGAGCGGGAGCGGAGAAGGTGGGGGAGGTGGCGGCTTTTCGCAAGGACGTCCGGTCGCGGTGATCAGGGTCACGCCGACTGGGGTGGAGGTGGCGCCAGTGATCGACTTCACCAAGATCGGCATCACGCTGCTTCTGGCTTCGATCGGGGTCTGGCGAGCCCTCAGCCGCTGAGGTCATCGCGACCGTCCGCGCTCAGGGCTGACGCGCCCGCCCGGAATCGGGATCGATGATCAAGGATGAGACGTCGACGGCTTCGAATGCCGATCCGGGGATCTCCTTCAACTCTCGCAGCACGTCGTTGTCCCATCTGGGATCGGGGCTGCCAGATATGTACCAAGACGAGCCGTTGTCGGCGAGGATGATCCCGTATTCCTTGAACGCCCGCAGAATCACCTGCACCTGTGGGGAGAACCCTGAGATGTCGAATTGGGACGACAGGCGAAACCTCTGCCCCATCGGGGGCAGGGTGACACTGGAAGAGTCGGAGGCATCGTGTCGGGCGGGCCAGACATGAGCCGATCTCGTCAGGGGCGCCGTGAATCTGATCGCGTGATCGATATGGCCTGAGGCGACCTCCTCGTAACGGACGAGACCGGGAAATATCGGCAGCCCGGCGGCGTCTGCCGAGGTCCAGCCGTCCGGGCGCAGTCGAGACGAGTCGAGTTGATATCGGGCGCCGGACGCCGCGCTCCACGAAGACCCGGGCCCCGGGTGCGCATCGAACAACTCGAAGAGCTCGCATCGATATCGGTCAACGACGATGACATGACGATCACCCGACGAATCGGGCCCCCCTTCGATCGGAGCGGCGGCAGGGATCGGGAATGGGCCAGGGTCGGACTCGGCGCCGTACGCGGTATACATGACGGGCACGGCCGGGGTGCCGGCCCGGGCTTCGATGTAGGGGATCCCAATAGGGCTATTGGATCCCGGCGGCCAAACTCCTGAGCCAAAGTCGGGGTGGAGGTGGGCCGAGGACCCGATCGATGACACGTATTGAGCCGACCGCGCATGCACCGGTAGGCCATCGACCCGGGTGTTCCAGATGTCGTCCGCAGGCAGGGTGGGGCATCTTGCCGGTGGTCGGTTTGGGGTGAGGTGGTTGGCTCGGGTGAGGAGGGTGGCCATCTGGTCTCGTCGGATCGGGTCGTCGGGGCAGAACCGGGTGTTGGCCGGCGGGTTGCAGCCGACGGTCACTCCGGCGGCGGCGATCTTTTGGATTGCTTGTTCGAAGAGGTGGCCGTTGTCGTCGGTGAACCGGTTGTGGTTGGACACCGGATAGTCGAAGGCTCTGGCCAGCATGGCGGCCATCTCTCCCCGGGTCATGTTCCGGTCGGGGCAGAACCGGTTGTTGGCCGGGGGGTTGCAGCCCTGGGTTATCCCTGCGGCGCGGAGACGGTTGATCCCACCTTCGAATGTGCTGGTTTCGTCGTCGATGAAATAGTCGTTGGGGGTGGAGCCGAGATCGAGGGCTCGGGCCAGGAACACTGCCATCTGACCACGGGTGACGGTCCGATCCGGGCAGAAGCGGTCATTGGCCGGTGGGTTGCACCCACGGGTGATCCCCTCGGCGGCGATGGCCTCGATGCCTCCCTCGTGGACATTCCCATCGTCATCGACAAACGAGCCTCCAGGAGGAAGCACCGCCAGGAACACCGCCAACAACAGCGCATGCACCGCTAGTGAATCGACTCCTTCGCCGCCCAACTCAAGAGGTACGGCCTAGACCTCGGCTCCGGGCTTCACCACCAGCACGTCACACATCGCACCCTTGACTGCCTGGTCGGCGGTCGAGCCCAGCAGCCATCGGCCCACTCTTCCCCGCCCCCGGGGGCCGACGACCAGCACGGATCCACCGGCCTCGGAGCAGTAGGCGATGAGTGTCTTGCCCGGGTCGCCGTCCCGCTCGACACGGATCACCTCAGCCTGGGCGTCTTGGAGGATGGGCTCGGCCTGCTCCCAGATCTCGGCTCTATCGCTCTCCGCTAAATCGCGGGTGTGGATCGTGCGATCACCTTCGAGATGGAGGACCGCCGGGCTGACGTCGAGGACATGCACCACGTGAAGGGCGACGCCCCGCCATTCGGCTTCTCGGGCAGCGTGTCGTAGTGCAGTGAAACCGGGCTCGGAGCCGTCGATTCCCACCACTACCGGCCCCGTTGCGCCAGATGTCGCTGTCATGGCTGCATCCTAGGATCCCGGAAATGGCAGCGATCGAGGTCAAGGGACTGGCGAAGTCCTATGGCGATGTCGTGGCCGTCGACGGCGTGGATATCACGATCGAGTCGGGCGAGGTGTTCGCCCTACTCGGGCCCAACGGCGCCGGGAAGACCACCACCGTGGAGATCCTCGAGGGGCATCGCTCCGCCGATGGCGGCAGCATCCGCGTGCTTGGCTTCGACCCTTCAACGGGTGGTCGGGCGTATCGGGAGCGGATCGGGATCGTCCTCCAGGAAGGCGCGGTGGAACGAGAGCTCTCTGTGCGTGAGGCGCTGTCGATCTACGGAGGTATGTACCCCAGGCGTCTCGACGCCGACCACTTGATCGACCTCGTCGGGCTCACCGAGAAGGCCGACGCCAGGATCAAGACTCTTTCCGGCGGCCAGCAACGCAGACTCGAGCTCGCTTTGGGGCTGGTCGGTGATCCCGACCTGCTGTTTCTCGATGAGCCGACCACCGGTTTCGACCCCTCGGCGCGAAGACAGGCGTGGGGGATCCTCGAGAACCTGACTGCTCTCGGCAAGACGATCCTGCTCACCACCCATTACATGGACGAGGCGCAACATCTCGCCGACAGGATCGCCATCATCGACCGGGGCACGATCGTGGCCGAGGGCACACCCGAGACGCTCGGAGGACGGGCAGATGGGAAGAGCGTGATCCGATTCGCTCTTCCTCGGGGAGTTAGCCCGGAGGAAGTACCAGTCAGCGCGATCACCGTGAACGGCGACCTCGTCGAGGTCAGTGCCGATTCCGCCACCCGTGCGCTCCACGAGCTCACGACATGGGCCCTTGGCAACGGCCTGGAGCTGGAACGGCTCCAGGTGACCCGGCCGTCCCTCGAGGACGTCTACCTGGAGCTGACCGGTGAGCAATGACGCGCTGCGGCGGCCCTCCGTGGCTGCCCTGGTCTGGCAGCAATTCCGCTACCAGAACAAGGTGTTCTGGCGAACTCCGATCGCGGCGTTCTTCACCATCGTGTTCCCACTCATGTTGCTCGTGCTCTTCACCGCCATCTTCGGCAACGAGGAGATCGAAGACCTGGGGATCACCACGGCCCAATACTTCACTCCCGGCCTCGCCGTGTTCGCTGCTGTCTCGGCCACCTACACCAATCTGGCCATCGGCACCGCCATCGCCCGGGACAACGGGATACTCAAACGCATCAGGGGAACACCGATCCCACCCTGGGCGTATATCGCAGGGCGGGTAGCTTCGTCCGTCTACCTGGCCTTCCTCGCCATGGTCCTCATGATGGGGGCGGGGGTTGTCTTCTACGGCGTCCAGATCATCGCCCGGACCCTGCCGGCAGCCTTGCTCACCTTCGTCGTAGGAGTCAGTTGTTTCGCTGCCCTCGGCATGTTGGTGGCGGCGATCTCGCCAAATGGCGACGCCGCGCCTGCCATCACGAACGCCACCCTTCTCCCCGTGGCGTTCATCTCGAACATCTTCTTCCCGATCGAGAACCCACCTCGGTGGATGGAGATCGCAGGCAACTTCTTCCCGCTCAAGGCGTTTGCAGAGGCATTCCGTGACGCGTTCGATCCCACTCTGACCGGGCCCCAGTTCCACTGGCCCCAGATCGGCTATCTCCTCCTCTGGGGAGTCGTGGCCGGCCTCCTGGCGATTCGGTTCTTCAGGTGGGAGCCGTCCGCGGGGACGACCTCGCGTCGTCGTCGGAGAGATAAGTCGGAACCCGTAGCCGCATGACCAGGAGGTGATTCCGTTGCAGACCGCAGACCCGGATCGATACAGCCGGATGTCCTATGCCCGATCGGGGCGGAGCGGCCTCGATCTGCCGCGCATCTCGTTGGGCTTGTGGCACAACTTTGGGGGCGAGTCGCTGACCGAGGAGGGTCGGCGCATGATCCTGAGCTCGTTCGACCAGGGGATCACCCATTTCGACCTGGCCAACAACTACGGGCCGCCGCCCGGATCGGCGGAGCGGAACTTCGGGTCACTGCTGGCGTCGGACCTGGCGCCTTATCGAGACGAGCTGATCATCTCCACCAAGGCGGGATACGACATGTGGGAAGGGCCTTATGGCGAATGGGGCTCTCGAAAGTACATGTTGGCCAGCTTGGACCAGAGCCTCGGGCGTATGGGGCTCGATTACGTCGACATCTTCTACTCCCATCGATACGACCCGGACACCCCGCTCGAGGAGACCTTGGGCTCGCTCGACACTGCGGTCCGGTCGGGCAAGGCTCTCTACGTGGGGATCTCCTCGTATGGCCCGGAGAAGACCCGGGAGGCCCATTCCATCCTCGCCCGGCTCGGAACACCGTTCATCATCCATCAGCCCTCCTATTCGATGCTCAATCGGTGGGTCGAAGACGGTCTGCTCGACGTCCTTGGCGACCTCGGCATCGGCTGCATCGCATTCTCTCCACTGGCCCAGGGGTTGCTCACCGACAGGTACCTCGAAGGAATCCCCGCCGACTCCCGGGTGGAGAAGGGAGGTGCCCTCGATCGCTCGATGCTCTCCGAGGGCAACATGGCCCGGGTGCGGGCGCTGAATGACATTGCACGAGAACGCGGCCAGACTCTGGCCCAGATGGCCGTGGCCTGGGTGTTGCGCGACGATCGCGTCACGTCGGCCCTGGTCGGCGCCAGCCGCTGGTCACAGGTCGAAGAGCTGCTGCGGGCCGTCGACAACACGCGTTTCGGTGACGAAGAGCTGGCCGCCATCGATCGGCACGCGGCGGAGGGCGATATCAACCTATGGGCCAGATCCAGCAACGCCGACTGACGGGGTCAGGTGAGAGATTCTGAAGTCAAGCGGTGGTCCGCCTTTCACCGGGTGCTCTTCGAGACCACGAACGGCGTGCTAGGCCGGCGCCTGGTCGGCAACGACATGCTCCTCCTCACCACACACGGGAGGCGGACCGGTGAGGCGCACACCGTCCCGTTGCTCTACCTACGGGAAGGGGAACGGCTGCTGGTGATCGCCTCTTACGGCGGCCGCGACCGCCACCCCCAGTGGTACCTGAACCTGCTCGCGGATCCGTCGGTCAGCGCTCGGATCGGCCGTCGCAATGTGGCGCTGACGGCTCGAACCGCCTCGCCTTCAGAACG
>Ga0105092_10002182_pt1 | contig 10480 bp, 9 predicted proteins | sample PPLLak2March2015_FD_87021 | JGI IMG/M metagenome (GOLD analysis project Ga0105092, IMG submission 87021) | Freshwater sediment microbial communities from Prairie Pothole Lake near Jamestown, North Dakota, USA - PPLs Lake P7 Core (1) Depth... | ecosystem: Environmental > Aquatic > Freshwater >...
TCGACCGGCAGCGGATCCTTGCTTTGGTGGCCGGCCCGGCGGCTGATCCAGACGGCATACAAGCCGGCGTTTTTGGCGCCGCGGATATCGGCATCCAGATTGTCGCCGACCATGACTGCTTCGGAGGGCGGGCAGTACCAGTTCGAGAGCGCCAGCTCAAAGATGCGCGGGTGTGGTTTGCGATAACTGCATGCCGCTGACGTGAGCACGAAGTCAAAGTATTGAGCGACGTCAAAGCGGCGCACCAGCTGCTGCACATCCTGATCATCCCCGGCGTTTGAGATCAGGCCCAGGCGGTAACCATCCGCTTCGAGCTTCATCAAGGTCGGCAGGGTATCCTCTTCGAGGATCCAGTTGGTCTGAGTGATGGCAAACAGACGGTCCAGGGCGCTCCGGACAATATGATCCGGGAGGTCACGGTACCCTTTGTCGCTGAGGACATCGCGCAGGACAAAGGAATAGGTTGTCTCGAGCAGGTCCTTTTCGCGCTTCCTGAAGTATTGATCCAGGCGTTTGCGGAATTCACGCGGAAAGGTGGACAGGTTCAATTCCATGCCCTGTTCGCGCAGATAGTTGGTGAGGGACTCGTCCGCCTGCGCATTGACGGGTTCCCAGGCGGCGCGCTCATACATGAGCGTTCCACCCAGGTCGAAGATCACGGCGCGAAGGAAATTACGGGGCATAATAAACAATTTGGATGGGCACAGCGGACGCAGCGCCGCGAAGCAGGACAGAGGTTACTTTTTTCCGTTGCTCTCTTCCGCTGGCGACGGTCGCTGCGGCAGCGTTGTGACAAGCACCTTGTCCACCCTGCGGCCATCCATATCCATGACTTCGAATTTCAGGCCGTGCCACTCGAAGCGATCGGTGGGCTGTGGCAGCCGTCCAAGCGACACCATGACAAACCCGCTTAACGTCTCGTATTCATCCTCATGTGGCAACACAGGAAGATCGAAAATCTCCTTGAACTCGTCTACTTCCAACATGCCGTCCAGCAGCCAGGAGCCATCCTGTCGTTGTGTGGCCTGTGGTTCTTCGATCTCCATGGCGCCAACGATCTCTTCGAGAATGTCGTTGATCGTCAATAATCCCTGCAGGGCTCCGAACTCATCGATGACCAGCAGCATGTCTGTGCCCTTTTCCTTGAGTATTTCAAGGCCCTTGGATGCAAACATGGTTTCCGGTACAAAGAATGCCGGATTGAGCAGATCTTTGAGTACAATGGGTTCGTCATTTAGACTTCGCATAAGCAAGTCCCGGGCTTTGACAATTCCCAGAATAACATCTAATGAGCCCTGCCGTACGGGGAACCGCGAAAAGTTGCACTCAGATATTTTCTGACGGATGTCTTCTATTGAGTCCTCGACATCCAGCCAGACGATATCCGGCCGGGGCGTCATCAACGAGTAAACTCGTCGATCTCCCAGGCTGAACACGCCTTCCACCATATCGTGCTCTGCTTCTTCAAAGACACCGGCCTGCGTACCTTGATCGATCAGCAGTTGAATTTCCTCTTCTGTAACGGGAGGTTCCGTTCCAGGCTCGATGCCCATCAGCTTCAGAACAAAATCTGTTACGCGCCCGAGAAGCCACACCAACGGACTAAACAGCCTGGATACCACAATCATGGGTCCAGCCAGGGTGGCTGCGATCCGTTCAGGATTATGCAAGGCGATACGCTTTGGAACCAGTTCCCCCAGCACAATGGATACAAATGCGATTCCGATCACCACAATTCCCAGAGCGGCCGAATCTGCATAGTCGACAAGCCAGGGAACACGTGCCAGGAGTCTGCTCAATGGCTCGGATAACGTCGCTCCACCGACTGCGCCGACAAATACTCCGACAAGGGTAATGCCGATTTGGACAGTGGCGAGGAACAAATTTGGATTCTCCATCAAATGTAAAACAGTGTTTGCCCGCTTGTCTCCTTCGTTGACACGTTGTTGAAGACGTGCCTTACGCGAGGCTGAAACGGACATCTCTGATAGAACGAATATTGCATTGATCAGGATAATCGCTATGATAATGAGTATTTCTGAGGTTATGTTCATCGAAAACACTTGCACTGTATGTGAAAGAACCTTACGCGTTGAATTTCACCGGGATTCGAAAATGCCCGGCAAGGTCGCCAGCCCGGATCGGCGTAGTGATATTTTATATGGCTATCTAGGGGAACGTCTTCCATGATCCAATCAACTTTTCCAAGTTCCTTCTATTGTACTATGGATAAACGAAATGTCTCTTGTTTTCATCCAAAAAACCTACGAAATTCTAATGCCAGCTCCAGCTTCGACATTTCCAATGACCCAGACCGCTTGATCCAACTCCCGGGCGCGTTTCAGGAAGGAAGCCAGTTTCTCGCGCGGGACGCCAAGCAGCAGTCCACCGCTCGTCTGAGGATCGAACAGCAGCATCTGATTCGGCTCATCCAGGCCCTCGGGAAATTCCACGTGAGGCCCGAAGTGCATTTTGTTATCGAAGGCGCCACCCGGGAAAATTCCCTGTTCGGCATATTTGCGCGCGCCCGAGACGAAGGGGATCCTGGCAAAATCAAAATGCAAAGAGACGCCGGATGCCTCAGCCATTTCCACGCCATGCCCCAGCAGGCTGTAGCCTGTGACGTCCGTCCCGCCGCGCAGTCCAAACTCATTGGCCAGCTGCCCGGCCGTTTTATTCAACCGTTTCATCCAGTTGACTGCTTCGAGCACATCCTGGGCACTGGCCTTCTCCTGCTTGAGTGCGGTGGTCGTGACACCGAAGCCGAGGGGTTTGGTCAGCACGAGCGCATCGCCGGCGCTCAAGCCGCCCTTGCTCAGCATCCTGCGCGGGTCCACAAAGCCGATCACAACCAGCCCGTACTTGGGTTCCTTATCCTTGACCGTATGTCCGCCCGCGATCACAACTCCGGCTTCACGCGCTTTTTCGGCGCCGCCGCGGATGATCTCGCTCGAGATCTCCGGCGGCAAATTATCAGGCAACGCCGCGACGTTCAGGGCCAGGAAAGGCTGTCCGCCCATCGCGTACACGTCCGAGAGGCTGTTGGCCGCCGCGATCGCACCATAATCGTACGCGTCGTCCACTACCGGCGTGAAGAAATCCGTGGTCACCACGATGGCCCGCTCCTCGTCCAGGCGCCAGACAGCCGCGTCGTCAGGTTCCCGCAGGCCCACCAAAAGGTCCGGGAAGGAAGCGGCATCGAAGATGTCTCTAATGGGACGCAGCACCTGCGTCAGCGCGTCGGCGCTTAATTTGGACGCTCAACCCGCGCAGGCCGAAAGAGTCGTCAGGCGGATCTCGCGCCCGGTTTGTGGAATCGGCATATCTCTCCTAAATCAAAATGACCAGCAGCCATCTTTGGTGCTGGTCATTTTACACTAATTACATTCCCAATTATGGGGTGGTTGGGGGTGTTGTTTCCGGTGTGGTCTGGGGTGTGCTCGGCAGCGGCAAAATGAACTGGTTGCCGCTCGGTATAAAGATCGTTTGGACACCCGGCGAGAGCTTCAAAATGTATTGATATTGCACCAGCGCGGGTGTGAGCGAGGCAGCCAGCAGCTCGTTTGCCCGGGCCTCTGCCTCCGCCTGGATGAGGCGCGCCTCGGCCGCACCTTTCGCCGCGATCACGGCCGCATCGGCCTGACCCTGGGCCACCTGGCGGGCCTGCTCGGCTTCCTGTCGCTTCTGTTCGACGACAAACGCGGCCTGTTGGGCCTGCTGCTCGGCGATCTGCTTTGTCTCCACCGCGGCGGCATACTCTTCACTGAAGTGGATATCGCGCAGGACGAAATCAATCAGGAATAAACTGTTTCTTGACAGGCTTTCGCTGAGCTCATCAGTAATGAGCTGCACCATTTCAGCGCGTTTCGTGGAAACCACTTCTTCCACGCCGTATTGTGAAACCGCGTTGCGGATCGCGCCGCGCGCCTCGGGGCGCACGATCCCATCTTCATAGCGGTTCTGCCAGACGATATGCAACTGCACTACTTTGCTCGGGTCGACCTGATAAATGACCGAGGCGTCCAGGATGACTTCCTGCCCGTCCTTGGTGCGGGCCCGGATCGAGTCATCACCCTGCCTTTGTCCCTCATTTGGCGAAACAGACATGGTGTAATTCTGGTTTGAGATCGAATATGTCTCAACCCGCTCAACAATCGGAACGATCCAATGCAAACCGGGCTGGAGTGCATCGGGACGAACGCCTCCTGCTCGAACGGTCCTGACCACGCCCCGTTCCGTGGATTCCACGTAGACCAGGCCTGCTCCCAGTGTTGAAAGGATTGCAGCTACTACAAGCACCACGATTGCTGTCGAACCTATTCCTTTCGAGCTTTGATTACGGCCAACGCGCGTGAGTGCAAGCACGATCAGCCCAACCGCAGCAAGCCACGCAAAACCGGCCAATGCACGAATGACATCAACGATATTCATGGTTCCTCCAATTCAATGTTGAAAATATTATACCGTCATGATAGCATAGCAACATGAGTACAGGGACAGGGAAGGTGCTTGAACTAATTCTCGAGGATGGAGTCCGCCACGTGCGTGTTTCCTGCCCGTCGGGTTTGATCCCCTCTCCGGGGCAATACCTGCTGGCAGGTGACGGCTCGGACGCGCCTCTGCCTGTTCCACTCTTCCATACGGATTCTGCGCCTGAGGGTTTTATCGCCGCGGCCGATGTGCCCGGCGCGTGGCGCCCCGGACTCGACCTCTCCCTGCGCGGCCCGCTGGGGCGCGGGTTCACACTTCCCCCGACTGCGCGCAAAGTTGGGCTGGTAGCCTTCGACGATTCGCCGGCGCGGCTGAATGGCTTGATCCCGCCTGCCTTGAAGCAGGGCGCGGCGCTGGCCCTGGTCTGCGCCTCTGCTCCCGAGAATCTACCGGATGACGTGGAAGTCCAGCCGCTTTCTGCTCTGGAGGAAATTGTCGAATGGGCCGATTACCTGGCCTTCGACGTGGCGCGCGAAAATCTGAATCGGCTGAGGGAACGCCTGGGGAAACTGAACCAGCTGGCGGCTGGGAGGGCTCGCGTTGCGAAGTCCTCGCAGAGGGAGCCGGGTCGAAACGACGCGCAGGTCCTCATCCGCACGCCGGTCCCGTGCGGGGGAGCCGCGGATTGCGGAGTCTGCGCGGTCAGCCTGAGATCCGACTGGCGGCTGGCCTGCAAAGACGGGCCCGTATTCTATTGGAGTGAAGTGGGTTAATACCAGATCCGGAATGAAGTCCGGGTTGTGCCGGCCAGCCCCTGGTAGGCAACGGCAATGTCAATCACGATAAGCTCCCCCTGCTTCTGACCTTCAAAATTGAACGTGACCGTGCCCAGCCCCGAGCCGTTCGTGGTGAAGAAATAATCGTCGGTGCGGCCGCCCGGCCAGTGGACTGTGGCTTTCCCGGTGGCATTGGAAACGGCCTGCCCGGTCTGGCTCTGGACGATCACGAAAACCGTTTGCTGCCCGTGCGACTGTGTGACCGATTTCTCAACAAACGCGCGTACCTGGATTGCCAGAATCGGGTTGATGGTGGCGTCCAGGAAGTCAACCGGTTTCAGGTGGGATGGGTCTTCGCCAAATTGATCGAAATACAGGCGCCCGAGGTCCGTCAGAACCACCCGCTGGCCTTCGGGCCGGTCGGCGCGCCATTCGAAGCGGGCCTTTTCGAAATATTGGACGATGAGATTCTCATGGAACTCGAACGGTGAAATGGGGTAGCCAAACTGAGCCGTGCCCCCGTTGGCTTTATGGAAGTCCAGGAATGCAAAGCAGACCGAAAAGCCGGTCGGATACAGCTCGCAGCCGGTCGGATTATAGATGGGCAGTTGTTCGCGTCGTCTGTACGAAGCCTGCCCGAGCGGCGTCAGCTCCACACGCTGGTTCTCCGGCAGCTCTGCGTGCAGCTCGAACCTGGCGCGTTGAAAATACTGGACCGTTTTGCCGTCCTTTGATGTGATCTGCTCGGTGATGGGATAGCCGAAAAGAAGCGTGGGATCGTCTACGCTTTTGTAGAAGCGCAAAAAGTCCCCTTTTAGGATGTGGCCTGTCTCCGGGAAAAAACGAACATCTGCCGGCTGTGCACTCACGTATCCCCGTTGTGTCAGCAGCACGGTCGAAACCAAAAATGCCGCGGCGAGGCGCCAAATGGCTTTCATCAGGCTCATTATACTCATGTTGAACTTTCCGGAGAGTCTGCAGCACCTTCCAAATTGGATAGGGCTCGCCCAGGGACGTATGCAAGTCTCATTTCCAACCACGGACACGTGCACCTGCGTGCAAGTGCAGGTGTCTGTGGTCAGTGAATTCCCTGCACGAGCTATGCACTCAATAATGCGTCGATGATCCGCTCCGCGGTATGACCGTCGCCGTAAGGATTCGCCGCCCTGGCCATTTCCGCGTACGCGGCCGGATCGTCCAGGAGCCGGTTCGCTTCCTCGACGATGCGGCCGGTCTCTGTCCCGACCAGCTTGAGCGTCCCGGCCGCGACTCCCTCCGGGCGTTCGGTGGTCTCCCGCATGACCAGGACCGGCACACCGAGCGAGGGAGCCTCCTCCTGCAGTCCGCCGGAATCCGTCAGCAGGAGCGCGGCATGTTTCATCAAGTGCACCATGGGCAGATAATCCAATGGCGGCAACAACGTGACGTGCGGGACGCCTTTCAAATTTCGGTTAACAGTCTCCTGCACGTTTGGGTTGAGATGGACGGGGTCGATGATCTCCAGATCGCCGCGCCCAGCCAGTTCCTTGATCGCCTGGCAAATATTCTCGAGTGGCTGCCCGAAGTTTTCGCGCCGATGGGCAAGGAAGAGGACCAATCGTCTGCCCTCTGGTCGACTGATCCCTAGTTTGTCGAGCAGTGCGGTAATTTCCGGCGGCTCCGCCTGTTCCGCCACGAAGTTCAGGGCATCGATCACCGAATTGCCGGTGACCAGGATGTTTTTTTCATCGACCCCTTCGCGCAGCAGATTTCCCTTTGACCATTCGGTGGGGGCAAAGTGCAAATCGGCAATGACCGTTGCGATGCGCCGGTTGACCTCCTCAGGGAAGGGGTGCCACTTGTTGTGCGTGCGCAGCCCCGCCTCCACATGTCCCAGTTTGATTCGGCGAAAGTATGTCAGCAGCGAAGTGGTGACCACTGTCGTGGTATCGCCGACCACCAGCACCCAATCGGGTTGGAAATCTGTCAGGACAGGATCGAGATGCGTGAAGATCGAGGCGCTGATCTGGGCCAGCGACTGATTCTCGCGCATCAGGTCCAGGTCATACTCAGGCTGGATCTGGAAAAGCTCCAGCACCTGATCGAGCATCTGCCTGTGCTGGGCCGTGACACAGACGCGCGATTCAACTCCCGACGTTTGTTTCAACAGCCGAACAATCGGCGCCATTTTGACGGCTTCGGGACGGGTGCCGAAAACAGAGAGGATTTTGATAGTCATGGTGGATCGGTATAAGTAAGGTAGACAGGTATACAGGTACACAAGTATGCAAAAGCCGCGATTACCTGACTACCTGTGTACCCGTTTACTTCCTCACTCCTAATCGAACTATCTTGAAACCCGCTTCATTCCAGTGACCTGGATCCCAGGCATTCACGCAATCGACCACGAGGCGCGCCTTTGTCCTGGATGCCACGTCCTCAGGCTTGAGGCCGAGGAATTCGGTGTGCCTGACGAGGAGCAGAATCGCGTCCGCGTCCTCGAGCGCGGCATCCAGACTTTCTGCCATGTGAACGTCTTTGATCTTTGCATCCGGCTTGAATGGCTCCCAGGCTTTGACCTGCGCGCTTTCCCGTTGCAGCAAATGGACTATTTCGGTGGCCGGGCTTTCGCGCAGGTCGTCGACGTCGGGCTTATACGCCAATCCAAGTGCGGCAATCTTTTTGCCCTTCAGGGAACCCAGCGCCTGCCTGACTTTGTCCACCACAAAATGCGGCTGTCCATCATTGACCTGGCGGGCATGGTAGATCAGCGGCGTCAGTTCGGGCGCAGCTTCCACAAAGAACCACGGGTCCACGCTGATGCAGTGTCCGCCAACGCCGGGGCCCGGGCTGAGGATGTTGATGCGCGGGTGAAGGTTCGCCAGGCGGATCGCCTCCCACACGTCCACGCCGAACCTTTCGGCGAGGCGCGCGAACTCGTTGGCGATGGCGATGTTTACATCCCGGGTGGTGTTCTCCATCAGCTTGACCATCTCGGCCGTCGTGGCGTCCGTTTCGACGATCTGCCCCTTGACAAAGGTCGCGTAGAGGCGGTGTCCGGCCTGAGCCGATTCCGGCGTCACGCCGCCCACGACGCGCGCGTTCTCGATCAGCTCATGCAGGATCTGTCCGGGCAGGACCCGCTCCGGCGAGTAGCACAAGTGAAAGTCAATCCCGGCTTTCAAACCGGATCTTTCGAGGATCGGGCGGACGAGATCTTCGGTCGTCCGCGGTGGGGAGGTCGATTCCAGGACCACAAGGTTTCCCTTGCGCAGGCACGGCAGGATGGCCTCCGTGGCGGAGATGACGGCGCGCATATCGGCCAGTTTATATTTTTGGCCTTGATATTCCCCAACCTTGTCTTCGTAAAAGGGGGTGGGTACCGCGATCAAAAATGCATCGGCCTCTTCCGGTTTTGGCGAGACTGTCAGCTTGCCGGAAGTGAGCGCGGCTTCGACCACGTTCCGCAAGCCCGGCTCGTGAATGTGAATGTTCCCGGCCTGTAACGTTTCAATGACATGTGGATTAATGTCCACACCGACGACTTGCAGGCCGTGCGTGGCAAAAGTGGCGGCAGTTGGGAGTCCGATATATCCCAGCCCCAGGACACAAATTCTTCGAAGATTCATGGATGCTCCTAGGCCCGGCCCCCTCCTCAGCCCCTCCCCAAGTTCTGCGAATTTGGGGAAAGTGCCAAAGGCGGGTGGAGGCGGGCAATGCGGTGCCTATTATACAGCCTCGAGAACGGGTTGCTTTCACAACTTGCGCGGCATAAATCTCGTAGATAAAGTGGAATCCAAACAAGTTAGATTGTTGTATAATCAATTGGAGGAGCTATGGACTTCCTGCTGAACCCCAACATTGCCTATCTCATCCTGCTCGGGGCTGTACTGCTGGCGATGATGTCGATTGCCAGTCCTGGAACCGGATTGTTCGAAATCGGAGCGTTTTTCCTGATTGCCCTGGCGGGCTACTCAATTTATCAACTGGGCTTTAATTGGTGGGCGCTGCTCCTGCTGGGACTGGGCATCGTTCCCTTTATTTATGCCATACAAAAACCAAAACGCGAGCTTTTCCTGGCAGGAGCCATTCTGCTGTTCATTGTTGGGTCTGTGTTTATATTTCCACGCACCGAAGCCCGGCCGATGGTCAACCCTCTGGTGGCCGTTGCCGGCTCAGGATCCCTGGCGGTTCTGCTGTGGTTCGCTGTCCGCAAATCGGCGGAAGCCATGGGCATGCGCCCTTCGCACGACCTGACCAGCCTGGTCGGTCAGGTTGGGGAGGCGCGGACGAAAGTCAACGATGAGGGCAGCGTGCAGATCAACGGAGAATTATGGTCGGCTCGCAGTGAAAAACCAATTCCGGCAGGCAGTTCCGTTCGTGTAGTTCGACGCGAAGGTTTCATTTTGGTCGTTGAAAAAAATGGCTGATACCACTTCATTGAAAAAAGGAGATTACTATGCCTGACATTTTAAGTGGCGGCGTTTGGTGTATTTTCGGCACGCTCCTGGTCCTTGGCTTTATCTTCATAGTCAATGCCATTCGTATCGTTCCCGAATACCAGCGCCTGGTTGTGTTTCGGCTGGGACGCAGCATCGGAGCGAGAGGCCCGGGCCTGGTCCTGCTTTTCCCTGTGATCGACCGCGCGGTGAAGGTGGATCTGCGCGAGCAGGTTCGGGAAGTGCCGCACCAGACTTCGATCACCAAGGATAACGCCCCGATCTCGATCGACTTCCTCTGGTACTATAAAGTCCTGGACCCGGCTGAGTCGGTGCTGCAGGTCGGCAACTTCGAGTCGGCTGCGGCAGGTATTGCCGCCACGACACTGCGCGCGGTCATCGGCGGTATCCCGCTGGACGATGTGCTCTCGGAACGCGAGCACATCAACAACATGCTGCGCACCCGCCTGGATGAAGTCACGGAGCGCTGGGGTGTCAAAGTGACCAACGTGGAAATCCGCGAGATCATCCCGCCGCGCGAAGTTCAGGATGCCATGAACCGCCAGATGTCTGCCGAGCGCATCCGCCGGGCCGTTGTGACCGAATCCACGGGTACCCGTGAAGCCGCCATCAACGTCGCCGAGGGTGAAAAGCAGTCCAACATTCTGCGGGCGGAGGGTCAAAAGCAGTCGGCGATCCTTCAGGCAGAGGGCGAACGGCAATCTCAACTGCTGAAGGCGGAAGGCTTTGCCCAGGCCCTCGAGGCGATCTTCAATGCCGCCAAGGGTATCGACCAAAGGACGATGACCCTGCAATACTTCGAAACCCTCAAGACCATTGGTGCAAGCCCGTCGA
>Ga0105092_10002184_pt1 | contig 10474 bp, 10 predicted proteins | sample PPLLak2March2015_FD_87021 | JGI IMG/M metagenome (GOLD analysis project Ga0105092, IMG submission 87021) | Freshwater sediment microbial communities from Prairie Pothole Lake near Jamestown, North Dakota, USA - PPLs Lake P7 Core (1) Depth... | ecosystem: Environmental > Aquatic > Freshwater >...
GAAGGCGGTTTGCTCGGCGTGCCCATCACCCGGTTGTACGACCGGGGGCAGACAGTTATCCATTCAAAGCTGCTCGATACCCGTACCCCAAGACCTTATGTGGCACTTAACCCAGAGGATGCCGGACGATTGAGCATCAAGGATCGGGAGACGGTGCTGGTTGAGATTGGTCAGAAAATGTTAGAACTCACTGCATCTGTTGACGAACGTGTACCGACAGGTATTGCTCTGCTGCCGCGTGGAATGGGCATTCAGGTCTACGGGCCAACCGTCGTAACCGTTAGGGTAGCGCAGACTGTATAGTGGAGAGCTTATGTGGGCAAACATTCTAGAATGGACAATTAAATCAGCACTTTTGCTCTTCGTGCTGCTCACAGGTTTCGCATACCTGACGTTCTACGAACGCAAAACTTTGGCTCGCATCCAGGTGCGCATTGGTCCAAACCGGGCTGGCCCTGGAGGCTGGTTCCAACCCCTTGCTGATGGATTAAAGCTGATCTTCAAGGAAGAGCTCATCCCTGCCAACTCCTATAAGTTCATTTTTATCCTGGCTCCAATTTTGACCGTTATCCCTGCCCTGATCATTATGGCTGTTGTACCCTGGGGACCGGAAGTAAATCTGTTTGGACAGGAAATATCTCTGGGGATTGTTGACTTGAATGTAGGCGTCCTGTATCTGCTTGCGGTAGCCTCGATTTCCGTATATGGAATCGTCCTGGCAGGCTGGTCTTCAAACAACAAGTACGCTATGATGGGCGGGATGCGCGCTTCTGCTCAGATGATCAGTTACGAGCTGGCTTTGGGCCTTGCAATTATCGGACCAATCCTCATTGCAGGGTCGATGAACCTGCGCGAGATCATTGATGCGCAGGCGGATATGGGATGGTTTGTACTCTACCAGCCGTTGGGGGCAATCATATTCTGGATTGCTTCCCTGGCTGAAGTGAACCGGGCTCCGTTCGATATGCCTGAAGCCGAACAGGAACTGACTGCCGGATACCACACCGAGTACTCGGGTATGAAGTTTGCCCTCTTCTTTATGGCGGAATATATCAAGATGATTGCAGTGAGTGCTATCGCGGCAACGTTATTTTTCGGTGGATACCGCGGTCCATTCATCGACGCGATCCCCTGGTTAGGGCCTATCTATCTGTTTTTAAAGGTAATTTTGCTGCTGTTTGGCATGATCTGGGTGCGCGCAACCATTCCACGCATCCGCTACGATCGCCTGATGGCATTTGGATGGAAACTACTGCTTCCTGCCGCTTTGTTAAATGTGTTTGTGACAGCGGTAGTGATTGTATTGGTGGAGGCTTAACGGTATGGCAAAGATTACAGAATATCCCGCACGAGCAGTGACAGCGGTTGTTGATTTTGGTAAAGGTTTACAAACGACTCTAAAGTCGATGTTTGAGAAACCGGTTACATACCAGTACCCGGAGCAAAAACGTCCGGTCCGTCCCAGGTTCCGCGGGCGGCATGTACTTAAGCGATACGAGAATGGATTAGAGCGCTGTATTGGTTGTTCACTCTGTGCAGCAGCCTGCCCGGCAGACGCAATCTTTGTAGAAGCGGCGGAAAACACAGATGAGCGGCGTTACTCACCAGGTGAGCGTTATGCCAGCACCTACGAGATCAACATGATCCGCTGTATTTTTTGCGGTTACTGCGAAGATGCCTGCCCCACCCAGGCAATCATCCTCGACGACAATTACGAACTATCTTTCCTGAAGCGGACCGACTCCGTATATACGCGGGAGATGCTCCTTGAACCTGTAGCGCCGGATGGGAAACCAACACCCCAAAAGACTGAACCAGGTAAGTTCGTCCGCTCGATACCGGATATGAGAGATGAAAAAGTTTAAGCCAGTCCTTGTGCTGGAGGCGAAAAAATGACATTTGAGCTGATCTTGTTTTTCATACTGGCTGCAGTATCGGTTGCTGCAGCCATAGCCATGCTCGTCACTGATAATTCGGTATATTCAGCGCTCTTTTTGATCCTGAACTTCAGTGTGATCGCCGTATTTTATATCATGCTGAGCGCACCGTTCATCGCGATGGCTCAAGTTACCGTCTATGCAGGCGCTATTATGGTGCTGTTCCTGTTCGTGATCATGCTCCTGGGTGGTGATCTGATTAAGAAACCGAGCACATTTCGTTGGCAGCCTCCGCTGGCTGTCTTTTTAAGTGTAACTGTTTTAACCCTGTTCGTTTTCATCCTGATCAGCGGCGCAGATTTTTCACCACCCCCATCTATGCCATTGGAAACGGGAATCGGCGGACCAAAAGAAATCGGGATGGAACTTTTCAACAATTATTTAGTCCCCTTTGAAGTGACCTCGATACTACTACTGGTCGCGATGGTCGGCGCGATACTATTGACACGGACAGAGAAGATAAACACCGGCGGTGAAAGCACCAGGAAGTAACAGCCAGGACGTCGGGGAGAAGAAAGATGGTTCCTACAGCTTACTACATCATCCTATCAGCAATTTTATTTACAATTGGCGCTCTGGGGGTCCTGGTACGCAGGAACGCCATCCTGATTTTCATGTCGGTCGAGCTGATGCTCAACGCTGCAAACCTGGCGTTTGTTGCATTTGCCCGTGCTTACAACCTGGTCAGCGGGCATATATTCGTCTTTTTTGTGATCGCTGTGGCTGCTGCCGAGGTCGCGGTGGGCCTGGCGCTGATTGTTACGATATTCCACGATAAGAAAGATGTAGACGTGGATGAAATAAGTTCGATGAAGGGATAGAGAGTGGAATAATGGATCTATTTAGCCTCGTCCCGCTGGTTGTTTTCTTTCCTGTGATCGGTTTATTGATAAACCTGATTTTCGGGCAGAGGCTGGGAGAAAAAGGTATAGGCATTGTTGCATCCTTATTCCCAGCTTTATCATTTGTGGTATCTGTCCTCCTGGCTGTGGCGCTTGCACAGAATCCCGAAGGCAGGACGGTGCCTTTCCTGGAATGGATCAATGCCGGGGAGGTATCCATCCCGTGGGCCTTCCAGGTAGATACCCTCTCTGTGACGATGATGCTCGTCGTCTCTGGCGTGGGTACGCTGATCCACATTTACGCCACCGGATACATGCACCAGGATGTGCGCCATCACGGCGACCCAAAGAGCTATAAACGGTTTTTCATTTACTTCAATTTGTTTATTGCTGCAATGATGATCCTGGTCAGCGCGAACAACTACCTGATGCTGTTCGTCGGCTGGGAAGGTGTGGGTCTCTGTTCTTATTTATTGATTGGTTTCTGGTTTGACAAGGGTAAGGACGGCATCGGGAATGCCTGGGCAGGAAAGAAAGCCTTTGTCGTTAACCGGATCGGAGACTTTGGTTTCCTGATCGCTTCCTTTCTGCTCTTCTGGCAGTTCCGCTCCTTCGAGTTCAGCACCGTTTTTGAACAGGCAGCCCAGGCTCCCCAATCTGTGCTGCTTGCCATTACCTTGTTTATGCTGCTCGGGGTTACCGGTAAGTCAGCCCAACTACCGCTTTTTGTGTGGCTCCCAGACGCTATGGCTGGCCCGACGCCGGTTTCCGCACTCATCCATGCTGCTACCATGGTTACCGCAGGCGTTTACCTGGTTGCCCGTTCTCATCCCCTGTACATACAAGTCGAACAGGCACAAGAAATCGTTGCACTCACCGGTGCGCTAACGGCTCTATTTGCTGCGACGATTGCCATCGGTCAGTTTGACATTAAAAAGGTACTGGCATATTCCACCATCAGCCAGCTTGGCTTTATGGTTGCGGCTGTAGGAATGGGGGCATTCGTCGCAGGGATGTTCCACCTGGTGACTCATGCCTTCTTCAAAGCTCTGTTGTTCCTCTCTGCCGGTTCAGTTATCCATGGTATGGAGCATGGGCTCGAGCATGTGGAGCATGACCAGCGTTTGAGGCGGTCGTTGAAGGGACACGGACACGATTTTGATGTCCAGGACATGCGCAACATGGGCGGACTGCGCGACCGGATGAAGACAACCTTCTGGGTGTACCTGATCGGCGCTGTGGCGCTGGCAGGTATCCCTCCCCTGGCTGGCTTCTGGTCTAAGGACGAGATCCTGGCTGAAGGGCTGCATCTCAATATACCCGTATACATCCTGCTGACCATCACTGCACTGCTGACCGCTTTTTACGCAGGACGGCAGGTGTTTATGGTCTTCTTTGGATCGCCGCGCACAGAGCCTCCCGCTCACGCTGTAGAAAGCTCTCCGATTATGACAATCCCGCTGATGGTGCTGGCGTTCCTGGCTTTCTTCGGCGGGCTGCTGAACCTACCCAGCCTGCACACATTTACAGACTGGTTGATGCATACGCTGATGTTAGAAGAAGCAGGGGCTGCGGAAGCTGTAGGGGAAGCGGCAGCCGCTGAAGCCGCCTTCAACCCAACCGTCGCGATCATTTCAACCGTCCTGGCAGTGGGAGGTTTTGCCCTGGCCTGGTACATTTACCGGCGAGTCACCGAACGCCAGAAATCAATACCTCCTGCCCGCCGTCCGGATGATCCCCTGCGCCCAGCGCTTGGTCCTGTGTTCACAGGAATGGAGAAGAAGTGGTGGGTTGACGAGCTGTACGATGCCATCATTGTCCGGCCTTATAAATGGCTCTCTCAGTTTCTTGCCGATGTCATTGACTGGCGTTTCTGGCACGACTGGTTCCACGATACGGTGATTGCCGGTGGTTACCGCCGGATTTCTCAATTCCTTTCCGAACCAGTTGATATGGGCGTGATTGACCGGTTCGCCAACAGGCTGGCTGACTCGATCCAGAGCCTGGCAGCCAGGGGGCGCCTGATACAAACCGGCTTTGTCAGCAGTTACGCCTTATCAGTGTTCATTGGCGTAATGCTTATCATCGGTTATTTCATGGTGCGGCTTACCATCGCACGCTAAACTGCAATCGAGGGGTCTTATGTTGGAATTCTTGCTGCATCCGCTAAATCTCGTAACCTTCTTCCCATTAATAGGTTTTCTGGTTTTGCTCTTCATTCCGCGAGAGCAGAAAAATACCATCCGCTGGATAACCTTAATCACAATGCTGATCACCTTTGCCCTGTCAATCTGGATGCTTACACTTTTTAACCCCAGCAACCCCGGGCTCCAGTTAGAAATCAAGCTTCCCTGGATCACCGTCGCTGGCTTTGTGATTACGTACTACCTGGCAGTTGACGGTATGAGCATCCTTCTGGTTCTACTGACCACCTTGCTGACACCGCTCGCGATCGTCTCTACCTGGAATGATGTGGAAGAACGAGTAAAAGAATTTATGGCCTGGTTCTTGCTGCTTGAAACCAGTATGATTGGCGTTTTCCTGGCACAGGACCTGTTCTTATTCTTCATTTTCTGGGAATTCACCCTGGTGCCAATGTACTTCTTGATCGGTATCTGGGGTGGTCCGCGCCGCCTGTATGCAGCGATTAAGTTCTTCTTATACACGATGGCCGGCTCGATCCTGATGCTGCTGGCAATCCTGTGGCTCGGGATCAGGGGAAGCACCTTCTCTGTTCCCGACCTGATTGCTGCCGGTGATATTTCTGCGAATATTCAAACCTGGCTGTTCCTGGCATTTGCTGCTGCGTTTGCCATCAAAGTGCCTATGTGGCCGCTGCATTCGTGGCTGCCAGATGCTCACGTTGAAGCTCCCACTGCCGGATCGGTTATCCTGGCGGGCGTCTTGTTGAAAATGGGTACGTACGGTTTTCTGCGTTTTGCAATCCCGCTTTTCCCAGACGCGGCTGTCCGCTTTGCGCCGTGGATTGCTGTGCTGGCGGTGATTGGTATCCTTTATGGAGCTATGGTGTCATTTGCCCAGCGTGATGCAAAAAAGCTGGTTGCCTATTCGTCTGTAAGCCACCTGGGTTTCGTGATGCTCGGCCTGTTCGCGCTGAATTCCAGCGGCATCCAGGGCGCAATCCTACAGATGATAAACCACGGTCTCAGCACCGGAGCATTGTTCCTTGCAGTTGGCATGATTTACGAAAGAAGACATACACGCGTGATGGACGACTTCGGTGGGTTATGGAAGGTTATGCCTGTGTACGCCGTCCTGACTCTGATTGTTACCCTTTCGTCGATGGGATTGCCTGGTTTAAATGGTTTCGTAGGTGAATTCACCATACTGTTAGGGGCATTCGGTTCTCAGGCGATCGGTTCACCCTGGTTTGCAGGCCTGGCTGCGGTTGGCGTGATTTTGGCTGCTGTCTACCTGCTGCAGTTTTTCCAAAAGTTATTCCTAGGACCGGTTACGAAAGATGAAAACCGCGTGCTGCGCGATATCAACATCCGGGAAGTTGTTACCCTGGCCATCCTTCTAATCTTCATTTTTTGGATCGGCCTGTATCCAGAGCCGTTCTTCAACTTGATGGGAGATTCGGTAGATAACCTGGTAGACAGTTTGAATACAGCTGCTGCCGCATTGCCCTGAAAAGGGAGATAACCTTGACTACGAATGAATTTTTGGCGACACTTCCGATAAGTTTCCTCATTCTATGGGCTTGCCTGCTTCTCATGGTAGATGTTTTCCTGCCCAACAAGCGCAAAGACATTGTAGCTGCCCTGGCAGCACTGGGTTTGCTGATCTCGCTTGGATTAAATCTTGCCCAGCCCCTGGGCTCTCTCCCTTCATCTGGTGAAGGCGGTATCCTGGACGGAATGCTGACATTGGATGGTTTTTCCATTTTTCTGAGCACCCTCTTCCTGTTGAGCGGTGTAATCGGTATTGCTATAGCCCACGATTACCTGCGCAGGATGAACCTGGTACGGGGCGAATACTACGTACTGCTCCTGTTCAGCATCTCGGGAATGATGCTGATGGCAATGGCTGCTGACCTGATCATTGTCTTCCTGGCGCTCGAGCTGCTCTCCTTTCCACTGTATGTGCTTTCAGGTATTGCCCGCCCGCGCCCAGAATCTGAAGAAGCCGCGCTCAAGTACTTTTTGCTGGGAGCATTTTCCAGCAGTTTTGTCGTTTACGGCATAGCCCTGGTGTTTGGGGCTACCGGAACGACCAATCTTTTGAGTGTTTTTCAGGCCTGGGACGAGATTGGTTCACGACTGCCGCTCCTGCTGATCGGTTCGGGGTTGATCCTGGTTGGCTTAGGCTTCAAGGTTGCCGCGGTTCCGTTCCATATGTGGACTCCTGACGTCTACCAGGGTGCGCCTACTCCGATCGTAGCTTTCATGTCGGTGGGTGCTAAAGCGGGAGGCTTCGCCGGGCTGCTTCGTGTTTTTATAACCGCTGTCCCCAATCTTGCTGTTGATATCGCACCTGTCCTTTGGGCTTTGTCTGCTGCTACGATGATCCTGGGAAACCTCCTGGCTATTGCCCAAACAAACATCAAGCGCCTGCTCGCTTATTCAAGCATCGCTCACGCTGGTTACATCATGATGGCGCTGGTCCCGTATGGTAACCCGGCTGTCCAAGATAGTGCGGTTGCTTCGGCTCTCTTCTACCTCCTGGCGTATGCGTTTACCAGTTTCGCTGCCTGGACTGTTGTAACCGCGGTGGAAAAATCTGAAGGTCAGGGATTGCAGATTGACGATTATGCGGGTTTGGGACGCAAATATCCTCTATTGGCAGCAGCTATGGCGGCTGCCATGTTCTCTTTTACTGGAATTCCCCCAACTCTTGGATTCATCGGCAAATTCTACCTGTTCCGAACTGTCATCGAGGGTGGTTATGTTGGCCTGGCTCTGATCGGTGTCATCACTTCGCTCGTTTCTGCATACTACTACTTGAGAGTTGTCGTTGTTATGTACATGCGGGACGGCGAACCTGTTGCCCGCAGCGAGACCTGGCTCAACCTGGCAGCGGCAGTCTCCGCGATTGGAACCGTGGCTCTGATCGTGCTCTCGGAACCGATCTTCCGGCTGGTATCGAATGCGGTTATCCTGAGATAGGGGAACTAAACAACTCACGGGGTTCGTTCCGTCGAATTTTATCTTTCATCGCCCGGGGCTTCGAGCTCCGGGCGGTCTCTATATTTTTTCACCTCATTCCCTTGTATAATGTACAGGGTAAGCCAGGATATTACTTGTAGAAATCATTCGTTGGAGCAAATGTATGGGCGACCCTGCCCTGCTGAAGAATTCTAGATTCCTGCGTCCGCCGTTGAAGTGGGCTGGAGGGAAACGCTGGTTGGCGCCTCATCTCCTGCCTATTTGGGAGATGCATAAACAGCGCCGGTTCGTGGAGCCTCTTTGCGGCAGCCTGGCTGTCTCTTTAGCGCTTCGACCCGAAAAGGCTCTGCTTAACGATACGAATGCACACCTGATCAATTTTTACCGGTGGATCCAAAGCGGTCTTGAAGTTGTTATCGAAATGGAAAACGATTCAGATCTATATTACAGGCAGCGGGGAAGGTTTAACGGGTTAATCTTATCGGAAGGTGGAGCGAAGTCAGCCGAAGCAGCTTCTTTGTTTTACTACCTCAACCGGACAGGGTACAACGGGCTGTGCCGGTTCAACCGCAAAGGGTTTTTCAATGTACCGTTTGGAAAGTATAAGAAGATCAATTACCGTAGAGATTTTACAGCTTACCAGAGCGCATTCTCCAGTTGGGATTTCCGCTGTACGTCTCTGGAAACACTGCCGGTAGCCCCGGATGACTTTATCTACGCCGATCCCCCGTACGATGTCGAGTTCACTAGCTACACAAAGGATGGATTCGACTGGGATGACCAGGTAGCACTGGCTGAGTGGCTGGCAAATCACCCGGGGCCGGTGGCACTTTCAAACCAGGCAACGAAACGGGTGGTTGCTCTTTATGAGCGACTCGGTTTCAGCCTGACCTATCTGCGTGCGCCGCGCCGGATTAGCTGCACGGGTGACCGGACCCCGGCAGTGGAAGTACTGGCCTTGATAAATATCTGATGAATACATACAACGCATCGAAAGAACTGCCGAGATAACATCCTCGATTAAACCATCACAAAACAGGAGCATGAACATGAACGAATCACTCGACTGGGTCAAAGAGTTTCCCGCTGTCATAGAGGTCTGTGATGCGGAGGGGAACATTGTTGCCCTCAACCAGAAGGCTATCGAGAAGTATGCAGTGGAAGGCGGTGAGAAGCTGATTGGCTCGTCTCTCTTTGACTGCCATCCGGAATCTGCAAACGTGGTCCTGCGCGCCATGCTTGCCGAACAGCGTTCAAACATCTACACCATTCAAAAAAATGGCGTGAAGAAGTTGGTCTTCCAGTCTCCGTGGTACAAAGACGGAGAGTTCGCCGGAATTGTAGAAATTCTTTTGGAGCTTCCTGTGGAGTTGAAGCACTTCAACCGCGATATATAGTGGGAAGACATTTTTAGCTGGAAACCAGGAATCAAGGGAATCCTGGAAATTAAATAGGATAAAAACAGTCATTATAGGCGTGTATAATATTATGGATGAGTACGATAGACACCAGGGCACAGGTCTCTGCCGGAGGTGTGGCCTACCGGTGGAAGGGGGAAACGATTGAGGTAGCGCTTATTTCTGTGGGCGAGTCAGCACGCTGGCAGCTTCCTAAAGGGACGGTTGGAAAGGGGGAAACCACAGAAGCGGCAGCGATGCGAGAAGTCAGGGAAGAAGCAGGCATTCACGTTGAGCTGATCCAACCAATTGATACGATCGATTACTGGTTTTATGCTGGCGGCGGCAAAAACCGGGTGCATAAATACGTTCACTTTTTCTTGATGCAGTATCTCTCAGGCGACGTTTCAGATCATGACCATGAAGTAAACGAAGCACGTTGGTTTGAGATCGGTGAGGCTGAAGAAGCATTAGCCTTTAAAAGCGAGAAAGAGATGGTCATAAAAGCAAGGGAGATGATTGATGGAAGTAGGGATGCATGAAGAAGTCCGAATAAACGGTTGGGACGAACTGCTTGAGAACCTTTTCATGGGCTCGTGGATCCCGGAAATGCAGAGATTCCGCTCACCGTATGCATTCCGCGGAATGTCAGAATCCTGTCACAGGCTAGAGGCCAGCCTGAGCCGCCTGGGAGGAAATCCGGAGGAGAAAGAGAAGCATCTCATTCGCAACTTTCGGAAGTATGCCAGCAGAAACCTGGTTGAGCACGATTCCGTTTGGGATTGGATCTCCCTGGCGAAGCATCATGGTCTTCCCACCCGGTTAATTGACTGGAGCTTCTCTCCACTGGTTGCCCTTCATTTTGCCACCCAGGATGTAAGTAACTTCGAACAGGATGGTGTCATCTGGATGGTGAATTACAACATGGTCCACCGGTATCTTCCGGAAGTGCTGCGGAAAGAGCTGGAAGAGGAAGGGTCAGGTGTTTTCACCGTTGAAATGCTCTCGACTGCTGCCCGATCTTTGAACAAGCTGGGCCATCTGTCCGAGGAGCCCTTCATGCTGTTCTTCGAACCGCCCTCCATCGATGACCGGATTGTCAACCAATACGCCTTGTTTTCGATGATGTCCCGAGGCAGTGCGGAACACCATACCTGGTTGAGCCAGCA
>Ga0105092_10002186_pt1 | contig 10470 bp, 9 predicted proteins | sample PPLLak2March2015_FD_87021 | JGI IMG/M metagenome (GOLD analysis project Ga0105092, IMG submission 87021) | Freshwater sediment microbial communities from Prairie Pothole Lake near Jamestown, North Dakota, USA - PPLs Lake P7 Core (1) Depth... | ecosystem: Environmental > Aquatic > Freshwater >...
AGGTCGACAAGATGGAGATGGGCGACGGCAGACGCATGGACATGCGGTCGCTGATGCGTGACGTCGTCGATCATCACGATCTCGAGGCCCTGGTGGTCCTCGGTGGCGACGGCACCATGCGCAACGCCCTCAAGCTCGAGGATGTCGGCATCAAGGTGCTCGCCCTCCCCAAGACGATCGACAACGACGTCACCGGCACCGACGTCACGTTTGGGTTCGACACCGCGATGGGCATCGCCACCGAGGCCATCGACCGGCTGCACTCCACCGCCCACTCCCATCATCGGATCATCCTCGCCGAGGTGATGGGGCATGAAGTGGGATGGCTGGCTCTAGGGGCCGGGCTCGCCGGGGGCGCCGACGTGATCCTCGTCCCTGAGATCCCGTACGACATCGAGGCCATCGCCGCGTCGATCCAGGCCAGGAAGGCTGCCGGTAGCGCCTTCTCCATCATCGCTGTGGCCGAGGGTGCGTATTCCAGGGAGGACGCTCGGATTCGAGCCTCGCTGCGAGCCGACATGGAGGGCGCCGACGGCGACGCGCGACGCGATCTGAAGGAAATGCTGGCCAGCCTCGCCAGGTCACCCCGGACCGAGAAGCTCGCCGCCGCCCTCGAGGATGCCACCGGGCTGGAGTCGAGGGTCACGATCCTCGGCCACGTGCAACGCGGCGGCACACCCTCCCCGGCCGACCGCCTGCTCGCCACCAGGCTGGGCACCGCCGCTGCCGCGTACGTGGCTGATGGAGTGCACGGGGTGCTGGTCGCAGCCAGAGGGCAGTCGACCGAGCCGGTGCCTCTCAAGGAGATCGCCGGGGTCACCAAGTTCGTCCCATCCGATCATCCCTGGGTCGAATCCGCCCGGAGCCTGGGCATCGTCCTCGGAGACTGAAGCATCGGCTGCTCCAATTGCCGGCCGACTTTGGCCGAGGCCCATCCCCATCCGGGGCAGCTCAGCGATAGATCCACCGCAGCAGCCTCGGCCAAGCAGACGCCGGTCGGCCGGGGCTTCCGCCGCGTGGCATGCTTTCACCATGGGTTCAACGCTTCTGGGTGCCGTTCTCGCCGGTGGAGCCAGCCGGCGAATGGGGACCGACAAGGCCGGCGTCGAGATCTCGGGGGGCACCCTCCTCGAACGAGTGGCGTCAGCCATGGCGGAGGTCACCGACCGGGTCGTAGTGCTCGGAGGGGAGCGCGAGGGCTACGAGTCCTGGCCCGACCGTGGCCCCGGCTCGGGGCCACTGGCCGGGTTGGCCACCGCTTTGAGCCGCATGACCGAGGATCGGGCCCTGGTGGTGGCGGTCGACAACGCCTTCGTCCAGCCCGGCACTCTGGCCCACCTGGCGTCTGTCGAGTCTGACCTCCCGGTCGTCCCGGTCGATCACGCCGGGGTGCGACAGGTCACTTGTGCCGTGTACCCACGACAGATCGCCGGACAGGCGGTGGAGGAGGCAGAGTCGGGTGGCTCGGTGCAGACATTGCTGGACCGTGTCTCTTTTCTCCCAGTGACGCCCGAACAGTGGGAGGGGTGGGGCGAAGATGGCCGGAGTTGGTATTCGGCGGACACCCCGGAAGCACTGGACGCCGGGCTGCGCCGCTTCACCTGAGGATCAGTCAAAGGGCGGCGCGCTCCTCGAGGAAACGTCGTTCAGTCTCGTTGGTTGTCAGGGACAGGGCGCGATCGAGCGCCACACGCGCCTCTGTCTCTTCGCCCAATTCGCGCAGCATCTCGCTGCGGGCGAGATGAAAACCGTGATAACCGTCGAGCTCTCTCGACAGATCAGCCAATGCTTCGAGCCCCTCACGGGCGCCGTGGGCCTCGAACACTGCAACTGCGCGGTTGAGCCGGACCACCGGCGCGGGGTGAAGCGCCGCCAGACGGTCGTACAGCTCAACGATCTGGACTCGGTCGGTCGAGTCGGGCGACTGGGCGATGGCGTGCTGGGCGGCGATCTCCGCCTGCAACCGATAGGGGCCAGCAGGACCGAGCCGGCGGGCACGCTCGAGATAGTCGAGCCCTTCGGCGATCGCGCCCGTGTCCCAGCGAGAGCGATCTTGATCCCGGAGAAGGACAAGTCGGCCCGTATCGTCGACCCGGGCATCGCGCCGACTGTGCTGAAGCAGCATCAGTGATTGGAGCCCGAGCACCTCCGCCTCGTCTGGCATCAGAGCCGACATGACCGCACCCAGCCCGAGGGCGGACTCGGCGAGGTCGGCCCGCAGCAGGTCCCCGCCGGTGGTGGCAAAGTAACCCTCGTTGAACACCAGGTACACCACGGCAAGCACCGCGGAGAGCCGGTCGCTCAGGTTGGCCCCGGTCGGGACCTGAAACGGGATCCCGGCGTCGCGGATCTTCGACTTGGCCCTGACCAGACGCTGGGCCATGGTGGGCTCCGGCACTAGGAAGGCGTGGGCGATCTCGAACGTGGTGAGCCCTCCCACCGTGCGCAGGGTCAGAGCGACCTGCTTGTCCGTCGACAACGACGGGTGACAGCAGGCGAAGAGCATCTGAAGACGATCGTCGCCTAGCTCGCCAGTGCTCACCACTTCGGGGGGACTGTCATGGTCGACCTTCTCGTACCCTGCCAGGATCGAGGCCTTCCGCATGAGGGTGGCGCGGCGACGGATCCGGTCGATGCCACGACGTTGGGCCACCGCCGATATCCATCCGGGCGGATTGTCGGGGATGCCATTCTCCGGCCAGGTGCGCAATGCATCGACCATGGCATCCTGGACCGCCTCCTCGGCCAGGTCGATGTCCCTGAACCGCGTTGCCAACCCGGAGAGGACCACCGGATAAGACTCCCTGAACACCGACTCGATCACGGTCTTGTGGTCTCCCGAGCTCATCTCCCCCAAGTCTTGTCGCGATCGTCACCCCGAATGTCGAACGGGCCGGCTCCGGGTCGACCGATGCGAAGCAGAGTCACCCCTATCCTCGGCTCCCGTGTCAGTCGATTTGCCCGAGCCGAAGATCGATCCGGGGGCGTTCGTCGCCCCTGGCGCTCATCTGTATGGGGACGTGACCATCGGGGACGGGGTGTTCGTCCTCTTCGGGGTGGTGATTCGGGCGGAGCTCGATCGAATCGAGGTCGGGGCCCACACCAACATTCAGGACAACTCGGTCCTCCATTGCGACGAGGACATCCCGTGTGTGCTCGGGAAGCGGGTGACGGTGGGCCATTCCGCAGTCGTCCATGGCGCCCTCGTCGGCGACCGCTGCCTCATCGGGATCGGCGCCAAGCTGCTCAACCGCTCGCGACTCGGTGAAGGAGCCTGGCTCGCGTCGGGTTCCGTGCTACCGGAGGGCAAGGAAATTCCGCCGTGGACCCTGGGCATGGGCATCCCGGCGAGACCAGCGCGGGAACTGACCGAGGCCGAGGTCGAGAGGGCGAACGAGGGAGTAGACCACTACCAGGAGTTGATGCGGAGGTACCGCAGGCTCCTCGGAGCCGAATCAGCGACTGAATAGGTCGACCGACCGGCGCGCCCTACGATGGGCTCGTGGCTATGGAGGTTGCCGTCCTGCTCACCGAAGGCCCCCGCGAAGCGTGCGGGGTCTTCGCCGCTTATACGCCGCGGCAACGAGTCTCCAGCTTGATCTACTTCGGTCTTTACGGTCTGCAGCATCGGGGCCAGGAGTCGGCTGGCATCGCGACTTCGAACGGGGCGACGGTCACGGTCTTCAAGGACCTGGGCCTGGTGTCCCAGGTCTTCGATGAGCCCGCTCTCGCCGGCCTCGACGGCCATCTCGGCATCGGGCACACCCGATACTCCACCACCGGCTCCAACAATTGGGCCAATGCCCAGCCGGCGCACCGACAGGTCGGGGCCACCAGCATTGCCCTCGGGCACAACGGGAACCTGACCAACACCCGCTTACTGGCCGAGCGTCTCGGCATTCGTGGAGCCACCACCGACTCCGACCTGATGGCCGAGGGGATCGCCCGAGCAATCGACGACGAGCGCTCCGACCAACGCGGCCTCGAGATGGCCGTGACTGCGGTCGCTCCGACGTGGGAGGGCGCCTTCTCGTTGGTGATAATGGACCAGGGCCGAGTCATCGGCTTGCGTGACCCCAACGGGTTCCGTCCCCTGTGCCTCGGCTCCTTGCCCGATGGCGGATGGGTCCTGGCATCGGAGACCGCCGCCCTCGACCTGGTAGGAGCCAGGTTCGTGCGCGAGATCGCCGCAGGGGAGATGGTCGTGATCGACGCCGGAGGGGTGCACAGCTCTTACCCGTTCTCGGCGACCGACCCGAGGCTTTGTCTCTTCGAGTTCGTCTATTTCGCCCGACCCGACAGCCAGATGTACGGGCGTGGGATTCACGCGGCGAGACGGCAGATGGGCGAGACACTGGCCGCTGAGCACCCGGCGCTGGCCGATGTGGTGGTCCCGGTGCCCGAGTCGGGGCTTCCTGCCGCTCAGGGATTCGCCGCCGCCAGCGGCATCCCCTACGCCGACGGCCTGGTCAAGAACCGCTACATAGGCCGCACCTTCATCGAGCCCAGCCAGAGCCTGCGTGATCGAGGGATCAGGCTCAAGCTCAACCCGATTCCTGACAACCTGAGGGGAAAGCGAGTGGTCCTGGTCGATGACTCGATCGTGCGCGGCTCGACGACACGCAAACTGGTCCAGATGGTGCGCGACGCCGGTGCCAACGAGGTGCATCTCAGGGTTTCCTCCCCTCCTTATCGGTGGCCCTGCTACTACGGGATGGACACCTCGGATCGGAGCACCCTGATCGCCGCGTCACTCGAGGTCGACGAGATCAGGGAGCACATCGGGGCGGACTCCCTAGGGTATCTGTCGCTGCAAGGCCTGCTCGACGCGACCGGGGTGGCGGATGCGGGGTTCTGCAACGCGTGTCTCTCCGGCGTCTACCCAACTGAGGTCCCGGAGGTCGCCGACAAGTTCGAGCTCGAGCGATCCTGACATGGCCACCTACGGGGAGGCCGGGGTCGATCTGGAAGGCGCCGACCGTCACATCGAAGCGATCAGGAGCCCAGTGACCGCCACCTGGACCAACGAGGTCGTCGGCAGCTTCGGCGGGTTCGCCGCAGGCGTCACCATTCCCTCTGGCTATCGAGAGCCGGTGTTGATGATGTCGACCGACGGGGTGGGGACCAAGCTGGAACTGGCGAGGCGAGCGGGGCGATGGGACGGGGTGGGCCACGACCTCGTCGCCATGTGTGTGGACGATCTCGCCGCGGTAGGGGCGCGACCCCTGGGATTCGTCGACTATCTGGCGGTAGGCGCCCTCGACCGCGATCGGGACCGGGTCATCGTCGGATCGGTGGCCGCCGCCTGCGTTGTCGCCGGTTGCCCCTTGCTCGGCGGCGAGACCGCCGAGCATCCCGGTGTCATGGAGCCCGATGCGGTCGACCTTGCCGGCGCAGTCATGGGCGTCGTGGACCGGGGCCAGGAGCTGGGCCCTGCCCTGGCCCGGGAGGGGGACCTCGTCGTCGGCCTCGTCTCGCCCAACCTTCGCTCGAATGGGTTCTCCCTCATTCGTGCGCTGTTCGGCAACGATGTGGACTCCCATCTCGACACGTTTCTCGAGCCATCGGTCATCTACTCACCAGCTGTGCTCCATGCAGTGAATGGAGGTGGGGTCCATGCTGCGGCGCACATCACCGGTGGTGGTCTCGCCGGAAACCTGGCGAGGGCCCTCCCCGCCGGCCTCGGCGCCTATATCGACAAAGGTGCCTGGGAAGTGCCACCGGTCTTCGAGACTGTCGCCTCTCGGGGCGTGGCTCTGACCGAGATGTGGTCCACGTTCAACATGGGGATCGGCTTCTGCCTCGTGATCGCTCCCGACACCGGAGAGTCGGCGATCGCCGCCACTTCGGCACACCAGAGTCGGATCATCGGGAAGATCGTGTCCGGCGACGGAGTGACGATCGAATGAAGTTTGCCGAGGCATCGGCGGTCGCTCCCGCCGGGGACGGCACATGGAAGGCGGCGGTCCAGCCCGACTGGGACATATTCGGTGTCGCCAATGGCGGCTACCTGATGGCGATCGCGGCGAGGGCGATGTCCGAGTCCGCCGGTGGTCGCCTGCCAGTGAGCCTCACCGCTCACTTCACACGGCCGATCTCGGCCGGAGCGGTCCTGGTGTCGGTCGACCCGGTGAAGCAGGGGCGAATGTTCTCCACGATGAGGGCCACAGTGACCGCCTCGTCGGACTCCATCGCCCTCCTGGGGAGCTTCGCCGAGCCCGCCCCCGGCGTTGGCGATGACCTCTACGTCGCCGCTGCCCCACCGGAGATCCCCGCACCCGAGAAGTGCCTGCGCGCCCTCCCCTCGACGGACGGCCCTTTACCCCCTCCACTCATGGCCCAGTTCGAGGAGCGGATCCACCCCGACGATGCCGGACCACTACAGGGCAGGCCCAGCGGCAATGCCACGATGCGGGGCTGGTTCCGCCTCCACAACGGGGAGCCAATCGACGTCTTCACCTTGCTCCTCACCGCGGACTCCTTCCCCCCGGCGGTCTTTAACGCCGACCTACCGCCCGCCTGGACCCCGACCCTGGAGATGACCACCCAGATCCGTGGCATCCCGGCCCAGGGCTGGCTGCGTTGTCAGTTCACGACGCGTTTCGTGAGAGGTGGGCTGCTGGAGGAAGACGGCGAGATCTGGGACGAGGCCGGGCACCTGGTCGCACTGTCCCGTCAGCTAGCTCTGGTTCCCCGCTGAGACAGATTCCAGATCGGCGAGCAGGACAGCCTTCCTCGCGTCATCCAGGAAGGACGAGTTGATCGAGTTGCGGGCGATATCCGTGATCGTGGCGTCGTCCAGACCCAGCTCATCGCGGGCACCTCGGTAGTTGTCGCCGATGTAGCCGCCGAAGTACGCCGGGTCATCGGAGTTGATCGACACGATCAGCCCGGCGCCGATCATCGCAGGTAGTGGATGTCGGGTCAGATCGTCGACCACCTTCAGCGCCACGTTGGACAACGGGCACACCGTCAGGGGAATTCTTTCCCGGCTCAGCCTGGCCACCAGCTCGGGATCCTCCAGGCTTCGCACCCCGTGATCGATTCGCTCCGCCCCGAGGACGTCGAGAGCGGCTCGCACATACTCGGGCGGACCTTCCTCCCCGGCGTGGGCGACGGCGCGAAGACCGAGCTGACGAGCCCGGGCATACGCCTTCTCGAATAGCTCTGGAGGCCGGCCACGCTCCGTTGAGTCGATCCCCACCCCGATCACCCCTTCGAGGAAGGGCTCGGCCTCCTCGATCGTGGCCAGGGCAGCCTCACCTGACAGGTGACGGAGAAAGCACATGATCAGGTCGGCGCTGATCCCCCGCCGTCTGCGCCCGTCCGAGATGGCGTCCCTGAACCCCCTCATGAAGACCTCGAAACCGACGCCACGCCCGGTATGGCTCTGAGGATCGAAGAAGATCTCGGCGTGACGCACGCCATCGTCGGCAGCGCGGTCGAGATAGGCCGTCATGACGTCGTAGAAGTCATCCGGCGTCCGGAGGACCTCCCCGCCCTGGTAGTAGATATCGAGGAACGACTGGAGATCGGTGAATCGGTAGGCGGCATGCACCTGGTCGACGTCCTCGAACGGGAGGGCCAGCCCGTTTCTGGTGGCAAGACGGAACATCATCTCCGGCTCCAGCGTGCCCTCGATGTGGACATGCAACTCGGCCTTGGGAAGCCTCGTGATCAAATCATCCATGCCACGGCCTCATTCGAGGGCTATGTCCTGAGGCCGGATCGGGACCCGATTCAACTCCTTGCCCGAGGCGGCGCGGGTCGCGGCCGCGATCGCCGCCGTCGAGGAGATGGTCGGTGACTCTCCTACGCCCTTGGCCCCGAACGGGCCCCATGATCCCTCCCGCTCGATGAGAAGCGCCTCCACGTCCGGGGCATCGAGGATCGTGGGGAGCAGGTAGTCGGTGAAGGTCGGGTTGAGGATGACGCCGTCCTTCATCACCAGCTCCTCCATGACGGCGAGACCCACCCCCTGGAGGATCCCGCCCTCGATCTGACCCTGTACCGACTGCGGATTGAGGGCTCGGCCCACGTCCTGGGCGGTGTCGACACGCACCACCCTGATGAGGCCGAGCTCGGTGTCGACGTCGACGACGGCCCGGTGGCCGGCGACCGCGAAGTCGGCGTGGATGATGCCCTGCCCGTTCTCGTCGGGGCCGGTGGTGGGCGGGTGCCGGAACGTGACGGTTTCCTCCCAGGCTTCGTCGCCCAGATCGGCCCAGGTGACCAGCAGGTCGTCGCCCTTCCACACGCCCTCATCGTCGAGTTGGTCGCCTTCGTGCTGGGCCAGGACGCGCCGTCGGAGACGGGTGGCGGCCTCGAGGGTGGCGCCACCGGACAGCTGCGTTTGCCTCGATGCCGAGGTGGAGCCCGCGGAGTCGATCTTCGATGTGTCCACATGAGCCACCTCGACGTGTGAGATCCCGAGCGCGCTGCGGGCGATCTGCGCCAGGACGGTCACCAGGCCCTGCCCGACCTCGATCGCAGCCGTCTCCACCACCGCGCCATCGGAGGCGAGACGAACCCGGGCCTGGGCGTAGTCGTCGGATCCCTCGGAAAAACCGAGGTTCTTGATGCCGAGCGCGTATCCCACCCCTCTCCGAACCTGATGCGGCTCGGTGGTCAGACCGGAGCCACCGGGGAGCTCACTGTGATGTGGGACGGCTGCCGGCGCGGGCAGAGGCATTGCCTGCAGACTCCTGATCACATCGATCGTGGGGAGAGGAGTCTCGATGATCTGCCCGGTCGTCGGCATCGCGTCACCGGTGCCGAGGGCGTTTAGCTCGCGCAGGTCGAGTGGATCGATTCCGAGCGCGACCGCGAGCCGGTCCATCTGCGCTTCGTAACCGAAACAGACCTGCACCGCGCCGAATCCCCTCATCGCCCCGCAGGGCGGGTTGTTGGTCCGAGCCCCTACGCCCTCGACCGACACCGACTCGCATCGGTAGGGACCCACCGCGAAATAGCAGGCGTTTGCCAGGACCGCCGACGTGGTTGAGGCGTACGCCCCACCATCGATCATGACCCGGGCTTCGACCCGGACCAGACGACCCGTCTCGTCGGCCTCGTGCCGATAGCTGAGCCACGCCGGATGGCGGTGGACGTGGCCGGTGAAAGACTCTGAGCGGTGGTAGACCATCTTCACCGGCCGGCCGGTGTGTAACGCCAGCAGGCAAAGGTGGATATGCAGGTTGACGTCCTCCCTGGCCCCAAAGGCGCCACCGATCCCTGTTGGATGGGCCCGCACCTGCTCCGGGCGTAGACCGAGGCTGGCCACTACCTGCTCGTGGTCGATGTGGACGTATTGGCTGGTGGCGTACAGATCGACGCCGCCCTGGCCATCCGGGATGGCGAGGCCGGCCTCGGTCCCCAGCGGGGCCTGATCCTGCATCCCCACCTCGTATGTGCCTTCGACCACTACGGACCCTCGCCGAGCCTGGTCTCCCCTCCGGATGCTGAGCCGGCGAAACACCTCATCGCGGCGGTCGGCCTCCACCGGGTCGGTCAAAGCGTCGAGGGGCTCATAGCGGATTTCGATCGCGGCAGCCGCCCTCCGGGCGGTGTCCGGGTCCTCTGCCGCCACCACCGCCACCGGCTCCCCCCAGAACCTGGCCTCGTCGCCTGCCAGAACCGGCTGGTCGGGATGCTCCAACCCGAAGGTGGCCCTTCCGGGGACGTCGGAGGCGGTGAGACAGGCGTGGACACCACCAATCGCGAGCGCCGGGGCCAGGTCGACAGAGACGATGCGAGCACGAGCGTGCGGGCTGCGGACCGTGGCCGCCCAGAGCATCCCCTCGGCGCTCAGGTCCTGGGCATAGTCGAACTCGCCGCGGAGTTTTGGCACACCGTCGGGGCGCAGCGGCGATTCGCCCACTCCTCCTTCCGGGACCCGGATCCGCGGCACGGTCTCCGTGGTCACCTCTCCGCCCCCGTCGCGACCGTCTCCAGAGCGCGGATGATCCCCCCGTACCCGGTGCATCGGCAGATGTTCCCCGCCAATGCTTCCTTGATCTGGGTGCTGCTCGGACGAGGGTTACGGGAGAAGAGGTCGACGGCGGCGACCACGATGCCCGGTGTGCAGAAGCCGCATTGAACCGCCCCGGCTCGGTGCATCGCGTCCTGGATGGGGTTAAGGCCATTGTTGGGGCTGACCCCCTCGACCGCCACTACAGATGAATCGGCGGCGTCGGCCGCCATAATCAGACACGAGCAGACCAGGTATCCATCGAGGAGGACGCTGCACGACCCGCATTCACCTTGCTCGCAGGCATTCTTCGACCCGGGGAGCCCGAGCTCGTCCCGCAACAGGTCGAGAAGGCTGCCCGGGCCCGTGATGCGGGCCGTGACCGGCTCCCCGTTGACGGTGAGCTCCACGATCATGCCAGGCACCTCTCGAGTAGTCGTCTCGTCAGCACTCCCGCTCCATGACGCCGGTACTCCTCGGTAGACCGATGATCGGTGATC
>Ga0105092_10002187_pt1 | contig 10468 bp, 6 predicted proteins | sample PPLLak2March2015_FD_87021 | JGI IMG/M metagenome (GOLD analysis project Ga0105092, IMG submission 87021) | Freshwater sediment microbial communities from Prairie Pothole Lake near Jamestown, North Dakota, USA - PPLs Lake P7 Core (1) Depth... | ecosystem: Environmental > Aquatic > Freshwater >...
CATTTCCGGAACCATCCGCCTGGCGGCCGTCCAGCCGCTGCAGCGGGACGGGGACGTCGACTCCGACATCGTCTACCACGAGTTCGGCCACGGCCTGACCTGGCGCATGATCGGCCGGATGAGCGGGGCGATGTCCGGCGCCATCGGCGAAGGCATGTCTGACGTGCTCGCGATCGTCATCAACGACGACGACGTGGTCGCCGAGTACTCCTTCACCGACTCGTTCGGCATCCGGACGATTCCCTATACGGACTACTTCGACTTCCGCACCTACGGCGACGTCGCCGGAACCCAGGTGCACTTCGACGGCGAGGTCTACGCTGCGATCGGCTGGAGGCTCTGGCAGCTCTACGAGGGAGCCGGCCTCTCCTCGGACGATCTGCTCGGCGATCTCGTGGACGGCATGAACTTCACGCCGGCCAATCCCAATTTCGAGGAGATGCGCGACGGCATCCTCGCGTCGGTCGGCAGCGACACGGCCCGCTGCAACATGGTGTGGCAGGCCTTCGCGGAAGGCGGCGTCGGTGTGGACGCCACGCGCGTGGTGCGCGGCCCGGCGATCACCGTGACGGAGTCCTTCGAACCGGGCACGTGTCCGTGAGGATCTGAGTCCAGGGCGATTTCGTCGAACGGGGCCCGAAAGGGCCCCGTTTCTTAGTCATCGAGTCCCGCAACGCTCATCGCTCGAGCCGTGAAGCGTCACTTTCTCTTCAGCGCCGCGGGCCAGTCCACCACGAGCGTGATCGGCTCGGGCTCCTCCGGCCGAAGGAGTTCGTTGACGAGGAAGCGCTGGCCGTCGGCCGTCACGTCGTAGCCCGGCGCGGGGTTCAGAAACATCTGCGTCGCAAAAAGGGCCCGGGGCGCTCCGGCCTCGAACGCCTCGCCTGGCCGGACCTCGACCGAATGGATCCGGAGGTCAGGCGCAACGAAGAAGAGCTCGCGCCCGTCCCGCCGCCAGCGTGGGCCGGCTCCCCCGCCGCTCGAGATCTGCCACTTTCCCTCGCGGCCGGGGAAAGAGGTCACGTACACCTCGCCCCGGCCGGATTCGTTCGATGTGTAGGCGAGCCAGCGGCCGTCCGGCGAGAACCTGGCCTCGGACTCGGAGAAGGGCGTCGCCAGGAATGCGGTCTCCTTGCCTCCGCCCGAAAGCGGAAGGACCCAGAGATCCAGGTTCGTGCCGGCCCTCGTTGCATTCCGCTCGAACACGAGGACACGGCCGTCGGGAGACACGTGCCAGGCGGACGCCGGCGCCGATGGCGAGGTCAACAGCTCCTCCTGCCCCGCGCCGCTCACCGGCCGCCTGTAGATGCGCCATTGGACGTTGCGGTCGGAGGAGTAGTAAATCGTCCTGCCGTCCGGCGACCAGACAGGGCTGATGTCATTCCACGGATCGAAGGTCAGGCGTGTCCGAACTCCCCGCGCGAGGTCGTAGAGCCAGACATCGGTGGATTCCCCCGTCGCGACGGCAGCCGTCCTTCCGTCGGGGGAGAGGTTCGCCTCGAAGTACAAGCCCGGCTCCGTCAGGTATTCGCCCGGCTTCCCGGAGCGCTCAAACCAACGGATCCGCGAAACGGTTTCAGCTTCTACGCGCTGATAGGCGAGGAGTCCCGTCTCGGATGCCGAGAAGACTCCATGGAGGAAGCCTCCATCGTAGTGAACCTTGTCCGTGAGGGTCTCGGCTTCCCCGTCGAAAGTCAGACGCTTCGGATCGAACCTCCGGGCGACGAGCGACCCCCCGCTGACGTAGATCAGGTGACCGGACGCGTAGACGACGTTCGAGCCGGCGTGGACGATCAGGCGCCGATCGGTCGAGCCGAGCTCACCAAGATAGATCGCATTTTCGCCGCTGGTGACCTCGGCCACGTGGCTCGCGGCCAGATAGACGTAGTGACGGCCGTCTGGAAGGAAGAACGGCCAGCGGTGGGTGGTCTCTCTCCGCTTCTCGTCGATCCGCGTGACCGGTTCCGGGGCTCCCCCTTCGGCGGAGACCCGGTGGAGGCCTTCCCGCCAGTGCGGCTCGAAGAGGATGACGTCGTCGCGGTTCCAGGTGCCGCCCCGCGGCTCTCCCGAGACGTCGCAGATCTCGATCGCTGCTCCTCCCGACACGGCGACCTTCTTCAGCTTGCCGCGGGTGTAGAACGCGATGAAGCGGGAATCGGGGGACCAGAACGGATAAAGCCCTTCGTCGGTCCCGGCAATCGGCCGGGCCTCGACACCCTCGAGGGGCCGCAGCCAGAGTTTCAGGACGCCGTCGGCACCCTTCGCCGAAAAAGTCAGGTACTTCCCGTCGGGAGAGACAGTGAGCGATCCGGCCCACGGACCGAGCAACTGGAACTGCGCTCCTTGCGGTGGCGGCAGGAATGCTCGGATCGCCTGACGAGCATCGGCCGGCCGCGTAGAGCCCGCGAACGCGAGCCAAACGGCAGCGGCGGCCGCCGCGATGGCCGCCATCCAGGCCATTCGCTCGCGCAGACGGCGGCGCGAAGAGACGACGGCAGCCGCCGCGAGACCGGCCGCCGAGCCCTCGGCGACCCAGCGGAGCTCCTTGCCGACGTCACCGGCCGATTGCCACCGGTCTTCGGGATCCTTCGCGAGACACGTCTTGACGACACGGTCGAGCGCTGCCGGCGCCATGGGCTGGAGCGCCGAGATCGGCGGCGGCTCCTCCTTCATGATCGAAGAAATCAGCGACGCCTGGCTCGTTCCCGAGAACGCCTTCCTCCCCGTCGCCATCTCGTAGAGCACCGCTCCCAGCGCGAAGATGTCCGTTCTCGCGTCGGCCTCCTTCCCCTCCAGCTGCTCCGGCGCCATGTACTGGAACGTCCCGAGGATCGTGCCCTCCTGCGTCAGACCCTGCTGCGTCGGAAGAGCGGTCAGGCTCGACTGCGACGGCGGTGGCGCCATCGCCTTGGCCAGCCCGAAGTCCAGCAGCTTCACGCCCGACTTGGTGAGCATCACGTTGCCGGGCTTCAAGTCCCTATGGACGATCCCCTGCCGGTGCGCCTTGTCCAGTGCGTCGGTGATTTGCTCGCCGTAACGCAGCGTCTGCTCCAGAGGCAACGCTTCCTTCGCCAGCCGCTCAGAGAGAGCCTCGCCTTCGAGATACTCCAGGACGAGGTACTCGGTCTCCCCTTCGCGACCCACGTCGTAGAGCGCGCAGATGTGCGGATGAGAGAGCTGCGAGATCGTCTTCGCTTCCCGTTCGAAGCGCTGGCGAGCATCCGCGGACGGCACCGACCGTTCCGGCAGCACCTTGATCGCGACGGTGCGCTCGAGCCGCGTGTCCCGCGCCTTGTAGACCTCCCCCATCCCGCCGGCGCCAATGGGCGAGACGATCTCGTAGGGGCCGAGGCGCGAACCCGCGGTCAGGGTCAACCCGGATTGGAGCCTACACCCGGCGACTTGCTACTTGGACGTCCTCCCGAGAAAGTCGACCAGGTCCGCCTTCATGGCCTTCAGCGATGGCTCGTTGACGTACATCATGTGACCGGCCGGGTAGTACTTCATCTCGATGTTCTTCTGGAGCGAGTCCGGCAGACCGAGATGTCCCATCATGTATTCGCTCGCGAAGAAGGGCGTGGCGAGGTCGAACAGGCCGTTCAGAACCAGGACGCGCAGGCTCGGGTTCCCTGACATGGCGCGCGCGAGGTCGACGCCGGTGTTCGTCAGCGCCGGGCTCGGGAACGGCAGGCCCGGGATCCTGTGCTTGAAGTCCCACGTCTTCCAGGCGTCGACCGAGACGGCGTAGGTCTTGCCGTCGCCGAACCTGAGGCCCTCGTGGTACCAGTCGAGGAACGCCGAGGTGTAGGCCGCCGAGATGGCGTTCGACTGCGGATCGGCCTCAGCTTCCTTGGCGAGCGGGTCGACCGTCGGCCCGACGAAGCGCGAGTCGAGCCGACCGACCGTGATCCGCTTCTGGCGGAAGAGCTCCTGCGTGTACTCGCTCTCGGACACGCGCAGATCAGCGAGGCGCAGGTATTCCTCGGACAGGCCCGTGTACGCGCTCAGCTTCTTCGTCACCGCAGCGCGCTGCGCGTCTGAGAGTTTGTCGCCTTCGAAGAGGGCCGCGGTGTACTCGCCGGCCGCGAATTTGCGGACCTCAGTCAACCAGGGCTCCAGGTCCTGGGGCGGGTTCGGAATCGCCTTGTGGTACCAGGCCGTTGCTGCGTAGCTCGGGAGGAAGAGCGGATACGGATCGTCGGTCCCTCCCGGCATTGCGAAGATCGCGCCGAGGTCGGTGGCGTTCGAGACGAGCACGACGCCGTTGAACGCCATTCCCGCTTTGCTCTGCAGCCACTCGACGACGCCGGCCGAGCGCGTCGTGCCGTAGCTTTCGCCGATCAGGTACTTCGGCGAGTTCCAGCGGCCGTTCTCTGTGACGTACTGCTTGATGAAGCGCGAGACCGACTCGATGTCGGGATCCACGCCCCAAAAGTCCTGGTTCTTGAAGTCGCCAACGGGCTTCGAGACTCCGGTGCCGACGGGATCGATCAGCACTACGTCCAACTTGTCGAGCGGGCTGTATGCGTTGTCGACGACCTGGTACGGCGGCGGAGGCGTCGTGGCCGCATCGGCGACGACGACACGCCGCGGGCCGAGTGCGCCCATGTGGAGCCAGATCGAGGAAGAGCCGGGGCCGCCGTTGTAGCAGAACGCGATCGGGCGGCGGGACGCGGGGCCGGCGTCCCTACGAACGTAGGCGATGTAGCCCATGTTCGCCCACGGCTCGTCCTTCTCGTTCCGCACGACGAGCGTGCCCGCCGTCGCGGTGTACGGGACCGGAGCTCCGCCGATCGTCGCTGTGTGCTGCGTGACCGACTGCTCGGCCTTCGGCGGCTCCTTCTTCGATGTGTCGGCCGGGGTGACGGTCGGAGTCGGGGCGGGAGTCTGGGCCTCGAGAGCGGCGGCGAGACACACCACCGCTCCGGCGGCGAGCAACCTCTTCATGCAACTCCTTTCGAGATGTCCGGCGGAGCTTATCCCGCGGGATAGGATTTGCGGCCGATGTCTTTCGTCCTGATGCTCCTCGCCGCGGCGGGTCCGGACTCCGCGGCGTCCGAGAGCGCCCTCGCGGCGAAGGTCCGCGGCTTCCACGGCGAGATGGGCGTGTATGCGAAGAATCTCGACACCGGCGAAGTCGTCGCCGTGAACGCAGACCAGCGCTTTCCGACCGCGAGCCTCATCAAGGTCGCCGTGATGGCCGAGGTATTCCGCCAGATCGAGACCGGGAAGCTGCGCCTCGACACGACCGTCACGCTTTGCGATGCGGAGAAGGTCGGCGACGAAACGATCCCCCTCAACATGCTCCACGACGGGACCGTTCTGACGGTCTCGGATCTCTTGAAGTTCATGATCGCCTACAGCGACAACACAGCCACGAACCTCTTGATCGCAAGGGTCGGCACGGCGAACGTCAACGTGCTCCTCGACTCGCTCGGCCTCAAAAAGACGCGCCTCTACCGGCCGACGTTCCGCGACGGCCGCGCGGACGTTCTCCCGGAAGAGGAGAAGGAGTACGGCCTCGGCTCGACGACGCCGCACGAGGCGGCGACGCTCATGGAGCTCATCGCTCAGGGGAAAGTGGTCTCGCGCAAGGCCTGCGACCAGATGATCGCGCTCCTCGCGACGCAGCAGGACCGGGCCATGATCCCGCGCTCGCTCCCCTTCGAGAAGGGCGACATCCTCGTCGCCAACAAGACCGGCTGGGACGAGGAGAAAAACCCCGACGCCAAGGGCTTCAAAGGCGACGTCCGCAACGACGCGGCCTACGTCAAGGGGCCGAAGGCGCGTTTCGTTCTGGCCATCTGCGCGCGGCGCATCCAGGACAAGAGGGCGAGCGCCGACAACGAGACGTTCGTCCTGGGCGCCGAGCTCGCGCGGATGGTCTACGACAGGTTCGAGACTCGTTGAGGCTCTTCGACAGCGAGGACGTCGTCGCGCTCGACAAGCCGGCGGGCGTCTCGATGGCGACCTCGACGCGCGAGGAGAAGTCGGCGGCGCGAGCGGTCGAGAGGCTGCTCGAAGCGTGCGGAGAGGACACGGGCGAGCCGCTTCTCCTCATACACCGGCTCGACGTCGGTACCTCCGGCGTCGTCCTCCTCGCGACGAGCGACGCGGCGCATCGCATGCTGTCGCGCGCATTCCAATCGCGTGCCGCGAAGAAAACCTACCGCGCGCTCGTCTGGGGCCATCCGACGCCGGCGCGCGGCGTTTACGAGGATCCCCTCGGCCGTGACCCGAAGGACGGGCGGAAGATGAAGGTCGCCCGTACCGGCGGCAAGGATGCGGTCACGCGCTACGAGACCCTCGCGCGCCCGCCCTCGATCGCCGACCTCCGCCTCTTCCCCGAGACCGGCCGCACCCACCAGATCCGCGTGCACCTCTCGGCCCACGGGCACCCCATCGTCGGCGACGACCTCTACGGCGGCGCGACGCGCTGGCGCGGGGTCCGCGATCCCGAGCGCCGCCGGGACCTCGCGGCCGTGTCGCGCCCGCTCCTCCACGCCGAGCGCATCGTCATCGAGGAGCTCGGCATCGACGTCTCGGCGCCGTTGCCCGAGGACTACGCGGGCGCGCTGGCCGCTCTCACGACCCGAAGAACGCCGAAATGAGCCGGCAGGAGCGACTGCCCCGCAGCGCGAGGGTGGCGGTGATCGCTTTGCTGTTCGTCGGGGCCGGCCTTCGCCTCTGGCAGTATCTTGCGAACGCGTCCCTCTGGATCGACGAGATCGCACTCGCGGAGAACGTGCTGCGCCGGCCGCTCTCGGCGCTCTTGCGCGAACCTCTGGCCCTCGACCAGGTCGCGCCACCCGGCTTCCTCGCGCTCGCCAGGGCTTCGACCGCCGTCTTCGGAGAAAGCGAGATGGCCCTCCGCCTGGTCCCGCTCGCGAGCGGCCTGTTGGCGCTTGCCCTCTTTCCGCGGCTCTCGCGCCGATTCCAGCCGGCGTGGATCGAGGTGCTCGCGACGGCTCTCTTCGCCCTGTATCCGACCCTGGTCCGCTACGGCGCGGAATTCAAGCCGTACTCGACCGACCTCGCGGCGGCCATGGCGCTCACACTCATCGCGTTCGGGCTCGGCGATTCCGATGCCGACAAGTCGTCCGGCCGATTCCTGCGCGCCGCGCTCTTCGGAGGCGCCGCAGTCTGGTTCTCGCAGACGGCCGTGTTCATGGTGGCCGGACTCGGGGCGAGTCTGGTCGTGCTGGCGCTGACGGGTCGCCCGCGGCGCCTGTCTCCGCGCCTCATCGCCGTCCTTGCCGTCTGGACGGCGAGCGCGGCCGCGGCTGTCGCCACCGCCCTCGATCGGGTTCCACCCTCAATGCGCGAGTACTTCGATCGCGTCTGGGAACCGTCGCTCCCGTCGGCGACCACGCTGCTTCTGCTGGTTGTCGCCGGAGTCGCTCTCTGGATCCGGAGCCGGCGGGCGGCCGTCCTCCTGCTGGGTCCGGTCGCCGTGACACTCCTGGCCGCCGGGACCCATCTCTATCCGTTTTCCGGACGGGCGATCCTGTTCCTGATGCCGGTCTGGGCGCTGGCGGTCGCCGAGTGCTCCGGCCGGCTCGTCGAGGGGCTCGTGAGGATCCGCTTGCCCCGGCCTGTCGCATCGACGCTTCCGGCAATCGCTCTGGCTGTGGTCGTCGTCCGCGACCTGCCTCCTTACCGGGCCGAAGAGATGCGCCCCCTCCTCGCGAACCTGGCCCGCCGTCGGCTCCCGGGCGACCAGATCTACGTCTACTACCCCGCCGAGCCTGCCTATCGCTTCTACGGGCCGCGCGTGGGCCTGAGTCTCGACGACACCTCGTTCGGTCGGTGTCACCGTGGCGAGCCGCGCCGCTATTTGCGCGAGCTCGACGCCTTCCGTGGCCAACCCCGCGTCTGGGTCGTCCGAACTCATGTCTACAGAGAGCTGTTCGAGGCCGATATCCTCGACGGGTACCTGGGTCGGATGGGAAACCGGAAGGAGGCGCTCCTTGAAGAGGGCGCGGAGGCTGTCCTCTGGGACCTCTCGAACGCCGGCACCCTGCCGGCCGACGCTGCCGAGACGCACCCGCTTCCCGCGTGGGATCAGGAACTCAGCGCCCGCCTCGGCTGCGGCCACGGCCCGATCGGCGCGCGGCCGCCCGACTGGAAGTGATTACGACCCGTAGAACGCCGACATGAGTCGGTAGAAGCTCCACACGTCGACCTTCGACGACATCTCGAACGGCGAGTGCATCGACAGCAGCGGCACTCCGAGGTCGATGACCTCCATGTCCCAGGCGGAGAGGTAGCCGCCGATCGTTCCGCCCGAGTAACCCTCGACCTTCGGCGTCTGCGTCTGCCAGGCGATGCCGCCTTTCTCCAGGATCCCTCGGATTTTCGCGATGAACTCGGAGTTGGCGTCGAAGCCCGCGCCGTACTTCTTGATCGTGACGCCGTATCCGAGGCGCGCGGCGTTGGTGGCCTCGCTCGTCTGCGAGAAGAGCGGGTTGATTCCGTCGTTGGTGTCGGCGGAGATCACCTCGGAGCGCCGAAGCGCTTCGCGCATGTCCAGGTCCGTGTACTTCCCGCCGCGCTCGGCGGCGACGAGCTTCGCGAGCGCGGTGTTGAAGAACTGCGACGTTGCGCCGGTGTTGTTGACCGAGCCCTCTTCCTCGAAGTTCGAGAGGTAGGCCAGGGCTGTCTTCTTCGGCGTGCCCGCGAGATCCAGCACCGCGCGGACCGCGCAGTAGGACGAAAGCCGGTCGTCCTGGCCGTACGCGCCGACGAGCCCCCGGTCGATCCCGACGTCCTGCGGCGGAGCCGAGGGCACCAGCGCGAGCTCCGAGGAGACGAAGTCCTGCTCGGTGATCCCGTACGTCGAGGACAGCGTTGCAACGACCTGTGCCACCACCGTCGCGTCCGCGCCCGGAATGCTCCCGGCAACCGGATCGAGCTCCTCGCCCGACAAGACCTCCGTGTACTTGCGCTCGCGAAGCGGCTTGTCCGAGTGCGGCGCGTTGTCGGCGATCACGAACACGGGATCGCCATCCTTGAACCCGAGCGCGACGTCGATGCGCTTGCCGTCGATTGTATCGACGCGGCCCACGAGACCCAGCGGCCGATTCGCCCACTGGTACTTCTTGATGCCGCCGTAATAAACCGTGTTGAACAGAGCGAACCCGCCCGACGCGTAGAGGGGCCGTGCCGTCAGTTCGATAGTCGGGCTGTCATGGTGGGTCCCGACCATGCGCGAGCCCGAGACGATCGGATCCGATCCGACCACGACGAGGATGAGTGCGCGGTCCCGGCCGTTGATCCAGAGTTTCGCGCCCGGCTTCACCTGCCCGGCATCCTTGAACTCGGAGAAGCCGGCCGCCTTCGCGAGCCGGATCACCTCGCGCGTGGAGGTCTCCGCCGTGCGCGCGGCGGCGAGGTACGACTTGTAGTCCTCGGCGAACTTGAAGACCTGGTCCTTCTGCGCGGAGGTCAGGCCGATCCAAGCCGATTTCTTCGTCGCCCAGAAACCTTCGGTCTTCTTTTCGGATTCCTGCGCGGCGGCGTCCACACCGAGCGCGATCGACAGCGCCGCCGCGGCGAACAAAGAAGGCGCCCTTCTCATCGGACCTCCTAACCTGTAACCGTCGGGTGTTGCGCGCCGGTCCAGGCGGCCATGCCGCCGACGACGTTGGTGATCCGCTGGAACCCGAGCTTCTCGAGAATGCTCGTGGCGATGGAGGACCGATAGCCGCCGGCGCAGATGGCCGCGACCGGGCGTTTCCTGTCGAGCGGTTTGGCGAGCTCGGCGAGCCGGTCGAGCGGCATCCAGACGGCTTGCCGAATGTGCCCGTCCTTCCACTCCGGTGGGCGGCGCACGTCCAGAAGCTGCAGATCCGCGCTCTCGGTTTCGTCGAGCCGCGCAGCGAGCTCGTCAACGTCGATCTGCTCCGTCTTCGCGAGCGGCCTGCCCGCGGCGTCCCACGCGCGGATGCCGCCGGCAAGATACCCCGACACATTCTCGATGCCTACGCGTGCCAGGCGAGTCCGCGTCTCCCCCACGCGCTCTTCGTCTTCCGCGACGAGAACGATGGGCCCCTGAGGCGACATCAACGAGCCCGCCCACGAGGCGAGCTGGCCGGACTGCCCGATCTGGAGCGAGCCCGGGACGTGGCCCGCGCCGTACTCGGCGGCCGATCGCGTATCGAGAACGACGGCGCCCGCCTTCTGCAGCAGGGCGACGTCGTCGGGCGAGAGCGCGGGCGGCGGGGGCAGCGCCTCGAGCGAGCCCGGCCCCTCGCGGTTGAGGGCGGCGTCGCGGGAGAAGTAGGCCGGAGCCTCGGGCAAATCCGTCGTGACGAGCTTGACGAACTCCTCGCGCGGCATGGGGCGCAGCGCGTAGTTGAACCTGCGCTGCTCGCCGATCGTCGAGCTCGTCTCGTTCGAGATGTTTCGGCCGCAAAGCGATCCGGCGCCGTGCGCCGGGAACACCTTCGTCGTGTCGGGAAGCGTC
>Ga0105092_10002188_pt1 | contig 10464 bp, 5 predicted proteins | sample PPLLak2March2015_FD_87021 | JGI IMG/M metagenome (GOLD analysis project Ga0105092, IMG submission 87021) | Freshwater sediment microbial communities from Prairie Pothole Lake near Jamestown, North Dakota, USA - PPLs Lake P7 Core (1) Depth... | ecosystem: Environmental > Aquatic > Freshwater >...
CGCATCTGCTGGCCCTCGCTTGGCCGATTTTCGATTCTCCTGGTCGGACATGAATAACTCCAGCGGACAGTCTCGAAAATTCAAAGGTTGCGGGTGAAAGGCGGACTCCTGAACCTTCGAACCTCCGAACGTGGACCGAGCTATTGTCTCATTGGCGCCACCGCGCCAGGTTCCGAGGGCCTCGAGGCTACTTGCGAAGGACGGCGTCCCAGGTTGTCGTAAGATCAGAAGCTGAAGTTACTCCGTTTGCTCCGACCCGATTTATAGCCGGATGTTTTAACATACACCCAAGCACCCAGCCGGCTGCGATCCAGTCACCAGCCGCCGTCGGGTTCGATGGTCGGCCGCGAGGGTGTGGCCGCTGCGGCGATCTGCCTGCGTTGGGGATCGTACCTGGCCGTGCTTCATGGCCATGGCAGCCTCTCTGGTCGGAAGTTCGGTCACAAGGTCAGCCGGATCAGTGACGAGGCGCGAGCCGCGTTCTGGCCAACGCCCTGGTAAATTGCGCTTGGCGTAACGGACCCGTGGAGAGCTCCACGGGGGCGGTTTTCGCGGCTACCCGATTGATCGGCGGGGGGTGTCGCCGGCCGAGGAGCGCGAGCTCATGGTCTTCGCGAGCGAGCGGCTGGCCCTCGGCATGACGGTGTGCCTGTGATTTGCGATGGAGCGTCCAGTGCGCCCGTGGCCCGAGCAGGTACTGCCCTACGGATTGGAGGAAATTCTCGGGATCACGCCATCGGTCTGGGCACTGAGGGAGACCTGGCGCGAGGTGCGCTTGCGTTCGCGGCCGACCGCAGTGAGCGTCGTTCCCAGGTCTGAACCTCTGGCAAGTTCCGCTGATACGCAGGCAGGCAATCTGAGGGGGTGAGGGTCTCATTTCCGGGGCAGAAACACGCCGGTTTACCGGGGTGAGTTGTACTCCATTAATACTCCATTAACGACTACTTTTCGGGGGCTATCGGAAACTCCAGTGTTCTGTATCGCCAGAAACGGTCTCTGTGAACGCCAAATACAGTATTTACAATCGACAGCCAGTTTCCCAAGCTGGACGTCAATTCGGCCGCAAGGGGGGACTCTGGGAGCCTTTGAACTCTCTTGTCTTTGCTTCCTTTGTCGGAACATAATCGGAACACAACTCGGCGAAAAAGCCAAAATCCGGGGGAAATCTACCGAAAATCGGGAGATTTCGTCTCCACCGGTAAGTGCTTGTGAATGCGTGAGAAATCAGGGGCGTTGGTAGATATTGGTGGGATATTGGCAGATATCGGCTTCGGGTTCCAAAGACTTAGGATCTAGTCCCGAAAGGGGTGGGGGTTCGAGTCCCCCCTTTCGCACCATAATTGACTCATAAAGAGTCCCAAACTGCTGTCCCGCTTCGGACGACGTCAATCGTCAATCGGCCGAGGAGCTACGGGCGGAGCTACGGGCGGCGCTTCGACCCCGAATCCAGGTGGTTTCCGGCGTCGTAGACGGAACGGACTTGGGCAGGTGAGACGAGCGTACGATAAAGAGCGACTTCGTCGACCAGGCCGTCCAGGAACGCCGAGTCGACGTCGTTTCCGCCGATCGAGAGGTTGGCCGCGGCGGTGATTTCCTCCAGAACCAGGGGCCGCTTCGCTTCCAGGACACCGTTCACGTAAATTGAGATCGAGTCCCGGTCCTGAACTCCCGTTACCTGAAACCACTTTCCAGCGACGGCCCGCGTCCGGCTCAAGACGCCTTTACCAGTGGCAAGGCAGTGAGCAATTGACTCGTCTCTGTTACAGAAGAGGAAGTGTCCGGTATGGGTTTTGGCGAGCCGCCAGCCACGGTGCGGCTCGGCAGGCTCAACCCTGGCTACAATTGACATCGGCCTCTCGTCGGTTCCTCTGTTCGCAAGTGGCTTGCCGACGGAGTTGAACTTCACCCAGGCGGCGACTGCAAACGAACCGCTTTCGATGCCCCAGCCGTCGGTCGCCTCGGCGTAGTCTCCCACCCCATCGAACATGAAGGCCTGGCCGATCCGACCAGGCCCGAACCTGGTGTCACCCCGCAAGATTGCATGGTACCCGCGATGAACATCATTCGGATTCCCGTCACCCGGCCAAAAGTTCGCGAGGCCGTTTTCCGGCGGGTCGCAGCCGTGCGCCATCTCGAATACTGCAATGTTGTTAGGGGTGGCTACGTAAGCTCTCTGCTGGTCCGGACTGATCACGGCTCCCCAGATATGGCCGAGTGGCAATGTCTCCCGCGTAAACAGGCTGATCGTGTCGAGGACGTCTACACCATTCGAATGGGTAAGGACAGCCCGATTCCCACGATCAAAAAAAGCCTCGATCCCTCCCGGCGTGACGAACGTACGCAGGAGGGTACTGTTCTGAGTGCGGAACAAGTTCATGATCGGCGCCTTGGCTGGACACCCTACCGCGTCGTAGACAGGCTCAGTGCAAGCCTGGCCGCTGTAAGCCCAGAGGTAGGACCCGTCAGGGGACACGCGGATCTCGCCGCCAACATTGGGAAAGCCGCCCATCACCGCAACGGATCGTTCGGAAGGCAATTCGAAGACTTCGATCGTGTCATGGCCCGGCCTTCCGCCCGGTCCGCCACATTGGTAATTGACGTACAGCCGGCTCCCGTCCGGAGTGAGCGCGAGCCTCATCGGACATGGCACCACGACCAGGCGCTTCTGTTCGCCTGTGTTCAGTGAGACCCTCTTCAGCCCGTTCCGCTCCATGGCAACGTACAGTCGCTTGCCGTCCGGTGTCACGGCGATGTCGGTAACTGGCGAACCGACCGCGAGAACAGTGCTCTGCCACGTCTTCGTCTGGAAGACAGTTACGTCTCCGCCATAGTGGCCGACAAAAATCTGGGCCCCGTCGGGGCTGACCGCAATGCCGATAGGCGCGGGAGCTATCGGGATGGTCGCGGAGACCCTCAGTGCAGCAGTATTGAGAACGGTTAGAAAGCTAGGTGCGTCGGTCACGACGTACAGTTCGTTACCACGAGGACTGATGGCCACACTCGCTGGTTTGCCGGGCAGAGGAACCGATCTGAAACGATGCCCTTCGGCCAGTGATTTCCCGAGCAGCCGGATTCCCGTCAGCTCGCTGCCTGTCGTCGGCGCCCTCCGTAACAGAATCAATGCTGTCCCAGCCATGGCTGCTGCCACCACCACGATTGCCGCCAGCCACAAACCGGGACGTCGACGCGGCCACCGCTGGCCGCGGGCGGCTTGAGCTGCCTCCGGCTCCTCGGCAGCCTGATCTTCGGACGGGGCGTGGGTCTTCCACCAAGCGTCCAATTCGCTTTTGAAGGCGTAAACGGACGCGCGTTCCTTGTGCTGGTGACGGTGGATGGGAAGTCCCTCTTCTTGTTCCCAGCGCTGGACCGTCCGAACCTGGCGGTTGAAATAGCCGGCGACCTCCTTCCAGGAAACGAGTCTTTCGCCAGCCGGGGCGATCGTCACGCCGTTGGGTTCGGCGCTATCACCTCGATGCTCGGACCCCGCACGACTCTCTGGTAACACAGATTCTCCTCGGGAAACGGGCCTCATGCTACCACGAAAACAGACGACATTGGACCCAATTGCGCCAGATGTCGCTTGCCGCGGGCGCGCTGGCGGACGGAAGCTTTGCCCGGCTTGCCGATCGATCGATGGCCCAAGTGTCGTGATGGGAAGATTGAAGAGAGTCGGCTTCGCGTTGGGCATTCTGGTGGGTCTCCACCTTCATGTCTCCTGTCAGCAGGGGCGGAGACAAGAGGAGAACCTCCCCGCGGACCTCAAATCGAAGTCCGTCGGGTTCCAAGCTTCGGCGGACGAGAAACAAGAGCTGTTCTTGACCTATGCGCTGGAGATCAGAGACAGTCCCGGTCAGCGTCCGATCGGGGAAGCTGATCGTTTCTGGTCCAATCGCGGTTTTCGTGTGTGCGTACGTGCCGGCTTCCAGGCGTACTGCTACGTGTTCCACTCGGCCACCAGAAGTGGGCGAGGCATCGTGTCATTCCCTGCTTCCCCTGAGTATTCCAATCCACTTCCCAAGGACCAGGAATTGATCGTGCCTCACGCGAAGGGTAACTGGATGCGAGGTGGTGGCCCTGATGATCAGCTGGTCGTGGTCGCCGCCACCGAACGCTTGGCCATCTTGGAATCCGACGCCGCCGACCTGACGCGGAATGATTTGGACTCCAGGCTTGCCGTCGTTGAACGAGATTACATCCCGGCAAATTGGCGCCGGTTCCAGGATGAGGGTTGTGTCAGGCTGTTTGCTGAAAAGGCCGTAGGACGGTCGCCCACGGCTATCGTGGTCCGGCTTCCCCTTATCAAGGCGCGCCCGGACTGACTTTAAGGGAGCGAATTATGTTCTTTCCGCGATTCATAGTCCTCGTCATCCTGTGCCTCTTATCCGTGCCCTCCAATACATGGCTTGCAGCGCAAGGTTCGGTAACCGCGTTACCGCCCAGCGAACTGGGATCGATCGGGCAAGCCGCCCGTCGTCAGTGCCGGGACCGATCGTTCCGCGTGCCGAGTTCGTTGCCCGCTGAGGTCGGCATACAGGCTCTGTCCGTTGACAATTCGATGACCACCAGGGACCCGCTTCCTAACGCCGGCTGCGTAGTCCCGGTTAGAATCCCGATCTTTCTTAGCACCGACTCGACGGCATGGTTCTGGTTCACCGTCTCGGCCGCCAAAAAAGGAGACGCCATCAAGGCGGAGTGGCTTGATCCTTCCAACATTCTCTATACCACCACGACCTGGCAGCCGGTCGAATCAGACGGTGACTGGTGTTTTTGGGGCGGCATCTATGTTGCAAACCGAACGCCCGCCTCGCGCCCTGGGAGTTGGACGGTCAAGCTCTATTTCAATGACCAGCTGCAGAACACCCTGACTTTCAAGATCGTCTACGCGAGCGAGGCGCCCCCGCCCCCCACCATCGACGTGATTGACCGGATGATGACCCGGGAACTTGCTGAAGAAGACTGCGATTTGCCGGTCCCCGCCGCCGCGTTCCAGGACTCGGAACCGGAAATATGGTTCTTCTTCAGTCTTCGAGATGCCAAAGTCGGAGATGTTCTGACGGCACACTGGTTTGATCCGGATGGCCACCTGTATCAGGGCGTTGAATGGCGGGCAGTCGAATACAACGGCGACCACTGTTTCTTTGATGCCCTTTATGTCGACGGAGATGAAGCCGCCGATCTCGAGGGCAGTTGGACCGTCAAGGTCTTCTACAATGGCGCGGAACTGTTCATTCAGGACTTCACGATTCTGCCGAACGAGAATTGGCAGAACGCACGAGTTGGTTATGCTGTCTTGAACCCTGAAGAGGGTCAGCTTCCGGCGGCAAGCCTGGTCTTTCGACTCTCGCAGAATGGCGTCCTCACGAGTGAAGTGGGTGTGCCTGCCAGCCGGGCAACGCGCTCCGCCAGGATCTTTGCGGACGTGAATCCTCCCACGGTCAATACCGGCGCTGCCATCGCCAACCCGAACGACCAGGCCGCAAATGTCACGCTCGGTCTCATTGGCAGCACTGGAGCAAACCTCGGAACCGCGAACCTGACGATTCCAGCCAGGGGCCAGGTTGCCCGATTTGTCAATGAATTCTTCAGTTCGGTGGTTGCGCCGTTTAAGGGGACACTGACTATTTCCAGCAACGTTCCAGTAGCCCCCATGACGCTGCGGTTGTCGGTAAACTCGCGAGGAGAAGCGCTCCTCACTGCCATTCCCGTCGCCGACCTGGAACTCCCTAACGAAACATCCGCAAATCTTCCCCTGGTGGGGATCAGCCCCAACATCACGACTCAGGTCGTCTTGTTGAATCCGACGAGCCAGAGACTGACGGGCCGACTGAAATTCCTGGCCCAGAATGGATCCGCGTTTACGGTCAGGATTAACGGGGTTGCAGGCACGGAATTCCCCTATGATTTGCAGCCGAACGCGATTACCGTCTGGGAGGCCACCGCATCGTCCAACCTGGGTGTCGGGTCGGCGATGCTGCAGGCGGATTCCGGGCAGTCAGCCGTCCCTCTCGCCACTGCCATATTCCGATTCTTCGAGGAAGGAGTCCTGATCACTGAAGCGGGAGTGCCCGCGCCTCGGCCTACCGACAACGCTCGTATCCTGGTTGACACGACCAACAATCACAATACAGGCGTCGCCCTCCAGAACCCATCGGACAGCCCCATCCTCATTCATTTCATCTTGCGGCCGTCCGATGGCTCGGACGCAATCCGCCTTGGCGATCACGAGCTTGCGGCCAGGGGACAGATATCCTTGTATGTGGGCGAGATCTTTCCGGGCTTGCCGGTCCCCTTTCAGGGAGTGCTCGATATCACGAGCGGTTCCAGGTTCTGTGCCGTCACGCTACGACAAGTGATTAACGAGGTCGGTAACCCCTTGCTGACTACTGTGCCGCTGGCCGACCTTGCGTCGCCGCGCACGGACGCCCTGGTTATCCCCCATCTCGCTGTGGGAGGGGGATTTGATGTGGAGGCAATCCTGATCAGCAGTTCCGGTTCCTCTTTGCCGGCGTCGATGACCGCGAAAGGAGAAATGGAACTGTACAAGCAGGATGGGACCGTCCTGCTCCTGTCCTTGGATGAGGTCACTGGAACGTCGGCGATCTCTTCGTTAGGGAAGCCCGAGGCAAATCCCGGTTCGCTGCTTGCCATCCATGGGACGAATCTTGGGGCCAAGACCAAAAACAGTTTCCCCTACGTGGTTTCACCGACAGGCGCCCAGTTGTACGATTCGACGAGCCGGGTCGACGTTCAGTTCTCTAGCGATCAAAGTTTTCTGAGAGAAGTGCCTGCGGTCGATCTGGAGCCGCATACCGCCCGCGTGTCGGTCCCTCCCCTCTTGGACGTGAAGACCGGGACTGCCTCCGGTGGAGATGTCAACGTGCAGGTGATAAGAGGGTCCCGAGTTTATGGCCCCTCAAAGCGCCTCACCGTCAAGCCGATCCCGGTACCTGTGGCGCCGCCCGGACAGTTCACAGTGGCGATGCTGGACCTGTTTCTGGCTATCACCGAAGACCTCCAAAGCCGAATCGGCGGTTTTTCTCCGACTCAGGATAACGCCAGCCTGCTGTCTACGGTCGTCGGGGCGTCCCAGCAATTGCGGACGCTGAGGAACGAGATTGCGGCGTTGGCGGCGAATTCGAGCGGGACTATCGCCATTGGAACGACGAGTGGAGGCTTGCCCCTGGTACTGGACCGAGCGGGTCTCGACAGGCTTGATCAACTATTTGCCGCCTACCTGGTCGGCTTAGGCCCCAATTCGCCGAGCTCCTGTTCGGCAGCCAACGGGTTCTTCGATCAGTTTCTGAAGAAGCCGGTGCTCACGGGTTCCAGTCTCCCCACGGACACCTGGGGCGCCGCCTCGAGCTGCGGGGCGACAGGGACAATGGAGATCTCGAATCGTACGGTCGGTTACCTCGCAGTGTCAGGCACTCTGCTGGTGGCGGCGACCGCCTTTACCGTGGGCGGTCCGGCCGTTGTGCCAGCCGTGATAGTCGTCAGCACCCTAGGGGTCGTCGCTTCTGTTCTGCTGGCGGAAACGCACGCTGTCAGCCTTTCGGAGGCAAGCGAGAGCGTCGCACAGAACGTGCAGTGGGGGATCAACCAGCTCAACAGCCAACTGCAGTCGGTCTTACAAAAGGCTGTCAAGCCTCTGGATGACTTACACTTGTCCCCTGCCCTCGAGAACCTGAAAAAGAGCGCTCAATCGCTGTCGAATAAAGTCGGCGGGTTCTTCAAACAGGGTCCGCCGTCGGGCGAAATCAAGGTCGTTGTCGTGCCGGGCAATTGGACACTTGGCACTGGGAAGACCAAGCGATTCCAGGCCGAGGTTACGGGAACGGATTACCTGATGGTGAGCTGGAAGGCCGACCGGGGCACCTTCAGCGACTACAACCTATACACTGCACCGTTGATCGAAGGGGACGATAAGGTCTACGCCACTTCGCTTGCCGATCCATCGAAAACCGGCGTTGCTTTCGTAAAGGTTGTCAAGGAGGTAGCGGTGGCGGTCACGCCTGCAACTGTCAAGCTGACACCGGGGGGAGTCCAGCAATTCACCGCGACCGTGACGGGAACAACCTCTACACAAGTGACCTGGGGGGCCGAGCGGGGCACCATCAGCCCCACCGGCTTTTACACGGCGCCTTCCACCGAAGGCAACGACGGGGTTTACGCCTATTCCGTCGAGGATCCGTCCAAATGGGGCAAGGCGTCGGTCACGGTGGCCAAAGATTTGTACTTTGTGCTCGTTGGAAAAGGAGGCACCGGAACGGGCTTGGTTACCTCCATTCCCGACGGCATCAATTGCGGAAGCAAGTGCTCGGCCGGCTTCTCAGCAGGTTCGGTCACACTGCACGCCGAACCGGACACCAACTGCGTCTTCAAGGGCTGGTCCGGCGCATGTAGCGGAATCGGGGACTGCCCTCTCGTCATGACCTCGGACAGGTCGGTCACTGCGACGTTTGACCTGGCACCCAGCGGAAAGCTGGTTATCGGTCATCCCTCCCTCTCATTCACCATGCGCGAAGACTACAGCGTGGACCGGCCGCAAGGGGGTCTGCCCGCAGACAGGCCTAGAGCTGACACGAGCGCGAAAAACACTGGAACGTCGCCCATTTCCTACAAAATCACCAACGTGCCGTCCTGGTTGGAGATTTCGCCGACTGCGCCGAGAACGCTCCAGCCTGGCGAATCCGTTAGCCTGTCAGTCACCCCTGCTTTCAATCTGTCCAAAGGCACCTATTCACAGACTGTCCAGTTCAGGGATGTCGGGACATCGGCACTACTGGCCTCGTTGCCCGTAACGGCAACCGTCAAGGGTGAGATGACCCTGATAATAGCTGTGAGCGCATTCGGCGGCGCCACGGGCAAGATAACGTCGCAGCCCCCGGGTCTTAACTGCGTCGTAACCGGCACCCGGTGGTGTGGGTACTCGTTCCCAACCGGAACTACCGTGGCGCTTACCGCAACTCCCGATCCCGGGTCTGTATTCCGCCTTTTCGCCGCTCCTTACACGAGCGGAACATTCCAGATGACCCAGAGTCGAATGGTTGAAGCGATTTTCTCCAAGCCGGTTACTGGCTGGTGGGCGGGTACGTACACCACCAACGCGATTCCCTACTGTCCCTCCCAGACCGGAAACTGGGAAGCGCGCGTCTCGGAAAGTGCCGACGGACAACTGACTGGGTATATGTGGACTACGTTCGAAGGAGACTGGTTGGCGATAGCGGGTGGCCACTTCGACAAGACAACTGGAAAATTCACCTGGAGCACGGGATCCGGAGATTGGCGTATGGATTTCAAAGCGGTGTTTTCGGACCCCGACGTTTCTGGGAGCTTCGACGGTCCCAAGGTGTGCACCCAGCGAAGCTCCGGGACCTTTCAAGGCGTAAGAACCAAATAGCCCAGCAGGATTCCCTTAGGGGCAACGCCGGGCTAGACTCCGGGAGCCACGCAGGGAATGGTCGACTCTGCTCGAAGGCCCGCAAGTTTCTTTTCCTTCGTTCTCCCGCTACGGAGAGTGGATCTACTACTGGCCCAATCAGGAGCAGCAACGCGGGATCAGGCGTATTCACGCCCGGACCGGCCGGATTGAATTCGTAGCACCCTTGACCAAGGTCGATATCCTGGAGACCAATCTCGGCCATTGGACGGTGAAGTCGCCGCCATGTTCAACGGGGATTTCCTGCTCGACTATATGCTGAAGCAAACGACAGACGAGAATTTTCAGCTTTCGCTCCTGGGAAGGTCCTGGAAGGAATGAGGGGCGCGGTGTTCAGGCAGACTCAGTTTGCCGAGTTTGACTTGCGCGCCCACCAAGCCGTCGAAAAAGGGGAGGCGCTGACGGGCGATCAACTGAACGAGCTCTACGCAGAGATCACCCGCCCGAGCAGATTCACCTCGGTCTGAGTGACGTAGAAACCACGGCATATCACGAGAGCGTGCCGGGGCATCATTTGCAGGGCACGATCGCCCAAGAGTTGCCGGCCCTCCCGAAGTATCGTCAACAGAATTCATATATAGCGTATAGCGAAGGCAGGGCTTACGCCGAGCGGGAAGTTTGATCTGCGCGCTTTCCACGGCACGCTGCTCAACGGCGGCGCCCTGCCATTGGACGTGCTGAGCGACGGATCCGCAGGTGGGTCAGCGACCAGAAATCAGTCGAGCGCGGTCCCTAGTCGGCAGCTCTGGGAAATCACTCTCTCGTACTCTTACCGGCATGGATGGGTCTTCAACTACGTCGTCGAGGCTGAGCAGCTTCGTAATTCAACCGGGGTCCGAACCCGATATTCTTGCAAGTCGTCTTTTCCAGAGCCGCGCACGGAGCGAACGGGCTTCAGGCCCGGAGCGCAGTAAGCGGACAACCCAGCGAACCGTTACGTTCGCTGGGTGGTCCGCTTACTGCGCTCCGGGGCTGAAGCCCGTTCGCTCCGTGCGCGGCTCTGGAAAAGACGACTTGCAAGAATA
>Ga0105092_10002189_pt1 | contig 10463 bp, 7 predicted proteins | sample PPLLak2March2015_FD_87021 | JGI IMG/M metagenome (GOLD analysis project Ga0105092, IMG submission 87021) | Freshwater sediment microbial communities from Prairie Pothole Lake near Jamestown, North Dakota, USA - PPLs Lake P7 Core (1) Depth... | ecosystem: Environmental > Aquatic > Freshwater >...
GACGACATCGCTCGATGTCCGACCGACGAGGACCGCCGATCTCGCCATGGGCAGCGACCGGAATCGGTCGATGATGCCCTTCTGCATATCGTCGGCCAGCCCGGCGCCCGTGAAAGTCGCCCCGAATATCACGGTTTGGGCCAGGATGCCGGCTATCAGGAACTCGCGGTAGACCTCGGGCGGCGCCCCGGTGGCCACGTCGATCGCGCCGCCGAACACGAATGCAAACAGCAGCACGAACATGATCGGTGAGAGCAGGACGAACACGAGGATCTCTGGGACCCGCTTGATCTTGATCACGTTTCGCTTGGCGACGACGGCGCCGTCACCCAATGCGGTCATCAGCTGGCTCATCGGCTGACCTCCTCGAGCTCTTCTTCCTTGGGTTTGTTCGATCTGCCGCCGTTGGACTCAACCTCTTCCTCGGCGACGTGACCGGTCAGGGTCAGGAACACATCGTCGAGTGTCGGGCGGCGCAGGCCCACGTCCTGAACCACGATTCCCCGCGCATCTAGCTCGCGTAGCGCCTGGGTGAGAACGGGGGCGCCGCCGGCTATCGGCGCGGTCAGACCCCGGCTGTGATGATCGATCCGGATCTCGCCGACGGCGAACGCGGCCAGAACTTCCTTTGCCGGTGTCACGTGCACCAAATCGGCCACAGTGACCTCGATCCGCTCACCACCAACCTGAGTCTTGAGCTCGTCCGCGGAGCCATGGGCGATCTCTCGCCCGTGATCGATGACCACGATGTCGTCGGCGAGCTGGTCGGCTTCCTCCAGGTACTGCGTGGTCAGTAGAAGGGTCGCCCCCTCCTTGACCAGGTCCCGGATCGTGTCCCACAGGTCGACCCGGCTCCTCGGGTCGAGGCCCGATGAGGGCTCGTCGAGGAACAGCACCGGTGGCTTGGCGACCAGGGCCCCAGCCAGGTCGAGACGACGGCGCATGCCGCCCGAATATGTCTTCACCGGGCGGTCGCCCGCTTCGGTGAGGTCGAAAATCTCGAGAAGCTCCCGGGCGCGTTCGCGTGACTTCGTCTTACCGAGGTGATAGAGGCGCCCGATCATGTCCAGGTTCTCGAACCCCGTCAGGTGCTCGTCGACTGCGGCGTACTGCCCGGAGAGGCCGATTAGGCGGCGCACTGCTTTGGGGTCCTTCCTGACGTCAGCTCCGGCGACCATCGCCTGACCCTCGTCTGGCTCGAGCAGCGTGGACAGGATCGACACTGCGGTCGTCTTGCCGGCGCCGTTCGGCCCGAGAAGGCCCAGCACGACGCCCTCGGGTACGACGAGGTCGAGGCCGGCCAGCGCGGTGACTTCCTTGTACCGCTTGACCAGACCCGATGCCTCGATCATGTTGGTCATGGGTTTCTCCTCTTCCTATGTCGAGATCTTCTGACAATGAGACCGGCGCCACCGCCGAAACTCATCGGTCCGGAGTAGGAATCCCAATCGGCCCTGAGGACGATTGAAAGCCACATCTCGTTGGGGTGGACCGTGTGGACTCTATGCGGGAATGCGGACAGTTTCGGTCCGCAATGTCTTCACCGCCTGAGCACGTTAGGTGCCAACCGATCCGGGCGCCGGGGTATTTCCCGGGGCTGCTGAACCCTTGGTGACCGTCGTTTCGACCAGGCGGACGAGAGATGGATTTGACCTTTGGTGGCGACTACTCCTCCACGCTGGTTTGAGCTCACGCCGGTTCGTGGAAAGGGGACGTCATGCCCAGGAGGTGACCGATGCCGATCAAGCTAACGAGTCTGAGGTACGCCGAGGAGCGTCTCGCCCGTGTTGCCAACTCCCGAGGAACCACCAAGCAAGGAACTGGGGTGTCCCACGCCGGAGTCTCCCGAGGCCCTTCGGGGAAGACCTCTGCCCGGAAGGGCGCCGGTTGGGCTGAGAAGGAGGGGGCGCGATCCGGTTAGTCCGACCGGTCAACCGCCCCTCACCCAAACCCCGGCTGTCGTCGGGCGCAGGGTGTCCGTGATCAGACCCACGCAGGCCGACCATCTGATCGGGGTCCACCTCATCCTGGAGATGGGAGGAGAACTCGTGGATCACCCGCTCCATCTGATACCGGGAGCGGTAGAAACGGCGGTCCACCCAGGTCATCACTCTCCTCCGGATGGGGGTGAACAGCGCGGCCACTGCCAGGGTCGACCCGGCCACGAACAGAGGGGATTGCTCGCCGACGATTTCCGTCGGTAACCAGACTGCTCCGACCAGGTAGACCGCTGCGAGGATCAGCACCAGCAGCGTATACGAGGCCGTCCGGCTGACCACGCGATCGATGTCGTACAGCCGGTAGCGGAGCACGGCGACGGCGATCGAGGACACCAAGACCAGCACCCAAATGGCGAATACAGCGTTGGCGGCCGCCTCGTTTCCAGTCTCGTACAGGACGAGGTTTAGGGCCATCCCCATGATCGAGATCGACAGGGCACCGGCGAACACCTTCATCTGCTGACGTTCGACACCGGTGGATCGCCGAAACCGCATCACGGCACTGACAACGGCGCCGCCGACTGCCGCCAGCATGAAAGCCAGCCCGACGAGAGCGGCAACGTCGAAGACCGCAATCGGTAAGGGGAGGCCGAGCGGCAGGCCGACCAGCACGTCGCCCTCCAAGGTGGAGACCAGCGTTGACTCCTTGAACGCGTTACCGAAGATCAACCCGGCCAGGCCGATAAACATCACCGGGGTCACCCACCGATACCTGGTCGAGAGCAGCCGGCCGTCGGGGAATCTCAGAGGAAGCTGCACGAGGATGAGAGCCATGCCGACGGCCCACTGCCAGGTGCCGAACCACACTCCCCACGCGGTGAGGGGGCTTTCGATCGCCGCCAACGACTCGCCGATGACCCCAATGGCGAATGACAGACCGAATCCAGCCAGTATCAGACCGACGGGGTTGGCCGGCATCCGCCAACCCAGGTAAGCCCCGACGATCGCGGGTGAGGCGAAGGCGAGGAGCCCCAAGATGTCTACCAGTAGGACCTGGCTGTCGATGCCCTGCATCACCATGTAGACGAACATGGCCAGAGCCACCAGACCCATCAGCACTCCGAGCCAGCGTCGCCACCTCATCGGGCAGATCTCTCGCGAACCCATACTCCGACTGCCGACGGCTGCAAGGTCCTGGTGACCACAGTTGCCCAGTCGTCGGCGAGGCGGTCGGCATCGACCTGATCTCGCAGGCGTGCGGCGAAGCGGTCTGTGATCTGCTCGAAGTCGTAGGACGAACGGTTGAACCTGCGGTCGACCCATCGCATGACCCGACGCCGGAGCGGGTTGAACAGCGCGGCGACTGCCAGGGTGGATCCGGCCACGTACAGCGGGGTCTGCTCGCCGACGATATGAGATGGCAGCCATACCGCCCCGAACCCGTATACCAGGGCGAGGGCTCCGGCCAAGACCGCATAGGTGACCGTTCGACTGATGAGACGGTCGATCTCGAACAGGCGGTAGCGGAGAACGGCAAGGGTCACCGCGGCGCCGACAAAGATGCTGAACACGACGTTGAGGACGGAACCGAGCCAGATCGGGCCCCCCACACCTTGCGTATCCACGGAGAAGAAGATCACCGCAACTGCCCCGACCCACAACAGGACCTTGACCTGCTGCCGTTCGATGCCTTCTCCCCGGCGATAACGCGCTACCAGCGAGAGCAGGCCGAGGACTATCGCTATCAATTGTCCAGGGACAACCACATACAGGAACACCGCGTTGATGAACTGACTCAGGGCGGGGATGCCCAGCGGGTTCGGTGGCACTCCTACGACCGGCTCCGGCTCGACCAGGACAGCGGAGGCGACGAATGTGGCGACCACCGCGGTCATTGTGAACCAAAGCGCCGGTCGCCAGCGAGATGACGGCAGGTGCCCATCCGGATAGAGCAGCAACAGGAATGGGATGCTGAATGAGCCCGGAATCCACAACCACAGCGACGTCCAACCGACGAGGGCCACGATCGGGACTGCACCCCAGCGGTCCATTCCAAACCGGGTGAACTCGACAGTGAGGCCCTCCAACGGAAAGGAGAGACCGGCCACCAGGACCCACCAGCAGAACGCATTCCTCGGTTGCGAAAGCACGAGACGCAAGCCCAGCGCTCCCACCGCCACGAAGGCGAGGTCCTCGAGGGCCTGGATCCAGGGATCCACGGCGTCGACCGGGTCTCTGATCGGGAGATCGACATTGGCGAACAGCAGAGCCACCTCGACCACGTAGGCGAGGATCGTTGCCACCCACAGGGCCCAGGCCAGCCGCCGCCGGCCCGGGTCACTCATTCTTCATCCCCGAAATCATGGCTCGGGCTCGTCACGGGACCGTTACGGCAATCGATTTGCCCAGAAGACCGTGATAGCGCTGCTCGACGTGATCCTGCAACGCCGAAATCGTCTTGTTGGGCAGCTTCCCGAAGGGTTGGAGAGCGATCGCCCCGGACTTCGACTCCCACGTCCCGACTATCCGCCCGTTTTCCAGGATCACCGGTGCGATCCAACCCGCGGCCTTGGATACCTCGTCGACTTTGCCTTTGGGGATGATGTGCTCACGATGGCTGAGCGGGGCCAGCGTGTAGGGGTCGAACCCGGGGAGGAGGTGAGCACTTTGTGCAGGGTCGGTCTTTGCCGCCGCTTTGGCGCCCCCTTTGGTCAGCCACCCCTGGTATCCATCGATCTCGACCAGCTCCAGGTTCTCGAGAACGGCGGTCATCAGCTCCCGGCCGGTCTTCGGGTCGACTCCAAACCATCGGGCGAAGTCGGCGATCGTGGCCGGGCCGTTTGCATCGAGAAATCGCTCAACCACGATCTGCATCGCATCCTCGGCTGAGGGCTCTGCGATTGCGCTCTGCAGCCAGGCGCCGGGATCGACAAAGGTGACGTTGCGCCCGCGCGGCGGTCCCTGAGCGAGCAGACCCTGGTTGGCAGCCGGTTTGAGCACCTGGCTCCAGCCCGATGCCAGCGCCTCACCCAGCCCGCGATCACGGGTCTTGGCCACGACTGCCGCGGTCAACTCCTCACGTGTCATCGGCTCACCGGAGAGAACGGACGGGATCGCCTCCGTGAGGGCTTCGAGCTGGGATTTGGTCACCCCGTGGTACTTCTCCCAAGCCGGGGTGATCTTCCATGGCCGCTGGCGAAGAGCGGCAATCCAGACGCCGATCTCCGATGCCGGCAGGAGATGCAGCGTTCCCCTCATCGCCCAGGTCTTCACCAGGCTCCGCTTCTCCCACAACAGATGCTCGATGTCGGGCAGACGATTGCTCCTGATGGCGACTGCCTCCTCGGCAGAGGAGGCAACCTGCGCCTGAACGCCCCCTGTCTTCGAGGTGACCTGCACCGGGTCGATCCCGGGCGAATCGATGAGCTGTCGGACCAGTCGCCAGGCGAGTGCCCGGTCCCAGGTGACAGCAAGCGCCGAGTTGGTCTCAGTCATCGTCGGGTAGTTTCATGACTACCGCGTCCAACCGGAGACTCCGATGTGTTACAGCGGCGATGCCCTACCGCCAGTCGATCCCGTCGAGGGTGGTGCCTCGGGGAGCGACCTCGTGCTGGCCTCAGTCGACGGGAATCGGTTCGCCGCGTTCTCGGCTATCAGCGTTGATAGCAGAGGGGCGGGCGTGGTCATCCTCCCCGACGTGCGGGGTCTTCACCATTTCTACGAGGAGCTGGCGCTCCGCCTTGCCGAGCATGGCTATGACGCGGTGGCGATCGATTACTTCGGTCGGACCGCCGGAGTGGGCAAGAGGAACGATGAATTCGCCTATAAAGAGCACGTCCCACGGACCACTCTGAAAGGGGTCACCGCCGACACCGCTGCCGCTGTGGGCCATCTTCGCGAGCAGGATGCGAATCGGTCGATCTTCACCCTCGGCTTCTGCTTTGGAGGATCCAACTCCTGGCATCAGGCCGCCGCCGGGCACGGTCTCGCCGGCGCCATCGGGTTCTACGGGAACCCGTTGCGCCCACCGAAGGGGCCCATGGAGGAGGTGAGCGATTTCGCGTGCCCCATCCTCGCTCTGATGGGTGGCGATGACCCCGGGATACCGAACGAGGTGGTCGAAGAGTTCCGGCAGGCCATGGACAATGCTGGGGTGGAGAACGAGGTGGTGGTGTATTCCGACGCCCCCCACTCCTTCTTCGACCGGCAGCAGGAACGATTCTCCAGGGAGTCGGCCGATGCTTGGAGCCGGGTCCTCGAGTTCATCGGTCTCCACTCCGAGAGCACATGACTCTCCCCAGCGGAACGGTCACCTTTCTGTTCCTCGACATCGAAGGATCCACCGGGCTGCTCGAGCGGATTGGAGCGGGCTACCCGGAACTCCTCAGGATCTACCGGGAGATCACCGAGGGAGTCGTCACCCGGCGCGGGGGAACCATCTTTGGCAGCGAAGGTGATGGTCTGTTCGCTGCCTTTGCCGAAGCGGGGGAGGCGGTCTCCAGCGCCATCGATTGCCAGAGCGATTTCCAAAGCGCAGCATGGCCGGCCGGGGCACAGGTCAGGGTTCGAATGGGCATCCACACCGGGACCCCCACCCTCATCGGTGACGACTACACGGGTATCGATGTGCATCGGGCGGCCCGCATCATGTCGGCCGCTTGGGGTGGCCAGGTGCTCGTGTCGGAAGCGACCAGGTCCCTGATCACCGACACCGGGATCAAATGCAGAGAGCTCGGGTTGTACGCGATGAAGGGCCTCAGTCGGAACGAGCGTCTCTACCAGCTGGAAGGGCCCGACCTGAAGGGAGAATTCCCTCCGGTGCGGGCGCGTCGTCATGAGGTCGATCTGCCGAGCCCGCCCTCCTCTTTCATCGGACGCGAAGAGGACATCGCGACGGTGAAGCGGCTCCTTCTCGAAGACTCGGTCCGCCTCGTCACTCTCACCGGAGCGGGCGGGATCGGCAAGAGCCGTCTGGCGCTTGCCGTGGCCGCACAGGTCGCCGCTGAGTTCGCCGATGGCATCGGGTATGTGGACGTGTCGAACGAGACGATGCCCGACCGGGTCTTCACCTCGATCGCCGAGCACCTCGGAGTGGCAGGAGACCCGAGGCATCCGGCACTCGACGCCCTGATCGACCATCTAGCCGATCTGGATGTCCTTCTCCTCCTCGACGGGTTCGAGCGAGTCAGTGCGGCTGCGATCGACCTCGCCGATCTTCTCACCAAGTGCCCCGACCTGCGGGTCCTGGTGACCAGCAGGGCTCCACTCCGCATCGGCGCGGAACGCGAGATCCGGGTGCCACCGCTCGAGTTCCCCGTCGCGGGCTCGGGATTCGAGGCCATCTCTGCCTCCCCGGCGGTACGTCTCTTTGTGGAGCGAGCGAGGGCCGTTCGCCCCGACTTCCAACTCGGCGCCTCCAACGCAGCCGTCGTCTGCGACCTGGTGGCGCGGCTCGAGGGATACCCGCTTTCTATCGAACTGGCCTCGGCCCGAGCGCGATTGTTGCCCCCAGAGGCGATCCTGGAGAGGCTGGGAGGCGTCCTCGACCTTGCCACCACCTCCCCCGAACTCCCCACCCGGCAGCAAAGCCTGCGCGCCACGATCGAGTGGAGTCACGGGCTTCTCTCCGAGCCGGATCAGGCCCTGTTCCGCCGGTTGGGAGTCTTCGTCGACGGCTGGTCCCTGGAAGCCGCCGAGGCGGTCGCCGGTGGCGACGAACCGGACGTATTCCTCGGCTTGGAGACGCTCGCTGCTCAAAGCATGATCTCCGTCGACCCCGACGGTCGGATGAGCATGGGCACCGCAATGCGCGATTTCGCAGTGGAACGTCTGTCGGTGGCCGGGGACGAGGAGGAGACCCGGCTCCGTCACGCTGAGCATTTCGACTCAGTGGCCGCGAGCTCCGAGCCCCTGCTTCGTGGGCCACGGCAGAGGGAGATCATCAATGCGCTGTCCAAGGATTGGCGCAATTTCCGGGCGGCGGCGGAATGGGCGCTCGAGACCGATCGAATCGAGCTGGCGGGCTCGCTCTACACCGGCAGCTGGATACTGGCGTGGCAGGGTGATCACTGGAACGACACCGACAAGTACACCGGCAAGTTCGTCGGCGTCATCGACGGTCTCGACGAGCAGCTTCAAGCCCGGATTTTGTTCGTGGCCGCCGGATTTCGCATGGAGACCGGCGACGGCCCCACCGCGATCGGCTATGCCCGCCCTGCCATCGAGCTGGCGGAGCGGGTCGGAGACCGCGATACCGAAGCTTGGTCGCGCTTGATGCTTGCCGGCTCGCTTCTGTTCGGCGATGCCTCCGCGCCCGAGCCTCGTGAGCAGATCGCCCGGGCGGTAGCTCTGGCTCGCTCGTTGGATGACCCGTTCGTGCTCGGATATGCACTGAGCTTCCAGGCGGCCATGGCGACTCTCGATGGGGATCTGGCCGCGGGTCTCGCCAACCACATGGAAGTACTGGACATCGCCAAGCGGCTGGAGATCGTCCCCCTCATCTGCCAGACCTACAGCCAGGTCGCGATGACGCACCTGACGGCCGGGGATATTGGCCCTGCTCGCACCGCCCTCGAGGCGGCGGCCGAGTACCTCGACCGCCTCCGGAGCATGGAGTCGCTGGGCGTGCTGCTCGACGGGGTTGCCTGGCTGGCGTTCGCCGAGGGCGACCAGGTCAGGGCGATGACAGCCTTGGGGGCAGCCAACTCGGCCCGGTCCCGTGTCGGGCTCGTCAGATGGGCGTTGATCGCAGGCATGCTCGACGCGGCAGGGGTCGCTGCGGAAGCAGAACACCCCGCCCTCGCCGACGCCCGCCGTGCCGGGGAGGAGATGTCACCCCAGGATGCGATTGCCTATGCCTTGCAACCCCATCACGAGCTGGCCGCCACCGGCTGAGGTATGAACGTCGACACGTCCGACCTTTGGACCTGTCCTGTCTGTGGGAAGCGGTTCGTCACCCGGAACATGTCGCACTCGTGCGGTCTCCACACGGTGGCGCAGTTCATGGAGGGAAAGGGGCCGCAAGCTTGGGCCTATTGGGATCGACTCCAGGAGGTTGTGGCGACATGCGGCCCCTATTCCATCGTGGCCAACAAGAGCAGGCTCGAGTTCATGGTGCGGGTCCGGTTCGCCGGGATGGACGCCGTCTCGGAGCGGGGGATGAGCTTCTCGTTCTGGCTCAAAGAGCGTCTCGATAGCCCACGATTCCGCAAGGTCGTGCTCTACGGCCGCACCGACTGGGTGCACCACATTCGTGTCGAATCGCTCGATGAGCTCGACGACGAGGTGACGAGCTGGTTGTGTCGGTCCTATCGAGTTGGCTGCCAGGTCCGTTGAAGGCTCTCAGTCGCCGGCCGGTGGGATGTTCTGGTTGAGCTGGAATAGATTCATCGGGTCGTACCGGCGTTTGATCTCCTGGAGACGCTCCCAGGTCTTGCCCGGGTAGGCCTGCCGTACCCGCTCCGGCCCCTCGTCGCCGATGAAATTGACATAGGCCGTGCCCTTGTCGCCGAGGGCGCTTGCAAGACGGTCAACCCATTCTTGATGAGTTGCAGCTTCATCTGGCTTCTCGAACATCGACGCGATGTTGACCATGATCGGTTGCCGACGGTGGGCGTAAGCCGTCGTCTCTTCGGGAACCCGCGGGATGGCTCCGCCCAGAACCCTGATCTGAGTCACCGACATCGCCGAGGTCGAAGCGGTGACCTGGTCGATGATCGTCTCGGCCGCCGCGCGACCGATGTCGTCGACGAACAGATTGCGCACGGCAAACACTCCTGGGGGTGCGCCCTCTTCTTCGCCCTCATAGATGTCCGCATAATGACCGGGCTGCACCATGTCGAACAGCGGCGTGGCCAGCTCCCGGAATGGTGCGACGACGGCTTCTCCAGAATCGGGGTCCCCGACGTGGACAAGGAGGGCGAAAAGGATCACCTGGCCGTGCAGTTCCTCGGGTAGGAAGGGCAGCGGCGGCGCCTTCATCACGTTGGCGATGGTCGACAGCTCGTCGGGGGCCGAATCGGCAAGCTCTACGAACCCGGCAACCGTGTCGGGTGTGGCGGGCAGAATCAGCATTCCGCCGACCATCTGATCGACTTCGTGGAGGCGGAACTGGAACCTGGTGGCCACTCCGAAGTTGCCGCCGCCACCCCGGATCGCCCAGAAGAGGTCGGGGTGGTTCTCGGCATCGACCTCGAGCACCTTCCCGTCGGCGGTAACCAGCTCGGCGGCGAGCAGCGAATCGATGGTCAGGCCAAACTTCCGGGAGAGGAATCCGACCCCGCCCCCGAGGGTGATCCCGCCGATCCCCACGGAGCCGGTGTCGCCGAACCCGACGGCGAGGCCATCCTTCCCGAGCACCTTGGTCAGCTCGCAGGCCGTCAACCCGGTCTGGACCCAGGCCGTGTGGTTCTCCCGATCGACATGGACCCCCTTCATCGCCGACAGGTCGAGGGTGATCCCGTTATCGGAGCTTCCATATCCGGCGATGCTGTGACCGCCACTCCGCACCGCCACATCCGTACC
>Ga0105092_10002191_pt1 | contig 10460 bp, 11 predicted proteins | sample PPLLak2March2015_FD_87021 | JGI IMG/M metagenome (GOLD analysis project Ga0105092, IMG submission 87021) | Freshwater sediment microbial communities from Prairie Pothole Lake near Jamestown, North Dakota, USA - PPLs Lake P7 Core (1) Depth... | ecosystem: Environmental > Aquatic > Freshwater >...
CCGCCTACCGTGAAATGGTGCCCGATCCGGCCCGATTTGCGCAAGATCACGATATATCGGCTCGTGCAATGGCCCAACCGTGCAGAACGCCGGCCATCCCCCTGCGCCAAACGTGCAATCCGCCTGGCGGAGCTCGGCGGGCCCGCGGACGCGCTCGCGTTTTATGCATCGGCGTTTTATGCATCGGCCCGACTCCCGCCTTTCGACCCGACCCGTTTTATGCATCCCTCGTGAGCGAGGAGAACGCCCGCCCGCAGGACGTTGGGCGGTCGCACCACCGGTCGGCGACGACGCCCGCGCCCGAAACCGTCCGCGTCCTCGACCGCTACCGGGCGGCGATGCGCGGCGAGCTCGACGACGTGCTCGGCGAGCTCCGCCCGGGCGGCGAGCAATTGGGGTTTGACGGGATGGCGGCGCCGCTCCGACCCGCGCTCGCGGAGCGGCTCAAGCTATGGGACCTTGCGATCAAGCTCGGGCGCGAGCTCGCCGCGCCGTCGGCCGGCGGCGACCCGTCCGACGCGGAGGCGGCGCCCGACGAGCCGATCCGCCCGTCGGCCCGCGGGCAGTCGACCCGCAGCAAGGCGCCGCGGCTCACGGCGCGGGAGCGGCGCGCGCTCGGCGGTTGAGCCGCCTACGCCTACCGCCGCCGCGGTGGGAGACTCCGCTCCCGTCGACCGTCGTCGGCTCGTGGGGGCCGCTCGTCGTCGCGTTCGCGCGGCGCGAGCTCGGGATCGAGCTCGACCGGTGGCAAGTACGGGCGATCACGCGGGCACTCGCCGTCGACGCGAGCGGGCGCCTCGTGCACGTCGAGTACCTCGTATCGACCGCCAGGCAGCAAGGTAAAACCGCGCTCGTCCGCTCGTTGATCGGGTGGGCGTTGACGACGCTCGTCGGGCCCGCGTGGGAATTGCTATTCGGGATCGCGTACAACCGCGCGCAAGCTCGCATCCCGTACGACGCCGTCCGCGCCGACCTCGCGCCGCTCGCCCGCCGGCTCGGCGCGGAGGCGCGCGGTGGGCTCGCCGTGACGAGGTATCTCGGCATCCGCAGCAACGTCGACGGGTGGCGCCGCGAGTATCACGTCACGAGCCGCGAGGCGCGCGACGCGCTCCGCGGGTACTCAATCGACCTCGCGATATTTGACGAGGTCCGAACGCAACGGGATGAGGAAACGTGGTCCGCGCTCAAGCCGACCACGGCGGCGCGGCCCGAGCCGCTCATTTTCTCTATCTCGTCGGCGGGCGACGAGCGGAGCGTCCTGCTACGCGGTATGTGGGAGCGAGGTCGGCGGATCATTGACGGCGCCGAGCCCGCCGAGGGATTCGGTATGACGTGGTACGCCGCCGACGACGACGACGAGCCCGACGATCCGCGGGCATGGCGGAAATCCTCGCCCGCGCTCGTCGAGGGACGCATCCGCGAGTCGACGATCCGCGCCGAGCTCCGCGCGCTCACGGCGTCGACGTTCCGCCGCGAGCGGCTCAACCTATGGTCGGACGCCGCCGACGAATGGCTCCCGCCTGGCGTATGGGTTCGCGCCGTCGGCGTCCTCGACGGGCTCCGCCGCCGCTCGACGATCGCCGTCGACGCCGCGCCCGATTGGACGCACGCGACAATCGCCGTTGCGGTCGAGGCGGTCGCCGACGACGCGCCGACATTCGTCGGGATCGCGGCGGAGCTCGTCGCGCCGCCCGGATCGACCGTCGACCCGGGCGAGCTCACCCGGGAGCTTGATCGCGTCGTCGCCGCGTGGGCGCCGTCGCTCGTCGCGTGGTCCCGCTCGTCGAGCGTCGCCGCCGTCCTGCGCCATTGGGCGGAGGCGTCCGACACGCGGAGCGTCGAGCTCGTCGCGGGCGACCTCCGGGCCGCGTCCGAGCTATTCCGCGCGGAGCTCGTCGGCGCCCGACTGGTACACGCCGACGACCCGCTCCTCGCGCTACAGGCGCGGCGGGCCCGCCCGAGCGGGCCGCTCGACGCGGGCTCGTGGTATTTCTCGGTACGCGAAAGCCGCGGCCCGATCGACGCGATCCGGGCCGCGGCGTGGGCCGCGTGGGCGTTGCTGCGGGTCGAGGCGGAGTCTCAACCCGAGATTTTCTAGCGGTAGCGGTGCGGGCGATCGGGCCCGCCGTGGTCGCCGACCTCGACGCACGGGCCGCGGTCGGGATGGACGACGACGCATCCGCCAGGAATGAGCGACGCGATCGACACGAGGAGGTCCGCGGGCGTCGCGGGCGCGTCCTCGTCGGCGAATTCGACCGCGCATCGGCAATCGAGCCCGCAATCGGCGGTCCGCAGGATTCGGACCTCGCCCGTGTCGAGGTCGCGGACCTCGACGATATCGGACGGGCCGAGCGACATGACCGCCTCGCCGTCGGCCCGCGAGAGGCGCATCCGCGCGCGGTCGCGCGGGTCGGGTTGGGTTCCAACGGTAATGATCATCGGGCGATCCGACCCGCGACGATCCGCGCGGCGTACGTGATGAGGAGCGTCCCGTCGACGTGCACGTCACCGTATGACTTGCACCGGGAGCAGTCCCAATGGTCGGCGGTCGGCGACTCGCCGTCCTCCGCCCACATACCGGGCTCGGGAGCTCCGCAAACGGGGCAGTAGATGTAATCGGGAGCGGCGGCGTTCGTATCCATACCCGAATTATCGCGCGCGGGCGCGGGCGGGCCCATGACCCAAACGGGCAGTACGAACGGGGGATAGTTGCCGGGTTTGTGCAATTCCCCCGTATGAAATCCACCCCGCCTGGCGTATCGTTCCGCTCGTGGGATTGAGGGACTCGCTCCGCTCGTGGTTCGCGCGTCCGAGCGACTCCGATTTAGGCGGGCAAATCGAGTACGCCGTCCGATCCCGCGAGCTCGGGCTCGCCGACTACCTCTCAATCCCCGCGGTCGCACGGGCCCGCCAGTTGATCGTGTCGCTCGTCGCCGAGCTTGAGCCGCTCGCGTACGCGGACGGGTACGAGCTACAGGCGCAACCCGCCGTGCTCCGCCGACCCGCTCCCGAAATCACCCGACAGGAATGGTTGGGTATGCTCGCGGGCTCGTTGTTCGACCGCGGGAACGCCGCGTTGTGGCATCCCGCCTCGTCGCGCAACAGCGCGGGATGGCCCGAGCTCGCGATCGTCCTCCCGTGGGACGAGTGCAACGTGACGTGGTCCGACTCGTCGCGCATGGCTCGCCGCGTGCATTGGGCGGGCCGCGACCTCGTCCCGGGCCGCGACGTAACGCTCGTGTCGATCGGCCGGCGGGCGGGCGAGCTTGAGGGACATTCGCCGCTCGCGTCGATCGAGGACGCGCTCGCCCGAATCCTGGCGGCGGAGCTCTACGCGGGGGATTGGTTTGAGAACGGCGCCGTTCCGAGCGTGACGCTCAAGTACGACGGCGTGCTAACGGACCTAGGCGCGCAAGCCGTCAAGGACCGCTATGTCGAAAACCACCGGGACCATTCGCCCGCCGTCCTGCCCAAAGGGTGGGACCTCAAGGAAACGAGCGGCGACCCGGGCTCGTCCCAATTGCTGGAAACCCGCGCCTACGGCGCGCTTGAGGTCGCACGCGGGCTCGGCATTTTCCCCGCGGAGCTCCTCCTCGCCGAGCTCGGCGGGTCGTCCTTGACGTACCAGAACGTCGCCGACGCGCTAATGACGTTCGCCCGTGTCACGTTGCAACCCGTGTACCTCGCGCCGATCGAGGAGGCATTGAGCGAGCTCGTCCCGTCGACGCAAGCCGTCCGCATGAATACGTCGGAGCTTGAGCGGCTCGGGACGGCGGCGCGCTGGAATTCGTACGCCGTCGGGCTCGGCGCAGGGTTTATCACGCCCGAACAAATCGACCGGTGGGAGGGTTGGAACCGCGCCGCGCCGCTCCCGATCCCCGCTCCGCTCGCGCCGACGCCCGCGGCGCCGGCTCCCGTTGCAGGAGGGATCATCTAATGCCCGATGAGCTCGTCACGGGCGCCGCGCACGACGCGGAGCTCATGGTCCGCTCGGAATCCGAGCGGCTCGTCGACCTCCGCATTGCGCCGTACGGCGTGGTCGGCAATACCGCGGAGGGGCCCGAGCTCCTCCGCCGCGGCGCGTTCCGCGGTACCCGTCCGCAGGACGTTGTGCTTGAGGCAATCGGCCCGCATGGGAACGAGCCCGGGGTCCGCCTGGCGGGCCGTGCAATCGCGATTGAGGATCGCGACGACGGCGCCTACGGGACATTCCGCGTGTCGCGGACGGTTGCGGGGGACGAGCTCCTTGAGCTCGCGAGGGACGGCGTGTATCGCTCCGCCTCCGCCGTATTCGCTCCGATCGCCGAGGCGGCTCGCGTCGTCAACGGCATTACCGAACGCTCCCGCGTGCGGCTCGCCCGTGTCGGGATTGTCGAACGAGGCGCCTACCCGGGCGCCGAGGTACTCGCCGTCCGATCGGCGACAGGAGGACCCATGCCCGCAACGCCCGATCCGACGCCCGATCCCGTGCCCGATCCCGTGCCCGATCCCGTCCCGCCCGGTACAGGCGTCGCGACGTTCCGCGCCTCCGCCGACTCGCCCGAGCTCCTCGCGCGCATGGAATCGCTCCGCTCCGACCTCGTCGGGCGCATGGCGGTCCTTGAGGCGGGCGGCTCGACGAGCGGCGCACGCTCGCCGCTCGCGCGGTACGACGGGTTCCTTGAGTACGTCGACGCGGCGTACGCCGACCCGACGCTCGCGCCGCTCCTCGCCCGCGCGCTCGTCGACCAGATCACGAGCGAAAACCCGGGCGTCATGGGTACGTCATGGGTGGGCCAGATTGCCGGGATCATCGCCCGCCCGCGGCCCGCGATCAACGCGACGGGCGGGCCGACCTCGCTCGGCTCGTCGGGTATGTCGCTCGACTATCCGTACCTCGACCCCGCGCTCGACCTCGATACCGTCGTCGCAAAACAGCTTGCGGAAAAGACGGAAATCGCGAGCGTCAAGGTCAAGATTCTCAAGGGCTCGGTCCCGATCGACACATTCGCCGGCGGCTCGGACGTGAGCTATCAAATTATCCGCAGGAGCGATCCGAGCTACCGGGAGGCGTACCTCCTAGTCCTCGCGATCGCGTACGCCCGAGCGACCGAGGCCGAATTCGAGGCCGACCTCCTGGCGGGCGCGGGCAATTCCGCGGTCCTGTCGGCGACCGCCGACGCCGCCGCCGTTCGCGCGTTCCTGTTCGCCGCCTCCTCGACCGTCGAGGATGCGACGGGCTCGCCCGCAACCGTCGACCTCGTGAGCTCCGCGGAATTCGCCCGACTCGGCGGGCTCGCGGGGCTCCTCCCGCCCGCCTACGGGACGAGCAACATTTCCGGCACGGCACAGGCGTCAACGCTCGCGATCAACGTGAGCGGGCTCCCGATCATCCGCGCGCCGTTCCTGCCCGGGAACACGCACCTCGTCCTCAACGGCGAGTCGGCCCGTTGGGCGGAGGATGGCCCGTTCCCAATCTCCGCCGAGGATATTGCTCGGCTCGGCCAGAACATTGCGATTTGGGGGATGGGTGCGACCGCCATTACCGTGCCCGCGGGGATCGTCAAGTCGACGCTCGTCGTCGGGCGCGGCGCGAGCAAGGAATAGCGGGCCCCATGGAATGGACGACCGGGACGGCGATCCTCGCGCAAGCGGGCGCCGCTCCCGGTTCGCCGGCCGATATCGCGTGGGCGGATGAGTGCGCCGCCGCCGTCAACGCGGGGATTGACGCCCGCCTCGTCGGCGTCGTGCTCGACCCGCTCCCGCCCGAGCTCACGCGCGCCGCGCTCACGGCGGGCGTCGAGGCATACACGCAACGGGAGGCGTCGCTCGTCGACCGCCAGGACGCCGCCCGTCGGATCGTCGGCGACTACCTCGACACGATCGCGCCGATCCTCGCCCGCTACGCAACCGTCGGGATCGCATGAGTCGGCTCGGCGACGAGCGGGCGGCGATCCTCGCCGCGCTCGTCAACGCGGGTATCCGCACGGCGACAACGGGCAAGCTCGCCGCGCCCGTCGTCCTCGTCGAGCCCGGCGACCCGTGGTCCGAGCCGCATCGGCTCGGGTCGGGAGCGGGCCGCGGGCGGGTATCCCGGTGGCGCCTAACGGCAATCGCGGGCGCCGCGGACCGCAACGGCGCGTATGACGAGCTCGCCGACCTCGTCGACCGCGTCGACGTAGCGGTGCGGACGCTACAGGGCGCCGAGCTCCCGTCGTGGGCCCGCCCGATCGAGCAAGAGGTCGCCGGCACGCGAGTGGCATTCGCGACGATCGCAACCATTCAGTACGCGAGCGCGTAATCGAGGAGGCCGACAATGGCATCGCCGCTATTCATGCGGGACGTGACGCTCAAGCTCTCATTGGTGAGCGGCGGAACGTACGTCGAATACAACTGCGACGTGAGCACGGCGGAAATCGTCCCGACGCCTGGCGACGTGGTCGAGTATTCGACGTTGTGCCCGAGCGGGTCGTACTCGTCCCGCGGCAAAACCGCCTATGCGTTGCACCTCGTCGCCGCTCAGAGGTGGGACGCGGTCGACGGGCTCGCGGCGTTCCTGTGGGACCACGACGGCGAGCTCGCCAATTTCCAGTATCAGGCGCACGGCGACGACGTGGTCCCGAGTACGGCGATGCCCGGGATGGCGGGCGAGGTAACGCTCGTCGCGGGCAATTACGGCGGCGCGGTCGACTCATGGGCGGAGCTCGACGTCGAGCTCGCGTGTACCAGCAAGCCAACCAAGATTGTCGCCGCGTTCCCCGCGCTCGACGCCCGCGAGGAGGAGCTCGTCGTCGCATGAGCGGCGGCGGGATCAAGGTCGATACGCGCGCGCTCGATCGCGCGCTCGGCGAGCTCCGCGACCGCGTGACGGCGATGCCCGACACGCACGCGGAGGTCGCCGGCTCGCTCGTCGACGGGATCGCGCAACGCACGCCCGTCCGCTCGGGCGAGCTCGCGGCGTCGTGGGAGGCGCGCGGCGAGCCCGACCGCGGGTTGATCGAGTCGACCGCCGAGTACGCATGGATTATCGAGGCGCGCGAGCACATGGTCGCCGACACGCTCGCCGCCTCCGAGCGCACGATCGTCGAGGGATACGAGCAGGGCGTCGCGAGCTCCGCGTCGCGGATCGGGTTCGGCGTCAAATCATGAGCGCGTATCCCGAGGCAACGCGCGTTGTCCTTGAGCTCGCCGACCTCCGGCGGCTCACGATCCTTGAGCGGGCCCGCGCGTGCGCCATTGCGGGCGTCGGCGAGCCCGATATCGCGCCGTTGCTCAAGGCGGTCACGTCCCACAACGGGACGCCCGAAACGCTGGAACGGGCGGTAACGCTCCTGTACGCGATCGCGTACCAGCTTGCCCGCCGCGTCGACCCGTCGACCTCGTGGGAGGACGCGCAAGGGTGGGACCTCGCGCTCGACCTTGAGGCGTCCGACCCGGTCGCCGACGCGGAGGCGCGGGCGTCGATCGAGGCGTCGCTCGTGACAGGGCTCCCGCCGTCCGAGGCGGGCGAGCTCACGCTCGCGCAATTGGATGCATACCGGGAGCTCCGCCCGCAACCGCGCGGGCAGTCGACGCGGCGCACGCGCGCGCGGCGGGTCGGATGATCGGGCTCGTCGTCGAAATCATCGGCGACGCGAGCAAGCTCGCAGGGGAGCTCGACAAGGTCGAGAGTAAGGCGGGCGGGCTCGGCGGCGCGCTCGGCGGCTCGGCAATGAAAATCGCCGCGGTCGCGGGCGTCGCGGGCATCGCCGCGGGCGCGATCGCGAGCATGACCGAGGCGGCGGCGGCGGATCGCGACGAGCAACGCAAGCTTGAGCAAGCGATCCTCGCGGCGGGCGCGGCGACCGAAACGAGCAATGCTCAGGTCGAGGAGGCAATCACGCTCGGGCAAGCTCGGGCGTTCTCGGACTCGGAAACCCGCGAGGCTATGCAATCGCTCGTCACGGCGACGGGCGACGTGACGGCGGCGACCGAGCTACTCGGGCCCGCGCAAGATATCGCGCGCCTGGCGGGCGTCGACCTCGCGAGCGCCGCCGACGCCGTGGCGAAAGCTCAGCAGGGGCAGACGGGCCCGCTTGAGAAACTCATCCCGGGCATGACGAAAGGCGCGGGAGCAACGGCGGCACTCGCCGAGGCTACGGCCCTTGCGGCGGGACAGGCCGACCTCTACGCGGCGAGCTCCGAGGGTATGCAAGCTCGGGCGGGCGATTCGCTCGGCGAGCTCGCGGAAACGATCGGGAGCGTATTCCTCCCGATCCTCGACGAAATCATCCCCGCGTTGCTCCCGATCCTTGAGGCGTTCGGGACGTTGATCAAGGCGCTATTGCCCGTGCTCACGCCCGCGATCAAGCTCCTCGCGGGCGCGCTCGGGTTCGTCGCAACGTACTTGACGACCGTCGTCGGGTGGCTCGTCAAGCTCGTGGAATGGGTCGGGAAAGCGATCGACCCCGTGCTCAAGTTCCTTGACGCAATCAACCCGCTCAAGGATTTTAAGATGCCGTCCCTCCCGTTCCTGTCGGGCTCGACGAGCTCCGCGGGCCCGACGGCGACGACGCGTGCCGGCGGGACGAGCTCGGGCGGGTTCGCGCCGACGATCAACGTCTACACGACCGCCGACTCGATCGAGGGTGAGCGCATGGTCGTAAACGCGCTCCGCCGCGTGACGCGGCTCAACGGCGGCGTGATCCCCGCGGCGCCCGGGTGGCAGAACGCATGACCTCGATCGGGCCCGGGCCCGAAAGCGTCCGCGTACAGATCTACGCGACGGCGGGCGACTCGGGCCGTTGGGATACGGCGTCGTGGGACGGCGCGGTATGGGGTGCGCAGGAATGGCGCGACGTTGGGTGCGACGTTGCCGAGGCGTCGTACAAATGGGGCGCAGGGCAGGAATCGGGCATCCTGTCGACGGCGGAGGCGGGACAAATCGACCTCGTCACCCTCGACCCGCGGCGCGAGCTCGACCCGCTCAACACGGCGTCGCCGTTCTACGGGTACATCAAGCCGGGAACGCCCGTCCGCATTGTCGGGCTCGTGCCAGGCGGCGAGGTTCCGGCGGCGACAGGGTTTATCGACGAGGCGTCGTACGACCTCGCATCGGCCCGCGGGCGCATCCGCGCCGTTGACGGGATCGCGTACCTCGCGCAAGCGACGTTCCCCGAGAACATCGCCGTACCCGACACGCTCCGAATGCGGACGCGGTTCGTCCTGCAATCCGTCGGGCTCGGCCCGTTGATCCCGGTCGAGGGGGAGCTCGTCGATCCCGACGTTGATCCGCCCGTCGCGCCGTACGACCTCAAGAGTCGGCCCGTATGGCAAATCATCGCCGACGCGGCGCAGGACGCGCTCGTGTACGTATGGGTCGACCCGACGGGCATGGTCCGGTTCCGCTCGTGGGGCTCGTTCCCCGACGCCGATTACGCGATCGGGTGCCCGCCGGCCGACGCCGAGCCCGACGACGTATGGTTGCTCGGGTTGTCGACGATCGGCGCGACGAGCTCCGCCGACGCGATCCGCAACCGCGTCCGCGCCTACACGACGGGTACGACGTGGTCGGCGCCGATCAAGGACGACGTTTCCATTGCCCGGTACGGGCCGCGCCCGCTCGACGTTGACCGGGTCGTACCCGACCTCGCGACATGGGCGGGCCGCGTGCTCGCCGACCGCGGCGACGCGGGCATCGGGCTCAACGTCGGGACGATCCGCCCGTACACGCCCGAGGAGCTCGCGATCCTGCTAGGGGACGCGCTCACGGGCCCGTCGATCATCCGCGTCCGCGACGACGCGCACGGCGCCGTCGTCGACCTCGACGCGGGGATGATCGGCGCGACGAACGCCGTTAGCCCTGGCGGATGGCGGTTCCAATTGGTGAACATGATTAGCCGCGTCGATTGGGACGCGATCGAGCCCGAGCCGCCCGAGCCGCCGATCCCGCCGCCCGACCCGTTCCATACCGAAACGCGTACGTACGTCGCGAGCTCGGACGCGCTCATTGCCCTAACGTCGGGCGGCGCGAAGTACGGCGCGGGCGCGGCAACGTCGCTCCCGATCGGCTCGTGGCAGGGTTGGCAGTACCGCGGGTTGCTCAAATTCCCGTCGATCCCGTGGACTAAGGTGCGCGCCGTCAGGACGGCGACGCTCAACGTTCGGACCACGACGCAAGTACGGGTCGGGTTCGGGAGCTCCCCGAAAACGCAAGTACGGCGGATCACGGGCTCATGGTCCGCGGGCTCGGCGAGCTCGCCGAGCGGGAGCAACGCGGTCGTATGGCCCGGGCCCACGACGACGACGAGCGGCGCGGTAACGAGCGGGCTCCCGACGGGGCAGGGCGTCGACAAGGCAATCCGCGTCGACGCGCTCGTGCGCGCGTGGGCGCCCGCGTCGGCCGGCGGCTCGGGCGCCGCGCAAAATGGGCTCGCGCTATACGAGGCGTCGAGCTCGGGCAGCAATACGGGCGAGGTATGGCCCGTCGAGCAAGGCGGGAC
>Ga0105092_10002192_pt1 | contig 10459 bp, 5 predicted proteins | sample PPLLak2March2015_FD_87021 | JGI IMG/M metagenome (GOLD analysis project Ga0105092, IMG submission 87021) | Freshwater sediment microbial communities from Prairie Pothole Lake near Jamestown, North Dakota, USA - PPLs Lake P7 Core (1) Depth... | ecosystem: Environmental > Aquatic > Freshwater >...
GACGGCGCGAAGTGACCTACCCTGAAAGGGTTGCGTACCGGGCTCGATACGCAACCCTTTCAGGGTAGGTAGTTTATCGGCCGCGACCCAGGGTAGGCCGCAAACCGCGCGGCCAACCCTGGGCTTTGCTACGCGACCCCTTTGGGTGGGGACTTTTTTCAACAACTGCCTGCGCGGCTCTAGAACGGCCCGTGAACGCTGAACGCTGAACGGTGAACGCTGAACGGTGAACGCTGAACGGTGAACGTGCTATCCTTTGGGAGCAATGGCCTTCCGGTTGTTTCTGCTCCTGGGCGGTATCGCGGCGTTACTTGCCCCTATCGAAGAGAAATCGAACCTCGCTACCGCCAAGGATTATTTCTTCTCCCGACGTTTGGATGCAGCCCAGGAGACTCTGCGCGCCATGATTACGGCCGATCCTGGGAATCTCCCGGCGCGTTACCTGCTGGTTCGATCGCTGATTGAAAGCAATCAGCCGGAAGCGGCTCTGAAGGAAGCCCAGGTCGCGGCCGAGCGGGCGCCATCGGAGGCGGTGGCGTCCGTGGCTCTTGGGGACGCCCGCTTTCGTCTCGGCGAATTTGAGGCGGCGCTCGCCGCTTATCGGGAAGCGCTTCGACTGAATCCGCGTCACCCGCGGGCTGCCCTCGGCGTCGGACGTGTCCTTCTTTCCGACTTCCGCTTTAAAAGCGCCAAGGAATACTTCACCACCGCATTGGCCCTGGACCCGAGGGACGCCGATATCGCGTTGGCAATGTCCTCAGTCATGGTTCGCTCCGCAGCTCAGCTGGCCCTTGAAGATCAGTTCGTTTCAGCCGCCACCTACCGCGATCGTGAAGAGCTTGACGGGACCAAGGCCTTCATTTCTCTGTTCTCGCTGAAACATTCTGCCCAGCCGTTTGTCCCGCTGAATCGGCCAGAGGCCGCAACAGTTAAACTGGAGGCGGTCCCTCCTTACACCACACTGCCAACCGCCTTTCTCTTACCTTTGAGTATTAATAACGGGGAGCCGCGCAAACTCCTGCTGGACACCGGCGCTCACGGCGTCCTCATCTCTTCCCGGCTGGCACAACTCGATGGGATTGAGTCGCAGGTTCCTTATCGCCTCGGCGGCTTGGGAGGCAAAGGGCGCCTGCCTTCGTCCCTGGGCTGGGCAGACACCTTTAAGATCGGGGAAATCCGTTTTGGCGGTGGCCCTGTCATAGTCACCGAGACGCCGGTCGCACCGATGTGGGAAGGCATCATTGGCACTGATGTCCTCCGCGATTTCCTGCTTACCTTTGACTTCCCGAACAACAGTCTCCGGATCGAGAAACACTCCGAAAGCGGAGCCGAACCGTACTCGTGGGACCGAGCGTCAGAAGCGAGGCCGGGTTTCACGCTGTTGCGGCTGGCAGAAGGGAAGCTGCTTGTTCCAGCGACTATCAACGGTCGGACGATTTCTCACTTCATCCTCGATACCGGCGCCGCCCGCAATCTAATAGATCGCAAACTTGGTCAGAGTATCTCAAAGCTGACGTCGACCCGAAGAAAGATTCAGGGTGTCTCCGGGCAGGTGGAGGAAGTCCTGAAAAGCGAGGAGCTTGTTCTGGATTTTGGGGGAATCCGGCACCGCGAGAGTCTTATGGCCGTCGATCTCAGTGAGGTGAGTTACGCGCTCGGAGTGGAAGTCGGCGGTGTCATCGGATGTAGCGTTCTTCGAGATCTGTGTGTCACGGTCGATTACCACAATGGAATGGCGAGGTTTCAGCGGGAGGCAAAGCCGTAGCCGCGGCGGCGCAGGTCCCGTCGAGGGCAGGCGAGCGATCGAAGTTAGTAATCTTCGAGAACAGCGGGCACTATGCTCCGATCGAGGAACCGGAGCGGTTTCGGAATGAAGTGGTAGGCTTTCTGGTGAATCAGTAAGAGTCTTGGGCTACGCTGACACCGATATGCCAGAATTTCCCGACGTCACAGTCTACTTGGAGGCCGTTCATGAGCGGGTGTGCGGCCACGCGCTCGAGGCGGTTCGCCTGAACAGCCCTTTTCTCCTGCGTTCGGTTGATCCTCCGCTCGGTGAGGCGCAGGGACGGGTGGTGACGGGGACCAGGCGGTTGGGCAAGCGAATTGTCCTGGAGCTGGAAGGCGACTTGTTCGTTGTTCTTCATCTGATGATTGCCGGCCGGCTTCATTGGAAGAAACCGGGGGCGAAGCTGGGCGGGCGTTACAATCTCGCGGCGTTCGATTTCGCTAACGGGGCTCTCGTCCTGACGGAAGCCGGCAGCAGGAGGCGAGCGTCGCTTTGGCTCGTGCGAGGAGAAGCGGGCCTGGCCGAGCTCGATCCCGGCGGACTGGAAGTCCTCGAGGCGTCAGAGGCGGAGTTCGCGACAAGACTGCTGTCTGTCTCCCACACTCTGAAACGAGCTTTAACGGATCCTCGTGTTCTGAGCGGAATCGGGAACTCCTATTCGGATGAGATTCTTCATGCCGCTCGCCTTTCGCCCTTTCGCCGGACTTCACAGTTGCGCACGGAGGAACTGGGGCGTTTGTATGAGGCCTGCCGCCGGATACTCTTGGATTGGACGGATCGCTTGCGAAAAGAGGCGGCGGGGCGGTTCCCGGAGAAAGTCACCGCATTTCGCGAAGGTATGGCCGTCCACGGTCGCTATCGGCAGCCCTGCCCGGTCTGCTCGACGCCTGTTCAGCGGATTGTGTATGCCGAGAACGAATGCAACTACTGCCCGACCTGCCAGACACAGGGCCGCCTGCTGGCCGACCGCGCCCTGTCGGCTCTGTTAAAGGAAGACTGGCCGAAAACCCTCGAGGAACTCGAGGCGCGGATCGCGAGAAGCTCAGAGGGACAGAAGGGACAGAAGGGGCACTAGGGACACAAGGGACATAGTATCGACTAGATGCCTTCTGTCCCTTGTGTCCCTTGTGTCCCTTGTGTCCCTTCTCCGCTCCTACTTCTGCTTTGCCTTATTCGCCCGACCCGCACGGCTCATGCTCTTTGATTCAATCAGCGGGTTATGCGCGGTGAGCAGTTCGCCCGTGTTAGCCTGCAGCTTGCGGATCGCTTCAACCAGGGCGTCGATATCGTTCTCGCTCCCCAGCAAAGCCTCGTGCGGGATCCATATCGATTCAACGTAAGCCGCTTTTTCGGCGACCGGGCACCGCACCCGCGCCCAGGGAAGCCGACCCTCGAGCTGCGGGAATTTTTCCGGATCGATTTCAAACAAGGCGCTGCGGTATACCGGCTCATAGAACGCGCCCTCACAAGCAAAGCCTTCCGCCTCCAAAGCCGCCAGGAAGCGACTCCGATCAGCTCCGCCAAAAGCTTCGGCGCGGTATTTGAAAACATAGCGGTAGATCGCCTGAGAAGTCAGGCGATCATCCCTGGGGAGCACCTCCAGCCCGTCGACCTCGGCAAGCTGGCGGGACAGGTACGCCGCCCGGGCTTCTCGAAGTCGGTTCTGCCCCGGCAGGCGCTCGAGTTGGGCGACAAGAATGGCTGCCTGGAATTCGGTTATCCGGTAGTTAAAGCCCAGGATGCGATGCCCAAACTTGTCGGTCTCGCTCGCGCGTCCGCAGTTCACATAAGACTGGCAAAGCTCAAAGACCTCCTGGTTGTTTGTGATGATCGCGCCGCCCTCGCCCGCCGTCATGAGCTTGGTCGTCTGCATGCTGAAGGAGCCGGCTTCGCCGATGGACCCGGCGCCTTTCCCCCGCCACTTGGCCCCGTGCGCGTGAGCGCAGTCTTCAATGACCTTGAGCCCATGCCGGGCGGCAACCTGCATCACCGCATCCATGTCAGCCATATTCATCGCGAGATGAACGGGAATGACGGCGCGCGTACGGGGCCCAATCGCGGATTCGACAGCGGCCGGATCCAGGCAGTAACTCTCGGGAAGAACATCGACAAAGACGGGAATAGCTCCGACCTGCAGGACGGGCGAGGCCGTGGCTTCGAAGGTAAAGGCGGGAACGATGACTTCGTCGCCGGGCCCGACGCCAATCGCCCGCAACGCCGCCTCGATGGTCACAGTGCCGTTCGCGACCGGTATGGCGAAGCGCGCGTTATGCGCGCCCGCGAAACGGTCCGCGAAGATCTTCGCCTGACAATTAGGGAAAGGATACCCTCCCCAGTTTCCACTTTCCAAAACCTGGGCGACCGCCTGGCGTTCCCGATCATCAAACACGGGCCAGGCTGGATAGCCCTGGGTCCTTACCGGCGTTCCGCCGTTGATAGCGAGTCTCGACATGGTGTTCCTCGTTTCTTAGCTCGGTTGACAAGGTTTCGCATCCCGGCGCAACTGTGTCTTACCCAATCTAGCCCTTTTTATTTCTTATTTGCAATAATAATTTAGGAATCGGATTAGGAGAATGTTATTATCAGCCCGGCGGCAAGCTAAAAGAACGAAAGGAAGCCGGATGGCGAGACAGCAGGAATTGTTAGCCCTTTTTTCTGATCCTCGGGGGACGTCCCGCATTGACCTGGCTCGACGCCTGGGCCGAAGTCCTTCGAAGATCGGGGGCTTGGTGCGTCGCTTGCTTCAGCTGGGGCTCGTGACCGAGGAACGACCCGTGGAGACGGCGAGAGGACGTCGCCCGATATTGCTCCGACCGGCTTCAGACTTGGGTTTCCTGCTCGGCGTGGATATTGGTCTTATCAACCTCCGGGCGGTCGTCACCGATATGCGGGGAGAGGTGCTCGGCTCCAAGGAGACGCAATCGAATGCCCGCGCGGATCTCGAAACCGCGAGCAAATCGTTGCTCGCCGCTACGGATTCGTTGCTGATTGAAAGCCGTGTGCCGCGTGAGAAGCTCCGGGCGATCGGGATCAGCCATTCTGGAGGGATTGACCCCGAGACCGGTAAGTGTCTCTACTGGCACTCGGCCCGCCACTGGACCGGGGTTCCGTTGCGTCAGATGTTCGGAGATCGCTATGGCGTCCCGACTCGAGTCGACGACAGCGCCCATTGCATGGCGTTTGCCGAGAAAGTGTTCGGGAAAGGCCAGGACTCAAGCGATTTTGTCTTTATTAATGTGGGACAAGGCATTGGCGCCGGGCTTTTTCTAGGCGGTCGCCTCTACAAGGGAACATCGGGTGTCGCCGGCGAGCTAGGCCATACGATCATCAAGCCAGACGGGCCTCGGTGTTCCTGCGGCAATCATGGTTGCCTCGAAGCGCTCGCCTCCGGCGGCTCCATGATGGATACGGCACTCGCGGCAGTGAAAGACAACGTGACGACCGTCCTGTGGGAGACTGTTGATCGCGGGGAACCGATCACGGTCCAGACCATCAGCCGTGCCGCTCGGGCCGGCGATCGCCTGGCTCGCCGAATTCTTGAAAATGCCGGGCTCTACCTGGGCCTCGCGATAGCCAACCTTGTCAACCTGCTCAATCCTCCGCTTATCGTCCTGGGAGGCGGGTGCATGGAGACGGCCGGGGATCTGCTTCTTGACGAGATTATCCGAGCTGCGAGTGGGGCGGCCTTTGAAGCGGCCTACTCGCGCACCAGGATCACGACGTCCGAGCTCGGCCCCATGGCTGCCGCACGGGGCGCTGCCCTGATGGTCACGCAGCCTGCCCTCGAAAGCATCTGGAACCAACGGTTGCGCTCGGCGAAAAGCACGCGGGCGCAGCTGACGGCCTGATCCTGCCTCGTTAATTCAACTCCCATTAGTAATAACAATCCTAAAATATGGGCCCTCGTTCAAATTGTTATTGCAAACTAGAAACAAAGCGCATATGCTTGCCCTGCATCCCAGGCATAGCAGCGGGTCTAAGAGGCCAGCCCGAACGAGCGGGCTTGAACCGAGGGAGGAAAAACACATGCGATCAGCAGGTTGGTTTCGAGCAACAGGCCTGATCCTCTTGCTGTCGTTGACCTTTGCCGGCAGCCAGGTCTTCGGACAGGAAACACGAGGGTCATTTACAGGATGGGTCAAGGACGCGACCGGCGGGGTGCTTCCCGGAGCCGAGGTCGAAGCCACCCACCTGGCGACCGGCATCAAGACAAGCACCATTACGAACGACACCGGGAACTACCTTATCCCCTACCTCTCTTCAGGTGTCTATCGGCTTACCATCACCGTCCCCGGTTTTAAGCAGCATGTCCGCGAAAAGGTCGAGCTCCGGTTGGGAGAGACCCTGACGCTGGATGCGACACTCGAAGTGGGTGAGGTGAGTCAGTCGATTGTCGTGACCGGCGACGCTCCGGTGTTTGACAAGACGTCCGCCTCCCTGGCGACCGTCATTGATACAAGGGATCTCGAGGAACTGCCGATTCGCGAGGGCACGGTCGCCGAACTTGCCACCCTGGCGCCGGGCGTCGTCTACAACACGCACATCCGTCTGGCAAAGCCGGGCATGACCGGCGGCATCTCCTCGCTGTCGACCGACGGTGCGACCACTTCCAGGAACGAGTTCTCGATCGACGGTGTCCCGAACGTAGCTGGAGACAACGCCATTGCGTACAGCCCGCCCGCCGCGGCTATGGAGGAGTTCCGCGTCGGCACAACGACTTACGACGCCAGTGTCGGTCATGCCATCGGAGGCATGATGGACATGGTGACGAAGTCCGGGACCAACCAGTACCACGGGATGATTCAGCTGGTCGAACGCAATTCGGCGTTTGACGCCTGGAGCTCTTTTGCCAAGGCGGCCAAGACGCCAAAATACACTTACCAGGATCATCACGGCGTGGCGGCCGTCGGCGGCCCGGTTCGAATTCCCAAGCTCTACAACGGCACCGATCGGACGTTCTTTTTCGTGACTGTCGACTACAACAAGTACGGCAACCCCTTTCCCAACCAGGCGACCGTTCCGACGGCCGCTGATCGGGTCGGCGACTTTTCCGGCCTCTTCGCGCTCGGAGCAGCGGCCGACTATCAGTTGTACGATCCGGCGACGACCAAGCTGGTCAATGGGAAGTATGTGCGGGAGCCGATTCCCAACAACATCATTCCTGCTGACCGGATCAGCCCGATCTCCAAAAAGCTTTTGGATTACTGGCCGCTGCCGAATCTCAACACGATCACCAACAACTTCCAGGTGCGGGATGCGATGGAGCACCACCGGTACAAGACCGTCACTTCCCGGGTCGACCACAATTTTTCGGAGAGACACCGCACCGCGGTTCGCTTCACTTGGGACAAGTGGAACGTCAAACAGATGAACCGGTTCGAGAACGCCTCGAGCGGCGCAGACATGTATTCGCGCAATACGCAGATCGGTCTCGATCATGTCTACACCATCACTCCGACGGTTGTCTTGAACGTCAAATACGGCTACGCGCGCAAGAGGCGCTGGGAAGACCAGCTGCACGTTGGCGAGTGGACCCGGAAAGACTGGAAGGAAACGGGGTTCTCCGACCGGTTACTCAGCGTGATCCCGGACCGTTCAATCTACTTTCCCCGGATCTACTCTGGAGACGGCGGCATGACCGAGTTCGGATGGGCCGGCTGGTCGGGCGCGGTTCCCTACGATGGCGCCGCCGACACGCACACGAGTGCCGCCCACATGTCGTGGGTCAAAGGCAACCACAGTTTGACATTCGGTGGTGATTTCCGTGCCTACAGGGAGACATACGCGAGCTGGCTGGCCGAGCAGCCGTACTTCCGGTTCGAATCGACCTACACCAGAAAAGAAAACACCGCGTCGGCCCCGAAGCAACGTGGCTCTTTCGCCGCTTTTCTGATGGGTTACCACAACTACGCCTATGTGGGCATTACCGACAGCTGGGCCGCTCAAAACCTGTGGTCCGGCTGGTATTTCCAGGATAACTGGAAGGTCGGCCCCCGCCTGACCGTCAACCTCGGCCTGCGGTACGAGCTGGAAGATCCGGTCACAGAGCGGTACGACCGCATGCTGAACGGGTTTGACATGACGACGCCGCTGCCCATTGAGGCGACGGTGCGGGCCAATTACGCGGCCAAGCCGTTCCCGGACATACCCGCCGATCAGTTGAAGGTACGTGGCGGATATCTGTTCGCCGGGTCCGACAGCCGGGGACTCTGGGAGCGGGATAACCGCAACCTGATGCCGCGGGTCGGCCTGGCTTACGCGTTCAACAATAAGACATCGTTCAACGCGGGCTTCGGGATGTACTACGAGAACCTGGGCCTGACGAACACCGTTAATCCCAGGCAGCCAGGCTTCTCCCGGACGACCCAGGAGAACGCTTCGAATGACAACGGGCTGACTTTTGCGACGACGTTTGCCGATCCCATCCGCGGATCGCTGCTGCAGCCGGTCGGGAAGAGCCTGGGGCTGATGACGGACGTCGACGGCACCGCGCGGACGTTTGAAAGGTACATTACCAAGAACCCGTATTCGCAGCGTTGGTCGCTGGGCGTGCAGCGTGAGTTGCCGCTGAACTCGATGTTCCGCGCCACCTATATCGGAGGCCACAGCGTCCGTCTCATGATCAATCGGAATTACAATGCCGTCTCCAATGAGTACCTGTCCACTTCACCTGTCAGGGACCAGGCGAAGATCGACTGGATGAACGCCAACGTCCCCAACCCGTTCAAAGGCGTGGCGGGGGTGACTGGCGGCCTGTCGACAGGTTCAACCATGACCAGGTCGCAGCTCCTGAGGCCCTTCCCGCAGTACGGGGACATGACAATGGGCGAACCGTCGGGCTTCAGCAGCTACCATGCCCTGCAAATCGACTTTGACCGGCGTTTTGCTCAGGGTTTCAATTTCGGCGGCGCCTACACCTGGTCGAAAACCATGGAAGCGAGCTCGTTCCTGAATGGCGGCGACACCACGCCCTACTACCAGATCGCCGCGAACGACCGGACCCACATGTTCAACGTGCACAGCATTATCCATCTGCCTTTCGGCCGGGGCCGGAAGTTCGGCAACGACTGGGGCGGAGTGGTGAATCACGTGCTGGGGGGCTGGCAGATCGGGACGTTGCTGCGGCTCCAGGGGGGCGCGCCCATCGGTTTCGGCCAGTACGTGTTGAAGTCGGGGAAGAGCGTCAACGATGTTGTCCTGCCGGAAGGGGACCGCGACATCCTCCATTACTTCAAGAATTACAATTACTACCTGAGGCAAAACGGCGGGGACAAGACGGCCGCGACTGCTCAAATGAACGCGGAGTATCCATTCGAGCTGGCCTCGTCGATCAACGGCCTGTCTTGGAACGTCAGAACCATTCCCGACCGGTTCTCCTGGATCCGGGGCCCAGGATATGTACTGCTGGACGCCAACCTGAAGAAGGAGATCCGGTTTGACGAGAGCCAGAGCTTGTCGATACGCGTAGATGCCAGCAACATTCTCAACAAGTGCAACTGGTTGAACGTGAATACCGGCTGGAGCAACGCCACAACTTTTGGTGTAGTTGGCTCGCAAAACGGGTATCCTCGACAACTGCAGGTCTGGTTGACGTACAAGTTCTAAAGCGGACGAAAAGGCAGGGGCAAAGGATCAAAGGATCAAAGGATCAAAGGGGCAAAGGGGCAAAGGGAAAAAGGGGCAAAGGGAAAAAGGAAATATTGGGCCTTCCTGCATTTCCCTTTGCCCCTTTGCCCCTTTGCCCCTTTGATCCTTTGATCCTTTGATCCTTTGGCCCTGCCTTTTCGCCCGTGCTCAGACTGGAGCAAGAAATGAAACGCAAGGCCTTACTTATTCTTTCTGCGGCCTCTCTCCTCCTGGCTGCCGCGCCCACTGACCGGCCCCCCTATAAAGATCCCAGCCAGCCGATTGACCGTCGCATCGAGGACCTGCTCCAGCGCATGACGCTCGAGGAAAAGGTCGGCCAGATGAACATGCCCTGTGTCTATGAGGCGGAACTGGGAAAAGACGTGCCGGCCAAGATGGAGGGCGTCAGGGCGTTCGCCGAAGGCACGAAGGAGAAAGGAATCGGTCCGGGCGGCGGCTTCTTTACATTGGCCAATACCATTCTCCACGAAGGACCGGCCCAGCAGGCGCGGTTTTTCAACGACCTGCAACGCATTGCGGTCGAAAAAACGCGCCTTGGCATTCCGCTGCTGGAAACCGAGGAGGGGACGCACGGTCTGATGTGTTCCGGCGGAACGGTTTTCCCGGAAGGACTCGCGCTCGGCAGCACCTGGAACCCCGAGTTGATTCACCGGATCTACACAGCGGTGGCCAAGGAGGCTCGGGCGGTCGGCATCCATCAGCTCTTCACGCTCGTCGTCGAGCCCAACCGCGATCCTCGGCTGGGTCGTAACCAGGAGGGGTACAGCGAAGATCCCTACCTGATTTCCCGTTTTGCGGAAGCGATCGTCGACGGGATACAGGGAGACAATCTCGCGGCGCCGGACAAGGCCGTGGCGGGCCTCTGTCATTATCCCGGCCAGAGCCAGCCTGCCGGCGGTCTCGAGCGCGGGGCGATGGACATCTCGGAGCGCATGCTGCGTGAGGTTTTTCTTCGTTCCTGGGAGGCGGGGATCAAGAAGCGGGGGGCGTTGGGGGTCATGGCGACTTACCCGGCGATCGACTCGA
>Ga0105092_10002193_pt1 | contig 10456 bp, 8 predicted proteins | sample PPLLak2March2015_FD_87021 | JGI IMG/M metagenome (GOLD analysis project Ga0105092, IMG submission 87021) | Freshwater sediment microbial communities from Prairie Pothole Lake near Jamestown, North Dakota, USA - PPLs Lake P7 Core (1) Depth... | ecosystem: Environmental > Aquatic > Freshwater >...
ACATCGAGAAGGACGGTGCGCTCGAGCGCCGCTTCCAACCCATCATGGTCAACCCGCCCACGCCCGAGGAGACGATCCAGATCATATTCGGGTTGCGCGACAAGTACGAGGCGCACCACCGCGTCAAGATCGACGACGACTCGGTCCGCGCCGCCGTGTTTCTGTCGGAGCGCTACATCCACGACCGCTTCCTTCCCGACAAGGCGATCGACGTGATCGACGCAGCCGGGTCGCGCGCGCGCCTGTCGGTGGTGACGGCGCCGAGCGAGCTGACCGACCTCGAGCGCGAGATCGAAGACGTGTCGCGCGAGAAGGAATCGGCGATCCAGGCCCAGGAGTTCGAGAAGGCGGCGCGCTACCGCGATCGCGAGAAGGAGCAGCGCCGCAAGCTGGAAGACATTCGCAAGAACTGGACGGAGACCAAGCAGGCGCAGGAGACGGTGGTGACGGCGAGGGACATTTCGAAGGTCGTCGCCGCCATGACCGGCATCCCGGTCAGCGAAGTCGAAAAGGAAGAGACCGAGAAGCTGCTCCATCTGGAAGACGCGCTGCGGCGCCGGGTGATCGGGCAGGAAGAGGCGGTCAAGGCCGTCGCGCGCGCGGTGCGCAGGAACCGCGCCGGCCTACGCGATCCCAAGCGACCCATCGGCAGCTTCATCTTCCTCGGGCCCACCGGCGTCGGAAAGACCGAGTTGGCCAAATCGCTCGCAGAAGTATTGTTCGAATCCGACGAGGCGTTGATTCGCATCGACATGTCGGAGTACATGGAGAAGTTCGCGGTGTCGCGCCTGATCGGCGCGCCCCCGGGGTACGTCGGGTACGACGACGGCGGCCAGTTGACGGAAAAGGTGCGCCGCAAGCCGTACTCGGTGGTGTTGCTGGACGAGATCGAGAAGGCACACCCCGACGTGTTCAACATTCTCCTGCAGGTCATGGAGGAAGGACAGCTCACCGACAGCTACGGCCGCCGGGTCGATTTTCGTAACACCGTCCTCATCATGACGTCGAACGTGGGCGCCAACGAGATCAAGTCGGGCAAGAGCCTGGGCTTCATGCAGGAGGGGTCGGACGCGCAGTTCCAGACCATTCGCTCCAAACTGCTGGACCACTTGAAGAAGATCTTCAATCCGGAGTTCTTGAATCGTCTGGACGATGCCATCGTGTTCCGGCAGCTCGAGAAGGACGACATGCGGAAGATCGTCGACGTCCTGCTTTCGAACTTCGTCAAACGGCTCGACGTGCTCGAAGTCAACGTCACCTTCTCGGACGAGGCCAAGCAGTTCCTGATGGAGCACGGCTTCGACCCCGCGCTGGGCGCGCGGCCGGTCAAACGCGCCATCCAGCGCTATGTCGAGGACCCGTTGAGCGAGCTCATCCTGGCACACGGCATCCAGAAGGACGCCGGTGTACGCGTCGGCGTCGGAGCAGGAGAACTCTCGTTCCAGACCGAGGACGCGCCTGAGGGCGCGGATAAGGACACCGCCGGGAACTAAGCTCTATTGAGATAGGTCCGTTCTCGAAATACCCCTGGCGCAAGCCGGGGGTATTTTGTTTTCTTTTGGCTCCACACCACCTCCTCTGATAGCATCGCGTGGTTTGTGCCGCCCCGTCGACTGTAGGTTCATGACTGACAACAAGCTAGGGCTTCTCTTGCGCGCGATTGCGCTCACACTCGGGAGTGTCGCGACGGCCGTTTCGGCCGCCGACCGCCCGACTGCGTTCATTCAACGCGTGGAGGTAAAGGGGAACGTCCAGGTTTCCGCGCCGAAGATCCTGCGCGTGTTGGGAGCCAAGCCGGGCGACCCGTTCGACGCCGACCGCCTCCGGCCGGGTGTCAAGCGCCTCTACGATACGCGGCAGTTCAGCGACATCCGCGCGTATAGCGACACCGGCACGGCCGCCGATTCGGTCGTCGTCATCGTGGAAGTCGTGGAATACCCGCGCGTCGACGCTGTCCGCTTCGAGGGAGACGACCACGTGGGCCGGGACGACCTCGAGAAGGCCGTCGGCGTGACCAAGGGCACTTTTGTGAGGCCGTCGCTCTTGGCCAAAGACCGCGAGGCCATCGCCGAGTTGTACAAGGAGAAGGGGTATTACAGCGTCGCGGTGGAAGACACCATCGTGAAGGACGAGAAGGAAGGCACCAAGGCGCTCGTCTATCAAATCACGGAGGGCGGGAAGGTGAAGGTGCGCCATGTCGACTTCGTCGGCACGCGCATGGTCGACACCCCGACCCTGGACAAAGTGGTCAAGACGAATCCGGCCGGCTTCCTGCGCGGGGGCGACTTCAGCCCCAAGCAGCTCGCCGAGGACCGCGAGGCGATCATTCAGTTGTACAAGTCGTACGGCTTCCTCGACGCGAGCGTGAACGAGCCGGAGCTGGAATTCGCCGACAACGGAAAGGACGTCGACATCTACTTCACGATCCACGAAGGCAAGCAATACTACGTGGGTGACGTGGACTGGGTGGGCAACGAGCTCCTTCCCGACAGCGTGATCGCGTCTACCATCCGTTTCCGGAAGGGACAGGTGTTCGACGACATCGCCTTGACGCAGATGCAGTTCGAGCTCTCCAACTTGTACGGCGACCGCGGCTACATCTACGCCACCGTGACCCCGGTGAAGCGGGTGCGCGGCGAGGTCATCGACCTCACCTTCGAGATCCAGCAGGGCAACCTCGCGCACGTGCGCGAGATCAACATCGCCGGAAACACGAAGACCTGGGAGGAAGTGATCCGGCGCGAGTTGATCCTCATGCCCGGCGACGTTTTTTCGAGCAACCGCCTGCGCCGCTCGCTGCGCGAAGTGTTCAACCTCGGTTTCTTCGCGGGACCGCCGGAGCCGCAGGTGACCCAGGCCAACGACGAGGGCGACATCGACCTGACGCTGCGGGTGGAGGAGAAGTCGGCCGGACAGTTCAAGGTCGGAGCGGGATTTTCGCAGCTCAATCGCGTCAGCGGTTTCATCGGGATCACGGAGCCGAACTTCCTCGGCAAGGGCTACCGGGTGAGCGGCAACTGGGAATTCGCGCGCTCGCGGCAGGACATCAGCCTATCGTTCACGCAGCCGTGGGCCTTCGGGACGCCGACCGAGGTCACGGGGTCGGTCTTCGCCGCCAACCAAGACAAGGTGCAGCAGCAGTTCTACTCGGACCGTCGCACCGGTTTCTCGGTGCGCGTGGGACGCCCGTTCCCCTGGCTCGATTACACGACCATCTCGGTGCGCTACAGCCTGGAGGAAGTCGAGCTGTCCGACTTCAGCCCCGGATACCTCGGGCCGCTGCGCTTCGAGGAATGGCCGCAGACGACGAGTGCGATCGGGCTGACGCTGTACCGCAACTCGACCGACAACCCGTTTCACCCTACCATCGGCACGCGCACCACGTTCAACGCGCGCTGGCTCGGCGGTGTGGTGGGCGGCGATGTAAACATGCAGAGCTACACGATCGACATGTCCTGGTACCAAGCGTTGACGTGGAAGCTGGTACTCGAGTTGCGCGAGAACATCGGCGTCGTGGACGGATACACGTCGGAGACGGAAGTTCCCGACTACGAACGCTTCCGTCTGGGTGGCAACCGTCGTTACGGGGTCCGCGGATACGACTTCTATCAGATCGTGCCGTTCGGCAACGACCCCTACACGGGCGGCCGCTTCTTCAGCATCACGGTGATGCAGATCGAGTTTCCGATAGCGGCGCCCACGGTGTATGGCCACACCTTCATCGACATGGGAGCGACGTGGAACACCTTCGGTGGCGCCGAAATGAGCGACTTGTTCAAGGGCGCCGGGTTCGGGATCGTGGTCGAGCTGCCCATGATCGGGCTGTTCGGGTTCGACTATGCGTTTGGCTTCGACCAATTCGGCGGCGGCGGCTGGGAGCCGCACATTACCTTTGGATCGTCGTTCTAGAGTTTGCTTTTTCGACCCGGAAGGAGAGTGTAACTGATGAGATTGAAGTCGTTTATAGTATCCCTGGGCACCGCGTTGGTGGTGGCCGGGACGGCCGTTTCCTCGCTTGCCCAGGAGGTCAAGATTGGGTACATTGACTCGATCAAAATCTTCGCGGAAAACAAGGAGACGCAGGAAGCCGAACGCGTGTATCGTCAGGACGTCCAGCAGTGGGAAGCCCAGAAGCAGCGCATGGAGCAAGATATCGCGCGCATGGGCGAAGAGCTGAATGCGCAGAGCCCCATGCTTTCGGAAGAGAAGAAGGCGGAGCGGCGGCTCGAGATGCAGCGCAAGATGGACGAGTACAAGCGATTCATGGAAGAGACGTTCGGCGACAACGGACTGGCCGCGAAGCGTAACAAGGAGCTCACCCAGCCCATCGTCGACAAGATAAATCGAATTATCGAAGCGATCGCGATCGAGCAGAAGTACACGATGGTCTTCGACGTCGCGAACGCGAACATTGTTTACGCGGACAAGAAACTAGACCTCACCGAAGTCGTGCTGACGCGGTTGAGCCAGCGGTAGTGACCGCCGGCCGACGCCAAGGCAGGTGCAGAATTTGGGTGCCCGTTCGTACAAGCTGTACGAGCTCGCCGAGCTCGTGGGTGGAACCGTGGATGGCGATGGCCAGACGCTGATCCGCGGTGTGGCGGGCATTCGCGAAGCCGAGCCCGGCGAGATCACCTTCATTGCCAATCCCAAGTACGAAGAGTTCTTGGGAGTCACGCGTGCGTCGGCAGTGATCACCGGCACGTCGTCGAGGGCGACCAAGCCGGTCATCCGCATCGAAAACCCGTATTACGCCTATCTCCAGGTCCTCAACTTGTTCGCCGTCGACGTCGCGGTCCGCTACCCGCGCGGCATCCACGAGTCCGCCTATGTCGACCCCAACGCCGTGCTGGGGCGCGACGTCGCGGTGGGGCCTTTGTGCCACGTGGGCAAGAACGCGCGCGTGGGTGACAACACCACCCTGGTGGGCGGAGTGTTCGTCGGGGAGGCGGTCGAGATCGGTTCCGATTGCCTGATCTACCCCCACGTCACGCTCCGCGAGGGGACCATGGTCGGCAATCGCGTCATCCTGCAGCCGGGCGTCGTCCTGGGCGGCGACGGCTTCGGTTACGCCAAGAACGGGTCGACACACCACAAGGTTCCGCAGATCGGCCGCGTCGTGATCGAAGACGACGTCGAAATCGGCGCCAACTCGTGCGTGGACCGCGCGACCACCGGCGAGACGCGAGTCAAGCGCGGCACCAAAATCGACAACCTGGTACAGGTCGCGCACAACGTCGTGCTGGGCGAGAACTGCGTGATCGCGGCACAGGTCGGTATTTCGGGGAGCACCGAGGTCGGCAACAACGTCGTGATGGGCGGCCAGGCCGGCGTCGGTGGCCACATCGTGATCGGCGACCGGGCCGTGGTCGGCGCCCAGGCGGGCGTCACCAAGTCGGTCGCGCCCCACGCGGTGGTGTCCGGATACCCGGCCCGCGAGCACGGGACGGCCAAGCGCATCTACGCCCACACCGCCATGCTGCCCGAGTTCTTCAAGCGCGTCAAAGAAATGGAGCGGCGCCTGCGCCTGCTCGAGGAAGGAGGCGGGCATGATTCGACAACAGAGAACGATCGCTAGAGAATTCGTCATCGAAGGGCTCGGCCTCCACACCGGCAACACGGTCAAGATGCGCGTCAAGCCCGCGCCCGCCGGCACGGGCATCAAGTTCATCCGTGTCGACTTGAATCCGGTGGTCGAGATTCCCGCCGTCGTGACGAGCATTCCCGAAGACGCGACGTCGTATCGCAACACCTCGATCTCGACCGGGCCGGCGGAAATCCACACCGTCGAGCACGTGCTCGCCACCTGTTACGGGCTGGGCATCGACAACCTTCTCATCGATATCGACGCCAACGAGCCCCCCGAACCCACCGGCGGGACGTATGCATACGTGCGCGCATTCGAGCAGGCGGGTACCGTCAACCAAGGGGCACCCGCCGACGTTTTTACGATCGACCGCGCGGTGACGCTCAAGGAGAACGGCGTCGAGATACACGCCGTCCCCGCCGACGACTTTCGCGTCAGCTTCACGATCCAGTACGACAACCCGCAGATCGGCACGCAGTACGCGAGCTTTTCCGTGTCGCCCGACGTGTTCGAGAAGGAGATCGCGCCGGCGCGCACGTTCGTCATGTTCGACGACGTCGAGCGGCTGCGCGAGATGGGGCTCATCAAGGGCGGCAACCTCGGCAACGCGCTCGTGTTCACGCGCGAGGGCGTCATGAACGAAGAGGCGCTACGTTTTCCCGACGAGTGCGTGCGCCACAAGATTCTCGACTTGATCGGCGACTTGTCGCTCCTGGGGGCGCCCATTCGCGGCCACGTGCACGCGGTTCGTTCGGGGCACGCCGCCAACGTGCGTTTCGTTCGCAAGCTGTGGGAGATCCACCAAGGGCGCAAGCGCTCGGCGGCAGCGACGGAAGCGGGCGTGTGGGACATCAACCTGATCCAGGCCATCATGCCGCACCGCTATCCGTTCCTGCTCGTGGACCGCATTCTCGAGCTGGAGGATCGCAAGCGCGTGGTCGGCATCAAGAACGTCACCATCAACGAGCCTTTTTTCAACGGACACTTTCCCGGTCATCCGATCATGCCCGCGGTACTCATCATCGAAGCGATGGCGCAGACTGGCGGGGTCATGTTGCTCAATACCGTCGACGACCCGAAGCGGTACCTCGTGTACTTCACGCGCGTCGACAAGGCGAAGTTTCGACGCCCCGTGCTGCCCGGCGACCAGCTCAAGTTCGTTCTGGAAATGAAGTCGCTGCGGCGCGGACTGTGTACGATGCAAGGTTATGCGTATGTCGACGGGAAGCTGGCGGCAGAGGCCGAACTGTCTTCCGTCATCGTCGAGCGCTAGTTAGCGGTTCGTTACCAACAAGGGGGCACTTCGGTGCGCAGCTATAACCTCAAGAAGACAGAGATCCATCCCACCGCCGTCATTCACCCGTGGGCGCGCATCGGCGAGGGGGTCAAGATCGGCCCGTATACGGTAATCGGCGAGAACGTCGAGATCGGCGACGAGTGCGAGATCTCGTCCAACGTGCTGATCGAGGGCGCCACGACGATCGGCCGCAACAACAAGTTCTTTCACGGCGCCAGCGTCGGCACCGCGCCCCAGGATTTGAAATATCAGGGCGAGGCAACCCACCTCACCATCGGCGACGACAACGTCTTCCGCGAGTTCGTGACGCTCAATCTCGCGACCGGCGAGGGAGAGTCGACCGTCATCGGCAGCCGCTGCCTCTTGATGGCGTACGTCCACGTTGCGCACAATTGTGTTATCGGCAACGAGGTCATCTTGGCCAACGCGGTCAACCTCGCGGGCCACGTCACCATCGACGACTTCGTGACCATAGGCGGGCTGACACCCGTGCACCAGTTCGTGCGCATCGGGAAGTACGCGTTCATCGGGGGCGGGAGCCGGATCGAGCGCGACGTGCCACCGTTCATCAAGCTGGCGGGAAATCCCCCGCAAATCTACGGCCTCAATTCCATCGGCCTCGAACGCCGCGGCTTCTCCGCCGAACGGCGCTCGCAGATCAAAGTGATCTACAAGCTCCTCTACCGCAGCGATCTCAACGTCTCCCAGGTACTCGAAACGCTGGACGGCGACGACTGGGACGGTGCCGACGCGGCGGAGATGGCGCAGTTCCTTCGCCACTGCGAGCGCGGGATCACCAAGTAGCCTAAGGTGGGACTGCGCGTCGGAGTCGCGGGCACGGGGCGGCTGGGTCGCGCCCACGTGCGTGTCCTGCGTTCGATCGCCGCGGTGGGGAGTGTGGCGTGCTTCGACGCCGACCGGGAACGGGCGCGGGCCGTCGCCGACGAATTCGGCGCATCCTCCTTCGATACCCTGGACGCGATGCTGGAGGCCGTGGACGCGGTCAGCATCGTGACGGCCACGTCGGCGCACGCCGAGGTGGCGCTGCGCGCGATTGCCGCGGGCAAGGACGTCTTCGTCGAGAAACCGATCACGGGAACCCTGGGCGACGGCGAGGACGTGGTCCGCGCGGCGCACGCGGGCGGCCGTATCCTGCAAGTCGGTCACATCGAGCGCTTCAACGGTGCCATTCAAGCGGTGCTTCCGCGCATCGGCCCGCCCATGTTCGTCGAAGTACACCGGCTGGCGCCGTTCACGGTACGCGGGGCGGACGTGTCGGTGGTGATGGACCTCATGATCCACGACCTCGACCTCTTGGGGGTGCTGGTGGGCGAGCGCCCCGCCGACGTGCGCGCGAAGGGAGCGGCGATCATCACAAACGAACCCGACATCGTGAATGCACGCCTCGAGTACGAAGGCGGGTGCGTCGCCAACGTCACGGCGAGCCGCGTCACCGCCGCACCCATGCGCAAGGTGCGCGTGTTTTCGGAGGCCGGGTATTTTTCCATCGACTTGCTCGCGGGGGTCGCGACCCCCTATCAGAAGGGCCCCCATCTTGCCGAGCAGCTCGCCGCGCTCAAGAACGGCGCCTCCGTCGGCCTTTCCGACATGGTGCGGGTGGAGCTGCTGCGCGGCGACGGCGTCGAGCCGCTCGTCAAGGAGCTGGAGGCGTTTTGTGCGGCGCTTTCCACGCGCAGCGCGCCCCCGGTAACCGGCGAAGACGGCCTCGAAGCCTTGCGGTTGGCGACGACGATTCTCGACCGCGTCGGGACGGGCCGGGTCTAGTTCGGGCCATGGCGCCGAAAGGCGACATCGTCCTGTGTGCCGGCGAGTTGTCGGGCGACATGCACGCCGCGCACGTGGTCAGAGAAATCTGCGCGCGTGACGGTCGTCGCGTGGTGGGAATGGCGGGGACGCACTGCGCGAACTCCGGCATGGAGGTTCGCTTCCACCACCGCGACTACGCCGTGATCGGTTTTACCGGCGTACTCGCCGGCCTTCCCAAGTTCATTCGGCTCGAGCGGTCCCTCAAGCACCTGATCGACCGCGCGTCGCTGTTCATTGCGGTCGACTATCCGGGCCTGAACCTGCGCCTATGCGAGTACGCGAGACGCCGCGGCGTTCCGGTTCTCTATTACATTGCGCCGCAGGTATGGGCGTGGGGGGCGGGACGCGTGCAGCGAATGAAGCGCTGCGTCGACCGGGTCGCCGTGGTCCTCCCGTTTGAAACCAAGATCTATGCCGACGCCGGCATCCCGGCGGAGTTCGTGGGGCACCCGTTCGTGGTCGACCATGAGCTGCCGCCGCCGCGCCCGGAGTCGGAGCGCGAATGGGTCGCACTCCTTCCCGGCAGCCGGGAGGCGGAGGTGCGGCACATGCTGCCTCTCTTGCTGGCGACGGCGAAGGACATGCGCCGGCACCGGCCCGACCTCCGTTTCGTCGTGGCGAAGAGCCCGGTCGTCGCCGAGCCGATCTATGCCGCCATGGTCGCTGCTGCGGGATCCGACGTGCGATTGGAGCCCGATGCGGTGGAAGCGCTGGCACGGGCGCGCGTGGCGCTGGTGGCGTCGGGGACCGCCACCCTGCAATCTGCGTTGTTGGAAACGCCGCTGGTGATCGCCTACCGGACCACGCCCATCAATTATTTTCTGGCCTCGCGCCTGGTGACGATCGAGCACGTCGGTCTGGTCAACGTGCTGCTCGGGGCGGAAGTGGCGCCGGAGTTCGTGCAGGGCCGCGCGCACCCAAGTGCCATGGCGCGCGCCGCGCAAGCACTCCTCGACGATACCGCGCGGCGTACAGCAATGCTCGCGCGTTTCCGCGACCTGCGCGCGAATCTCTCGGGCGGGGGCGGTGCCGCGCGCGTCGCCGAGTGGGCACTCGAATTGGCGCGATGAAACTATCGCTCGTCTTCATACCGCCGTTGGGCGCGTTCGTCATTCGCGTGCTGGGTACCACGTGGCGCATCCGCATCGAGGGCGAGGAGCACCTCGCCGACGCGCGGCGCGTCTCGACGCGCGTGGTGTACGCGGTATGGCACGGACGCATGCTGCCGTTCGCGTTCACGCACCGCGCGCGTCGGGTCCACGTGCTGGCGAGCGCACACCACGACGGCGAACTCCTGGGGCGCACGATTCGCTACCTCGGATTCGGGCAGGTGCGCGGGTCGAGCACCCGCGGGGGGACCAAGGGGCTCTTGGCGTTGACGGAGGCGCATCGCGCCGGCTTCGACGTCGGGCTCACCGTCGACGGACCCCGTGGCCCGCGCTTCGTGGTCAAGTCCGGCGTGGTCGACGTCGCCAAGCTCACGGGTGCCGTGATCGTGCCCATCGCGTCGGGGTCGCGTCGCCACCACACGTTCGCGTCGTGGGACGCATTCGAGTTGCCGCTGCCGTTCACGCGCGTGGTGGTCGCGTACGGTGCGCCCATCGTGGTGCCGGACGACGCGGACCGCGACGTGTTAGAAGCCAAGCGCCGCGAGGTCGAAGAGACCTTGCGCGGGATCACGGATGCGTGCGACAGCCAGGCGCGAACGCATGCACAACGGGGTCGTGCGGAGTGACGGGGGGCGC
>Ga0105092_10002194_pt1 | contig 10453 bp, 9 predicted proteins | sample PPLLak2March2015_FD_87021 | JGI IMG/M metagenome (GOLD analysis project Ga0105092, IMG submission 87021) | Freshwater sediment microbial communities from Prairie Pothole Lake near Jamestown, North Dakota, USA - PPLs Lake P7 Core (1) Depth... | ecosystem: Environmental > Aquatic > Freshwater >...
AATCCGTATTTCGAATCATTGGCGACTCGCAGCGCCTCCTCGGCATCCTCGACCACGACAATTGGGGCGACCGGACCAAAAGTCTGGTCGGTGAAGATGGGCATGTCGAACTTGATATTGGTTACGATGGTGGGTTGGTAGACCAGGCCCTCGTACGTGCCGCCGGTGACCAGCTCTGCTCCACCATCGACGGCGCCTTGCACATGCCCGTGCACCCGTTTGAGGGCAGCCTGGTTGATCAACGGGCCGATTGCCGTGGTTGGGTCGCACGGATCGCCCACCTTCAACGCCTTCGCCCGCTGATTAAGTTTCTCAATGAACTGGGCGGCAATGGGTCGTTCGATAATGATCCGCTCTGACGACATGCAGATCTGCCCCTGGTGGAGGAAAGCGCCCCATGCGGCAGCGTCGGCAGCATAATCAAGGTCGGCGTCGCGCAGGATAATAAGCGGATCTTTGCCGCCCAGCTCCAACACAGCTCGTTTGAGGTAATGCCCGGATTTTTCGGCGATGATCCGCCCCACCTCAGTGGAGCCGGTGAAGCTGATCCGCCTCACTGCCGGATGAGCGATGAGCTCATCTCCAATTTCCGGCGCGTCCTCGCGGGTATGGGTGATCACATTGAGAACGCCTGGCGGGAAGCCTGCTTCTTCGAATATCTCGGCCAGTAAGAGCCCGCCGCTGATGGGCGCCTCTTCTGAAGGTTTGAGCACGATTGTATTGCCATACGCCAGGGGCAGCGCAAAAGCCCGGCTGGACAGAATGTAAGGCACATTGAACGGGCCAAAAGCGCTTACGACTCCCGCCGGCTGGCGAAGCGCCATAAAGAAGGCTCCCGGGTAATCGGCTGGAATCACCTCGCCGGTGACGCTGTAGGCCTGCGCTGCTGCCTCCCGATATAAACCAGGGACAAAGAACATTTGGAACATCGCAATGCCCATGGTTGAGCCGGTTTCTTCGTTAAGAACGCGGATTAACTCATCCTGCCGCTTCTCGAATATGTCGGCGGCTTTCAAGAACAGCCTGCGCCGCATGCCTGGAGAGGAGGTGGACCATTCCGGGAAAGCGGCTTGCGCGGCTTCGATGGCGCGGGTGGCATCGATCCGTTTGCTGCGCGGCACGCGGGCATACACTTCGCCGGTATACGGGTTGTAATCCTCAAAGGTTCCTTGATCCTGGGCATCTACCCATTGGCCACCGATATACATTTGGTAAGCTTTAGACATTTTTCACTTTCCTCCTGAAGAATCGAGCTCTAATATTGATTAGCAGTTTCATACCCAAACTTCACGGACGGTTTCAACCACAAGGTCCAGTTTTGCCGCCTCGTCCTCCATCGAAATCAGGTTGCCCTCTTCCGTGGATGCAAACCCACATTGAGTGCTAAGAGCCAGTCGTTCCAATGGAACATAATTACTGGCTTCCTCGATCCGCCGGATCAGATCCGATTTCCGTTCCAACTGGGGTTTCTTAGTGGTGACCAGCCCTAACACAACGGATCGGTCATCGGGTATGTGCTTGAGCGGCTCAAAGCTACCTGACCTGGAGTCATCATATTCGAGTAAAAACCGGTTGAACTTTGTACGGCTGAATACCTGGGCAATCGGGTCGTATCCCCCGCTGGCGTAAAATTTACTCTGGTTGTTGCCCCTACACAGGTGGATCCCGAATGTGATGCCGGGATGGTTACCGATCACGGCATTATCCAGCTCAATGGTCCGATCGAGCAGGCGATCTGGGTCAGTCCCTCGCTGGCGATAACCTTCCCTGATCGCCGAGTCGATCAGCGCAGCGTATTGCGGCGCATCGATCTGAATATAGGTGCAGCCAAGGTGGATCAGCTCCTCCACTTCAGCCCTCAGGATGTCGACCACGTCGGCCAGATAAACATCGATCGTGGGGTACGCAGCCTTTGACTTCTGCGCATCGTAATAGGCGGCGGCCTGCTGAGCGCTGATCAACGTTACCTTCTTGGGGTGATCAGTGCGGGCGCGCAAGTAGGTAAACTCCTCCTCGCACAGCGGGCGGATGCGCTTTAATTTTGACACGACGACCGGGCGCTTGAACACCAGCTCATTGCCTTGCTCATCACGGAAGGGGATGGCCCAACCACCAAATTTATCGTATCCTTCCGTCGCGTCGATGAGATGGCCGAAGAACGCGTAGCGGCGCATCTCACCATCGGTGATCACATCCAGTCCGGCATCCAGTTGTAAGGCAATCGCTTCATTCACTGCGCGATCTTCAATCATTTTGAATTCCGTGTCGCTGATGGCGCCCGCATCGCGATTCTGGCGGGCCTTTTTCAGGTAGTCAGGTCGCAAAAGGCTTCCAATAACATCACTCCGGTATTCAGACATATTGTTCCTCCAGTGTTAAGGAATTTTGGCCGATCCCACACTTATAAGGGTTGACCTCCAGGTTTTCGATGGGATACAACTTTTTTCCAAATCTGTTTCAGCAGGATGGCAATCCGGTTCCACGCTTCCATCAATCCTCCCGGAAACAGGAGCACAATCACAATAAACAAAAGGCCAAAAATGACCTGGTGAAAGTTGACCAGCCTGATTGCCAGCACTTCATGTACAAAAATGTAAAAAATGGCCCCGATGACCGGCCCGATCAGGCTGCCCAGGCCACCCACATAAGCCACCAACACCGATTCAAATGACCAGTTTGGATTGAATGGGGCAGACGGGTAGTAGCTAATTTGCTGAAAGGCGAACATGCTGCCTGCCAAACCAGCAAAGAAACTGCTCATAACCAGGGCTAACAGCTTGTGGCCAAGCACGCTGACTCCCGTTGCCCGGGCCGCTTCCTCATCTTCCCTCACGGCCAGGATTCCTAATCCAAGTGAAGAGCGCAAAAGCAGATAGGCTGAAACCATGGTTGCCAGGGTTAGGCCTAACATTGCATAATACCGGGTAGGCAGGTTATAGTTTGCAATCTGCACAGCACTGATTGTCGAGATCATTGGCAGATTCTGACTGACGATAATTCGCAGAACCTCAGCGACGCCGAGCGTGGCGATTGCGAAATAAGCGCCTCGCAGGCGAAAGGTGGGTACACCGATGATCAGCGAGAAAGCGACGGCTGCCACCCCCGCGAGCGGGAATGCCAGGAAAAATGGCACCCCACCGAGCCATAAAGTACGCACCACCAATGCGCCGATGCCAAAAAAGGCTGCATGACCCAGGCTCGTCTGTCCGGCAAAACCCGCCAGTATATTCCAGCTTTGCCCAAGGGTGATGTACAGGCAGATCAAATATAAAAGATTCCAGACATTCTCCCGGTTTACCAGCCAGGGAACAAACCCGGCCAGGAGAACCAGAACGATGATCACCGCCGGAGAAAGCCAGCGGCGGAGCAAATCCTGGGTGAATGGTTTTACGGCAACTTCCTCCATTTATTGCCTCACGAACAACCCCTGGGGTCGCAGCATTAATACCAGCAGGAACATGACCAGGCCGATCACTTCACTATACGTTTGTCCCAGGAACGCCCCGCTCAGCCCCTCGACCACACCCAGCAGCAAGCCTGCCGGAAATGCGCCCAAAATACTGTTTGTTCCTGCCAGGATTACGATGATCAGGGCTTTGAGCGTCCAATACAGCCCAACCGAAGGTGAAATCCCATACGTCAGGACGACCTGCGTTCCGGCGATTGCAGCCAGGGATGCGCCTACCGCAAACGTCAGCATAAAGACGCGGTGGATATTGATCCCGGCCAGTTCGGCTGCTTCGACGTCCTCGGCGGTTGCAAGAACTGCTTTGCCAGCCAAACTATGATGAAGAAAGAAGTGCAGCGCCAGGATCACGACCAGGGCAAGGATCAGGCTGCCAAGGCGGGAGTAAGGCAAACTGATGCCCAGCAGATTTATACCCATCCCCATATAAGCGACCTGGATGGAGCGGTCATCCGCGGTGAACTGTGTAATCGCCAGGTTCTGCATAATCAGCGCCAGGCCAAAGCTGACCAGCAAGGAATTTTTAATTTTTTCTTCCCCTTCCTGGCGAACAATGTGGCGGAAGAGAACCCTGTCCAGAACGATGCCGGCCAGGATCATCGCCGGAATAACGATGAGTAGTGAGAGAAACGGGTCCAACCCCCAGGCCGCAAAAGCAAAGTAGCTGATATACCCCCCGAGCATCAGCAGCTCGCCGTGGGCCACGTTGAGAACTTTCAACACGCCAAATACCAGGGACAGGCCAACTGCCGCAATGCCATAAATCGCACCGGTAAATAGACCAAACATAAGTGATTGGATAACGTTTTCGAAATTCATAGGAGACTGTCTTCGGTTTTGGCAAAACCCAGGTATGCCTGGCGGACCTCATCGTTTTTCAACAGCTCCTCACCGCTGCCTGTCCCAACGATCGTACCCTGATCCAGTATGTAAGCCCGGTGAGCTAATTTCAGCGCCTGTCGTGCATTTTGCTCGATCAAGAATACCGTCACACCCTGTTTATTCATGTGCTCGATAATTTCAAAGATGTTCTCGACGACCAAGGGGGCCAGCCCAAGGGACGGCTCGTCCAGCATGAGTAGACGCGGCTGCCCCATGATGGCCCGCCCGATGGCCAACATCTGCTGTTGGCCTCCGCTTAATGTGTCTGCGCGTTGGCCCTGCCGGTCGGCCAATTGCGGAAACAGCTCGTAAACCCTGCGAATTGTCTTCTCCCGCTCTTTTCTGGCACGCCGGGAATAGGCACCCAATTCAAGGTTTTCCAGAACTGTCAGATTGCAGAATAATCTGCGCCCTTCGGGAACCAGGATGACGCCTCGCTCGACGATCTGATACGCGGGCAGCCTGTGCACAGGCAACCCCTCAAACTGTATCGTCCCGGCCTGCGGGCGGTGCAATCCGGCGATATTGCGCAGCAGGGTGGATTTTCCAGCCCCATTTGAGCCGATCAGGGAGACAATTTCTCCCTCGTTCACATCGAAGGATACATCCCACAACGCCTGGATATCACCATAAGCAGCTCTCAGGCTGCGCACGCTAAGCATGGTGTTCATGCAGGCTTGTCCCTAAATATGCGTCGATGACGTGTGGGTCGTTGGCAATCGTTTCAGGCGCTCCTTCTGCGATCTTCTCTCCGGCGTTGAGCACAACAATCCGGTCGGTAATGTTGAATATTGCTTTGACAAGATGCTCAACGATGACGATGGTGATACCACTGTCGCGTACAGATTGGATTAGCCGTATCGAACTGAGTATTTCCGATGGGTTCAGCCCGGCCAGGATCTCATCCAGCAGCATCAGTTTTGGCCTCGCTGCCAGTGCGCGGGCCAGTTCAAGCCGTTTGCGCTCGACCAGATTCAGGCTGCAGGCCGGGTCTGCAGCGCGAGAAGCCAGCCCAACCATTTCGAGCATTTCTCGCGCTGCAGATTCAGCCTGGCGCCGGTTCTTGTTCGCTTCTCGCCCATAGATACGGCCAATGGCAACGTTATCCCGGACGGAGAGCTGTAAGAACGGGCGCACCATTTGAAAGGTTCGTGCAATCCCCATTTTGCAGCGCTGTTGTGGAGCAGTGGCGGTGATGTCATGGCTATCGAAGAAGATCTTCCCATGGCTGGGTGGAAAGACGCCTGTAATCAGGTTGAACAGGGTTGTCTTTCCGGCTCCATTCGGCCCGATAAGCCCCAGGATTTCTCCAGGGGCGACATCTAGCGAGACTTCTTTAACAGCCTTAAGCCCTCTGAAAGACTTTGATACCCGCTCCAGGTGCAGCATTGCCGCTTCTTAACGTTCCAACCAACTGGCGGCCGGGTATGCGATCGCGTTGGTTGCCTGGTCGGGCGGCCAAACAAGGACCTGCTTGCCATCTTGCCACTGGTTGATCACAGCGATGACCTGGCCAGTGCCATCTGGATTGAATTTCACGTGGCCGATGACTGTATCCATATCCGCTGCGGCAATTGCATCTCGGATCTTCTCCCGGTCCAGGCTTCCGGCGCGGCTGATGGCGTCCGCCAGGATTTGCACAGCGGCATAAGCCGGACCGGAGGTGGCCTCAGCCGGTTTCCCAAATTTCGCCTGGTAGCGTTGAGCCATCTCTTGCACACCGGAGAAATTCACCGCAGAGTTCCATCCAGGCATATTCATCACAAAGTTGCCGTCATTGCCGAGGTTGGTGCCCCACGAGAGGCCGTCTGAAGCGCGGATGAAAATCGTCAGGCCAGGATTAAAATCCACCTCTTTCATCTGCTTGATTAAGGCCAGCCCGTCGGGGGGATTGGGCACGGCTAAAACCACCTCTGCCCCTGCGTCTTTCGCCGGTAGGATGATCGAGGAGAAATCTGTTGAACCAGGAGCGTATTCTTCATCGGCTACAATCGTATAACCACGCTTCGCGGCCTCGTCTTTCCAGAGATTGCCCAGCTCTGCCCCCCAGTCCGTTTTTTCGGCAAAGATGGCGATCTTTGACGGTTTTGGTGAGAGACTGTCCAGCATGTCAAATGTGGTGACTGCCAAAGCGGGCGATTTCGGGAAGGGGGAGAAAAGGTATCTAAACCCCTGCTCGTGCACCTTTTGCAATGCAAACGCAACGCCGATGTATGGAATTTTATTCTTCTCTGCCACCCCGGCTGCAGCGGCGTGCAAATCGCTGCCAAATCCCCCAAGGTATGCTACCACCTGGTTATCGGTGTTTAGGGTCTCGAATCGCTGTACAGTTTGGGTCGGGTCTGAAGCATCGTCTAAAATCGTCAGCTGGAGCGGGATCTGCTGGCCGCCAACATTTACTCCACCAGCCTGATTGATATCCTCAACAGCCAGCTCATAGCCATTCTTCACCTGCTCGCCGCCTGCAGCATACCTGCCGGTTAGCGGGATAACCGCACCAATATTGATGGCATCGGGGAGCTGCTCGCCTGAAGATTGTCCACCGGTTTCCGGGAGAGATTCCCTCGAGCATGCCGAGAGAACCATTAATGCGATCAAAAGGATGCCCAATAGCCGTATGGGCCACGTACGGTAACCTGCTTTCACTCTTTCCTCCTTTCCTACCTCCGAGTCATGATTAGAATTAGAAACTTCCCAGTCAATTGTTCAACTTCTACTCACGACCGAATCCTAGCCGTTCAGAAATTATTTTCGCTGCCTCGATGGTTGCCATCCGAAAATCGGCTTGATAACGCAGAAAACGATAAACTGGGATTGACATACCTATCGCTGCAATCACCTTTCCGGAATGGTTGAAAATCGGCGCACTTACACCACACAAGTCCGGCAGTAACTCCTCCAAATCATAGGCATAGCCCTGCTTGCGAACTTTTTCTAATGCCAGACTAAATTCATTCCTATCGGTGATGGTGTTTGATGTAAAGCATTGCATGTCTTCATTCTGAATGATATGGTCAACCTCGCCTTCGGGCTGGTAGGCTAATAAAACTTTCCCCGCTGCAACACAGTGCGGTTGCAGCGGGGATCCTAATTGAGTCGATTCGACTCGCACAGCCTGGTTTCCTTCCAGCTTATCCACATAAATAACCTTTGCATCGTCCAGAACAGCCAGATGGACAGTTTCGCGATACCGCGCGACTAAATCCTCCATCACCGGGTGGGCTTGCAGGCACAGTTCGGTGGTGCTGAGCAGCGTTTCGCTCATGGCAACCAGCCGCCAGCCAAGACGGTAACGCCCCTCTTCGGTCTTAGAGAGTAAACCAACCTGGGCCAGAGAGGCCAGCAGATCGTGCGTGCTAGACTTCGCCAACTGGAGTTGCGTTGCCACTTCGCGTACACCCCACTCGGTGTGACAATGGTCAAAGAGTGAAAGGACTTCGCTGGCTTTATAGATCGTTTGCAGCATTTCGGGTTAGAAAAATTCTAAATATTCCTCGCCCTTCTGATTCCTGATAAGAGGGTGGGAAGGTTGGAGGAAACGATGTATGATTAGCCCCCAAATTGGATAATTTATATCTTATTATTACATGGATAAACCGTCTCGTCAAGAAGAGTGTACGACTATTTCGGACAGCCTGGCTTAGGGCGGTTACGCCCAGACAAGTGTCCGCAAATTGGGGGATAAAGTTTTTGAAGATTCAATTCACAATTGTTTCGCGCGTATACCCTGATATCTGAATTAGTGAGGTAGCCACAACAATGTGTAGGGATATATTGAGAGAGGTGGCTTAATCGTCGAGAAACACCAGCTCGAGCTGGCGGAGGCGCGCGGGGTCAGCGATCACTTCGATTTCGCTGACCTTCTCGCCCGTGAACTTGAAAGGGATACCAAAATCAACTGTCAACGGTCGTTGTCGTCCTTGCCGCGCACCCGGGCGCTGCGCTCATCCAGATCCAGGTAGCTGACCAGTAAGCGGGTGACTTCATCTGCCCGGCAGCCGCTGGAATACAGGAACCGGCATAAGGCAATATCCCGCTCGCGCTGCGGGCTTTCCAGCTCGAGCTTGTCAAGAACAGCAATAATTTTCTCGGCTGCCCCCAGGCTGGGTGTGCGCGGGAAGTGTTTGCCGCGACGGGATGTCGCATCTTTAGCCGCATTTTCAAAGCGCAGCGCGTCGGGGGATGCTGGGACGCAAGATCCCCCGCAAGACCAGGCAATCCACGAAGTACTTGACCCCGGCTAGGTACACCCGCCGGCTGCCCAGGGCCAGGTCTTCTTCGACATTCAAATAACGGTAAGATAGAAAACACTCAGGCTTAGTGGCTGGCTTCGTACCGTACGAGTGCGATCCCGGAACCTTCCCAGGTATGGGTGTCGATCAGCCGGAGTGATACCGCCGGCTGGCCGTCGAATAGAGGCGTGCCTGCGCCTATAACGACCGGGCCGATCATCAGGTGGAGCTCGTCAACCAGGCCGTTCGCCAACAGATCGTTCCAGAGTGTGCGGCTGCCAAAAACCAGGATGTCTTTCCCGGTTTGGCGTTTGAGTTCGGCTATCTGCGGGTGAGCGTCTGCGCGCCGGATGATGCGGGTGTTCTGCCATGGGTCCGTTTGTTCCATGGTGAGGCTGTCGGACACGACCACTTTTTCTATGGCGTTGTTGAGCCGGGATATCTCCCTTTGGATGGGCGTCACATTAGGATCATCGGCTACGGGGGGCCAATAACTTTTGAACCCCTCGTATGAAGTATGACCAAGCAGCAGCGTGCCGGCGGCGCGTAGCCGTTCGGCGTTATAGATGTCAAAGCTTTCGTCGCTGGGGTAGATGTCCTTGCGATAGTCGAACAGGGCCATCACATTTTTCCCCGACCCCTCGTAATAGCCATCCAGGGACATGAGGTTGCAGACAATCAATTTTCGCATCTCGTATCTCCTTACCTTGGGGCTGGAAAGAACTCCTGCAACACGGTGGCTACGACGGCCGGGACGATATCGTGGCCTTGACCTTTCAAGTTGCGATAACGACCCTCCGGCAGAGCCTCTGCCAGGGATTGCGCTGCTTGCCACACCGCCTCAGGGCTTCTCTCCCCGTCTATCACAAGTGTGGGCACCCGGACGGAAGCGATCAGCACGGTTGGCAAAGACCTGAGGATCGTCCATTCGTAAACCAGGGTGTGCGCCATTTTTTCCAGGGCTGGCCGGAAAGGCGCCTTGCGCATCTGCGCAACGACGGAGGCAGGGATGCCTACTGCCTCCGTCTGGAATAGTTCGACGGCCTCACCCCGGCGGCCCGCCGCGATCAGCTCGGAGAGCTGGGGAGCGAGCTGGCCTGCCTTCGCACCGGCCGGTGGAGGATCGTATAATGCCAGGTGTGAAACCGCAATGCTGTGAGCCGCAGCTCTCAGTGCCAGGGTAGCGCCAGACGAATATCCGAACACGAACGCCGATCCGCCAGCCTGGGCGATCAGGGCGTCAAGATCTTCGATCTCGCACTAGACTGAATACGGTGCGGAATCGCCGCTCTCGCCTCGCCCCCGGCGATCATAGTTGAACACCGTGAAATGCGGTTCGAGGGATCGAGCCAGCAGCGCCCCGGTCGCGCGGTCGTTGAATGCGCCGACGACTAAGATGAGCGCCGGTCCCTCGCCTGATTGATCGTATGCGATCAGCGTGCCATCTGTTGAGAATACTTTTTTCTTGGAAACCTCCAATTGAGCTGCGCGTGTATCCTGGTCGCTCAACCCCTCCACTTGTGGGCGTCGTCTCGGTATCGGCGAGCTGGAGAGCTCCGCCTCGATCGGCTGGTGGATGTCCCCGGCAGATCGAGGCGGAGCCTGACGCGTTGAAACGGTTCCCGATGATCCGTGGGGTGCCAGCCTTACCTGGCGATGATGCTATGCCTGTGCCCAAACCGGCTCAGTGAAGGTGTCTCCAGTCGACATACATGCTAATCATCATAATGAATGCTCTTCTATTGCTCCCAACATACGTAAATCCTCCTTCTTTACCTCGGTCAAACCGCGGACTCCACTGATGTTGAGCCGCTCGTATGGCCGGTCTTGCCGTATGGTTTGTAGACGCTCCCCCGAGCCCAGGTCCCAGAGA
>Ga0105092_10002195_pt1 | contig 10449 bp, 11 predicted proteins | sample PPLLak2March2015_FD_87021 | JGI IMG/M metagenome (GOLD analysis project Ga0105092, IMG submission 87021) | Freshwater sediment microbial communities from Prairie Pothole Lake near Jamestown, North Dakota, USA - PPLs Lake P7 Core (1) Depth... | ecosystem: Environmental > Aquatic > Freshwater >...
GGGCCCTCTGTTTTTGGGGTTACGTTGCTGTGTTGTAACTCTTCGTATATCTCATTTCAGAGGGCTTTTCCCGCTCTAAATCCATCTCAAAAAATTTTTCTACGGCACGGCGCTTATTTGAGGTCTAGTCGGCGGCTGTCCATGACGCGATGGACATTTCATTTGGACTCATTCCCTAACGGCTAAACTTTGGCGATCCGTGGTGGCGTGTCGCTCAGTACGTAGATAAAAATTCTCAAGGGCACGAAACCTGCCGATCTTCCTATGGAGCAGCCAAAGAAGTTCGAGCTCATCATCAACCTCAAGCCGCCAAGCAGATTGGCGTCACGATCCCGCCAACGGCGCTCATGCCGGCGGGTCGGGTGATTCGGTGAGGCGTGAGAGAAAAGCGATGACGAAAAACATTTTTTGGTTCGCGCTTAGCGCTATGCTCTTTGCACTTTGCTTGCCCTCCGAGGCGCAGCAGACGGGAAAGGTATTTCGCATAGGTTTCCTGGATAATAGCACTGCTTCCAGTATCGCGGTCTTCTTGGAGGCTTTTCGGCAGGAGATGAACAAGCTTGGCTGGATTGAGGGAAAGAATATCACCGTCGAGTACCGGTTTGCCGAGCAAAAGAATGAGCGCCTGCCTGAGCTTGCGGCGGAGTTGGTTCGTCTTAAGGTTGATCTTATTGTGACCTCAGGGGGATCGTCGCCGTTAGCGGCGAAGAGAGCAACCACTACCATCCCCATTGTGATGACGCAATCTACGGATCCCGTGGGAGAAGGTTTGGTTGCCAGTCTGGCGCGGCCGGGAGGCAATATCACCGGTTTCTCGACTTTAGCGCCCGAGCTAAATACCAAAAGGCTAGAGATACTCAAGGACGCAATCCCCAGACTCTCACGAGTTGGGCTTCTGCGGACGCCGACCAGCGTCCAATGGAAAGAGATCAGGCCTGCGGCCCTGGCACTGAAGCTAAAATTGGAAGAGATCGAGACTCAACCCGACGCCAAAGGTATAGAGAGCGCCTTTAAAACCGCAAAGCAGAAGCAGGTGGGCGCGATTATGCCGCCCGCCGGTCGCCGCTTTTTCGTTGAAAGAAAGAGGATCGTCGAGCTTGCTGTCAAATACCGGTTGCCTGCTATTTAACCACAGAAGGAGTATGTTGATGAGGGTGGTCTCATGTCCTACGGGACGGACTATACTGACCGCTATCGGCGAGCGGCTGTTTACGTGGACAAGATCTTGAAAGGTGCCAAACCTGCTGATTTGCCGGTACAGCAGTCGACGAAGTTTGAGTTCGTCATCAACTTGAAGGCTGCGAAACAGATCGGACTGACACTCTCGCCGGAATTTCTCTCGCGGGCGAATAAAGTGATCAAATAATGTTTTTGTCTGAGCAGCAGAACAAATGAAAATGATCTAAAGCCAACGTTTTGATCTGAATTCGTCCGACAATCAAAATCGAAAATTCGCTTCCACTTCAGACCAAAAACACAAACTGCGCGGCGACCAGATTGTGAGTCAGATCTACCGAACTCTAAATTGACAAATCGGGCGGTATTGCATACGATACCAGCAGTGAGCCCGCCCCGAATCGTCGCCGACACCAACGTATTCGTCGCGGCCCTGCGGTCACAATACGGAGCGTCTTATAAACTCCTTATGCTTCTCGAAAGCGGGAAGTTTGAAATCAACGTTTCCGTTCCGTTGATCTTCGAGTACGAAGAGGTAGCCAAGCGACTCGTCGGTAAGAAAACTGGCCTGAGACCAAGCGATGTTGACGACGTCCTCGACTATGTTTGCTCTGTGGCGAATCGACGAAAAGTTTATTACCTGTGGCGGCCGTTTTTAAAGGACCCGAAAGACGATATGGTTCTCGAATTGGCCGTATCCGCAGGCTGCGATATTATCGTCACGTATAACAAAGATGATTTTAAAGGTGTGGAGCAATTTGGCGTTCGCGTAATGACCGCTCAAGAGTTTTTGAGAGCAATAGGAGAGTTGCCATGAGTACGATAAGCCTTCGCCTCCCCGATTCCTTGCATAAGCAAGTGCGCCGATTGGCTGAAAAAGAGAGTGTCTCTATCAATCAATTAATTACACTCGCTTTGGCTGAGAAACTTTCTGCACTGATGACCGAGGACTATCTTGAAGAACGAGCCAAACGTGGCAGTCGAAAGAAATTCAAACGCGCCATGGCGAAAGTTCCTAAAGTGCAGCCCGAAGTTTATGATCGCCTTCCGGATTAAGGGGTTCCAACCAACCACAAGGATTAGTGTTTTAGAGCACTGTGCCATACAGATCAATCGTACAATTCCGCCGAAAGTGCTGACGGGGGCCGGGCAATCAGGAGATATTGGGTAGTGAGCAGTCAGCAGAAAAATTCCGGAGCGCACCATGATTAGAAGGATCGTAGTTGGGCTGCTGACGACTTTACTTCTGATAACTCTGCCCTCCGCCCAGGCGCAGCAGCCGAAGAAGGTCCCGCGGATAGGGGATCTATCGACGACTGACCCATCTCGTGACTCCACCCGTGTCGAGGCAATTCGGCTGGCTCTGCGCGAGCTTGGCTATATCGAAGGGCAAAACATAGCCTTCGAGTACCGGTATGCGGAAGGGAAGCCCGAGCGGCTGCCCGTGCTTGCGGCTGAACTGGTGCGTCTCAAAGTTGATATCATCGTGGTATCACAAGGGGCCTCGACGATCCGGGCGGCTATGAGTGCGACCAAGACGATTCCCATCATTATGCTAATCGGTGGGGGCGATCCTGTAGAAGCAGGCCTGATTGAAAGCCTTGCCCGTCCTGGCGGCAACGTCACCGGCATTACAAACCTATCCAGAGAACTAGGCGGGAAACGGCTGGAGCTGCTCAAAGAAGCCGTTCCCAAACTTGCTCGTGTGGCGGTTTTCTACCAGTCCGCGGTTCCGGGCAGTGTACTCGACGTGAAAGAGGTTCTCCCGGTCGCGGCGCGTGCGCTGGGGTTGACTCTTCAGCCTTGGGAGGTACGAGCTGCGGAAGATTTCGATAGGTTTTTTGGTTCGATGGGCAAGCAGCGCCCAGGTGGACTCTACGTGCCCTTCGGTGCGCTAATGCGTGATAACCGAAAACGGATCGTGGGCCTTGCGTTAAAGAGCCGGTTACCATCAGTGTACAGCAACAGAGAAGCTGTAGAGGCCGGCGGGCTCATGTACTACGGGGCGGATCTCGTGGACAGCTACCGGCGCGTCGCATATTACGTGGATAGAATCCTCAAGGGAGCCAAGCCTGCCGACCTGCCTGTGGAGCAGCCCACGAAGTTCGAGCTGGTGATCAATCTGAAAACGGCCAAGCAGATCGGCCTGACGATTCCGCAGTCGATGCTGTATCGGGCGGACAAGGTGATCAAGTGATCGCAAAAAAACAAGCAGCGATGCCAGGAATGAATGTATAGGTTTTTATCTCCGATGCCGGACTGGGAGCGCCGGAGTAACCCTGATCCGATCACAGGCATTGGGGATAAAACCCGTTGGACTAAACCGCTTTTTCCCCGCGTTCCCAGGTTCTTGGCCACAGAAGGATTCTGTTTCGACACGACCGTAGCGTTCTGATTCGAGGCTGCCGATTGAGCAGGAAACACAATTGCACTCATACGTATTTGACAATTGGGGAGGAGTACGAGAGAAGCAGGTATCGGACTATCGGACGGCGAGAATCGCAGGTATTGTAAATTCTTGAATTTAAGGGACACGAACTATGATTATCGATGTGCACGGCCATGTTTCAGCTCCGACCGAATTATGGGCATACAAGGCGAACCTACTTTCGGCCCGCGGCGCTCACGGGCGTGGTGGCGTCAATGTATCGGATGACGAGGTCCGTGCGGCGGCCAATCGCAAGGAAAACTGGGCGAAAGGCCATCTGGATTACCTGCGGGACCACGGCACAGACGTCCAGCTCATTTCCCCTCGGCCGTTTCAGTTGATGCAGTCGGAAAAACCGGCCAAGCTCGTCCACTGGTTCACCGAGGAGTGCAACAACATCATCCACCGCCAGATGAAACTCTTCCCCGGCAAGTGGATCGGTGTTTGCGCCCTGCCGCAAACGGCAGGCGATCCGATTCAGAATGCGATTCCCGAGCTCGAACGTTGCGTGGAGCAGCTGGGTTTTGTCGGTTGTCTTTTGAATCCGGATCCCTACGAAAACAGCGGCACGGAAGCGCCGCCGCTCGGCGACCGCTACTGGTATCCGCTCTATGAAAAGCTCTGCGAGCTGGACGTACCGGCGCATATTCACGGCACGGGCTCGCGCTCCGAGCGGAGTCCCTATTCCGTACACTTCATCAATGAAGAATCCATCGCGGTCTTCGGTCTGGTCAACTCCACCGTGTTCAACGATTTCCCCAGTCTTAAAATCGTCATCAGTCACGGCGGCGGCGCAATTCCCTATCAACTGGGCCGCTTTGAAGCGCCCTCACTGCGGCGCGGAACCGGCGGACGATTTTCCGACGGCATGCGCAAACTCTACTACGATACCGTGTTGTATACCGAAGAAGCGTTGCGTCTTTTGATCAAGACCGTCGGCGTTGACCGTTGCCTGTTCGGCACCGAGTGTCCGGGCGTGGGATCTTCCGTCGATCCGGCGACGGGCCGCTCGATGGACAACGTAAAACCGATGATCGAGAACATCGAGTGGCTAAGCGCGGCGGACCGCAAGAAGATCTTCGAGGACAATGCCAGGGCGGTATTTAAAGTGAAGGTTGAATAAGCGTGCGACGAAGCTCACGGGAAACCATTGGCGAAAACCACCCGACAATCGCGATCGGCATCACCAGCAGACATCCGTAAACTGTCCGAAGCCGCTGCACTGTATGCGCGCCACCGATAGCCAGAATGGCCTGACGGCCTTGGCGCTTGCGGGCACGAACGTCGTGCTTATCGGATGGGACATGTCCGAAGCCGACATCCGCGATCTGGGAGTTCTTGGTTTCTCACTGCAGCGACGCCGACACCTCGATGGTAAGTTGACCTGGATCCCTGGAATGAAAACCTTCAGGTCGGTGGATCCAGATCCCGCTCCTGGCGTGCCGGTGAGCACATTCTTTCACCCGCTGCAGACTTTTCAGTGGGCCGACTACTCCGTATCGCCCAACCAAACCTACACATATCGCCTGGTCGCAAGAGCCGGGCAGCCGGGGGCTTTAGCCGATGCTGCGGTTGCCACCCTGACGGTAACAACCGAGCGGATCGACCTCGGTAAGCACGCTGTTTTTTTCAACCGCGGCGCCGTCGCTTCGCAAGAATATGCACGCCGCTTTCAAAATCAGCCTCCTGATAAGATTGGCAAGCCGGCGTTCGATTGGTTGTCGCGCGGATTGGTAGAAGGGCTCGAAGGCTTCATTGCTCAAGCGAGCACCGGCAGCGAGCTCTGCGGCGCCTTCTTCGAGTTCAAGAACGATCGCATCTTCGCGGCCATCAAGGCGGCAAAGACGCGGGGAGCCAAGATCAAGATTCTCTACGACGGCGATACCCAGCGTGAAGCGAACGAGGAAGCACTGGACGGAAGCGGCATTGTCTCGTTGACCCAGGCGCGTACGCGCTCCGGCGGATTCGCACACAACAAGTTTCTGGTCTTCCGGCAAGGGGATGTCTCACGCGAAGTATGGACGGGTTCAACAAATCTCAGCCAGAACGGGATCTTCGGACATTCGAATAACGCCCATATAGTTCGGGATGAAGCGATCGCGGATCGGTATCATCAGTATTGGCTGCTTCTGGAAAGCGACAAGACCAGGAAGCCAACCGTGGAAGCCGTCGAAGCTTTTGTCCAAGTTCCTCCGGCATCTTCGAACGACGAGATCATTCCGGTCTTCTCGCCTCGGCTCGATCTACAGGCTCTCGACTGGTACGCCGAGCTCGCCCGAGGCGCGCAGCGCGCTCTATTCACCACTTTCGCGTTCGGCATGAACGAGCGATTCGTGCAGGTTTACGACCGCACCGACAATGTCCTGCGTTTCGCGCTAATGGAGAAGAAAGGCAACGGAAAAACCTTCAAGGAGCAGGCCGCGCAGATCGACAAGATTCGTCGCCGTCCGAACACGGTAGTCTCGGTCGGCCACAAAGTGAGCTTGAACAATTTCGACAGGTGGCTGGAAGAAATCGATCGAATCGTTGCCGAAGCGCATGTTTTATACGTCCATACGAAGTACATGCTGATCGATCCGCTCGGACCGCTGCCGACCGTCATCGTCGGGTCGGCCAACTTCTCGAAGGCGTCGACCGATAGCAACGACGAGAACATGCTCGTCATCAGGGGAAATCAGGCGATTGCGGACATCTACCTGGGGGAGTTCATGCGGCTGTTTTCGCATTATGCGTTTCGCGAATCTTTGCAGTTCAAGGACAACTTGTCTCGGGCGGCGGCCCCCAAGCGTAAACACCTGATCGAAACCGCCGACTGGATCGACGGCGACAGACCCGGTAGCGGATATTTCGAACCGGGCACCGATCGGGCTCTCCGGCGCCGCTATTTCTCTGGCCAGTAACGGTCTGTCGCAAATCGTTGCTATGAGGCTTAAACATCCCCTCCAAGCATCGCTGATCGATGTCTGCTCAGAGGTAGAAACCCATCGACTTCGTTGCGGAAGGGTTGTGCCTCGCGCTTTCTGTCGATCGCAACCGCGGAATCGGGGTTCAAACGAGGCCGGTCAGGGCTCAACCGCAATGAAGCGGCACGGTGAGGCGCCACCTTTTTTGATCAGCAGCGGCAGAATAATCATCTTGACTCGACTGCTCGTGATCTGATCGCAGTCGACCAGACACTTGCAACCGGCCATGACTTTCTTAATCAGTGCGCCGTAGCTGCTCGGATGGGGACTGCCATGCTTGTGCGCGCCCAGATCCAACACTCGTTCGCGAGCTTCCGCCGAGGGCCAAGGTTTGGGTAGGGGCGCCAACGGAGTGTCGCCCCGGAACCAATTGTTGCCCTGCACCCGGGGAGGATTGACCAGCCCACAATCGGTCATGAAAATGGAGCTCTCCATTTCATCCATCTTCTCTGCCAACAGCGAAGCCGCATCGTAGTGGATGCTCGGGGTCCTCTTGTAGTAATCGATTCCGAGTTCGTAAGCCCTTTCCCGTGTTCCCCAGCCGGTCCTGAGCAATATCTCGTCGCCTTTTCGATAATCGGCACGCTTTATCCCGGTCTCCATCTCGCCGGGCGTTATCTCGTGCCCTTCGTTGGCCCTGATGTCCAGAATGGCGGTGTCTCTTAAGACGAGCCTTTCAAGTGGTATTTCGTCCAGGGTCCAGGAAAACTTCGGATTGGGTTGAAGCGGCGTCATGTCAAAAGGGCTACGCTGGTGCGGAACCATGAACGGGCTGCCAGTCTCTCCGTCGAGTTTCATTCTGGTCATCCGCAGGCCGTGCCGGTCATAGAACATGTATTCGAGAAATCTGACGGAGGAATTCGTGAAAGGTAAGATTTCTCCGTATCCCGCCCCCTCCCAGATCGGCATGGTCAAATCGATAAGTCGCATCTGCTAATCCTCCACCGCCACGACCCTGCAAGTCGAGGCTGCTCCCCTGACGATCCGCAACGGGGCGACTATGATTCTGACTCTTGGATTTTTCATCTGCCCGCACTGGACCAGCTTCCGCACCGTCATGATCCCGAACCGGGCAAGTTCTATTTCTACGGCAAAATCCGCTTTGGCCTTGTCGACATGGTAAAGGTGTAAATACATCCGAGCCTCGCCGGCCTCGACCGGCGGCGGTGGAATCATGGAGCACCATTCGGGAATAAGATAATGGCCCGGCCAACCCAACCATGCCGTGTCGACCAATAGCAAATCGCTTTCGTTCTCCCTCATCCTTTCACCCAAGTATGTTGCCGCCTCCAGAGAAAAATGCGGGCTTTGGAGCACATAAGCGCCTCCCTCCAGCTCGTGATGAGGTCTGTCGCCCCAACCGGTCGCGATCAGCAATGCGTTTCCTTTGGGCCATGCTGAGCGATCGAGCGTTTTTTCCACATCCACACGGCTTATTTCTCCCTGATCCCCTTTTGCGATGGCGGCAACGGTCGTTCCCCGCAGGAAGAGTTTTTCAACGGGCACCTCATCCAGCCGCGTTGTCTTGCGAAAGTCCATGAACACCGACGGCAATGTCAGACAGGTTCCGGTCTCGCTTCCCAGTACCATTCCCTTTTCCTGGTGATTCTTGGGTCCGAGAAAAAACCTCACAGAAGTCGGCAAGACTTCGTCAGGCATCCACTGATGATTCAATGGCATTGTCAGCTCGATAAATTTCATGCGCGGGCCGCCTTACAGCAAGTCAACAGCCAATCCCGAATCTCCCGGATGGGATCTCTACCTACATGTGTACGGAACTTAGCGTGATATTTTCCGCGCTGTCAAATACTCCTGAACAACGACGACGCCGGTGATAAGGGCCGATTCCCTCGAGTTTAGTTCAAACCCTTCGCGTGAGGAGTCTTTTGATAAGAATCACGGATAGACGTGCCAGGAATCTTGCGGCAGGACAACTGTGGCAGCATCTCCCACGGCAAAAACGGGAGCTCCCGGCTGCTTGACGCGCAGCGCCGCGCCTCCCACTTCGACTTCAAATAGAGTCGCATCGCCCACGTAGTTTATGCCGACGACCTTGCCTTTGACGGCAGGAGTATTCTCATCGCGGCTGCGCGAAAGGCTTAGATGCTCTGGACGAATGGCGAGAGTCACTTCACTGCCAGTCTGACAGGCCGGAGGTACCGAGCAGTGCACTCTTCCTAGGAGAGAATCAGCCTCAGCCGGCCCTATGACCCTACCCTTGACGAAATTCATTTCGCCCACGAATTCGGCGACAAACCGGCTGGATGGATTGGCGTAGACTACCTGCGGCGGCCCCATCTGGAGTATCTTCCCCTCGTTCATCACACAGACCCTGTCGCCGAGGCTTAAGGCTTCGGCCTGGTCATGCGTGACATAGAGAGCCGTCACCCCGACGGACCTGGTTATTCTTTTAAGCTCAAGCCGCATCTGGTCGCGTAGACGCGCGTCCAAGTTGCTGAGCGGCTCGTCCATAAGCAGGACCGTTGGACGAGTCACAATCGCTCTGGCAAGCGCCACGCGCTGCTGCTGGCCGCCGCTCAAATCTGTCACCGGCCGTGTTTCTAACCCTTCGAGACGCACCAAGCTAAGCACTTCGAGGACACGCTCCCTGACCTGATTTTTGGCGATACGGTAGCGCCCTTCTGTCAAGGGCAACACGACGTTATCGTAGACGGTCAAATGGGGCCACACGGCATAACTCTGGAAGACCATGCCGATGTTGCGCCGGTCGGGAGGAACGTACCTTCCCTCTGACGCCGAGTCCACGATCTCCCCGGCAATCTCGATCGTTCCCCGGTCCGGACGCTCCAGGCCGGCTACGCAGCGAAGCGTCGTGGTTTTTCCGCATCCGCTGGGGCCTAGCAGGACGACAAATTCGTTATCGGCCACATCGAGATCGATTGCCTGCACCGCCCGAACCGGTCCGCGAGCCGAGAGAAACACTTTCTCAAGATTTCGAATGCGGATCATGTCCCTTAATCGCTATCTGTCCTGACCCAAGGAGACACGGTGAACAGTTTGCTGTAAATCAACCAATCGAAAACGACGTCTAAAATCTAGCCAAAAATATTTGAAACTTTTAAGTATTTGCCTTACGAAACCCAAAGAGATTCCTCGCGCAAAGACGCAAAGGCGCCAAGGTTCGGAGAAATAATACTCTTTCTTTGCGAGCTTGGCGTCCCTTCGACTTTGCTCAGGACATGCTTGGCGCGATAACAATTCGAATTAGCCCGAGGCCATGCCGCCCTGTCGCCCAAACCTCCAGAAGAGTACCAGCAACGGTGAGAACAGTGTGATCATTAGCAACGTAACCATCGAGGCTTCGGTCATTCCGGCGGCGTTCCAGTAGCTCCAAACAATGGCCGGCAGGGTAATGCTGTTTTGACTGGTCAAAAAGACCGCTACCGTTACCTCTCGATACACCAGCAACATTGTCCAGATCCATACGGAGAACATCGTCGGCCGGATCAGCGGCAGCACAACCCGCCAAGCCGTGCGCAGGGTCGAGAGGCCGGCCACCGACGCCGCCTCCTCAAGCTCTCTATGGACTTGCAGCAAAGCGCCATTCATCGCGCGGGTAGCAAAGGCCATGCGCACCACGATATAAACAATGGCGATCAACCACACGGTATCGTAGAGCGGAAGGAAATCTTTGAGAACAAACAGCGCCAACAGCAGCGCGCCGATGGCAAACAGCACCTCCGGCAGCGTGTGCGGCAAAAAGGCGCCAAATTCTAGTAAGTAGCGCGCACGGCTGCGCGAGCGCACGACCAACCATGAGATACAGAAGGAGACGCACAAGACCACGGCGGGAACGACCACCATCAGGGTAACTGTATTGCGGAGGCCGCGCAGCACCAACTCCCAATTGATCCTGTAGAA
>Ga0105092_10002196_pt1 | contig 10447 bp, 13 predicted proteins | sample PPLLak2March2015_FD_87021 | JGI IMG/M metagenome (GOLD analysis project Ga0105092, IMG submission 87021) | Freshwater sediment microbial communities from Prairie Pothole Lake near Jamestown, North Dakota, USA - PPLs Lake P7 Core (1) Depth... | ecosystem: Environmental > Aquatic > Freshwater >...
TCCTTTACTTATTAACCAAGTTAAATGCCAAGATTTTCTAAAGTAATCTGTTGTTAATCCATGTAATTCTTTTTTACTTAATGTTGGGTCATTTTTTAATAGGTTTAAAATTTCAAAAGTTAATGGGTGATTTAACATTCTTTCTTCATCTTCTTTTAATTGTTTGTCTAACTTTTCAGCATCCTTAAAATATTTATCTTTGTTAAATTTTAAGATTACTGGTTTGCCTTGAATCTTTTCTTGTCCTTCTTTTGATACCCATTCTCTCTCTTCCAATATTCCCAAATAATAAATTAGTGTACTTCTCTTCATGTCAACTTCTTTTTGAAGTTCGGTAATAGACATATCTCTTTTTTTCAAGACGTCTAATATTTTGATTAAGTTTTTTAATTGCTTAGTTGTAACCATAATAAATAGATATGTTATAACTATTTAAATGTTTGTTTTAGTTATAACTAATAGTTAAAATAGAAAGATTTAAATACTAGGACATCTTAACTAAACTATAAAAAATGGACAAAACAAAAATAACATTTTATCTAGATGGAGAAGATAGAAAAATTATTGAAAATTTTGCTAGAGAACAACGATTGCCTACCTCCACTTTTTGTCGTGTCGTTCTTTTGCAAACTATTTTAGCTAAAGAACAAGAATCACAACAGGAGGCACCAACTCAAGAGTAATTTCTTGGAGGTGATACAGTGATGATAAGGCGTGTGTTTATTTCTTTCTTGAATGACGATAATCTTCAACAAGATACATATTGCGAACTCGTTGAAGAAGGGCAACAATTTGTTAAGATTAAAATTGGTATGAATCTAATCACCCTTCCTTATTGGCGTGTTCTTAAAATTAAAGAGGCAGAGGTTTCATAATGGCAACTAATGAAGATTATGAAAAGATTCGCAAACGATATCCCGCAAAGATAACTCGTGCAAGAGCTATAAAACTTTATTGTAAGTCCCAATGTTGTTGCAATGACTTAGAATCTTGGAAAGATTGCACTATTTCTTCTTGTTTCTTGTGGAGATTCCGCTTAGGCAAAGAAATACTAGGTAACCAAACTTCTTTCAAAAAAACCAAAGGGAAAGTATATAACATTTTACAAAGAAACATTATTCCACAAGAGGTATCACCATGAAATTCCAATATGAAACTGCAATCCTGAAAGAAATAGTTAATAATCCTTATGAAGGTGGAAAAAAGTATAACTTCTTTCCACTTTTTGGTCATTTTTCCTTAAAGAATCGCAATTTAGGGGTAATTTTTATACATACCCTTCCATATAACTTAATTTACTACTATGTTCTATCCCTCTGTCAAAAAAATACTAGAAAAATTGGGTTTGAAGATGGAGATTGGAAAACATATCTATATTATCTCATTAATTACACAAAAATAGGTTCAAAACCCCTTGACTTAGCACTTGTTGGTGTGAAAGAGAAATGTAACCCACCTATAGTTTATACCTTAAACCAGGAGGTCAACAATGGATGAACCAGACTTAAACAACAGACCCTTTGATAATAGTATAGACCTTCCAGAACAAATAGAACCTACAAACAAAACAGAACTACCTATTCCTTCACAAGAGATTCTATCTTGTGAACTTGGTGACTTAAAAATTCAACTTGGTTCGCAGTTCATTACTCCCGCAGGTTTGTTACCTCTAGCTAAAGACCTTATCACATTTCTTAGAAGTGGTAAACAAGTTACAAATGGAAGTGGAGGTTATTTTGGATGAAATCATTTGAACTCATACCAGAGAACTGGTACTCCTGTGAATATTGTCAATCGGATTTCCAGAGTATTGTAGAACTTTCCTTTTGGTTCTTCTGTTCTATTTCACATAGATACAAATTCTTTTATCAATATGCTAAACAACTTTTTCCAGAAACTTCTAAAGAAAATTTGTTTAGGTTAACTAAAACTTTTGTGAGGTGGTCTTATGGTAATAGAAATTCCTAAACAACTTCAGAATCCAGAATTTAGATTTTGTTTATTAAAACCTAAGAGTAAGATTCCTTTTGAAAAAGATTGGCATAAGAATGGTTATGCTTTTGATAACCCAAAACTTCTTACTTATATATCCAATGGTGGGAATTATGGGGTAATAGGTGGTTATGGTAACCTTAGAATTATTGATAAAGATAAAGTAGAACTTCCAATTGAGTTGGAAACATTCACAATTAAAACTGGTTCTGGCGGAAGACATTTTTATATTATTACAGATTACAAAAACAATCATGTTTTTGTTAATGGTATGGGTGAAGTAAGAGCAAATAATTATCAGGTTGTTGGAGCAGGTTGTATCCATCCTAATGGTAACCAATATATTATAGAGAAAGACTTACCTATCTTAACAATTTCTAGAGAAGATTTTCAAGAGTTAATTAAAGATTATATTAAAACAAATGATGGAGATAGGCCTTTAGATGAAACTTTAGAGAAATATACCAACAAGGAAATTAAAGGTGAAGATACTTCCAGGAGTGGTTTAGAATATCGTAAAGTTCTTGCTTTATTGAGAAAGGGGAAAACAAGAGTAGAAATCTATGAAGAAATGAAAGCATATTCTAAGTGGTCAATTGCCCCAGAACAATATAGGAGCACAACATTTGAGAAAGCAGAGAGTTTTTTCTTGGAAGAACAGGAACAAATAAAACTCCAAAAAAATGTAATAAATGAACCAACACAAGAATGTTTAGATATTTTAAAAAATCCCAAACTTTTTGAGATGATAATTAAAGAACTTGATAAAAAAATAGAAGGAGAAGAAAAATCTAAAAAGGCAATAACTCTTTCTCTTTGTTCAGTTTGGAATAAAAATTCTGAAGTTCCCCTTAATACTTTAGTTAGTTCTGAATCTTCAGCAGGTAAAAGTTATATTTGCAAGAGTATAATTAAACTTTTTCCAAAGGAAATAATAGAATATAGAACAAAGATAACTCCTGAAGCATTTACTTATTGGAAAAATGGAGAAGAATGGAATTGGGATGGAAAAATCTGTTATCTTGAGGATATTTCACAAGGAATATTGGATGCTCCAACATTTAAGGTAATGTGTTCCGAAGGAAGTATAGCAACAATAGTTATCAAACAGAAAGCAGTGGATATAGAAGTGAAAGGAAAACCAGTGATGTTAATCACTACTGCAAGGACAAATCCAAATACAGAAATACTAAATCGCTTTCAAATAATTGGATTAGATGAAAGTTCAAAACAAACAAGAGCTATTGTTTTTAGACAAGCTAGACAAAAAAATGGTATGGCCTATAATGAATCCGTTGTTAATTCTCTTAGATTTTTAAAAAGGAAAAATGTTTATATTCCCTATGCAGAAAATATTGCAACCTTTTTAGATAAAAATTATAATTTTAATGCAATACGATTGAGAAGAGATTTTTCCAGATTACTTGATTTGATTAAATGCTCTGCTGTTCTTCATCAATATCAAAGAAAGGAATTAGATTCAGAAACGATTGAGGCAACTGAACAAGATTATTTTATCGCTTCAGATGTCATTAATTTTATTCAAACTGCTACATTTAAGGGACTAACTCACAAATTAACCAAAGCGTTTGATTGTTGTAAAGAATTAAGAGAGTTTACTTCAAAGGAAATACATGCACACTTTCCTTTTGTTAACCAAAAGATGTGGTATAATTACTTAGATGATTTATGTGAAAGGGGTATGCTTACAGCAGAATTAAGAAAAACTGAAGAAAGTAAGAAGCAAGTTACTTTTTACAAAATAAATGAAGATGGTGGTTTTTCTTTACCTAACTATACAGAATTACTTCAAAATATTACAATTGATACACTTGATACAAATGATACAAATGATACAATTGTTACAAATGATAATGAAAAAAGAGAGAACAATTGTAAGAATTGTAAGAATTATAATGATTTTCCTCACATTATAATTAAAAATGATGTAAAAGATGAGATTTTGTTAAAAGAAATTCTGGAGGATTTTGACAAATGACCCTCTCCTGTGAAGTTAAATCCTGTACCAGACCATCTTGTAAGTTTTATCGCAAAAGGAATTTATGCTACATCCACTACCTATTTTTTCTTAAAAAAGTAAGAAGGAGGAATAATGTTAAAACAAATCCTTAAGTCTTTGTTCTTAGCCGTTCTTTGGATAGTCATAGGGATTGGTGTTTACTTTCTAATCTTTAAATTGGTGCTAAAACAATGAGTATAAGAAAGGTTAAGTTTCAGAGGGCAAGTTTACAATTATTGGACAAGATTAAAAATATATTAGAAAGTTATAAGCAAAAGAATATTAGAGTTACTTTAAGACAATTATATTATCAATTAGTTGCTTCTGGATTAATTTTAAATACAGATAAACAATATAAAAAAATTTCGGGATTGTTAACTAACGCAAGATATTCTGGAATTATTGATTGGGAAGCTATAGAAGATAGAACAAGAAAACCAAATATTCCAAACACTTTTAGAGATGTTCCTCATTTATTACAAGTTGCTTCACAATGCTATCAATTAAATAGATGGTCTAATCAAGTTTATTATGTAGAACTCTGGACAGAAAAAGACGCAATTAGTTCTGTTATATCTCCAATAACAAATAAGTATCAGGTTTCTGTTGTTGTTAATAGAGGATATTCTAGTGCTAGTTCTATGTACGAATCTGCACAAAGATTTTTAGAGAATAGTAATAAAAAATGTATTCTTCTTTATTTAGGTGACCACGACCCCTCAGGTTTGGATATGGATAGAGATATTGGGGAAAGGTTAAGTGAATTTGGAGCAAATGTTAATGTTATAAGAATTGGTCTAACTTTTAACCAAGTTCAAGAATATAATCCTCCAAGAAATCCAACTAAATTAAAAGATACCAGGTCAAAAAAATATTCTAAAATTTATGGTTTTAATTGTTGGGAAGTTGATGCCTTAAAACCAGAAGTATTACAAGAGTTAATTGAAAATTCTATTTTAAAATATTTGGACTTAGAAAAATATAAACTTGTTCAAGAAAGAGAAGAGAAAGATTTGGAGGATATGAAATTAAAATGACAAGAGAGATAAAAGGGGAGGTCTTAGAACTACCCTTTTTCAAAGGAAGGTTATCAAAAAATGACCAGGTAAAAAGAGGGACGTTTTTTTTTAATGGAATTAAAAATTGTGGTAAGGAGAGCAATTAAGACAAAATATGGTAAAAAAGAGTATGATTTTCCTTATAGAATTAAAAATGAGTGTCACCTTTTATAGAAAGGTAGACATAAAAATAAGACAATTATGAGAAAGAATAACTCAATCAAGATTAACTGCACAACTGAACAAAAGGATAAAATTATACATGAAGCAGAGAAGGTTGGTCTAACTATCCAAGAATACATTCTAAAAGTTTGTTTAAACACAGAAATCCAGATAACTATAAAATCCAGGTAACAAAAGTTACTTATTCTTTTTAAAGAAGTTTTTAATTCTTTTTTTATGGTTAAGAAACAAGTCATTATAACATTCAAAACCAAACCTCTCATCTTTGATATTAATGAAACTAAATTTACAAGGGAATTACTTAATGGAAACCAAAATCAAAGAAAAAAAAGAAAGTGATGGGATTGTTGAAGTTGTTTTAACTATTCCTATTGCAACAACAGACCAAAGAAAGACTTTTTTAAAATACTGGAAAAATTATCCAGGTCAAATTAAATGTACAGACTTAGTTCAACAATTAAAGTAATATGTCATTACTTAGTTTTTTAAAAAAGAAAAAGAAGGAAACGATAACTACAAAAGAACTTCCTGCTGAAACAACTCCCGGTAAAAAGTTTATTGATTATGGAACTTATAATCCTGTAACTGGAGTTTACACTAATCCTCAAGGTCAAGGTTATTCAACTGCAACTCCTCCTCCCGGAGCAATAACTGTTATTGCACCCGGAAGTAAAAGTGGAGCAGGTTCAAGTGGAACATATTATCCTGATTCTGGAACTTATGTAGATTCATCTGGAAAAGGTTTTTCTATGGCAGTTCCACCAATAGGAGCAACTATTTCTTCAACATCAAATCCACAGTTAAAAGGTTTATCAAATGCTCAATTAGTTACAGCTTCAACTCAAAAAAACAAAGGTTCAATAATCAATCCAGATTTTGAAGCATATGATTCTGGAGGAAAAATTAAGTATAGAAGAAAAGATACTGGAACTATTTTTATCAAGAAAGATGAACAAGGAAATATTAATTATTCAACTGGTGAGAACTTAGTTGGAGGTCAAGGTTATTCTGTAGCAGAAGATAGACAACAAGCTTTCTTACAACAACAGGCACAAGTGCAAGTTCAAAGAGGAGATTTTAGTAATCCCACAGAAGGTTATATTCTTCCTGGAGATGTCAGTGAAATATTAACTCCTTCAAATGCAGAAACCAATTATAATTTAACCAACTCTGCTAAAGATGTTGATACTTCTATGAGAAATTCTTTCAAAGATATTTTTAGTGTTCCTCCTAGCAATCCTTATTATGCTAAAGGAACAGTTAACAATCTTTTATATCCAAAAGGTGCAGGAGAACCAACCAAATTTCAAAACTACCTAGCTCAAAGTTTAAAAGAAACTCCCTTGCCAGAAGATACAAAAAGTTTTAAGCAATTATATCAGGAAAATAATTTACCAGCAATAATGAGAAAGAGTTTTACTGAAACCATTGGCAAAGGGATTGGATTTATAACTTCTAAAATAACGGGTCAAAAACCAAACCAAGAAATAAATAAAATGATTGGTGAAACATTTTTATTTGCTGGTGTTAGTAATGTTATGCCTTCTACAGCACAGATTTACAAGGAATTAAATGTTAAAAATTCTTTAAGTTTTCTTGGAGCAAGTCAACAAGTTAAAAATAATATTGTCAATACTGATTTAGTCTTTAATGTCCAAACAGGCAAGAATACTCAAAAAGGAATTGCTTCAGGAGTTAGTGCTGTTGTAGGTTCTTCTGGGGAGAAGAGTGCTTTTGTAACAATAGGAAAAGGAGGTTTTGTAAAGAGGTTTGTTGAATTTCCAACAGGAAAGATTAAGTACAAATTCAATAAACCATTTGAAGGAATTGAAATTGGTGTAGTAAAAAATTTAGATGATAATGTAGTAATGCAAGTTGGTGCTGGAAGAATTAATACACAGGTTTCTAAAGACTTAGCTGTAACTCAATTAAAAGGTAAGGCGTTGGAGTTTCCAACAGGAAGGATTATTCAGGATAAAAAGAACCCTAATTTTATTGACTTTGTTTCTGCTTCTTTAAGTGCAAGGAAAGGAGATTATACTTTTAACATAGGAGAAATAGCAAACAAAGGAGGACAAACTGAATTTGCAGGAATAATAAAAGAAGCAAATAAAAATATTGTAAGTAATAGTTTTGTCGGTGGAATGACCCAAAGTAAAATAATAAACAGACCTGCATTAAGTTCTTTGAAATCTATTGTGAGTGCTTCAATAAAAACTCCTGCAAATATTCCTAAGCCATTAATCAATGCTCCTATGACAACAATCTTTAGTGCAACTAAACAGATTCCTTTTGTAACTTCAAAAGAATTAAAACAAATTACTTCACAGGAAATAAGTAAACCTGTTTCCATTTATTCTGGAACAGGGTTGTATGAAAGAACAGAAGGAGGACAACTTCCTGGAGCAATGTTTAAAATTAATCTTTTAACTAGTTCAACTCCGTTGGTTTCACAGAAAAGTTTATTGGGATTAGGTCAACTGCAACTTCAACTTCAAGGACAAAGAACTAAACAAAAAACAAAACAAGATACATCTTTGACACAAGGTCAAACTCCTAAGTCTGCACAAGTTTCCAGATTAAGGTTGGGTCAGTTACAACTGCAACAGCAAAAGATTCAGTTAGTCCAACAGCAAAGACAAAAACAATTAAGCAAATTCTTTCCTAAGTTTAGGGGAGTAAGAACAACGAGAAGTTTTATTCCTTTTAACTTTAAACCTTACAAACAACCAACCCAGCGAGGTGGAGTGTTCTCTGTAAGTGTCAGGAGAAAAGGAAAGTTCCTTCCTATTGGTTCTGGTTTATCATGGAAACAGGCACAATCTTTAGGTATAAAAACAACTCAATATGGTCTAGGTCAATCCTTCAAGGTTAGAAATATGTTTGGAGTAACACCTAAACAAGCAACACCTCAAGGTTATTATCCAAAGTATTCAAAGAAAGAAGGTATGATATTTATTGAGATGCCTAAGACAAAGATTAATACCAGACAAGAGAAGAGTTTACTATCTTCGCTGTCAAGACAAGGAAGAATGAAAAATATATTTTCTCCGTCTATGTTTGGCAGAAAGAAAAAGAAAAGAGGATTTTACTTTTAATAATTCATCTGGTTGTGATGTTGAAGAAGGTGGATAAAGATGGAAGCTACTTCCATCTCCACCTTAAATTATCTCTGGTTCTTCTTCGGCAAATTCACAAAAATCAAATGCTTGTCTTATTAGTGTTGGAGTTATTCCTAAAGTTTTTGCAAATTGTTCTTTAACCAATGCTGCATTGGTTTTACTCTCCATCTTATACAATTCAACAATAGCCCCATATTTCTCATCTGTCGGTATTTCTTCATTTTGAAGTGTGAATATTAATTGTCGTCGGAGTTTTTCAGTTTTATCTTTGTTTTTGACAATTCTGCAAGTTCCATCTCCACCTTTAATTATTTAAACCATTCCTGTATCTTATTCTTATGACAGACTTATGTGATTCATGCTTGAAGCCGATAACAGAAGAGCATGACAAATATACAGATGAGAAAGATGGAAAGTTATACACATTTCATAGCGAGTGCTTTGTCATAGAAAAGTTTTACGAAGATTAAAGAGTATTGATTAATTTATCAAATCCAGCTTTTAACTCTAAAGCCTTTTTTCTTTCTTCAGGTTTTAAACTTTCTATTTGCAGAAATGTTTTTACAATCAATCCATTTTGAATAATAGAATTTTTCTTTTGTTGGTTGACCATTCTCTTTAATGATTCAATTTCTTTTTCCAATCCTGTCTTGGTAACACCCAATAACAAATTCTCTTCAGTGATTGTATCTTCCATTCCTAAAAACCTTGCGTAGTAATGAGCCATCTTAATATCCTTCCATCCAAACCTATAAAGCAATCCTTGTATGTTTGGATAGCGAGGATACCAATAACAAGCCGAGCTATGCCTAAAGTCGTAAAGGGTTAATTGTTTATTGTGTAAAACATTCTCACCAATCTTATTAAGACGCTGATTCATTGTTGCAGCATTAAGACTAAATAAATAATCTTCACTCTTTAGTTCCATTGTCTTGATATAATTTCTAATTGTTTCAGAACACATCATTAATTTTATTCTTCTGCCAAAAGTCTTAGCTGTTTCCTGTCGTATGTTTAGTTCTGCAAAGTTGTTAAGAAAATCATTGACCTTTATGTTCTTCATCTCTGTAACCCTAATCCCTGTGTCATAAAGAAAGAGCATTAAAACTTTCATATCATCATCAGCTTCTATAATCATTTCATTAAGCTGTTCTTCTGTGAAGTAAACAAACTCTGGTGGTTCTTCTTTTGTATCTAGTTCAATGGTTATATCTTCTATTACCTTCTTACTTACTCTTTGATACCAGTGCCAGAAAGCCTTAAAGATTTTAACATAGTCACCTGTTGATTTATAGATTGCTCCATCAAGTCTTTTTATTTTTCCTGTTCTCATATCATGAAAGAAACTTTGAACCTGGTCTTTAGTTATCTTAGTAACATCCATAACCTTATAGTGCTTCTCTAACAATTCACAGATAAAATAAATCTTCTGCCTTGCCTTGTTCAACCTAATAAAACTTCTAGCTCCTTTCTTTGTATGCCTAGAAATGTTCTTGCCTAACTCCATGTCAAAGATATACTGCTGTAATATTTTATTATTAACTTGAGAAACATTCGTGTTCTCTGGATTCTTTTTCCAGTTCTCATATAATCCTTGACTATTGTAAGGGTCTAGTTTCATTGATAGATAAGATAATTACTACTTTTAAACCTTACTACACTCTCCTCACGCCCACACCGAGTGTGAGGAGAGATAATTAGGTTAACCACTTAACCTTTTCCTCCTTTCACTCCACACCTTAACAAAGTAATAATAATCAGCAACAAGCAAGAAGATAAACGGCACAGATAAAACAAGTGATTTAGTCCAGACCCAAGCACTTCCAATGAGATAAGTTGAGACAAGGAAAACAATGAAACGTATCTTTAAATCTTTATATTTTAGTTTTGTCATGTTCTCTTAAAAACTTCTCTCCTTCTGGTGTGATTTTAAATTCTTGAATAATTAGTCCTTTACTTATTAACCAAGTTAAATGCCAAGATTTTCTAAAGTAATCTGTTGTTAATCCATGTAATTCTTTTTTACTTAATGTTGGGTCATTTTTTAATAGGTTTAAAATTTCAAAAGTTAA
>Ga0105092_10002197_pt1 | contig 10445 bp, 9 predicted proteins | sample PPLLak2March2015_FD_87021 | JGI IMG/M metagenome (GOLD analysis project Ga0105092, IMG submission 87021) | Freshwater sediment microbial communities from Prairie Pothole Lake near Jamestown, North Dakota, USA - PPLs Lake P7 Core (1) Depth... | ecosystem: Environmental > Aquatic > Freshwater >...
CACAGGAAATCTGATTTTTGAGCAAATTGTTGATTTATTGAATCCCGGAGGCGTATTTGCACTTCCGAAGATTGAAATACCGGTTACTGCAAAAAGAGAAATAACAAAGCCCGTTTCGGATCGAAAAACCACACTTCCCCTGCCTGAAATCCGAAGACGCAGGAAATGGTGGATACCGGCAGTCGTATTGATCGTACTGGTTATGGTTGTCTCCCTTGCTTATTTCACCGGGCTGATCACCCATATACCCGGCATTACAGTTAAAAAAGATGCCGTGGTTGTCAAAAACAAGGATCAGGAAAGGATCGTTTTCGGGAGCAGGGTAACTGAGCCAAAGGATTCCACGAAAGATACCATCAGGGAGGCTATCAGCCGGCAACTTGATGAGCAGACGGAACGGGAGAATGCGCTCCGGTTTGAAAATGAACAGAAAGTGGGAAAAGAAGCCATTAATGAAACACCCAAAATAAAGACCACTATTCCGGCGGGGCCCTATCAAATCATTTCAGGATCCTTCACAGTAACTGAAAATGCAGAAAGGCACATTCTTTCCCTTCGAAAAAAAGGAATCAATGCAGAACTCCTGCCCCGATCAGGAAAATACTACATGGTTACCCTCGGTTCCTATCCCACCCGCACGGAAGCGATCTCTGCACTGAAAATGCTGCGAGGTCAATTGGACCAGGATTTATGGGTGATGAAGATTCAATATAAGTAGGAAATAACGATGGAACATTGTCCCCCGCTGGCGGGGGCAGGGGGTGGACATTTGATGTTTAAAACTATGGACATTTGTGTTATCGGCAATCTTAAATTGAATAGTATATGAACAATCATTCCTACAACAAAACCCTTCAACCGTATGCAAACATTCTGAGAAACTCAATGACAAAAGCAGAGGCTTGCTTATGGAAATATGCATTAAAGGCCCGGCAAATGAAAGGTTATTCTTTCAGGCGGCAAAGGCCTATACTTAGTTATATTGCTGATTTTGCCTGCCTGGAACTCCGGTTGGTAATTGAAGTGGATGGTTATACACATTCACTGGATGAAACTATTTATAAAGACATTATTAAGCAGGAGACTCTTGAAAAAGCAGGCTATAGTGTAATGCGATTTTCCGATAATGAGGTTTTAAAGGATATTAGCAATGTTATTTTGAGAATAGAATCCTTTATTGAGGAATGGGAGTTAAAAAATCCACCCCCTGCCCCCGCCAGCGGGGGATAAGTGTCCCTAGTTAATCTTCTGGAAAGCCTTCCACCACAACTCCGGAATATCGTGGTTGCAGGCTTGCTGGTATTCTTCTCCCGAGCAGGAAACGATCATTTGCCTGCCGGTTTTTATAATGGGTACTTCCATCCACCATCTTCCCGTAACCTGGCTTTTATAAAAAGTCAGGGCGTGCTCCATATCCTGGTGATTTACCATGAATACCTTAAAATCAGTATTGGTTTGCGAAGGAATCTCACGCTTCCGTTGGGTAAATCCTTCCATAAAATACCAGACCGCCTGGGCAGCCAGGTGTGCCGTCTGATCATGATTGTCAAAATGAGGATTTACCTCAAACAGGCCAAAACAGGATACCTGTTCACTTAACCCGGCATATCGTGCCAGCTGGCAGGCTTCTTCCGCCAGCAGTCCGTTTGGCGAAGAATATCGGGTGGCAGGTGCCTCCGATTGTTTTATGGCGGAAATATCCATGCTCACGAGATGTGCATCGCGAAGAATGGGTTCGGCAACCGCCATGTTTGTTCGCAAGGTACCCAGCCGGATCAAATCAAATGATTTTTCTTCCAGTTCTTCCTGCTGTTTTTTGTTTACGAGGTATTGCTGATGACCCATATTGGAAAAACCAAACAATTTTTTGGCTTTCACAAGGTGCGACATCCAGGTAGTGGAATGAACCGGACCGGTTTCCATATCCAACCGTGAGTCTATTGATACAACATTCACCGATTCCCTTACCAGCTCCAGGGCCATATAGATTCCCTGCGTCAGGTCCTGAGAGCCCCCCAGTACGATGGCAGTCACCTGGTTGTTTAAAATTTCCATCATCACATCCCGCAGTCCGAAATAGGTATCATTCACATTGGCTGTCTGTTTCAGATTCCCAAGGTCGATGATGCGCAGTTTTTCGTTAACACGGCTCAGCTCATATAATTTCATACGGATGCGGTCAGCTGCCTCTGCGGCACCTTTATTTCCGGAATTGCGGTCTTCTTTTACACCCAGGATGGCAATATTGTAATTGCTTATCTCGTCAATGGCAATGTTATCGGTATGAATCCGGATGTTACGGCCAAACAGGAATTCGCCTGTCCTGAAAGATTCCTCAGGTTTATCCAGCGCTACCGGTTCAAAATAATCATTCAGATCCATGGGTGCTATTATTTTTTCTTTTTTGGTTTTACAGGCGCTTCATGAATGATCTTCATGCATTCCTCGTAAGTGAGCGATTTCGGATCTGTGCCCCTGGGGATTTTGAAATTATCTTTTTTATAACTGATATAGGGACCCCATCTGCCATTCAAAACCGACAAATCCTTATCTTTTTCAAATTCCAGAATTAGCTTATTGCTGTCCTTTTCCCTTTTCTCCACGATGATCTCAATGGCATGATCGAGATCAACAGTATAGGGATCATCCCCTTTCCGCAGTGAGTAAAATTTCGATTTATGCAGGGCATAAGGTCCGAAACGGCCTGTGGAGACTGATACATCACTGTCTTCAAACTGCCCGAGCATCCGTGGCAATTTGAAAAGGCTCAGTGCCTCATCCAGGGTTATGGATTCAATATTTTGTCCTTTTCGAAGCTGGGCATACCTGGGCTTTTCAGTTCCATTCGTATCTCCGATCTGCGCCACAGCACCAAAACGGGCCATACGGGCATACACTGTTTTACCACTATCCGGATCGGTGCCCAAAAGCCGCTCTGCTTTGGTAACTTCCTTTTGTGAGAGTGTTTTCTCTACTTTTTTATGGAACGAGCTATAAAAACGCCCGATCATATCATTCCAGTTCTTCTTGCCATCGGCAATTTCATCGAACTCTTTTTCCACCGATGCGGTAAAATTATAATCAAGGATCTCCGCAAAGTGCTCAACAAGAAAATCGTTTACAATCATCCCGATATTATCGGGGAAGAGCTTTCCTTTTTCTGCTCCTGTAATCTCTGTATTGACCTGTTCCCGGATGTGGTCATCAGCCAGCGTCACCATACTGAATTTCCTTTCTTTACCGGGCCGCTCTTCCTTAATGACATACCCGCGTTGCTGAATCGTGGAAATAGTAGGGGCATAGGTGGATGGCCGGCCAATTCCCAATTCTTCAAGTTTTTTCACCAGACTTGCCTCTGTATACCGGGGAGGATAATGTGTGTACCGCTCGGTCGCAGTAATCGACAAATACGGCAGCACCATTCCTTCCTCGATGGGAGGCAGCAGAACCTCATCCTTTTCTTCCTGTTCTTCATCGGAAGATTCCATATATACCTTGAGAAAACCATCAAACTTCAATACCTCACCTTCTGCAATAAACTTTTCCTTTTGTCCGGAGACCGTAATAGTCGCTGTGGTCTTTTCCAGTCTTGCATCTCCCATCTGGGAAGCAATGGTCCTTTTCCAGATCAGCTCATACAGCCTTTTTTCCGTGTTATTCCCTTCCACAAACTGGTTGGCAATATAAGTGGGCCGTATGGCTTCATGGGCTTCCTGTGCACCATTCGATTTGGTTTTATAATTCCGGATATTCACGTAATCCTTTCCGAACTCACGGGTAATGACTTCTTCAGCTGCGGTGAGGGCAGTATTGGAGAGGTTTACCGAGTCGGTTCTCATATATGTGATCAATCCGGCCTCATACAGATGCTGGGCTATTGTCATCGTTTGTGACACAGAATACCCTAATTTCCTGCTGGCTTCCTGCTGGAGCGTTGAAGTGGTAAAGGGTGGAGAAGGGGATTTTTTGGCCGGCTTTTTGACCACATTCGCAATCGTAAAAGTGGCATGCCGGCATTTTTCAAGAAAAGCCATAGCCTGTGCCTTAACAGGAAACCGTTCATCCAGTTCCGCTTTCAGGTGATACACCTTGTTGTTTTTATCCTTTACCTGAAAATCAGCAATAACCCTGAACGCAGATACACTTTTGAAATTAATGATTTCCCGTTCCCGTTCAACAATCAGCCTGACAGCCACCGATTGAACGCGGCCGGCGGACAAGGAAGGTCTGACCTTTCGCCACAATATGGGAGATATCTCAAATCCCACCAGGCGGTCGAGAATTCGTCGGGCCTGCTGTGCATTAACAAGGTTTTGATCGATTGTTCTGAAATTCTCAATGGCATTCAGGATCGCATCCTTTGTGATTTCATGAAATACAATTCGTTTTGTGTTTTCCTGTTTGAGCTTTAATTCCTCGCATAAATGCCAGGCTATGGCTTCTCCCTCGCGGTCTTCATCCGAAGCCAGCCATACGGTCGTGGATTTCTTTACCAGCTCTTTTAATTCAGAAACAATTTTCTTTTTATCGGGGGGTACAATATAATTGGGTTTAAAATTGTTTTTAATATCAATACCCAGATCTTCTTTGGAAAGGTCACGGATATGACCCATGCTGGACTTTACCTGAAAATCTTTACCAAGGAATTTCTCAATTGTTTTGGCCTTTGCCGGTGATTCAACTATAACCAGATTACTAATCATCCTATCAACGTTTAATGAGGGTGCAAATAAATCAATAAAGCCCCTAAGTTCAAAATTTTAATTCAAATTATTATTACTTTTACCCTCTTCACTTGCTTTTTGTATGACATTAACCAACATTAACCGTAAAAAGTTTAACAAGTACTTCTGGATCATTTTTGCATCCCCATTTGCCTTGTTGGCCTTGTTACTTTTGCTGGCTGCCCTGGGAGCCCTGGGATACATGCCCAATATTGCCACGCTGGAAAACCCGAAAATTAACCTTGCCTCACAGGTGATCAGCGATGATGGCAAAGTACTGGGTTCATTCTATTATAAAAACCAGAACCGGACATTTGTGGATTACCACGAACTCCCCCCTCACCTTGTAAATGCCCTGATTTCCACAGAAGACAAAAGATTTTACCGTCATGCCGGTATAGATGCAAAAGGGCTGGCCCGTGTTGTGGTGAAGACTGTATTGCTTATGCAGAGAAGTTCAGGTGGTGGCAGCACCATTACACAGCAGCTGGCTAAACAGCTTTTTCATGAACCACCGAAAACCCTGTTTGGAAGGGGATTGCAAAAAGTAAAGGAATGGATCATCGCCGTCCGCCTCGAAAGAGCCTATACAAAAGAAGAGATCCTGACCATGTATTTCAACCAGTGTGATTTTCTGAATCAGGCAGTCGGCATAAAATCGGCGGCGCAGGTTTATTTCAGCACAGTTCCCGATTCACTGAAGATCGAAGAAGGCGCGATGCTTGTGGGGATGGCCAAAAATCCGAGGTTCTATAATGCCGCAGACTCGATGAAAAGGAAACGGGTAAAGGATCGTCGCAATACGGTGCTTAACCAGATGAGGAAATACGATCTTATTACTACCGCACAATGTGATTCGTTAAAGGGATTACCCCTGAAGTTGAAATTCCAGTATGTTTCACATGATCAGGGACTGGCCACCTACTTCCGTGAACATGTTCGTCGGATCCTCATGAACCCTGAACCCAAAAGGAAGAATTATTTTGACTACCTGCAATATCGCGCAGATTCAACCAGTTGGTCGAATGACCCCTTGTACGGCTGGTGCAACAAAAACAAGAAACCGGATGGAAGTTCCTATAATTTATACACGGATGGCCTCCGGATATATACCCCGATCAATTCGCGCATGCAGCAATATGCGGAAGAAGCAGTGAAGGAGCATCTCGGGAATTTTCTGCAACCTGAATTCTTTAAAGAAAAAAAGGGAAGCAAAAGAGCTCCTTTTTCAGGTGAAATTACAGATCAGCAAATTCAGAATATCATGACCCGGGCCGTGCTCAATTCTGACCATGGAAAAAGTCTCAAAAACCAGGGATTGTCCACCGCCCAGATCATGAAAGAATTCCGTAAAAAAGTTCCCATGAAAGTGTTTACCTGGAACGGGGAAAAAGATACAGTTATGTCACCCCTGGATTCAATCAGGTATTACAAGCACTTTTTGCAGAGCGGATTTATGGCCATGGATCCGGTTACCGGAAATGTAAAGGCCTACGTAGGGGGTATTGATTTCATGAACTTTAAATACGATCATGTGACCCAGGGTAAACGACAGGCAGGATCTACATTCAAGCCTTTTCTCTATATCCTGGCCATGCAGGAAGGTTATAATCCCTGTGATGAGGTACCCAACATATCCCAGACATTCATTGTGAATGATACCGTATATACGCCGAGAAGTGACAGCCGGAAGGAAGACCTCTACCAGATGAAAACGCTGAAATGGGGACTTGCCACGTCGGAAAATAATATCGCGGCCTGGCTGATCAAACAGTTCAAGCCCAAGCCGATTGCCGATATTGCTTATAAGATGGGTATTACAAGTTATATTGATCCCGTTCCTTCTATGATTTATGGAACATCCGACATGACTGTAGCCGAAATGGTATCATCCTATGCAACCTTCGCCAACAAGGGCGTTCATACCCGGCCGGTGATGATCACCCGGATTGAAGATAAAAATGGCAATATACTGGCAGAAATCAGGCCTGAAAGGATGGAATCCATCAATGAAAAAACCGCCTACCTGATGCTCAACCTGATGGAAGGCGCAGCTGATTTTGGAACCGCAGCCCGACTGCGTTTCAGGCACAATATATATGCACAGACTGCAGCAAAAACCGGAACAACACAGCATCATTCCGATGGATGGTTTATGGGCATAACGCCAAAATTAGTGGCGGGAGTATGGGTTGGTGCTGAAGATCGGTCTGTGCATTTTGACAGGATGTCATTGGGCCAGGGCGCTTCTATGGCTTTGCCCATCTACGCCTATTTTATTAAAAAAGTCTACGCGGACAATACCCTGGGTATTACCGAAAAGGACGTTTTTGAAGCCCCGCCCGACATGCCGCCCATTCCGAACTGCAAGGAATACGCAAAAGAAATGGAAGAGGGCGGAGACTATGCCCAGGATGAATGGTAAGAGTAGTGACGAGGGACAAGTGACAAGTGACAAGTAGCAGCCTAGTCACTTGTCACTTGTCACTTGTCACTTGTCACTAAAAAGCTTCTTCACCGCCTCCTCTACCCTGTTTACACGGATCACAGAGATATCCTCCTTACCTGGCATATTGATCTTTTCATAGGCACCGGAAATAATTATACTGGTAAATCCCAGTCTGCCCGCTTCACGGATACGGGTTTCGATGCGGTTCACAGGCCGGATCTCCCCGGAAAGTCCTACTTCAGCGCTAAAGCACGTTTTTTTGGTGATCGCCTTATCCACGCCAGAAGAAAGTACAGCGCCAATTACGGCCAGGTCGAGGGCTGGATCCGTCACCCGAAGGCCTCCGGCCAGATTGAGAAATACATCCCGCGTAGCCAGTTTAAAACCTGCTCTTCTTTCCAGCACTGCCAGTAACATATTCAGCCGCCTCACATCGTAACCCGTGGAAACCCTCTGCGGCATGCCATAGGCGGCTGTGCTGACAAGAGCCTGGACCTCAATAAGAAAAGGACGGATCCCGTCAATGGTGGCCGCGGTTGTAATTCCACTCAGCCCTTCATTGTTTTTGTTGATCAGAACCTCTGAGGGGTTGGACACTTCCTTTAAACCATCCTGCTGCATTTCAAAGATCCCCAGTTCGGCAGTAGCCCCAAAGCGGTTCTTGGTGGCACGCAGTATTCTGTATAAATAATGCTGATCGCCTTCAAAAAGCAATACGGTATCCACAATATGCTCAAGCACCTTGGGGCCTGCCAGCGTACCGTCCTTGGTGATGTGACCAATGAGAAAAACCGGTGTTTCAGTCTCCTTGGCATATTTCATCAGCTTGCCTGCACATTCCCTAATCTGCGATATGCTTCCCGCTGATGATTCCAGGGCCTCATCCTGCAAGGTCTGTATGGAATCAACGATGAGGATATCGGGCTTTATGTTTTCAAGCTGGGTAAATATATTCTGTAGGGATACCTCGCTCAGAACGAAGCAATTATCATTTATCTTGCCAATGCGGTCGGCGCGCATTCTAATCTGCTGGGTGCTTTCTTCACCGGAAATATACAATACCCTGTAATTAACCATGGCCAGCGCAACCTGCAAGGCAAGCGTGGATTTACCGATGCCCGGCTCTCCGCCGATCAGGACCACGGAGCCTCTGACCAGGCCACCGCCGAGCACACGGTTCAGCTCTCCGGTCTGGGTGTCCAGCCTGGCCTGGGATTCAGTATTTATTTCATGGATACGCACAGGAACAGAGGCATCTGCATGATAAGATGAACTTTTGGCACCACTTGTTTTAGCGACTACTTCTTCAACAAAAGTATTCCATTCACCGCATGAAGGACACTTGCCGATCCATTTGGGTGATTCAGCACCACAGTTCCGGCAGAAAAATACTGTTTTTAATTTTGCCATTATCGTTTATCGGATATCTTACCGAGTATCTGCGTGCTCGAGAAACCAGGAGTAAGGTCAATTGTCAGCACCTGGCCGCCCCAGGAGGTTACCAGATCATAGCCCACAATTTCAGCGGGTTTATAGTCGCTTCCTTTCACCAATACATCAGGCCTCACTTTTTGAATGAGCGCCAGGGGGGTTTCTTCTCCGAATAACACAATAGCTGAAGTAAAACCAAGGGAGGCAAGAATAAATGCCCTGGTTTCCTCATCAAGATAAGGCCTTGAAGGACCTTTGAGTTTCCTTACCGACTCATCCGTATTCAGCCCTACAACGAGCAGATCGCCCAGTTCAGATGCCCTGGTCAGATAATCCACATGCCCCCGGTGAAGCACATCGAAACATCCGTTGGTAAATACAATTTTGCGGTTTTTAAAACGAACCTGGGCCAACCACCTGTCAAGTTCATGATCAGCCAGGATCTTCCGTTTGATTATGTCAATTTTATGACTCATGCCATTGCGTCATACTAACCTGTTGGTGATACTGTCGGGAAAAATAATAACCGGTTTGTGGCTTTTCGCCTTTTCTACGTCAATCATGGCAAATGACATAATAATTACAATATCCCCAACCACCACCTTCCGTGCTGCGGGACCATTGAGACAGACCATACCGGTGCCCCGTTCGCCTTTTATGATATAGGTTTCGAGCCTTTCGCCATTATTGATATTAACAACCTGTACTTTTTCATTTTCAATCAATCCGGCAGCATCGAGCAGGTCTTCATCGATCGTAATGCTGCCAAGATAATTCAGGTTTGCTTCGGTGACCGTGACACGGTGTATTTTTGATTTAAGGATCTCTATGTACATACGGGGCAAAATTACTAAGAAAAATTAACATTGTCTATAAGCCTGACTTTGCCCACCCTCACGGCCACGCAACCTATTTTGCGCCCTGGTTCATTCCAAGATTTCACGGGTTGAAGTGTAGTATCATCGGCAATCTCAAAATATTCAGTCTGTAAAAACGGATCTTCATTGATGCGGTCGGTCACAAATTTTCTGATTTCATCCGGTGTATGGCTCCCGGCCAAATCCCGTGCCTGGAAAAGCGTGGCGGAAATCCGGGCTGCATGCAAACGCTCGTCGGGAGTCAATAATGTATTCCTGGAACTCATGGCCAAACCATCGGGTTCACGTACGATCGGACAGGACACTATTTCAACCGGCAGACCAAAGTCTTTTGTTACCTTTTTCAGTATGGCCAGCTGCTGAAAATCCTTAAGTCCAAAATAAGCCCGATCTGGTTGCACAATCTCAAATAAACGGGTAACCACCTGGGCGACACCATTAAAATGGCCGGGCCTGTGCCTGCCTTCCATGACCGTATCCAGGCTGCCGAAATCAAATACACGTGTGTCGGGTTCCGGATAGACTTCCCTAACACCGGGCATAAAAACTACATCACAACCAGCCTCTTCAAGTAATTGCAGGTCCTTTTCAGGCATGCAGGGGTAATTCTCCAGATCCTTCTTGTCATTAAACTGATTGGGATTAACGAAAATGCTCACGATTGTAACCTCATTTTCCCTTTTGCAAATATTCACCAGTGAAATGTGACCCGCATGCAATGCACCCATTGTGGGAACAAAGCCGGATTTACTCCCGGGATTTTTTATGGAATGAATAAATTGTCTGAGCTGTGATACTGTTTCTGCGACCTTCATGTTTACCTCCGTCACAAAGATAAAAAAATAGTGACGAGGGACAAGTGATGGAACTATGTCATGTAGTCAGGCAGTCATGCAGTTTTTGGGAGATTATCCGGAATTACCGTTCAAGACTTTTTGACTGCACGACTGCAAGACTTTTTAA
>Ga0105092_10002198_pt1 | contig 10444 bp, 6 predicted proteins | sample PPLLak2March2015_FD_87021 | JGI IMG/M metagenome (GOLD analysis project Ga0105092, IMG submission 87021) | Freshwater sediment microbial communities from Prairie Pothole Lake near Jamestown, North Dakota, USA - PPLs Lake P7 Core (1) Depth... | ecosystem: Environmental > Aquatic > Freshwater >...
CAGCTGAATGTGATGGAACAACGAGGAATGGGCGCGGCGCGCCAACTCGTCCACGCGCTGGCGCTCGGACTGGATGCGGCGGTCGGGCGAAACATAACGAAGCTCGGAAACAAGCGAGGCAAGCGAGGCCTTTTGCTCGGCAAGGATCTGGAGCGTAGCCGAAAGGATGCGAGTCTTGTAGTTCTGCACTGCCGCGCGCAGGTCCAGCATCGTGATCTGCGTGGCAAGTTCCGCCGCGGCGGTGGGAGTCGGCGCGCGCAGGTCCGCGGCAAAGTCGCAGAGGGTGAAATCGGTCTCGTGGCCGACTCCACAGATCACCGGCACGCCTGAGGCTGCGACAGCCCGCACAACACGTTCATCGTTGAATGCCCATAAGTCTTCGATCGAGCCGCCGCCACGCGCCAGGAGGATGACATCTGGTAATTGCTGATTGGGTGATTGTTGATTGAGTGATTGGATGGCTTTCACCAGCGCAGGTGGAGCTTCCGTTCCCTGCACGGGCGCGGGGGCGAGCAGGACTTGCACCAGCGGCAAGCGGCGTCGCAGGGTATTCAGCATGTCACGCAGCGCCGCACCGGTCGCTGAGGTGACGATCCCAATCTTTTGGGGAAACATCGGGATGGGACGCTTGCGCTCGGGAGCGAAAAGTCCCTCCGCTTCGAGCATGGCTTTCAGCCGCATGAATTCCTGATACAGCGCGCCCTCGCCCACGGGCCGGATCTGGTCGGCATAGAGCTGATACTGCCCGCTGACTTCATAGATGCCGATCCGGCCGTGCACCTCTACTGCCATGCCGTCCTGGAGTGCGATCCCCAGGCGCGCCGCGCTTGTCTTCCACATCACGCACTTGAGCGCGGCAGAGGCATCTTTCAGCGTGAAATAGACGTGGCCCGAAGCAGGACGTGACAGGTTCGAGATCTCCCCCTGCACCCAGACGTCCTGAAGGATCTCATTCTCTTCGAGAAGCTTGCGGATGTAGAATGTCAGCTTGGAAACTGTCCATTGCTGCGCACCCTGCGGGTGGAAGAGCGTAGATTGCATTGATAACAGGATACTCAACTTGGGGAAGTATGTCAACAATTGTTTTTGTAATTCTTTCGTCTTCCTTCTTTCCTCTTTCCTCTTTCTTCTTTCTTCTTTGACTGAAAGAGCCATTTCTCTGCTAAAATTCACCCATTCTATGAATCACATCTGGTCCCCGTGGCGTATGGAATATATTGAGAGCAACAAAGAAGATGGGTGTGTGTTTTGCAATGCGCAGGAAAAGGAAGATAGCGCGGAGAATCTGATCGCATTCCGCGGCGAGCGTGCCTACGTGATCCTCAACCGCTATCCTTATACCAGCGGACACTTGATGGTCGTCCCGTTCGACCACAAACCAAATCTCGAGGAACTTGATCCGCTAACCCGCGCGGAAATGATGGAACTCACAACTCGATGCATGACGGTCCTTCGCAAGGTTTACCATCCGCAGGCGTTCAATATGGGTGCGAACATCGGTGAGGCCGCAGGCGCGGGTGTGAAAGCACATGTCCATATTCACATCGTCCCGCGCTGGGCAGGCGATACCAATTTCATGTCCATCCTGGGTGAGACACGCGTCCTGCCGGAGACACTCGAAAGCACCTACCAACGTGTCAGAAATGCGTTTTCGGAGGGTTAACAGTTCCGCCGATGAGCTGATCAAACAACCTTGAGAATGTTTCGTCACATAAAATTCTTCCATCCAATCTGCATCATCTTAATAGCTCTCGTTCTCAGCAGCTGCAATTCGGCTGTTGTCACACCTGCCAATCCATCTGCATCTCCGACAACCTCTGCGGCGGAAACATTTATGGCAGGCGCACTCACGCAACTCGCAACCACTCCAACGGTTGAGCCAACTCCCGTCCCCGACGCCTACAACCCGCTGACGGGCCTGGACGTCCCCGACCCAAAACTCCTCCGGTTCCCGGCATTGCTGGTTTCCATTTCTCACTTTCCTGTGGATGCCCGCCCGCAGGCAGGACTGTCGTTTGCGCCGTACGTCTTCGAGGTCTACATCACGGAGGGGGCCACACGCTTCCTGACGACGTTTTACGGTCAGTTCCCTGCGCCCGAAGTGCCCATCGTTGGAGACTGCGAAGTCAGAAGAGAACGCTTCACGCAAACTAGTGCGATTATCGGCAATCGAGTTTGGAATGATGAGAATCAAAACGGAATCCAGGAACCCTGGGAGAATGGAATCGGCGGCATCTGCGTTAATTTGTATGACTCGAATGGCACGCTCCTCCAACAGACAGCCACCGACACTAACGGCTATTACGGGTTCAACGTGGAGGCTGGAAATTACACTCTCGAGTTCCTGAAACCTGCGGGAATGGATTTTGTTCAGAAGGATGCCGGGGAGGAGGAAAAGGATAGTGATGTGGATCCGGCGACGGGCCGCACCGACGCACTGAACGTCCCCGCCTCGCTCCTCCACGCGGACGCGGGCGTGGTCCCGCCTGCGGACGTTTCCACCTCGCTGGAGCTTCCCGCCGCAAAAGTGGGACCGGTCCGCTCCGGACGCATGGTCTACCGCCACATCGCGGCGTTCTTCCCGGACTCATGCCTGATCTATGCGTTTGCTTCTCCCGAGGTGCTCGAGCATCTGCCGAAGTGTGCTTTTGTTGACCATGACATTCAGGGCGGCGGTTACATGTTGGAGATCAACGAGATGGTCAAGCTCGCAAAGGACCGCAAAAAGCAGGCGGGGAAGATCGATTACACCAGCAATGTTTATTCAGCCGAGGCGCCAGAAGGAGGCATGGATGCCTCTCGACTCCACGTCTACATTGCCTGGCTGAATCAATCGGCCTGGATCTATGATCCGCTTTATGAAAGCTGGTGGCGCTACGTCGACAATGCCGACCCGGACACAGCCGGTGTCGTCCATTCGGAAGTCGATCGTCTGACGGGCCGCCAGCTGCATTTCGAAAATGTCATTGTGCTCTTTGCCGAACACGAGGTGATCTCACCAACGAATCTCGAGATCCGCATGGAGCAGGATTGGCTTGGCGATGCACTGTTATTCCGGGATGGAAAGATGTACAAGATCCGCTGGAGCACCGTCGCAACGGACGAAGAATTTGAATCCGGTCGCCGCCAGCCCATCCGGTTTCTACACCCGGACGACAAGACTCCTTTCCCGCTCAAGCCGGGTCACACATGGATATTGGTGGTCACCCCCGAAACACCTGTCACCGAACGCTCGGCCGGCGAATGGTTATTGCAGTTTGTCCAGCCGGAGGGCGCGAAATAATCGTTTTGCCCACAGCGCAGCGCCGATCGCTGTGAACAATTCAAATCCCAACAAAGGATTTATGAAAAAAAATATTTTAATTACCTTTCTAATTTTACTAATCGCTGCTTGTACGGAAAGTAATGGCAATCCTCAAAGCCAACCAACCTCAAAAATCTTCTCACCGACCAAAGTCCCTTCCAGCGCTACGGCGACGGAGCTTCCTCCGATTCATACCTCCACGCCTCAGCCTCTCCCGCAGCCTCTCAGCTTCGGGCCCGATGAATTCCCGGAGGGTTACAACCCTCTCAGCGGACTGCGCGTGGCAGACCCATCACGGCTCGATGATCCCGCGCTACTGATTTCCATATCGAACTTCCCTCCCGCGGCCCGCCCGCAGGCAGGGATGTCTTTTTCGCCGTTCGTCTACGAATATTTCATCACCGAAGGAGCCACACGGTATCTCGCGGTTTTCCACGGTGAGTGGCCGGAACCTGAAATCCCTTTGAACGGAAATTGTGAGGTCCGCAGCGAACCGATCCTTAACAGCGATACGATCATCGGAAATCTCGTCTGGCATGACCAGAACCGGAACGGCGTTCAGGATCCGGGGGAGCGCGGCATCGGCGGGATCTGTGTCAATCTTCTGGACAGAAACGGCAAATCCCTGCAACAGACGACGACAGACAGCAATGGCTACTATGCCTTCGACGTTGAAGCCGGTGAATACATCGTCGAGTTCGAGAAGCCGTCCTGGCTGGAGTTTGCCCGGGAAAATGTCCGGGAGGAGGGCGCGGATAGTGATGTGGATCCCGCCACGGGTCAGACAGACCCGATCACGGTGAGAGCCTCCACCTCGTCGCTCCTTTTCTGGGACTCGGGCCTGGTCCCGTCTCCAAACGGGACTCCCACCCCTGATCCCTCCGTCGAACTTCCCGCAGCCCAGGTGGGACCTGTTCGATCGGGACGATTGGTCTATCGCCACATCGGAAATTTTTATCAGGAGAGTTGTTTGATCTTTGCCTCGGCAGACAAATATGTGCTGGCACGTATTCCCGGTTGTGCGACGGTGCCCCACACGGTCACCGGCGGAGGCGCAATGCTTACCCTCGATCGCATGCAACGGATCCAGGAGCAGGTCACGAAGAAGGCCAGCCGGAAACCGCTGCCATTCAACTATGCCAGCAATCTGTTTTCGGAGAAACCGCCTGCCGGCGGTGAGCCAGTCAACGAATTGCATGAGTTCTGGTCGCGCCTCAACCAATCCAGGTGGGTCTACGACGCCGCCTCAGAAGCCTGGTGGCGTTACACGGATGAATCGAGGGATGAGACGGCCGGAGAACTTCACCCTGATACAGACCGTCTCACCGGAAGGCAGTTACAGTTCGAAAATATCATCCTGCTGTATGCCGCACACACAGTGATCACACCAACCATCGTGGACATCGATTTGCAGGTAGGGCAGTCTGGCAAGGCATTCCTGTTCCGGGATGGTAAGGTAAATGAAATTCGGTGGAGTACCGTCGCAGGTCCATATGAACAGAAAACGGGATTGCGCAGGCCGCTCCAGTTCCTGAATGCGGATGGAACGCCGGCAGCCCTCAAACCGGGCCATACCTGGGTGATCATTTTTAATTTAGAATCGTACCTGGAAGAACGCTCGCCGGGCTTGTGGAGAGCAAGGTTCGTTGCGCCTGCGGGTGCAAAAAATTATTAGGCAGGGCGACCACAAGGGTCGCCATTACGGGTACCATTACGATCATGCTTCGCAACATATTTCTGTTTTGCATAATTTTTGTCTTGACTGCCTGCAGCAACTCGCAGGTCGTTCAACCGACCCAAACGGCAACCCTGACACCTTTCATCCCCACATCAACCTCGACCATCATTCCATCCGCAACAGTAACCTCCACTCCTCAATCCCATCTTTCGCCGATCGCCTACGGGCCGGAAGCCGAGGACTTCCCGGCGGACGTCAATCCGCTGACCGGGCGCGCCGTGGCTGACCCCTCGCTGCTCGAACTTCCCGCGGTGCTGGTATCCATCAGCAACATGCCCGTCACGGCGCGCCCGCAGGCGGGACCCGGATTCGCACCGTGGGTCTATGAGTTGTACATTGGCGAAGGGGCGACGCGTTTCATGAACGTCTTTTACGGAGATTATCCGCGCCTCATCCCAAACGTCGGTGGTGGCTGTGAAGTACGCACAGAGATCACCCACCCAAAGGGGGACTGGATCGGCGACCGCGTCTGGCTGGATGAGGATGAGAACGGCCGGCAGGATGCGTGGGAGGCGGGCGTTGGCGGGGTGTGTGTCCGCTTGCTAAACGGGACCAGCCGCGAGGTCATCGCAGAAACGATGACCGATTCCAATGGCTACTACGCCTTCGAGCATCCCGACATGGAGCTGCTCGTTCAATTTGTCATATCAGATGCTTATCAGTTCACCAAACCAAATGTCGGCGATGATGCCCGCGACAGCGACACGGACGCGAACGGCGAGACAAACGTTTTTCAAGCCGATTCCACCGCCGCGCGCTTCGCGTGGGACGCCGGCTTGACCCTCTCCGATGTGCCGACCGCCACTTCGAGCCCGGTTGTGACAGGCACGTCTCCTGATGGCGCTCTGGCGCCATCATGGTTTATCCCCTCCGAGCCGTACGTGGGACCGATCCGTTCCGGGCGGCTGACCTATAATCAGATCGGTCACATGTTTCCCAACAGCTGCCTTGTGTATGCCAGCGCCGCCCGGGACATCGGCGAAATGCTCGACGCCTGTGAGATCGTCTTTGGCGTGGACAAGACCACCCCCAACAGCGCGCTGCTCACCGTGACACGCCTGCGGGAACTCGCGCAAGAAAACTTGAACCCCAGGCAGCCTGTAAACTATTCGGGAAATCTGTTTTCCGATTCAGTTCCTGAAGGCGGACAGTCCGCAACCAAGCTCAGCATTCTCTATCATGCCTACACGCAGTCTGCGTGGCACTATGATCCTGTTTCGCAAACCTATCTGCGCTGGACCGATCTGGCAGACGGCACGGGAACGCTTATTCCTGCGACGGACAGGTTGACCGAAAGGCAGATGGCGTTTGAAAACGTGATCGTCGTCTTTGCGGAACATCATCGCTTTCGGCACAACCAGCTTGAGATCGATTTCAGCCTGGGGCAGAAACATCCCGCTTACTTATTCCGCGATGGACAGGCTTTCAAGATCTCCTGGTCGACGGAAAACCGCCTCTGGGAAAAAACGACGGGACTTGTCCGCCCGATGCACTTTGTCGACGCGCAAGGGAATCCTGCCCCGCTCCGCCCAGGCAGGACGTGGATCCACATCGTCACGCCGTTTTCTGCTGTGACCGACCAGGGAGATGAAAACTGGCTGGTCCAATTCGTCCAGCCGTATGACCCGGAGGATACGCCTGTGCCGTGAAGATCTCACCACAAAGGATACGAAGGTACACTAAGGTTTAAATGCTTTAACATCCGCGAAAATCCGTGTAATCCGTGGCAAGAGATTTGTCGACCCAGCAAGCAAGGAGAAACTATGCACCCCTATGTCGCTTCACTGAAGGCCACGTTCGAACAACATGCCGACCCCGTCCAGGCCGTGCCGATGAAAAAGTATTTGCGGGATCAGTTTGAATCGTTGGGGATCAAATCACCGCAGTTCAAAGTGCTGATGACGGAATTCATTGCCATAAATGGAGCGCCAGCCATCAATGATCTGGATGCCATCGTGCGAGATCTGTGGTCACTGCCTCAACGTGAATTTCAATATGTGGCTGTGAGTTTCCTGGGCAAGTCAGAAAATGAACTGCCAGCCAAATTCATCAGGACTATCGAATATCTGCTCGTGACCAAATCCTGGTGGGATACAGTGGATACCATTTCAGGCGGCGTACTGGGTGTTCATTTCCGCCGATTCCCCAGTGTTCGCGAAAAGTATCTTACCAAATGGCGCGCCTCTGACAATTTCTGGCTGAGGCGGGCAACGATCCTGTTCCAGCTCAACTACAAAAAGGAAACGGACTTTGACCTTTTGTGCGAGATCATCCGGGAGAATTTGGGTTCGAAGGAATTCTTCATCAACAAAGCCATCGGCTGGTCGCTGAGGCAGTACGCGCGGACCGATCCGAAAGCGGTGAAGAAATTTGTCAACACCACGCCGCTGCACCCGCTGAGCCGACGCGAGGCGATGAAGCATCTTGAGAAATAAGAGAACCCAGTTGCCCTTCTGTCTGTCTGGTCATTAGCGATTTTTTCATTTCAAGATTGGCAGACGATGCCAATACTTAATAGCAATATAATATAGACAATCACAGCGCAAAGGCGGCAGGGAAAACGAATGGCAATCGAAGAACTCTTAAGAGCAGGGATTTCCACAGCCAAAGCTGGTGAACTTGCCACAGCCTCAAAATTATTGATCCAGGTTGTCCAAACCGATCCGAGCTCGGAATTGGGTTGGCTTTGGCTTGGGATATGTCGCACAGTCCCTGAACAACGTGAGTATTGCTTTCGCCGGGTCCTGGCAATCAACCCTCAAAATTCCGAAGCCCGGCGCCAGCTGGAACTTCTCCACAAGCCGACGGTCAGTTCACAGGAGATAAAACCTCTGAACTCTGCAGGCGCATCGGCGCGCGCCTCCTCTCCTCCGCCGATTGAGCCAACTGAAGACAAATTACCGGTCAGCCAGGAGATCAAGGCGCGGCAGCCGGCGAAAAGAGCTGTTCCTCCAAAATCCGCAAGGAAAGGTGACCGCACATTGATCTGGGTGGGTGCGGGACTGTTCTTGTTCTTTTGTATGGCTGTTACAGGCATATTTGTTTTGGGGAGGATCCTCAATCCGGGAACTGCATCGGCTCCGGCACCTGCGGCAAGCGCCACGCCTGTGCCGGTCACTCCCACACCAAACTACACTCCTGTGTTCGAGTCCGTTCCCTGCGATTTTTCGACGCCTGCCCAGGCTCGGGTCGATTGTGGGTTCGTCATCGTACCGGAAGACCGGAACAGCGACCCAGCCGACACGATCCGGCTCGCGGTCGCCATTTATCGCAGTCCCAGCAGTGCCCCAAAGCCTGACCCGATCATCTATCTATCGGGCGGGCCCGGTGGGCAAGCCATCGAATGGAGCGCGGGCGCTTATGAATCGGTGATCGCGCCCCTGATCGGCGAACGCGACTTTATTGTCTTCGATCCGCGTGGCGTGGACCATTCCCAGCCTGCTCTCGAGTGTGATGAATTCGGCAAAACCTACTTGCAGGATCTGGAAGGGAAGATCCCGGGCGACCAGAGGATTTCCTATTATGAGGGAGCCCTGCTGGCTTGCAAGAACAATTTGATCCAGCAGGGAGCAAAGCTTTCCGCGTATACGTCCCTGGATATGGCTGCCGATGTCAAAGACGTTGTGCTTGCGCTTGGCTATCAGCAGGCAAATCTTTATGGCATTTCCTATGGAACGCGCGTGGCGCAATTTGTCATGCGCAATTCCCCTGAGGTCGTCCGGAGCGCCATCCTTGACTCCGTTGTTCCGGTTGAGGTTCAAATGTTCAACCAGGGCTCAACCGCTGGTGACGATATTCTGCGAGTGCTGTTCGAGGACTGCAAAGCTGACCCGGCCTGCTCCTCCGCGTACCCTGACCTGGAGTCGGCGTACAAGCAGGCGTTCGACCAGCTGAACGCTCAGCCCGTGCATGTCAAGGTCACAGTGGCAGAAGACAGGAAGCTCGAGCAATCGATTAGCGGCTATACCTTCCGGAATGCCATCGTATGGGCCTTACGGTCGCCTGAAACCATCGCGCTTGCCCCGCAGCTGATCTATCGTGTCCGGGATGGGGATAATTCCATTCTGATGCTTTCACTGGCGATCCCCATCCTCACCTTCGATTCAATTACGCTGGGCAGTTACATCTCGGTGAATTGTCACGACCAGGTCTTTGCCATGTCGTTCGAAGGCCTTGATAAGACGATCTATGACATGTGCAAGCTCTGGGATATAAAACCGCCCATCCCGGGCGAAAATGATCCGGTAGTTTCCGACATTCCCACCCTGATCTTTGCCGGCCGGTACGACCCCACGACTCCGCCCGCCTTTGCGTATCAACTCGCAGGGCATCTCTCGCACAGCTATGTCGCCGAGGTCGGGAATGAGGGGCACGCTCCCTCGGCAACCGGCGTCTCCGATTGCCCAAGCAAACTCATCTCCGCCTTTTTACAGGATCCAAACCTCGCCCCCGATTTGACTTGTATCAGCGAAATCTCAAGGATCAAGTTCGTCGTACCTTACGATGCCAGCGCTCCCATTGCCCTGGAGCCTGCCACGATCGACCTGTACGGGATCAACACTCGCGTCCCTGCCGGCTGGAACAAAGCGGATTTTGGTTTTTACAACCGCAGCGGCTTCTGGGGAGATATCACGCAGATCGGCATCCAGCGCGCCGCCGTCTCGGAATCGAAATGGCTTACCTGGCTTTCAACAAACTTCAGGGGCAGACAGGGTTTTGACGGACCGCCTGCCAAGCAGGGTGAGCGCCAAGCCAATGGCTTGACCTGGTCGATCTATAAAACCAGTTCGAAGGGGTTCCCCGTCGACGTTGCGCTGGCAAGTTCGGGTAATGAGACGCTACTGGTCCTGTTGCTGAGCTACCAGAACGAGCACGGTGCTCTCTACGACACGGTTTTTCTGCCCATCGTTGACTCAACAACGTTTGTGCCCTAGCCACAAACAACGCCTGGATATTTAGTTGCTCATGGCTGTTGCAAAGTCCGTAGTATGTCACCCTGAGGGAGCGTTTTTCGCGACCGAAGGGTCTCGGGCATGGCTGGGTAGAGATGCTTCGGGGCAACAAGCGCCCCTCAGCATGACATGCCCCTTTGTAGTTGCCTCTCATCAGTTCATGAAGTATCCCTCTCAGGATATAATTATAGTTAGCCAGAATAACAACACTGCGAACAAAGCCAATGGCAAAAATCCATTGGCTTTATAATTTCTGAGCATTTTGCTAAGGAGGCAGGATGGCTAAGGAAAACCAGCGAAGCACGCCGCAGAGCGGCAGTGTGGGCGAAGCTGTGATCCTTTCCGCGGCGCGCACGCCGGTTGGGAAGTTTCAAGGTTCGCTAAGCAGTGTGCCAGCCACCCAATTAGGAGCAATTGCCGTCAAAGCCGCGGTGGAGCGCGCAGGGATCA
>Ga0105092_10002199_pt1 | contig 10442 bp, 6 predicted proteins | sample PPLLak2March2015_FD_87021 | JGI IMG/M metagenome (GOLD analysis project Ga0105092, IMG submission 87021) | Freshwater sediment microbial communities from Prairie Pothole Lake near Jamestown, North Dakota, USA - PPLs Lake P7 Core (1) Depth... | ecosystem: Environmental > Aquatic > Freshwater >...
CCACCAATCTACCGCGATCCTGCTCAATGCAACCATCAGCAGCAATACCGACACAGGTGGTACCGGCGGGATTTATTCTTCGCCAACCTGGAGCACCTTCACGCTGAAAAATACCATCCTCGCCTTCAACCAGACCAAGAACTGCACCGGCCCATTTGGCTCTCAGGGGCACAACATAGACAGCGGATCTACCTGCGCCCTGGCTCTCCCTGGCGACCGCTCCAACACGGACCCCCTGCTGGCCCCCCTGGCCAACGACGGCGCTTTCCTGGATACGCAGGCCCTGCTCCCCGGCAGCCCGGCCATCGATGCGGGAGATAACACCGGCTGCCCGCTGACCGATGCGCGCGGCCTGCGCCGCCCGAAGGATGGCAATGGTGACGGCGTCTCCACCTGTGATATCGGCGCCTATGAAGCCGGCTACGAGGTCTTTATTCCTCTGGTTCTGAAGTAGCGTGTCCGCGACCTTTAATCTCCAAATGCCCGGATTAGATCACAGGCAGCTCAGACCCCATACACGATCTTGGCCCGTTCGGTAACGATTAATTTTCCACTCCTGCGATGTACCCTCCCTAAAACCAGGCCATCCACAAGGATAAACCCGCCCTGATTGATGATATCTCGTCCGACGACGCCTGTGATTTTCGCTCTGCCGCCTTCCAGGACAATCAGATCCTTGCCGATCGTTCCCCGCAGAACCAGGTCACCCTCATTTGCGACCGTTACTGAACCTAGAACGATCCCTGTCAAGATCATTCCAGTTTCGATCAATAAATCTCCCACGACAGTGCCTGTTTCATATCCGAACAGCGAGTTTTGTTTGGAAGACGCGGGATCATCCATGACTGTCACCCTGCGTTGATATCCTCTATATGGTCAACGGGTTCAAGGTTGTTCCGTTGTATGATCCCCCTGGATTGGGAATTTATCTCAGGGTGGCTGCCGATAAGGTGTCCGCTGCGCATTTCTAATCTCGTCAACGGGCCGCAATTTGCGCATCAGACCAGAATAGATAGATCATCAGCCGGTAATCATCTATTCAGGCCTGGTCGACGATACCGGGTTGGCATGGTCCTCTCCTTGGTTCATTGCGATAAATCCAGGGGAACCTTTAGTATTTGATTTTTCTTGTAAAGAGTCGGACGAATCCACCCCGCAGTTCATCCGAAGAGAGAAGCAAAGTGCATATCCATTATAAATATAATATATATAAATACAATAAGGAATATCTGATTTGGGTGATTTCCAGCGGCAAAACTACCCGGACCGCGAAGCTCGCCTGGATCAGGTCCAGGAGCCGTGGGTGCAGAGCACACCTGCAGCTGGTCCAACGCCCTGGGCGAGATCGTCCCCACCGGCGACCAGTTCTATGACCTCAATATCGGCTCCAACGTCTCCTGGACGCCGGTGGATCGGGAGGATCAATAACAAACCCCCATTATCCTTTGGCGTTTCAGGTGGGCTGGTAGGGCGATTGCATTTACATAATGATCTGGTGAAGCGCCGTAAAATGCATGTCATTCTGTGCCCCGGCCGAAGGGGTTCCCCTTCAGCCCAGAGTCCTGGAGGTCTCTGGACCTCAATTCCGCAGCCATAGGTTGGGCCGTTCGCTCCCTGGCCCACCCTGCGGCCAATCTGTCTGGTTTACGTTCCCTCTCCCCCTGGGAGAGGGTTAGGGTGAGGGTTTGCGCCGCTGCAAGGCTAGTCAATGTAGGCTGCCGAAGGGAGCGATTCTATAAACCAACCCGGTTCGCTCACCTGATCAGCGAAACCCAACGCAATGGAGGACACGCCTCCCGGCAAGAAAACGTTGGGTTTCGGGGCGACATAATGGTTAATCAATTGAGCTAGATTGCGCCGCTCTACCCCGTCCGGGCCGGCTGGACAAGACCAGCACCGCTGAGGGCGAACGGCCCAACCTACGCCTCACCCCAAAGAGACGCAGACCCCAAAGGTAAATGAAAACCTTCGTGCTCTTCGTCTCTTCGTGTTTAAATTTCCCCCCTTATTTATTCAGGTCTCTTAGCGTTCTTCGCGTCTTCGCGGATAAGTAGGTTGGTCCGTTCGTCCCCTGGACCAGAACACCCGGGCTGGGCAAGGTGACATATTTTTGGATTTTCTACTTGTCAGACTAAGCTGCAATTGCCCTAAGCAGGCTGGTTGGTGAGAAGCTTTCGCTGTAAAATAAAAAATATACCGAATGGATGAGACCAACGAGTACAGCCAACCGGGCAAGATAATCCTGATCTTGCGTGAACGGCTGTACAACGCGACAACCCTCAGGGAGGAAAATTATGCTAATCCCTGGCCTGGTAGTACTTGCCGTGATCACCCTCCTTTACATGGGACTGGGAACCTGGCTCTCTACCCTGCTGTTATACGGCCGGCGCCAGCCCGTCATGGGTACCCCCGCGGATTACCACCTGGCGTATGAAGCCGTGACGTTCCCCAGTTCGGACGGTTTGGCCCTGAAAGGGTGGTGGATCCCCGCGCAGGCCGAGACGGCGCCGGTCATCATCCTCCTTCACCCGCTCTTTGGCAACCGCTGCGGGTTCAGCGGTTCGCACCCGGGCTGGCTGCCCCGGTTCTGCGCGGACGTAGACCTGCTAAAGATGGCGCGGGAATTCCATCAGGCCGGGTTTAATGGTTTGGTCTTCGATTTTCGCAGCCATGGGGAAAGCCAGGCCGGCCTGTGCGGGGGTGGACTGGCCGAAGATCAGGATGTCGTCGGCGCGGTGGATTACGCCTTCAGCCGGGTGGCCGCCGAAACGCCCCGGGTGGGTGTGGTTGGTTTCGGATTGGGAGCCGCGGCAGCTATCGCGGCCATCGGGAGACAAAAAGGCGGGGCCGAGGTCATTCGGGTATTCAATGGGGATATGGAAGGCGGGGTTGGCTACATTGAAATGCAGCCTGCCAACATCAAGAAGCTGTGCTTCCTGGTGGCCGTCCAACCGGCATCCCTGGGCGTGCTGCTGCGCGGGTATCTCCGCCGGGCCGGCCTGCCGCTCCTCTCTGTTTTGCTGGTTCCCTGGGTCGATCGGCTTTGCCGGCTGCGTGGCGGTTATCCGTTGGATGAGGCTGCGCTGCTCAAGTATGTGCGCGAGGTGCGCGTCCCTGTTTTGTTCGTCCAACCCCGAGGGGATACCCACGCCGGGGACGACGAAGCCCAAAGGCTTTACGAAGCTGCCCCCCAACCCAAAAGCATCCGCTGGCTCGATGAAAATCTCGGCTCCCTCGATACGTACGCCTGGATTGGCAGCCATCCGGAGATCCTGATAGATTTTGCGCGGGGTGGGTAGCGCCGTGCCGGTAGACTCGCAGCGACTGGGTGTTTTCCAGCTTATAGCACCTCGAACGATCATCGCTTGCCACGGCTGTAGAGAATTGTTACCGTCCTTGACCAGGTGAGTTGTCCTGATAAAAGCAGGCGCCTAAGCCTATTTTACCCCTCCAGAGTACCAAGGATATCTATTTGAAAAAGCTGGAAACTTGTTTGTATAACTAAATCGTGATAGAATCTTGGGCACACAGATAGCCAGGTTGTTGGCTTACTGTGAGAACCCGAGGGCGCGTAGCTCAGTTGGTCAGAGCGCATGTATCACACACATGAGGTCGGGGGTTCGAGCCCCTCCGCGCCCACACCCCATAGACAGTAAATCTACCCTCATAGTCCGCCTGTGGGGGTGGATTTTTTAATCCCCCAGGACCCGCGGGTGATTGTGCTGGAAAGAGGGGGTTGGGCAGACCCCAAAAATTTGTATATTGACAAGGCAAACGTTTGCCCTTATACTATTTTTAATGGCGAACGTTTGCCATCCCAATACCATCGAAAATCACAACCACATAAATTCCCCGGCAGTGGATTGTTCGCGCGCCTAAAAGGAATAGTTTATGAGTTCTCTCTCCGCCGCAAATGTCACTCACAGGACCAGGGTATCACCTTCGCTCGAAAAGCTCACCCCCTATCTCTATATCCTTCCAGCGGGTGTGTTCTTGCTCGCGATCATGGGCTATCCCATCATTTTCGCGATGATTATGTCCTTCCAAAAATTCACCCTCGAGACGCTCGTCTCAAAGCAGGCGGAATTTATCGGGTTACTGAATTATCAGAATGTGCTGAAAAACCCAGAATTCTTGGTGGCTCTATCCCATTCGCTTATTTTTACTTTTGCCTCCATCTTTTTTCAATTCATGATTGGGCTGGGGTTAGCCATTTTATTTAGCAAGTCTTTTCCTTTTAGCAATGTGATGCGCGGCTTACTGCTCTCGGGCTGGCAAATTCCCTCCGTCGTAACAGGCACCATATTTTTGTGGTTATTCAACCTTGATTATGGCCTGGTCAATTTTCTCCTCACCTCATTGCACCTGATCAAAGAACCGATCGGCTGGGTGACCCAGGCCGATACGGCATTAGTCACGGTGATCATCGTCAATGTCTGGCTCGGCATCCCATTCAACACGATCCTGCTGAGCGCGGGCATCACCGGCCTGCCGGAGGACGTATATGAAGCGGCAACCGTGGATGGGGCGAACGGCTGGCAAAGGCTGGTCCATATCACCATCCCCCTGCTTCGACCCACTATTTTGTCCGTATTAATGTTGGGCTTTATCTACACGCTGCGCGTGTTTGATGTGATCTGGATTATGACCAAAGGCGGGCCCGCTAATGCGACCGAAGTCCTGCCCACCTTCGCGTACCGGTTGTCTTTTATTTCGTTCAATTTTGGACAGAGCGCGGCGGTATCGGTCATTATATTGGCCATTCTGCTGGTCGCGGCGATATTCTATCTAAAAGTTGCCATCCAGGAGGAGAAGATATGAGCCAGCAAAAACGCGAGCGCTCTGTCCGGTTTCTGCTGGGGCTGGTTGTAACCCTCATATACCTGATCCCGTTGTACTGGATGGTGACCACATCATTGAAGCCCACACAGCAAATATTCCAAAAGCCGCCGGTGTTGTTCCCTTCAACCCTCCAGATTGACAGTTACAAACAGATTTTTGGCCTCCCCACGCCCCGGGCCGAAATCTATATCAATGCCATCGTCTATCTAAAAAATTCCTTGATCATTGCTTCGGTCACCACGCTGCTGACCATGATCATGGCCGTCCCGGCGGCCTATGCCCTATCCCGTTTTCAGTTCCGCGGAAAATCGCCATTTGTCCTATTTTTACTGGTCGCCCAGATGCTGCCCAGCGTCTTGATGGTTATTCCACTGTTTGTCTTATTCCGGCAGTGGGGGATCATCAAGCTGTCCTACACCAGCGTCATTTTAGCCGATACCGCGCTGGCCCTGCCTTTTGCCATCATCATCCTGCGTACCAGCTTCCTGCAAATTCCATCGGCGATCGAAGAGGCCGCCTGGATTGATGGGGGGTCTCGGTTACAGGTTTTATATTACATCATCCTGCCTCTTATCCGGGCCGGCATGGTGGCCGTGGGTGTTTTTTCATTTTTGATCGCCTGGGGGGAATTCGTCTTTGCCTTATCTTTCCTTCAAAAAGTGGAATTACAGCCCATTTCCATTGGGACCTTCCAATTTGTTGGGATGTATAAGTCAAATTTCGATTCGATGATGGCGTTTTCGACCATTGTTGCTATCCCGGCCGTGATCGCATTTTTGTTTTTGCAGCGCCAGTTCATTCGCGGGATGACTTCCGGTTCGGTGAAATGATTTGACGCTTTGGGAAGGGAGGTGATCCATTCGAAAACTTTTGATCAGGTGAAGATGAATTCATTGGAAAACCATAAGGAGAAAAGGAAATGCAATACAAACTGAGAACCCTGTTCGTAATAGTCATGGTGACTGTACTTCTGGTTACGGGATGCACTTCTCCCACTCCTACCGCTGCTCCCACAGCCCAGGAACCTGCAGCTGCCCAACCAACGACGCCTGCTGAGGTCCAGCCAACCGCGCCAGAGGCGGCAACTGAACCAGCGGCTGCCGCCCCAGCCGCCGCTGAAGTGAATTTGTGGACCTACTATGGCGATACGGGCCCTGCTGCCGCTTGCGTAAAAGCCGCCGCCGAGGATTACAACGCTTCCCAGGCTAATTACGTTCTGAAGATCCGCAATTTGGCCTTCACCGACTTCAACCAGCAGGTCACCACTGCCATAGCCGCCGACGCTACCCCGGATTTGATGATTGTTGATAACCCGGACAACGCTCGCTATGCAGCCGCAGGCGCCCTGGCGGATCTGACCGACAAGGTGAATGCCTGGGGGCAAGGAGACCAATTCTTGTCCGGCCCATGGAATTCGACTATCTATGCAGGCAAGAACTTTGGTATTCCACTCGGCAGCAATACGGTTGTCCTATGGATCAACACCGATATGGCCACGGCCGCAGGCCTGGATATCGCGAAGCCTCCTCAAACCTGGGATGAGTTCGAGACCTGGGCCGGTAAGATGACCGATGAAGCCAAAGGCATCTATGGAACTGCCATGCTTGCCAAAAAAGACGAGACCGGCACCTTCTTATTCCTTCCGTGGATCCTCCAGAATGGCGGCAGCCTCGAGACAATCGATTCGCCAGAATCCATTGAGGCCCTGGCTTTCTGGAAAAAATTGGTCGATGAAGGCTACGCTCCAAAGTCCGCAATCACCGATGGGTTTGCTGAAATTTACCAGCAGTTTACTACAGGCAAAGCGGCTATGATGATCAGCGGCACCTGGAATGCGGCCACGATCAAAAAGGATGCCCCCGACTTGAACTGGATGGTGGCTACCCTCCCGTACACGAAACAAGCCGCTTCTTCTCTGGGTGGTGAAAACTGGGCAATGTTTGCTGCCAGTAAACAGCAGGACGGCGCCTGGGATTTCCTGAAGTTTGTCGTGGATCCCGCTTACGGCACCAAGCTGACGGACTGCATGGGCTATATTCCCAGCCGGAAAGATGTCATCGCCCAGGTTGCCGAAAAGAGCAAGGATGATCCCACCATGCAAGTTTTCTTGAAGCAGATGGAATCGGCTGCCCCGCGCGGTCCCCTTGCCAACTGGTCCGAGGTTTCAGCCTTTATCCAGAGCGCGATGCAAGAAGCTTTAAGCGGTCAGAAAGACCCCGTACAGGCGATGGAAGATGCTGCGGCGCAGATCAAACCAATGCTTCCTTAGTCAACGTGATATACAATAAAGAGAGCCGTCTTAGAAGGGGCATCAACGGTTGGGTCACCATTTGAATACACTTCTTGAAACGGCTCTGGAAAGCATTATACAACAATCTAAATAGCCTACAGGAAGGGTGGATGGGGTTTCACATGGGTCCCCTCCACCCTTTCAAGCGAGCTATCTTATCGTCAGCACAGCCTGTATGGTGGCTTTCGTCACTCAAGTTTTTCAATAGATCCTCTCACCCTGATTTGCCAGTGGATATGCACCTATGCCAGTTACCCTCCATGAATTAGCCAAAGCTGCGGGTTGTTCCGTTTCAACCGTTTCAAGAGCGCTGACCAGCAGCCAGCACCCGGTCAATGGTGCTACCAAGGAACGAATTTTAACCCTGGCCAACGAACTGGGCTATCGCCCAAATATAACCGCGCGCGGCCTCAAAACGGACCGAACCTTAACGATCGGCCTCATTGTTTATAACATTGCCAGCCCGTTTACTCCGGTCCTGATCCGCGGGATCCAGGAATATCTCAAGCAGCGTGACTATTTCAGCACTATTATCAGTACGGATTGGGACCCGGAGCTGGAAAGTGAGGCAGTTCACCAGTTGATCAGCCGGTCCATCGACGGGATCATTTTTGTCGAATCGTGGAGAGACGAATCCAACAATACGCTGGATCTGGCCAATAAACCCTATGTCTTTGTGTACCGGCTCTTTAATGGGTCCTACGCCAACTCGGTGGTCTTGGACGACCGCTATGGCGCGCGCCTGGCAGTCGAACACCTGGTTAAATTGGGGCACCGCCGGATTGCTTTAATTAATGGGCCGCATGACTGGGATGCATCCAAAGACCGCCTGGCGGGTTATCAAGATGTCTTAGCGCAATCTGGAATTCCCTATGATCCATCCCTGGTCGAGGAAGGCACCTGGGAAGTTCAGAGCGGGTATCCTGCTGTAAAAAAGTTTCTGGCGATGGCAGACCGGCCAACGGCAGTTTTTGCTGCCAATGATCTCATGGCATTAGGCGCTATCTACGCTGTTCAAGATGCGGGTCTCAATGTTCCAAAGGATATGGCTGTCGTCGGATACGATGACCGCGATTTTGCCAGTTTTTCCAAACCCACGATTACGACCATCTGCCCGCCAAGTTTTGAGATGGGGCAGCTCGCTGCTCAGTTGATGTTAAACCGTCTGGAAAACCAAATTGAGATCCAGGACCCCATGCTGGTCCAGGGCAGGCTGATCGTCCGAGAGTCCTGCGGCGCTGAACAGAGCGCCATTCCGCTCGAGCGTTATGTAAGCCATACGATCCCGCCGGAACCTCTGATCCGGAGATGGAGAGGAAAAAACACTCAAGGATGATGAGGAATAGGAGTCCGTATGGTTACTGATACAACGAACCCAGGTTTGGGTCCTGTGGATACCTCGCATAGCCCGCATGCCCGTTTGCAGACGTTGGACTTTCGCAGTGTTTCACTAAATAAAGGATTCTGGACAAAAAGAGTTGAGGTAAACCGGAGCGTCAGCCTGCGTTTTGGTTTTGAGATGCTGATCAAGGCTGGCAATTTTGATAACCTGCGTATCGCCGCCGGTTCAATGTGTGGAAATTACCAGGGATATGTCTTTCAAGATTCAGACATTTATAAATGGCTGGAAGCCGTGGCCTGGGAATTGGGTGAAAATCCGGATCTAGTATTATCTTCTATGGCGGATCAGGCCATTGGGCTGATCGCGGCCGCGCAGCTTCCCAATGGGTATATCAATAGTTATGTTCAAACCAGAGAATCCATCGAGCCCTGGATAGACCTGGCGAATGGCCATGAACTTTACTGCGCTGGTCATTTGCTCCAGGCGGCGATCGCTTTTCGACGCGCATTGGGCGACCAGCGTCTATTCGAGATTGCCCGTCGTTTTGCCGACCATATTGGTTCGGTTTTTGGACCCGACAAACGGCACGGTACCTGCGGCCATCCACAGGTCGAAATGGCACTCGTCGAGTTCTATCGAGAAACCGGCGAGTTTCATTATCTGGATCTGGCAAAATTTTTTATTGACCAGCGCGGTCAAAATGGGATGAAAGGCCATCGATCTTATGGCCCTGAGTACTACCAGGACCACGTACCCGTGCGCATGGTTCGTGAGGCTGCCGGCCATTCTGTACGCCAGCTGTACCTGGCTTCAGGAGTTACCGATCTGTATTTGGAGACCGGGGAGCAGGCCTTAATGGATGCCATGCAGTGCCTTTCGAAAGATATTATTGAAACAAAAACCTTTATTACCGGAGGGTCAGGCGCGCGCTTTGATGGAGAAGCATTTGGCGATCCATATGAATTACCTGCGGACCAGTGTTACTGTGAAACTTGTGCAGCCATTGCCAGCTTGATGTGGAACTGGAGAATGCTGCTTGCCTCTGGTGAAGGGCGCTATGCTGACCAGATGGAACGCGCGCTCTACAACAATATCCTGGGCAGCCCGGCTTTGGATGGAAAACATTTCTTTTACATTAACCCTTTAATGCTGCGCGAGGCCAGGTACCTGCGCTTATCTTCCGATCTACCTCCCCACAAGGTTTTCGTTCCCAACCAACGTCCTGAATGGCATGCTTGCGCCTGCTGCCCGCCGAATGTGATGCGGCTTTTTTCCTCTTTTGCCCATTACCTGGCCACACAAGATGCAAATGGCATCCAAATCCATCATTTCGCCTCTGCGCAGATCGGGTTTGAGTTAGATTCAAAGCAGCATGTTTGCATGGATATGGCGACCGAATACCCCTGGCAGGGAGCCATCCGGCTGCGTATCGTAGAAACCGGCGTTTCTCCCTGGGTTTTGTCCCTCCGCGTACCCGAGTGGAGCCAAAGTCCCAATTTATCGATCAATGGGAATATCGTCAGGGACCCGAAGTTAGTAAAGGGCTATTGGGTGCTGGAGAGGGTATGGCAGGCGGGAGATATCGTAGAACTCGATCTTGGAATGGAAGCGGTGTTTGTAGCGCCTAATCCCCGCATCGATGCGGTCCGCGGTTGTTTGGCCATCCAGCGCGGTCCGATCGTCTATTGCCTCGAGGATAGGGATCAGGAAATGAAAGGCGGGCTGCTGGATGTTGAGATCGATAAAGATCGACCGCTGTTATCCCGGTGGGAAGCCGACCTGTTGGATGGCGTGATGGTGATCGAGGCTGCTGGTCAATATATGGATCCCATGAACTGGCGCGGGCATCTGTACCGGCCAGTGACAATCCGCGCCAAAGCAGCCACCCGTCCAGCGCGCCTGGTTGCCGTTCCGTATTATGCGTGGGGAAACCGAGGGATTGGCGGCATGCGCGTCTGGATTCCCGAA
>Ga0105092_10002200_pt1 | contig 10439 bp, 10 predicted proteins | sample PPLLak2March2015_FD_87021 | JGI IMG/M metagenome (GOLD analysis project Ga0105092, IMG submission 87021) | Freshwater sediment microbial communities from Prairie Pothole Lake near Jamestown, North Dakota, USA - PPLs Lake P7 Core (1) Depth... | ecosystem: Environmental > Aquatic > Freshwater >...
AATAAAACGATCTTATACATGTGTTCTGAGTTTATAATTATTTACTATAGGTTGGTTAATAAGGCATCGGCAAATATACAAAACACCTCCAAATAGCCTGCGCTGAATATGATTTTCTTATCGGATATGTATCATGTTTTTATCTTCACAGCAATTGTATTCGTACTGGATGGTCACATGGGTTATTCTGAATCTTTCTTTCAGCATTTCGTTAATGGCGTCCCGTATGCTTTCGGTTTCGCTGATCCGGATATCGGATTTCAGGTCGACATGGCATTCAAAATGGATATCCTGGTCACTCAAATTCCAGGCATGCACATGATGGATATTATCAATGGCCGGAATTGTTTCCAGGGCCTGTTTGACCAATTTTAAATCAAGGCCGGGCGGTGTAGACTGCATCAGAATGTCCAGAGCCACCTTTAGAATGCGATAGGTTTCCCAAAGCAGGTAGATACCTAACAGGAAAGTGACAAGCGGGTCAATCCAGAATACATTGAAAAAATAGATCAGTATCGCGGTAATAATAACTATGAACGATGAAACAGTATCACCAATCAGGTGCAGATAGGCCGCCCTGATGTTAATGCTGCGCATGGCATATTTTTTCAACAGCAAAACCGAGAACAGGTTTGCCAACAGACCAACCACTGCCACAACAAGCATAACCAATCCCTTGATCGGCATGGGATTTCTGAGCCTATGCCAGGCCTCAATGAAAAGGTATATAATAATAACCACCAGTATGATGGCATTGAACAAGGCGGCCAGGATTTCGATCCGTTTAAACCCGAAGGTTTTTTTGCTGGTGCCTTCTTTTTTACTGATCAGATTGGCCAGGTAGGCAATAAATATGGCAGATGTATCTCCCAGGTTGTGAAGGGCATCTGAAATCAGGGCCAGGCTGTTGGAATATAAACCGCCGATGACCTCGGCAATTGTAACTACAAGATTCAACAGGGCGGAGAGCAGCAGGTTTTTTTCAGTACTATCCGCGGTTGTATGACTATGCCCGTGGTGATTATGGTGTGTGTGATTCATTTTTGGGCCATTTTAACACAATCAGCACAATGCCTCCGGCAACAAAAGGAATGCTCAATATCTGACCCATATTCAATGTGAGTGCGTCTTCAAAAGTTTCCTGATTCTCCTTAACAAATTCAATGATAAAACGGGCTGTGAAAACCAGGATCAGGAACATTCCAAAAATAAAACCTTCCCGCAACCTTTTATCGAGTTTGTAGTAAATCAGCAAAAGCACAATAAATATGAAAAGATAACTCATGGCCTCATAAATCTGGGTAGGATACCGCGGAACGGCATCTATCCGTGAATGGAGCACAAATACTTTATTCTTATGGCTGATGTGGTTCGACATTGAATCAGTGATTGGCGGAAGGATATTGTTGTCGAATTGATACCTTTTGAGATCGGCAGGCAGGAAAACCTTTCCAAACTGATCGATTGATTTTTCATCTCTTATTTTCCGGGTGAAATGAATGTTCATCTGAATGGGAATACTTTCAACTGCTGTATTTGCAGGATTCTCTTTAAGCTTTTCATAGTCCACATAATCAACAGTGCCGGCATATTTTTCTGTGAGCAGTCGGGTGAGGTCCTGGGTGAAAATGAAACCATGGGTGCTTTTGGTGGGATTCCCATAAATCTCTGAATTCATGAGATTGCCCAGCCTGATAAAGCAACCGGCCAGGGCTGTGACGATTACAATCATGTCCATGGTCCACAGGAAGGATGATTTTGTCTTACGGGCAAACAAAAGTATACCGGCAATTATTCCAATGCCCGCTCCATGACTGGCCAGTCCCTGGAAGCCTGTAAATTCAAAGTCGCTTCCTATTTTGCCACGAAAGGGAAGTATAATTTCAAGGGGATGCTGGCTGTAATAGGAGAATTCATAAAACAGGCAATGTCCCAGTCGTGCCCCGATTATGGTACTCAGCACCATGAATACTGTTAATTTGTCGAGCAGATCCTGGTTCAGTCCCTGTTTTTTAAATATGCGCAACAGGATTATATAACCTGTTACAAAACCGAGTGCGAATAAGAGACTGTAATACCTGATTTCAAAACTTCCGAAATCAACCAATTGAGGTTTTGCATTCCAAATTACATAATCGATTGTCATTTTTCTGACTGATTAATTTATGCAAAACTAATAAAACTACCTATAAGGCAACATGATTGTTGTTTATATTTGCGGAGATATTAAACCTGGTTTTCATGAATTCTCCGGTATGAAAAGTACGTTATGCCTGTTTACAGCGATACTTATCCTGATGCTTTTACTGCAGGGTTGTGCCAAGGTGGGCACTCCCACCGGGGGCCCGACGGATATTACTCCCCCGAAATATGTGGACGGAGAACCTGAAAACCGTTCCACGGGTTTCAACGGCAAAGAAATTGCATTCAGATTTGATGAATTTATCCAATTCAAAGATCTTACCAAAGAGCTACTGGTTTCTCCTCCAATGAAAGTAAAGCCTGATATCAGGCTAAAGGATAAGACAGTCAGAATTCAATTGAAAAATGAATTAGTGCCTAACACTACCTATACGATCAATTTCGGGAATTCAATTTCCGATTTGAATGAGAACAATCCGCTTGCGGATTTTGAATTTGTTTTTTCCACAGGTGACCAGATCGATTCGCTTTCCGTGGCAGGCAGGGCGGTAAACGCCTTTGACCATAAGCCGCTGAAAGACCAGGAAATCATGGTGATGTTATACAACAATCTGGCCGATTCAGCACCTTTGCTGGAAATTCCCAGGTATATCGGCCGTGCCAATATGGATGGATTATTCACCATAAACAATATTCATCCCGATACCTGCCGGCTGATTGCGTTGAACGATGCCAACGGAAACCTGAAATATGATCCGGGTGAAGAATCAATTGCTTTTCTTGATTCGTTCCTGATCATAAATGCGGCAACCGTTAAACCCATGACTTTTATAAAGGATACAATTAAGGTGGGGAAGGATAAAAAAAGGGAAGAACGCAGTGGCAGTGGCAGAAAGGCACTTGTGAAATCATTGATTGACTCAACCGTGGTACAGGGAAAACAGCTGAACGCATTGGATGTAATGCTTTATTATTTTCTCGAAGAATCCAATAATGTGGTACTCACCGACAGGAAAAGGGATGAGCGGGAAAAACTATTCTTCATTTTTAACCGGCCTCCGCATGATTCTGTTGTCATCAAGCCGCTTAATTTCATATCTGATTCTGTCTGGTATATAAAAGAATCAAGCTTAAAGGGCGATTCACTCACTTATTGGATCACCGATACCCTGATAGCCAGTAACGATACCCTTCAGTTCGCGGTTTCGTATACAACCACGGATTCTGCCAACCGATTTGTAAACCGCACGGATACGATCCGGATGAGAACCCAGAAGACACCTGAAATAGCAACAACAGGTAGAAAGGGCAAGGCACCTGTTGCGAGAAAGGTTTCCCAAAAGATGCCTGTTTCCCCCAGCATCACAAGCCAGGGCAAGCAGGATCTGAATAAATCCGTTGTATTTACATTGAACAAGCCTATTTTATCGATCCATCCTGAAAACATTGAATTTTTCCGGATTCAGGATAGCTTGAGCATTGAACAGCCCTTCACGAGTGCAATGGATCCCTCCAGTTTCCGAAAATTTATTGTCTCTACAAAATGGGAAGACAATATGCAATACCGGATCCTGTTAAAACCCGGGACGGTTGAGGATATCTATGGGCTGGTGAATGATTCTCTTGAAATCAAATTTCCCACACAACAAGCAGAATATTATGGCAGAATATTGGTTACTGCCCAGGGAAATCAGTTTCCTATCATCGTCCAGGCAATGGATGAGAAGGGCAAGGTTGTCATGACAAAAATGTTGAAGGGACCCGGTCAGATCATTTTTGATTACCTGGCACCCCAGAAATATACATTAAAGGCGATCATGGACAGTAATAGGAACGGACAATGGGATACCGGGAATTATCTGAAGCACATACAGCCGGAAAGAATATATTTTTATACATTGCCGATTCAATTGCGATCTAACTGGGATCAGGAAGTAACCTGGATAATTCCCGATTTATAAATTTAAACCCATCGAGCTACGATTAATTTTTTACTTTTGTCTTTTTGCATTAAACATGAAAAATAATGACCAACGGTTGTGAAGGCCGTGGCTGCCATAAATTAGTCAAAGATGCTTCTGATACATTAACCAGTATTGATTCCGGGGGTAATAAGCTGGATACATACGACTGGCTATATGATATAGCAGAAACTTACCACAATTGTGATATTGTAGAAGTACGGTTTAAAAATACCCGCAAAGCATTTTTTAAAAATGTCAATGACCTGAATTTGCACAAGGGAGATGTGGTGGCTGTTGAAGCTTCCCCGGGCCATGATATCGGCATTGTATCCCTCACGGGCAATCTTGTGCTACTGCAGTTGAAACGAAATAATATTCCGCTGTCAGGTACCGAGTTCCGGAAAGTATACCGCAAAGCCAAGCCGGCCGATGTGGACAAATGGAAAGAATCCATGGCCCTTGAATTTTCCACCATGATCAAATCACGGAAGATTGCGGTTGACCTGAAGCTGGAAATGAAGATCGGGGATGTTGAATACCAGGGAGATGGTACAAAGGCCATTTTCTATTATATCGCAGATGACCGGGTTGACTTCCGTGAACTGATCAAGAAACTGGCCGAACAGTTGAAGGTACGCATTGAAATGAAACAGATCGGAGCCCGGCAGGAAGCCGGAAGAATCGGCGGAGTCGGATCCTGTGGCCGGGAATTATGCTGTTCTACCTGGATTACGAATTTTGTTTCTGTTACAACCAATGCTGCACGGTACCAGGAAGTATCCCTCAACCCGCAAAAGCTCGCCGGTCAATGCGGAAAACTGAAATGCTGCCTGAATTATGAACTGGCAGCCTACCTGGATGCCCAGCAGGATTTTCCGGAAACATCCATCCCTCTTGAGACAGAGCAGGGAATGGTATATCATCAAAAAACTGATGTTTTCAAACGCCTGATGTGGTATTCCTCCAAAAAGGACATGCCCTCGGAGATTATTTGCCTTACGGTAGACAAGGTTTTGGAAGTGATTGCAATGAACAGGCGGGGTGAAAAGGTAAAAAAACTGGAAAGCGTTGTAAATGCCAATATAGCTCCTATATTGGATTACCAGTACCAGAATGCCGTGGATGAAAAGATCCTGACGCATATTGAAGACAAAACTTCAAAACCTTTTAAAAAACGCCATAACAAACATCGACGCTGATGACAAGGATCTTGTTACTTTCAGCCATTTTGCTGATGCTGGTTTCATGCCGGAAGAAAACCGAATATGAGGAGTTTGCAGCTGTACCTGAAGCCTGGAACAACCGTAACCTGGTGCATTTTAATGTGAACATTACCGATACGGTAACACCGCAAAACGTATACATTTCCGTACGCCATTCAGGGAAATATGAATTCAGCAATCTGTATCTCTTTGTAACCGCCCAGTCACCTGATGGAAATGTCAGGCGCGACACGGTGGAAATGATACTGGCAAATGAGCATGGAAAATGGCAGGGAAAGGGAGCAGCCAGCGTTTTTACCTTTTATTACCCTTATAAGTCCCATATCCGGTTCCCGGTGCCCGGCATTTACAGATTTACAATCGAACAGGCTATGTGGATCCGGGACCTGAAAAATATAAGCCATATGGGCCTGATGATTGAAAAGGCCGATAAAGCGAATTGAGTCGACCGCACAGGATTAATCCATGGTTAAGAAAAAATTGCAGCGTTTTGCCGATATGGTTACATTTTCCAATGTAATCCAACCGGCATTTGAAGAGGTCTTTGGTAAGGATTACCATTTGAAGGGAAGCTGGAACAGGCTTTTTTTTAAAAACGACAATCCCATTGTGCTTGAGCTCGGTTGCGGAAAAGGGGAATATACAACCGGACTGGCACGGCGATTTTCAAAAAAGAATTTTATAGGCATTGATATCAAAGGTTCACGCATGTGGAAAGGCGCACGGACAGCCCTTGCCGAGCATCTTGATAATGTGGCTTTTCTGCGCACACATATAGAAATGATCCATTCCTTTTTCGGTGAGAACGAAATAGAAGAGATCTGGATCACATTTCCCGACCCGCAGCTGAAAAAAAAGCGCAAAAGGCTTACTTCACCGAGGTTTTTAAACACCTACGGAGGCTTTTTGATAAAGGGCGGTCTGATTCATCTGAAGACAGATAATACAATTTTATATCAGTATACAATCGATGTGGCCAGGTTCAATCAATTGCCTGTAATGATTAACACACGTGACCTGTACCACTCCGGAATAGACAGTGATATTCTGGGCATTCAAACCTTTTACGAACGCCAGTTTCTGGATCAGGGCATGAAGATCACCTATTTGTGTTTTGAATTATTGCATGGAAAAAGTATCGAAGAACCGCCGGAAGAAGAGCAAGCCGGATAATTTCTTTGAGCGGGTTTATGATGTTGTGCAATGTATACCCGCAGGCCGTGTGACCTCTTATGGCGCCGTTGCCCGTTATATCGGTTCACCCCAGTCATCGAGAATGGTTGGCTGGGCCATGAATTCCTCACACCTGCATGGTGAAAATATCCCGGCGCACCGTGTGGTAAACCGCAATGGCATGTTAACCGGGAAACATCATTTCCGTCATGAAAACCTGATGCAGGAGTTACTTGAAAGCGAAGGAATCCTCATTGAAGCGGATCGTGTTGTTCATTTCGCCAAACATTTCTGGGATCCTTATAAAGAATTAATCTAAATAAATGGATCAATCCCTGAAAACTGTGTTATCTTTACCTCCGCTAGCTTAATTAATTAAGATTGTAAGAATATGAATGTTTCTGAAGGCCAGATATTGGAGCTTTTAAGAAAAGTTATTCATCCCGTATCAGCAAAAGACATTGTTACGCTTAACCTGGTTAATAACCTGAAGGTAGAAGATAGTACTGTCGGTTTTACATTGGAATTTCCCGGATTTAATGATCCGTTAAAATCTTCTTTGAAAAAGGCCTGCATAAAAATATTGCAGGATAATCTCGGGGAAGGTGTGGAAATCAATATTGATATAGCAACTGCCGCCAGACCGGAACAGAAGCGCAGGCAATACCTGCCGGAAGTAAGGAATATTATTGCCGTAGCCTCCGGAAAAGGCGGGGTAGGTAAATCAACGGTTGCGGTGAACCTGGCATTGGCATTTGCAGCCTCAGGGGCAAGGGTTGGGCTTATTGATGCGGATATTTTCGGACCTTCAGTACCTAAAATGCTGAACGCGGAATTTGTCAATCCCTCTATCGTCAAAAAAGACGGCAAAGATTTGATCATCCCCGTGGAGCGATACGGGATCAAGGCACTTTCCATCGGTTTTTTTATTAATCCCAATGATGCTACAGTGTGGAGAGGTCCAATGGCTTCCAATGCCTTTCAGCAGTTGCTGGGTGATGCAGAATGGGGAGAACTGGATTACATGTTTGTGGATCTGCCTCCGGGTACCAGTGATATCCATCTTACCCTGGTGCAAAGTGTTCCTGTAACCGGGGCTGTTATTGTAAGTACGCCGCAGGATGTTGCCCTGGCCGATGTGATCAAAGGAATCAATATGTTCCGTGCACCTGCCGTTCATGTGCCCGTGCTTGGCCTGATTGAAAACATGGCCTGGTTTACGCCGGAAGAGTATCCTGACAAAAAGTATTTTATTTTTGGGAAAGAAGGATGCAAGAAACTGGCTGACCAGTTTGGTTTGCCGTTACTTGGACAGATACCTCTGGTGCAGGGAATCCGCGAGGGCGGAGATAGCGGAGAGCCTTCAGTGCTAACCAAAAGCCCCGTAAGTGATGCTTTCAAAACAATTGCCAATAACCTGATGATCCAGATACTGAAGCGGAATACCGATCTTGATCCCACGCAAGTTGTGGAAATTACCAAAACACGAAGTAACATTACACATTAATTCCCGACAATGAACAGCACTTATCTTGAAGAGATAACCGCAAAGATCAATTCAGCAATGGAGGAAGTACGGCCATACCTGAGAAGGGATGGCGGCGATGTGGAATTGGTTGAAATCACAGCTGATATGACGGTAAAAGTGAGGTTAAAAGGAGCATGCGATGGCTGCCCGTTCAGTGAAATGACACTCAAGGCAGGTATTGAACAAGCCATCCGGAATAAATTCCCGGAAATGAAAGAATTGATTGCCATTGTGTAATCCGGAACCAAAATTCTTATCTTTATCACCTTGTATTTAAGAATATAGCCTCTTATTTTCATGGTGAAAGATTTATTTCTGTATAATACGCTCACACGCAAAAAGGAACATTTTGAACCCCTGGATCCTCCCCATGTAGGATTGTATGTTTGCGGACCCACTGTATACGGAGACCCTCACCTGGGTCATGCCCGTGCTGCACTGACATTTGACACACTTTTCCGTTACCTCCGGCACCTTGGCTACAAGGTTCGGTATGTTAGAAATATAACCGATGTAGGCCATCTTGAAGATGAGGTGGCCGACGAAGGGGAGGACAGGATACAGAAAAAGGCCCGTCTTGATCAGCTGGAACCCATGGAAGTTGTGCAGTATTATACCAACCGGTATCACCAGTTTATGAATATGCTGAACATGCTGCCTCCCAGCATTGAACCGCAGGCTTCGGGACATATCATAGAACAACAATTGCTGATTCAGCAAATGATCGAAAAGGGCTTTGCCTATATTAAAAATGGTTCGGTATATTTTGATCTTAAAAAATACAACGAGCAATTTGGCTACGGGAAACTGTCAGGCCGCATCCTGGAAGACATGCTGAGCAATACCCGGCAGCTCGAAGGCCAGGATGAAAAACATTTTCCCCTGGATTTCGCTTTATGGAAAAAAGCCAGTCCTGAACACCTCATGCACTGGCCTTCAGAATGGAGCGAAGGATTTCCCGGATGGCATCTTGAGTGCTCGGCCATGGGGATGAAATATCTTGGAGAACGTTTTGACATACACGGAGGTGGCATGGATCTGATGTTCCCGCACCATGAGTGTGAGATAGCACAATCTACGGTGATCACTGGTAAACAGCATGTGAAATACTGGGTGCATAACAACATGATCACGATCAACGGCCAGAAAATGAGCAAGTCGAAGAACAATTTCATCACGCTTGAAGAAATGTTCTCAGGCAGGCACCCCCTGCTTGAAAAAGCGTATTCCCCGATGACTGTCCGTTTTTATATGCTGCAGGCTCATTATTCAAGTCCCCTGGATTTTTCCAATGAGGCACTCAAGGCAGCAGAGCAGGGCCTGAGCCGGCTCATGAAGGGAATGGCCATTCTGCCAAAGCTTACCCCATCCTCTTCCTCCACAGTGGATGTTCAAACAGTCGTAGAAAAAGGGTATGAGGCCATGGGCGATGACATGAACAGTCCCGTTTTACTTGGATATATTTTTGAGGGGGTGAGGATCATTAATTTGGTAAAGGATGGCAAGGGAAAAATAAATGCAGCAGACCTCGACATGCTTCGACATTTCATGACCACCTTTGCCTTCGACCTGTTGGGATTGATTCCTGAGGATACTCAACAGTCAACCGGTTTGCTGGATAAGGTAATCCGCCTTTTATTGAAGCAGAGGCAGGATGCCAAGGCAAGGAAGGATTATGCAGCTTCCGACCAGATCCGTGAACAGCTTACTTCCCTGGGAATTGTGATAAAAGATACACGCGACGGGGCAGAATGGGAACTTGAATAACCCGGCAGGGTGAATAAACTGTACAGGTGATCAGCATTAATTATAACAGAAGGAAAACCGTTTCGGTGGATATAGGAGGCGTGCCGCTTGGCAGTGATTTTCCTGTGCGGGTGCAGTCCATGGCAAATACCCTTACTTCCGATATAGCCGAAAGCGTCAGTCAAAGTATTGATATTATCCGGGCAGGTGCCGATTATATAAGATTCACGGTTCCGGCAGCGGCGGACGCGGAACATTTTGCCAGCATCAGGCACAATCTCCGTGAACAGGGCTTTTCTGCCCCGCTTATTGCGGATGTTCACTTCAACGCTGACATTGCCCTCCGGGTGAGTGATTATGCCGACAAGGTGAGGATTAATCCGGGTAACTTTGGTGAACCTGATGTGGCGAGGGCTAAATTCGCAGCCCTGGTTGAAAAATGCAGCACCCGCGGGGTTGCCTTGCGAATAGGCGTAAATCATGGTTCATTATCCCGCCGTATCATGGAGGAATTTGGCGACACTCCGGTGGGAATGGCAGAGTCGGCCCTGGAGTTTCTCCGGATATGTAAAGAACTGAATTTTAACCAGGTAGTGGTTTCCATGAAAGCCAGCAATGTAAGGGTGATGGTGCAGGCTTCCCGCCTTGTAGTGAAAAAAATGA
>Ga0105092_10002202_pt1 | contig 10435 bp, 9 predicted proteins | sample PPLLak2March2015_FD_87021 | JGI IMG/M metagenome (GOLD analysis project Ga0105092, IMG submission 87021) | Freshwater sediment microbial communities from Prairie Pothole Lake near Jamestown, North Dakota, USA - PPLs Lake P7 Core (1) Depth... | ecosystem: Environmental > Aquatic > Freshwater >...
CATTGGGCATGACGCGGTTGTCCAGCATTGAGGCCATGACATATGGCGTCGAGCACTCCTGGGGTCGATAATGTAGCGGAGCAAGGGTCTTGAAAGCCGCTTTAAGTCGGCTTGGAGAGTATGAATCCTCGAAGGAAAAATTGAATCTTGGAAAACATCACTGTAGCTTGAAACGTGTTTCAGGATGGTCCACACCTCTTGGCAGCGCTTCTTTGTGAGGCGGTGCTCGAAGAGAAAGACGGTAAGAAGAGCGCGATACGTATCATGGATCGTGTCACGCTGATGCTCTCAGCTACCACCCAGGGAGACGGTCCCCTGCCAGCTCTTCCACATCTGACAATAACTCCAACGCTGCTGCTCAGGTTGAAAAAGGGCAAAGGTCCGGACCGCTTTACTCTGCGCATCGAGCTCGTGTCAGAGGGCGGAATTCAAAAAGGTCCTTCACACAGCCAGACTGTCATGCTCGAAGGTGGACCAGATCGAGGTTACGATTTGGTGTTGAGTATGCGGCTGGAATTTGATCAGGAGGGTTTGTACTGGATCAACGTCTACCTCGACCAGTACCTGCTCACTCGGGTTCCCTTGAGGATCGTCTTCCTGATCCAGAGGACTATGGTGCCCACGCCTGACGAACCGAAGAGACCGATTCATTGAGCACTGCACACGAGTGAACAGTCTTGCTCTCGACAGAAAAGGTAACGATTTCTTGAGACAGAACAATCGTTTGTGTCTCCGTGTGCCTGATTTCAGCCTCCACCCGCTCAACGAGTTCTTGCTCGTTTATCTCTCGCAATCCCAGGCGGACCAGACAGACATCTGCCGCATCGAAGAGTGTCCGAACCGCATCCTCGTCGTCCCGCCGAAGCGCTTCAGACAAATTCTCAATAACAAAGATCTCGAACTCGGCGAGCGAACTGTCTTTCGTTATGAAGCGGTCGAACTCCCGAACAAAACGCTCACGGGTCATAGGTATTCCTATTATGCCAGTCAAAATCGTTTCAGAACAAGAGATTCGAGACGCCTTCAATAATGGACCGTTTCTACAGATGATACGAGACAATCGGATCGTCCCTCGACGCACCTACAGCTATCACCTCCCCTCCCCCGAGGATTGGCAGGGACCCTTCTGCACCCATTCCCAGATAATCGCGTATGTCGACTCACGGAAAAATCTTATAGCGGAAATCCATCGCTACCTTAGGCCCGACGGGACATTAGGGGCATCCGGCAGACCGGATCCAAAGCGCCTTCTGGTGGAGGGAGTGCTATGGGCGGTTTCCGGTTGCAGTCGCTAAATCGCGCTTGCCTCGAGGATCCGGTCGAGCCGAGGACTGCATCGCCTTGACACACTGGTGTACTAGGTGGAATAGTACACCTAGCAATGCTTCCTTTCCGGGTCGAGCTTAGAAGCGGAGAATCCTTACACCGCCAGACGGTCTATGCTGTGAAGAAGGCGGTGGCCTCGGGGCGCCTTCTGCCGGGCGACAGCTTCCCTTCGGTCAGGACCCTGGCTCAGGAACTTCGGATCAACCCGAATACGGCGCATCGCATTGTAGCCAGCCTGGTGGGCGAAGGACTGCTTGAAGTCGTCCCTGGCATCGGGACCCGAGTGGCCGAAGCACCTCTCCCGAGCAAGAAGGATCACCGAGAGCTCCTGAGGGACGAACTGGAGCAGCTGGTGGTTCGGGCCAAGAATCTGTCTCTCGAACTGGAGGACGTCTTGGACGCGATTCGAAACGAATGGACTCTTTTGGACAGGGGGTCAAAGTGAGTTCTGCGAATCTCGAATACGCTATCGAAACCGTGACCCTCGGACGCCGTTTCGGACGAAAGCAGGCCGTCCGCGATCTGACTCTCCAGGTTCCCGAGGGAAGTGTCTTCGCGTTGATCGGTCGGAACGGCGCCGGGAAAACCACGACGATCAAGATGCTTGTGAATATCATCGAGCCATCCGAGGGCTCGGCGCGAGTACTGGGAACGGAGTCGCGCCGGCTTGGCCCGTCGGAATTCCGACAGATCGGGTACGTTTCCGAAAACCAGAGACTGCCGGAATGGATGACCGTCCGAGACTTCCTTGCCTACTGCAAGCCGCTGTATCCCTCCTGGGATGACCGCTTCAGCCGTAAGCTGATCGATCAATTCGAGCTCCCGCTGGATGACAAACTGAGGGACCTTTCGCGTGGCATGAAAGTCCAGGCGGCCCTCGTCTCCTCGTTGGCCTATCGGCCGGCGCTATTGATCCTGGACGAGCCTTTCAGTGGACTGGATCCCGTCGTTCGTGACGATCTTATCCGAGGTGTACTTGAGCTGACCGGGGAGGCCAGGTGGACGATCTTCTTGTCGTCTCAGGATATCGAGGAAGTAGAGCGGCTGGCCGATTGGGTGGCGTTCCTGGACGACGGCCGTCTCGGTTTCTCTGAATCCGTTTCTTCGCTCCAGTCCCGCTTTCGACAGATAGAAGTCGTGTTGGGTGAGGATGGGACGAGACCGAGCGAGATTCCCCCGAGTTGGATGCTTTTGGAAACCACCGGGCGAACCGCCCGCTTCCTGGACAGTTCTTACGGGGATGAGACCATTAGGCAGGTCAAGAGCATATTTCCCGGTTGTCGTGAGGTAACGGCCCACCCTGTCTCGCTGCGTGAGCTCTTCATTGCGCTCGCTCGAGCCCGCCGACCCAGGGCTCAAGGCGGTCATCTATGAGTCTCGCCACACACATCTTCAGAAAAGACGTCCGCCATCTCCGCGGACTGCTGGTTGCCTGGTTGGCGGTTCTGGTCATCCAGTCCTTCCTCGCGGTCTTTGTTTTCGCCTCGCCGCCGACGGACACGTTGATGCAGGGCGTTATCAATTCCATTTCCTTGCTTCTTCCGATGCTTCAGTTCGTTTTGCTGCTCGCAGTAGTTCCCCTGGTGATTCAGGACGAGCCCCTGGCAGGAACGACCGCCTTTTGGTTCACGCGGCCCATTTCTGGCGGGACTCTCCTGGCCGCCAAATCACTCTTCGTCCTGTTGATCCTCGTTCTGCTCCCGCTCTTCATCGAGCTCCTCTCTTTGGTTGCCCATGGCGTCATCGCCCGGCATCTGGCACTGGCGACACCAGGTATCCTGCTCGACAAACTGTCCGCGGTTGTGTTGCTCTGGGTTATCGCCGCTCTGACGGTCAATTTCGCCCGTTTTGCGGTGGTTGGCGGGGTCAGCTTTATCAGTGTGATTTTAATTGCTGCCGGGTTCTTGAGTGCAACGCTGCTTATATCAGACGATCTCGAGGGTACCGCCGTGGGTGTCGGACGGACGACCGGTTTGCTCTCTGCTATCGTACCGATCCTGCTGGGAGCCTTGGTGATTGGTCACCAGTACCTGACTCGGAAGACCCGGCGATCGGTTGTAATCCTCCTGTCCGCCTTGTTCGTCCTGCTCGTTATTGAACAGGCCTGGCCGAACTCTCGCCCCTTCGAGATGCATCCGGTGGACCGGGCGATTTTCAATCCCGACGAAATTCGGGTTTCCCTGGACCTGAGGACAGTGTCGGCAAGCGACGCGTTCGGCTTTCGCGCCCGCCCCCCGGCGAGGAAGGACGTGTTATCGGAGCTCGTGATTCAGGGAATGCCGGCAGGCTGGATCGTCGAGCCGAAACTGGTTCACGCCTCGCTGCGTTATTCTGATGGGAAGGCCGCCGCCTTTGAAGGCTTTATTTCACAAACCTGGGGCGGCCAATGGAACATCGACGCGCTTCGACACCCGCTCGGGGGAGCTGATCTTCGCCGCCCCGAGCAACCGGGTGGACCAAGGGAACCACTTTGGAGACTGCTTCGTGTTGATGAATCACTTTACAGGAGCCACGCCCAGGCGGCAGGCACCTTGGAAGCCGATATCCGATTCTCCGTTTCGCGCTACAAAATCGTTGGGCGACTGCCGGTTCGCCAAGGCGCCAAGTTCAAGAAGCAGTCGGATTACTTCCTGATCACGGATGTCCTCCGCGATCCGGACGGCGCCCGCCTGGTCATCCGTGAAGGACGGCTCGAGCTCGTCTTCCCAGAGATCAGGCCGGAAGAGAGACTGCGGCCGGGAAGGGTCTTCGTGCTGCTGAATAAGTCGAGAGGTCAGGCCATTCTCCCGACCGACGAAAGGCGGGTAGTTTCTCTCCCTCTGTTTCCGGGATTTTCAATGGCACCTGACTCGGGCCGCTTTCAGGTCAATTCCGCGGGTCTTGTTTTTGTCGGCCGGAAACCGGGTGAGAAACCGATCGCGGTGGACGATCAATGGCTCGCCGGAGCGGAGCTCGTTCGTCTCGAGATCGAGGAGCTCGGGGAATTTCCGAAATCCCTTCGAGTCGACAATTTCCGTATGAAACCCGAGATTAACCAGTAGCGGAGGTTTAACGCGAAGGTTTTCCCATCCGTCAGCAGCAGAATCCCGTTGGGCACCACAACGACGCGGTTAGTTGCAGCGATTAGACACCTTAGGGTATGCAATCTGGTTTCGGTTCGAACCCGCTTTGCTGAAACGGCTTTGCACTGTCCGGGCGCAGCTCTCTTTGCGCTCGCTGGTGGATTCGAGGCACTAAGCTTCCGATATCCCGTCTCGTATACCGAAGGACCGCCGGGAGCCCGAGCAGCAGGATTGTCAGAAAGCCGGTGCCCAAGAACCCGGACAGGGTCTTTCCCGCCGCTGAGTCCTGGACGAAACCCTCCGGGCTGAACTGGTAGAGAACCGCAGTGAAGGGAAAAGTGAAGTATTTGAAGAAAATCGGATTGGTCCCGGTACGGGCGGAGATCCAGATGACTGAAAGACCGAGTATGACAACCCAGGAGGTGATCAGTGCCCTGAGGACAGAAGTCCGAAACAGGGAGCATGAAACGACAATCCAGGAAAGCAGAGTCGCAAAAAGGACGACATAAACCGCGAAGAGCACAAGCTGGATAGCATCTGTGAGCCGGCTGCCGTTAACACCCCAATAGAACAGGGTCCAAACGAAATGACACAACACGAAGAAGGCCGTAATCGAGGCAGCATGGGCACCGGTTGCCAGGTATCGGGCGAGCAGAAAGCGTAGCCTGGAATGCGGCTGCACGAGGACCAATCGGATCATTCCCTGGTCGTAGTCGACCGTCGTCAGGTAAGCACAGAAGCCGATCAGAACGACTTGGAACAACCAGCAAACCCAGGTGTATGTGAAAAGGACCGGCACCGCGTACAGGGCGTTTGGAATGGAATAATCGTGCGCCAAGAAGTTTCGCCAAAAGCCAATGTAAAGGGCCAGCACAACGAAAACGCCGGCATAGAAGAGCCGGGTGACGGGGAACGCCGCAATCTTGCACGTCTCCGCCCACCAGACATCCCGCAGGGAAGATCGGGGTGTCCGGCCTCCAGCAAGCTCCTTGTCTCTGTCTCCCGTTCCTGAGTCCAGAATCAGCTCCTGCTTATTCGGTTATGTCTCGCCTTGAAAAGTGCGAAAGTGCGGGGATTAACAGAACGAGCGGTGCGACAATCGCCGACGCCAAGAAGGTCAAGTGCACTTCGAACGGGACTGCCTGATACGAGCGTATCCAAAGCCAGTGTTCAGGCAACGGGAGTAATTGCACGGGCACTCTTGACTCGATCCCGCTCAGCAACCACAGCCAGCGACCGGCACCCTGGCCGACCAGACTTCTGACGGTGATCAGGGATAGCGCAAACGCCAGGAGAGACCCGAAAACGCCCACAATCCCGGCCGCAAGACTTCTTCAGAACAGGGTCAGGAGCAACGGCGAGATGGTGCACAGGGGAAAGCGGCGTCGCCTCGAGGCCTGATAAAGCGTCGGCCTCTCGTTGCCGCCGCACTCCAAATGAATGCCGGTTCCGGGGCACGAAATACGTTAACGACAGCCTCTGCCGCAGCACTCCAAAATGATTCAGGCAAGGCCTGAAGCTCTGCTGGCAGCGGAGCTCCGACTCTCGCCTCACGGTAGGGGAAACACCGGGAAGACCGTGAGCAGGTAGATGTCGAGGGGGTAGGGGATGCCCGGGTCGTCGCGGTGGCGCAGCGTGACCCCGGCCAGTGGCTGGTCGCTTTCGATCGTGATTCTTCCGTTCGCGACCTGGACACCGGGAAACAGTTCCGAGAGGTACCGGGCGATACGCCCGCCAGGCGGGAGTGGAGCCAGGTCCGACAAGTTCGCCTCCCCGAGGCTGGTTCCGCTTTCGCCGTACAGAGTCGCCACCGCGTGCGCCGCCTCGGTCCCTGTGTTCAAGAGGGCCAAAGCAGTGTTCTGGTTTCCGGTGACTGAAGCGAACAACGCCTGCCGCGGATATCGCCAGACGATGGGCAACCCGGCGTCGAAGAGCGGTATCCCCGCCTGCGAACCATGATAGACGGCCGCCGCACCCGCGTCTCCATCGACTGTCACCACGGCATATCCTGCTTGGAGCGGTACATGACCGTCACTGGCGACACGAGCCGAACGCCCTGACTCCAACACAAGATTGACCTCGGTAGCCGGCGTATCGTCATCGCCGAGCAGCGGAACAGCCATTGGCCGGCCTCCGGGATCGAAGAATTGGACCTTCACGCTGGCAGGACTCGAGCCCGGATTGGCGAACAGAAGAGAGGACTGCATCTGCCATGGCGCCGCCCGTCCGCTAGCAACCTGGGGCAAGTAGAGTCGCCGTGGGAATGAGTGGGAGGCTGGGCTTGCGCCGTCGGGTCTCCCCTCCAGAACAGGCATAGATGTCAGCGTGAGCCCGCCACCTTTCAAACTCCGTTCAGAACGGGTCTGGAGCAAACTCGCGACCGCGATCGGTTGGTCGCTTTCCAGGGTCAGCAGGCCGTCTTTTACCTCCACTGCGGCCAGCTCCGGAAACAACTCCGCCACGAACTGCGCAGTATGGGCGCGGGGTGGCAATGGTCCGACGGCGTCGGCAAGCTGCCTGGACCCCAGCAGGTTGAAGTCCCGGTCATAGAGGCGCAGCGTGACGAGTGCGGCTTCCTCGGCGGCATTCACGATCGCCAATCCGGTGTTCAGGCCCTCGGCGGATCCACTGACAAACACAGTACAATCGCGCAAAGGGTCGCTCAACGCAACACCCGCTTCGAAGAGCTGCGTGCCTTGTTCTCTGTAACCATAGATCGCGGTGCTGCGCACTTGGATCGCGGACCGCACCCGAGCCGAACCCACCTGGAGGGGTCCGGTGTCGCCGGTTTGAAGTGAGACAGTCTCGCCTCGTTCGAGACTGATGGAGAAACTGACCTGTGTGCCCAGTTGCCCCAGGGCGACCGGCATCGGCTCGCCGTCCGCGCCAAAGAAGTCAACCTGGACGACTTCGGCTGTCTCGCCGAGGTTCATGAACAGGAATTCCGTTTGGAGCTCTCCGTCGGCGGACCGACCACTGCCGACCTGAGGAAAGTACGCGACCTCTTCCTGGGGTAGCGTGAGGGCGAACACTCCCAGGTTCGGGCGAGAATAGGCCATTCTCGGTTGGGACTGAGTGAACTGAGGATGCGCCGGCGGGGCGGAAATTGTGACCCAGTCTGCGCCTCCGTCGAACGTTACCCGTAGATCCTCTGGGGAGTAAAGCAAGTACGGGTTTAGCGGATCACGTTCCAGACTCCGAACCGCCTGGGACAATGTCCAGCTCTGCCCGCCATCTCGGCTCTGGTAGCTCTGGCAGGGCAGCGGCCCCTCAAAGATTATTGGGACGCATCCCAAGATCCGAACCGCAGCTTCATCCTCCGGATCCACTTCGATGGAGTCAATCGGGAGCCGAGCGGACCCCCAGTTCAGTTCAGCCCAGGTCGATCCAGAATCCGTGCTCTTGATGAGCACCTTGTCGCCGCCGGCGAACAGGACCTCCGGCGTCGAGCGACTGATGGCGATGGTGGAGACAGCGTATCCGGGGGCTATCTGCTGCCAGGCGTCGCCTCCGTCCAGGGTTCTGTACAAGGTTCTGGAGTTCCGGGACAGGGCGTAGAAGACACCCGACCTGCTCGGATCAACGACGATCGAGGAAGTTTTCGCGCCGTGAGCATTTTCCCAGTGACGTCCGGCATCGTTACTCCGAAAGATCCCGTCGGAGCCCGCGGCAAGAAGTACCGAATTGTCGAACGGATCGATCACGAGATCGGACAAGCGACCGCTCAGCCCCTGGCCCGCCGCCTCCCAGGTCCTGGACCCATCGACACTCCTGTAGACCCCAACATCGTCCGCCAAAGCGAAAAGCATGCTACTGTCCGTCGGGTCGAGCGCCAGCTGCATCACCCTTGTCCCGCGCAAGTCGTAGAGAATCGGATACCACTGCTGGCCGCGATCGACGCTCTTGTACACCACCTCACCGAGGTTGAAAAGAACGTCCGGGTCGTCAGGCGCGAACGTTGGCCAGCGGAACCCGCTCGGCATGGAGGTCCAGTTTCCGCCTCCGTCAGTGCTGCGGTAGGTAAGGGCTTGGCCGTAACTCAATGCATAGATGGTTGAGTCATGCGGAGACACGGTCAACCGGTTGACCGTGTCGTCGGGAAGGCCGCCTTGGAGGCCAATTGGGAACCAGGCCAGGCCCCCATCAGTCGTCTTGAAGACACCGCCGTCGAACGCGGCGCAATAGAGCACGTTCGGATTTCGGGGATCGGCGGCCAAGGCTGCCGTCTCCGGCAAATTCTGACCGGAAGAAAGCGCACTCGCGGGAAGCCAGGTCTCCCCGTCATTTGTTGATTTGAAAACCCCTGCAACATGACCCACGTACACAGCTCCGGGAGCCGCGTCAAAGACGAAAGCCTTCAGCTGCCCGAACGGCAAGCCCTGGTAGGCTGGCGCCCACGTCTGCCCGCTATTCGCGCTGCGATAGATGTAGGGCGTGTTGTCGTAACCTCCTCCGCGTCGAACCGCAAACAAGTGACCAGGGCGGTGGGGATCGACGGCGACACTCCAACTGTCCTCGTATTCGTCGTTATCCGGAAGCGTTAATACGCGGTGCCACGACTCTCCCGCGTCCACGCTCCGGTAGACTCCGGCGCCCGGCACGCCAAGGAATAAGACATCCGGGTCACGCGGATCGACCTCGATTTCAGTCAGATAGCCATCGGGCAGCGCTGCGTCCAGGTGTCTCCAGCTCCTGCCGCCATCCTCGCTCCTGCTGAGCCCCTGCGAGCGAAGAACGTACATGCGATCAGGGTTTTTTGGAGCGATGAGGAGCCTCTGCTGCCACTCCCCCGGTAGACTCGGCTCGGTCGGGACGAGCTTCGTGCCGCCCGCCGCCGTCTTATACAGCCGTCCCTCCCCTGCCGCGTAAAAAAGGTCCTCCGCCGCGGGGCTTCGGGCGATCGCACGCATGTAAATGCCGGACTGGCGAATGTGCCGCCAGGTCTCACCGCCATTCAGGGAACGATAAATCGAGCCGTGGCAGAGGGCGACCATGTGGTTGCTGTCTGTAGGAGACACGATCAGATCTGAGATGGTGTGCGAGTACAGGGAGATTCCATCGCTGATCCGCCTCCAGGTCGCCCCCCTGTCCATGCTCTTCAGCAGGCCCTTGTCATACGGCGCCTGGTACACGGTGTCTGGATTCCGCGGGTCAACCACGATACGGTTCACCGCATTGCTGGTGGCGGAGCTGGCCCGCAACCAGAACTCTCCACCGTCATCGCTGCGCCACACCTCCCCCTTACTTGTTCCGCCGTACATGATCTGCGGGTTAGAGGGGCTGATGGCAAGACAGTGAACCGGAGGGGTGTACTCTGCGGTCGTCCAGGTGCGTCCACCATCAATGCTTTTCAGGATCCTCCACTCTCGGCCAGCGCCCAACAGGTACAGAACGCCGCTATCCCTCGGGGTCAACAGTAGCTCGGCTCCGTCCGTCTGACGAATTAGACGCCAGTCGTGCCCTCCATTCGTCGACCGAAACAAACCTCCGTAGACCAGGGCGTAGACAATATCCGGGTTCTGCGGATCAAACTCGAGGCTGTCGACATCGCCACTGCTCAGACCATTCCGGAGGGCGATATACGTGTTGCCCTCGTCTTCGGTCGCAAAAACGCCGTTTTCAGTAGCCAGATACAACCGCGAAGGACGGTTCGGATGAATTCGAATGGATAGGACATCCAGTGAGGTGGCGCCGGTCCATTCATTAGCGCCCGCATCCATGGACGCAACCACCTGACTCAGCAGCAGCAGAAAAAGCAAGATCCTAACCGTCATTTTTGCCCCCCGGTCAAAACTTGCTATTTTTTTAGCAGTTAGGCTCCGGAGTATAACTGATTCCCGCGCACTTTGCAGCAGCTTTTGCCCAACTGCCCGCTTGAGTTCCCGTCTCACTCAGCTCTTGCCAGTGTCTGTGTCATGTACCATTGATCCATGAAGCTTGGCATAGTCCTCGATGAGGTGTTCATTGAACACGATAAACCTTCGGGTACCCCGGAGAGACCGGAGCGGATTCAGGAGCTGAGAGACACTTCACGGCCGTGCCACCCG
>Ga0105092_10002204_pt1 | contig 10429 bp, 12 predicted proteins | sample PPLLak2March2015_FD_87021 | JGI IMG/M metagenome (GOLD analysis project Ga0105092, IMG submission 87021) | Freshwater sediment microbial communities from Prairie Pothole Lake near Jamestown, North Dakota, USA - PPLs Lake P7 Core (1) Depth... | ecosystem: Environmental > Aquatic > Freshwater >...
ATGGTCCCTCTGCTCACGGTCATCTCTGATCTGTTCGGACTGATCGGGGGCTGGCTCGTCTCTTTTTATGCACTCCGGCTCAACTCCTCTTTGTATTGGAGCACCGCAGTGCGGTCCATTGATCACACCAACGCGCTCGAGGGACTCATTAAACCGATCTTCTTCGGCTTTATCGTTGGTATGGTTGGCTGCTATTTCGGGCTGCGCACCCGGGGTGGCACCCGGGGAGTCGGTCAGAGCACGACCCAGTCGGTCGTGACCGCCTCCATATTGGTCATCGTATCGGATTTCTTCCTGAGCAAGATCCTGCTGGAGCTAAGGTGATCGCCATCGAATTTGATGAGGTATCCAAATCCTACGATGGGCAGACCGTGCTCGAAAACTTTAACATGGTCGTTCGCCAGGGTGAGATGAAGATCATTCTTGGAGGTAGCGGATCCGGGAAATCGACGATTCTGAAAATGGTACTCGGGCTTGTAAAACCGGACACGGGAACAGTCTTCGTGAATGGCCAAAATATCGGCCGGAGTACCGAGGACGAACTTATGGGACTTCGGCGGGAGATCGGCATGGTTTTCCAGGAGGGCGCGCTTTTCGACTCTCTCACCGTTGGCGAGAACGTGGCTTACCGGTTGCTCGAAGACAAGAGCGCCAGCGAAAAGGAAATCGAAGAAACGGTCATGCGGTTGCTGACTTTCGTGGGCCTCGCGCACGCTGTGGACAAGATGCCGTCGGAGCTGTCGGGAGGGATGAGACGCCGTGTCGCGATCGCCCGCGCGGTTGTCGGCAACCCGAGCATTCTCTTATACGATGAGCCGACTGCCGGTCTGGATCCTATTACGAGCCGGACGATTTGCGAACTGGTCATCCACTTGAGGGACCTGAGAAATGTCTCGTCGATCTTTGTTACCCACGACCTCGCCGCCGCCTCGACACTGGCGAGCGAATTGGCGGTGGCATCGGACGATGGGCAAGTGGAATTCCGGCCAGAGGGGCAGGAGTTCTGCCTGGTCAATACCCGGTTCGTGATGCTGAAGGACGGCCGGACCCTCTTCGAGGGAACGGACGAGATGCTCAAAAGCGAACAGGACGAGTACATCAGGGAATTCGTGACCTAGTTCCCCGCCTTCTTATACATTAGGTCTTTAAAGGGATCAGAATGGACACCAAGAGCAAGAGGATCTCGCTTTCGGAGCTCAAAGTCGGGATCTTCGTTGTTGTCGCGTGCATTATTCTTGCGGTCGCAATTTTCACAATCGGCACCCAGGTTGGTCTTCTCGAAGACACGTTTGAAGCGAAGACTTACCTGAACACGGTCTCCGGACTGAAGGCCGGCGACATCGTTCTACTGGGCGGTGTCGAGATCGGCAACGTGACCGAGGTAAAGATCACGCAACCCGGCGAAATACCGCCCACGGCGACCAACCAACAGGCCATGCAGCTGATCGCTGATCGGACTTCCAAGAGCGAGCAACTGGAGTCCCAGCTCGCGCCACTGCGCCAACGCCTGGTCAACCTCAGGGCCGAGCACCAGTCAGCCGTGCAGGCGAGGGGCGAGAACTCCGCCGCCGCTAAGACCGTGGCCGAGCAGATCGAGGACGTGGAGAACGAGATCGAGAACCACACTGAAACACTTGACGATTACCGCAACGAGATCACTCGCGCCCGTGCAAACATCCAGAATATCGAGGTTTACCTGGAGATTAAGTCCGAGTACCAGCAGTGGATCCGGGCGGACAGCAACATCTCGCTTGGATCAGTCGGGCTGCTTGGAGACAAATACATAGATATCTCTCTCGGCCGCACTTCGCAGCCTCCGGCCGTCGTGACCGAGAAAGTTGACACCTGGTTCGGGTCCGACACCAAGAAACTGATCCTGATTACGGGAGAACGGCAGGCGGGATTTCAGGAGCTGATGACCGGTGCGAACGACATCCTGGCGAACTTCCAGGGCCTGTCGGAAAAGCTCCAGGACGTTATGGGTCAGTTCGAGGAAGGACAGGGTTCGGTTGGGAAGTTCTTCAACGATCCCGCCTTTTACAACAACCTCAACCAGGCTGTAGTCGGTGCCCGCCAGGCCGTGGAACGTGCCTCGACCATGATGGAAGAGTTCACGCGGGGACCCGGAACCGTGCCACGCCTGATCCAGGAACGCGAGATTTACGACCGAATCAACGCCGCGACCGTCCGGCTGGAGTCCCTCATGACCAAGGTTGAGAAGGGGGAAGGCACACTCGGTAAACTCGTCAATGACCCGGCGCTCTACCAGCGAAGCAACGAGGTCATGGCGAACATCGAGCACATTACGAAGCGCATGGATTCCGGGCAGGGCACCCTCGGTCAGCTCTCCGCTGATGACAAGCTTTACCAGGACCTGCGAGGGTCGCTCAACCAGCTCAACGGGTTCATGAAAGACGTCGAGCAAGGCAAAGGTACGCTCGGCAAACTGGCGAAGGATGAAGAGCTGTACCAGAACATGAACAAGGTATCGTCCGAGGTGGTCAAGTTGATCTACGATTTCCGTCAGAATCCGAGGAAGTTCTTGACCATTAAATTCGAAATCTTTTAAGGTCTTCTACGAACGTAGCTGCTCCCCGCCGGCATCGTACGGCGGGCACGCCGCATTTCCAGACGAAAGTTGGCGCATGATATCCGATAAAATCGGGGCGGGAGGGCAATTCATCCTGAGAGGGATCGTGAGGGCGCTGGGGGTGCTCCACGTAAAGCCCAACCACTTGACCTTCCTGGGCTTCGTGATGAGCATAGTCACGGCCTACGTCTTCTCGACCGGCAGATTTCGCTGGGCCGGCGTCTTTCTGATCATCACCGGGCTATTTGACATGGTCGACGGAATGGTTGCCCGGACCATGAACAAAGTGACTCCGTTCGGCGCGTTCTTCGACTCCATCATGGACCGGTACTCGGACCTGATCCTCTACCTTGGCCTGATCATCTGGTACGGAAGCCAAGATCGGATGAACTACGTGGTGCTGGTGGGAATCGTAATGATGGGGTCGGTTCTGACCAGCTATGCGAGGGCCAGGGCCGAATGCCTGATCCCGAAATGCAAAGTGGGATTCCTCGAACGGCCGGAAAGGATCGTTCTGCTGATCATCGGGGCGTTTTACTTCATGGACCCGGTGCTCTGGGTGATCGCGGTTCTCTCCAACTGGACCGTCATCCACCGCATCCTGTACACCCGATCCGTCATCAGGGCAGGTGAAAAGAAGAAGGGGCAATCCGACGGCACGACCGCAAGAATCGCTGTGTAAAAAGCAAAAGACGGTTATCCACGAAGGACACAGCGCGGCGTAGCCGCAACCAATGTTACGCTTGTAACACGAACGGACACGAATGAAGGCGACTGCCACAGCAGGAATCCGTTTTATTCGTGTCCGTTCGTGTCCTTCGTGGATAACCGTCTTTTGTTTTTCTACCCAACCACGTTCACGCCTTTCGGCAGCTTGAGCTCGAAGGTCGCTTCTTTGACGGGGGGATTGATCTGGACCTCGTCGAAGTCAATCAACTGGTAGTCTCGGTTGGGCTCGACCAGCTTTTGCCTGATCGGTATCCAGCGCTCGGAATCGACCCAGAGTACGATCTGTGAGAAAAACGCCGAGACCTTCTGCGACTTGGGTGACAGCTCGAGCAGATAGGTCGTTCGATTGCCTATTTTTTCCTGCCCGGTCAACCGAATGTTGTAGGCTTCTTTCATGGCCGCCCGGTTGGATCCGAAGCCGAGCAGCAGGAATTCAGCCTTGTCCTTGTTCTGACCGAGATTGTAGCGCTGCGCCTGCCTGATCCGCGGCTGGTAGAAAGTCACCTTCCCGTCGTTAATGACGAGATTGGTCTCCTGCGGCTGCGTTATATCCCTTCGCAGGAACACCTTGCCGCCTTTCTTCAAGAACGACAGCCGACCTTTCTCGCCCGTGTCGAATTCCTCCAGGATGTCAGTCCACTTCTTCTGGCTTATCGAGGCGGTCAGCGTGGTCAGGCCGGCCCCCTTCTGCTCCATTCTGGCGAGCACCTGTTCGAGGGTTAAGGTTGGGCCTTGCGCCCGCACGACGGGCAGCCGAGTGGCCCAGGAAACAACAAGGGCAATTGCGATTACCTGAAGTAAGAGCGGCAGCTTTTTCATGTATCAATAGAGTCTTGTCAGGTGGACAGAGTTGCGCGGAAGCGGAAGGAGCAAGATTAGTCCTGCGCGATTCGAGCCGGTGCACCTTCGACTTTTACGGGTGCCTTCTGCTCGATCTTCTTGGGCTGCTGGATAATGTAGAACGGCGGCTTGACGAAGTATTCCTTTGGGGTGAGGAAGATGAAGGCCAGGATCGAGGCGCACAGCAGATCGTACTGCCAGGAGCCGCGGCTGTAGGTCCAAAAGATCACATTGCCAATCGCGCGCAAAATCGTCATCATTTCAAACCCGTTTCTGCTCAACCGCGTAAAACAGATTCTGCACGCGGTTGAGAATCCGGCCGTCCCGCATTTCGACGATCCGGCTGGCCGTCGAAGCGGCTTCGGAGTCGTGCGTGATCATGATGATAGTCTGCTTGTAACGCAGGTTCAGCTCCTTGAGCATCTGCAGAACCATCTGCGAGTTATCGGAGTCCAGGTTACCGGTCGGCTCGTCGGCAAGAAGCAGCGAGGGCCGATTGACGACCGCCCGTGCTATCGCCACCCGCTGTTGCTCTCCACCTGAAAGCTCATACGGTTTGTGATGCATCTTGTCTTCAAGGCCCAGCAGCCGCAGCATCTGCTCGGTGCTCTGGTCCTGATTTCCGTTGATCCCGTGGATGCGTCGGGCCAACTCAATGTTGTCTGCCGCGGTAAGCGTGGGAAGGAGGTTGAAACGCTGGAAGACGAAGCCCATCCTCCGGCGCCTGATTTCGGTCCGCTGCGGATCGCCGACCGAGCTGATATCCGTCCCCTCGATGTAGATCCGGCCGTAAGTGGGCTTGAGGAGTCCCCCCACGAGGTGCAGCAGGGTGGACTTGCCGCATCCGCTCGGTCCCATCACGGCGACGAACTCGCCCGCCTTGACGGTTAGACTGACTCCGCGCAGGGCAGGCACCTCGACTTTGCCGACCCGGTAGACCATCTGGAGGTCTTCGACGACGACGGGATCGATCTTGTGGGCGATATCCAATGTCTTACTCATACCCTAACGCTCGCACCGGATCCAAGTGAGCCGCCTTGACAGCGGGATAAAGCGCACCAAGCACCCCGCCTGTCAATGCCATCAGCGCAGCCATGAAACGCCAGAAAAGAGTGATTGTGACCGGCATACTGGGGAAAGCCATCAAAATGAGCTCGATAGCGATGAAAGTTAAACCGAAGCCGAGCAGTATTCCACCGAAGCAAATCAGGACTGATTCGCGAAGCACCATGTTGATGATGTAGGATCGTGAAGCCCCCAAGGATTTCAGAATCCCGATTTCCCTCGTTCGCTCCGTGATCGTACTATACATCGACAGCAAAATGATCAGAAAACTGATTACCGCCGAAATGCAAACGATTGCGGTCACAAACGGCCTGAAAACGGGCGTGCTGGCCGGCATGACCTCCTGCAACCGATCGGTTCGGGTAAGTGTATAATCCCGAAACCGCTGCTTCAATCTTTCGTGCACAACATCGGTCGAAACGGTCTCGCTTCGCCGAATAAAGAACAGCGTGACCTTCTCGGGCGTCCCGTTCAGGGTCTGCAGGGTTTCCAGAGGCACCATCGCCCGCGAAGCCGTGCCCTCTTCGTAGATACCGGAGATTCGAAACGGGTGACCCAGGAGCTCCAACGTATCACCTACTTTGAGATTGGAAGACCGGGCGTAGTTAGTGTCGACAATCGCCTCATCCGGCCCTTCGAAGTGCCGTCCGGCGACGAAATGCAGGTCCCGGTTGACGCGGCTGAAGCTCGGCTTGTCAATCCCGTAGACGACCTTCCACTTGTCGCTGATGAATTTGGTCAGAACCGGGGTTGCTTCTTCGACCCCCTCCACCTTCCGGATCAGGTCAACGATCTTTACAGGCAGTGTTCCACTGTCCAGGCCGAAGAAAAACGAGGCGCCGGAAGGCTGGAACATGAAGTCGCCGCCTACGCGCCGCATTCTTTCGGCCAGGTCATTCAACTGGCCATATGAGAGCCCGACGCTCACCAGTATCAGGACCACACCAAGCGAAACCGCCAGAACGCTGACCCCTGTACGGGTGGGTCGATGGATCAAGTTTGAATAGATAAGCTTGAACATATTGACTGCCGGCCTACGTGCCTTTTTCATTAACCTCGATTAACTCAGCACCCGGCGGCTGAGGGATGTCGAAACGGTCGTCCTTGATCGACCGATTCAGTTCCAACCCATCCGGCTCCAGTTTCAGCCGGATAGTGTAGTGTTCCAGAACCCGCTCGACGTTGATTTCGCCCGGGATCGTTACTGCGCCACTGAGCACTGGAGGTCCGTATCGAATATCGCTCTGGAGGGTTCCGCACTCATAATATTGCTGGCGGACCACCTCCATTTTACTCCGTTCAACCCACACTTTGCGCACCAGGCAGGGGGCGGCCTGCGGCTGCAGCCGGACGACCCCGAGGACATAGTACTTGAAGCTCAGGTCGAGCGTCTCCTCCATGAAGCAGATTGTCTGGGAATCATCGCGGTTTACCGGATCAATCAAAACAGCCTGCAGTATGTGCTGCGGCCGCACGTTGAACAACGGCTTGGTCTCATCAGTCTTCAGACTGGTTTTCCCGACCAGGAACTTGTTATCGCGCGGGGACCAGATTCGAAAATCCTCGCCTTTCGCTGCCATCGCGACGACCGTCGAACTGGTCAGCGGATGGAGGATGTTCACGTAAACCGAGTCTGGACGCTGAGCAACCAGGTAGCCCTTCGCTTTCGGATACCTTTCAATGAAGCCTAATTCCGCTGAGCCTCCTCGAAACTCAACCTCGAACCGCGAGACGATCAGCGAAGACAGCCCGGCGAATTTCGAGTTGACGAGCGTGACCAATTCATCGATCGTGGCGGTTCGTGCCGCTTTATGGGCAGCCGGAAGGCTCACCTTTTGCTTGTCCTTTACCATAGAAGCACAACCCGGACTAAGCAAGATTAGTGCCCAAGGCAGCAGAAGCAATGCACGGCTGCCCAGATATGCCACCTTCATACGATGTTCTCCTGCCCCGGGTTCCTTCGACCCTTGTACCAGATCAGGGTGTACGTCAGGATCGCGGTGATCAGGAGCATGAACAGCACTACTCCGACCAGCTTCAAATTGTGCTCCAGGAAGTATCGCGCGGTCTCACCATAGAGAACCGCCAGGATGCCCCACATATAATACCGAACGCTGCGACCAATCAGCACCGCCACGATAAAGCGCCGATAGGAAACCTTGAACATCCCAGCCGACAGGACAAAAATCTTAAACGGCGTCGGCGGGGGAAGAATCGACGGAATGAGGATGCTCCACACACCCCACTTCAAGTAAGTCGCCTCGAAGTCGGCAATCCTCTTGGCGCTCAATCGCCTGGCCAGAAAACCCCCGCCCCGCCTTCCGACGGTGAACAGGAGTATACAGCCGGTCACCGACCCCAGTATCGTCATGCTCGCAAAATAAAGCATCCGTTGCCAACTCTGGCCGGTCGACAGGATGACGATCAGCAGGTCGTTGCCTTCGGGTATGGATAGAAAAGACGAGTCCGCGATTGCGATAAAAAATAAGCCGGGTCCTCCCAGCGTAAGAGCGAAATTGTGCAGAAAAGTGCCGACGCCTTTCAGTAAGGCCCAGACTCCGTCCTGCAAGACCAGTAACATCCTGTTCCTGTCTCAAAAAAGAGACTATCGTAACATAAAATCGAGTCCGTCCCCTGCTCAGAATTGGGCGCTTCCCGCCCCCGAGAGGGCTCTCCGTGCAAGCCGAATCACCAGAAGGTGCATCAATCTGATTCACCCCCCGATTTCGCATTGGATTTCGGTTGCGATCAGTCGTCCCGCAATCGCGCGACCCGAAATTGGCTATCACATTGCCCGGGTTTTCAGAGAGAATGCCACCCATGGATATGCCTGATCGGAAACGAGTCGCGGACGTCCGCCAGCTGAAAAGGATCTACCTGGACGAGGTCGTCACGGAACGCAACCGCTCTATCGCGCTGTGGGGACGAAAATGCCAGCCACAGATCATCTACACGCTTCTCGGATATGAGGTCAAGGCGGGCAAGAAGCGGATCACCTGTCCCGATACGGTCACAGCACGGTATTTGAGTCTCTTCTCGGAGCTCGGACTTGATTCCGTCCGACTTCCCTACGATCCGACCGTCACTGCTCGAATTCTACCGCAACTTGAAGCTGTCATGGAGGCGATCAAAGAACAGGTCCGAACGCAGGAGCCGGACCAGAGGAGAGCTCAGAAGGTCCTCCGAGCTACTTACAGCTCCGCCCGCCGGCACATCAAGACTGCTGAAAAAAAGGCTATCCCTGCCGTGAACGCCCCCGGGCAGTGACCTCCGAGCGCTCCACCTGGACCAGCTTGGTTGGCGGGACCCTGACCAGCGCGGTCTTGATATGTTGCGAGAGCAATTCAGGGTCGAGGTCAAACCTCTGCTGAAGGAACTGAACGAGTTGCTCGACCTCGGTCTGCATCGATTCCATTTTCTCCCGCATGTTGAGAATCACTTCCACGCCGGCGAGGTTGACCCCCAGCTCGCGCGTCAGGCTGACGATCGTGTCGAGTCGCTCGAGATCCGCCTCGGTATAGAGACGCGTGTTTCCCTCCGTCCGGGAAGGCTTCAGCAGACCTTCTCGCTCGTACATCCGGAGCGTCTGCGGGTGGACGTCGTACATCTCGGCCACCACACCGATAGTGAAACAGGCTTGTCTCCGCACCATGGTTTTCTCCTTAAGACTGCGCACTGCGCGCTACCCACTGCCCACCGAAACCCACCCACGCCAACCTCAAAGTGGTTGGCAGTGCGCAGTGGGCAGTGGGCAGTCCGCAGTGTCTTTTAAATCTTCAACTCGGCTCTCGGGTTCTCCGGATTCAACCTGGCGAACTCCCTCAAGATCTCCTTGGACCTTTCGTCGCGAATTTGGGGGAGCACGACCCGAACCTCTACCAGCTGGTCTCCCCGGTTCCCTCCCTTTGCCGAAAGGACACCGCGCCCGCGCAGACGAAACTTCTGCCCGCTCTGGGTTCCCGCCGGGATCTTAAGGAGGGCCTTCCCGTCCATCGTCGGCACCTCTATTTTCGATCCGAGCGCCGCCTCGGTGATCGTCAGCGGCACGCGACAAATAATGTCGTTTCCCTCACGGTCAAAGAAGTGGTGGGCCTGCACGTGGATAACCAGGTACAAGTCGCCGGCAGGGCCGCTATATTCCCCCGCATTGCCTTTACCAGGGATCCGCACCCGGGATCCGTTGTTAACGCCCGCCGGTATCCGGACGTTCAGGTTCTCGATCTTTTGAACGGTCCCATTTCCGGCGCAGACCGGGCAGTCGCCAGCCCTCACCCGGCCGGAGCCGCCGCATTGGGGGCACGGAGTGGCAAACCGCATCGCCCCGTGGCTCTGCTGCACTTGTCCGCGACCACCACAAACCGAACACGTCTGCAGCTTCGTGCCTGAAATCGATCCGCTGCCCCGGCATCGCCCGCACACCTCTCGGCGGCTCACGTTCACCGCCGTTTGCGTGCCATTGATCGCGTCCAGAAACGGAATGGATACGTGGAATTCGAGATCGCTCCCCTGCTGGGGTGCATTGGCTTGCGGACGCGACGAACGGCCCCCTCCGAAAAGGTCCGAGAAAATGTCACCGAAACTGCGTCCGCCCCCGCCGGAAGGTCCCTGCCGATTTCCCGGGTCAAAATCGAAGTCGAACCCCTGAAAGCCAGGTCCTGGGCCCTCGGGGCCCGCCTGGGCACCTTCCTTGTAGAATCCGACTCGGTCATACACCCGCCGCTTATCCGAGTCGCTCAGGACATTGTAGGCCTCCTGCAACTGCTTGAACTTCTCTTCCGCCTTCTTGTCGCCCGGATTGATATCCGGGTGGTACTTTCGGGCGAGCCGCCGGTAGGCTTTCTTAATGTCCGCCTCGGATGCGTTTCTGCGGACGCCCAGAATGTCGTAATAGTCCCTTTGTGCCATTGTGTTAGGACTGACGACTGACAACCTGAACCGCAAGCGAGTGCGGGTTTCACGCGTGACTCTCGAGCAGTTAGCGGTCAGTGGTCAGTCGTTGGTTATCAGTTATCAGTTGTCAGTCGTCAGTCGTCAGAAGGTGTGAAAAAATCGTGAGACCGCATCTCGACCCCAAGGGGGTCGCGTAGCAAAGCCCAGGGTTGGCCGCGTTGTTTGCGGCCTACCCTGGGTGGCGGCCCGTCAAAGATTCCAACCCTGAGGGGGTTGCGTATCCGGCTACATACGCAACCCTTTCAGGGTTGGGAA
>Ga0105092_10002205_pt1 | contig 10428 bp, 6 predicted proteins | sample PPLLak2March2015_FD_87021 | JGI IMG/M metagenome (GOLD analysis project Ga0105092, IMG submission 87021) | Freshwater sediment microbial communities from Prairie Pothole Lake near Jamestown, North Dakota, USA - PPLs Lake P7 Core (1) Depth... | ecosystem: Environmental > Aquatic > Freshwater >...
CGGCCATGAGTCACCCCGCCGTCAAACAATATCAACTCATCGGGCGATGCATTCATCGCGTGGGCGGCCACCCGCAAAATTTCTTCTCGTGCCTTTTTTCCGGCTTCGTAGGCCGATCCGCCGTGGACTCGAGTGCTACTGCTGCCGCGCACCCCCGTGTCCTTGAGCACCTTGGTGGTATCGAGCATCTCGACTTTAATTGAATCCAGTGGCACCTTGAGTTCTTCGCCGACGATCTGGCGCATGATCGTGTACGCGCCCGGTCCGGTATCCATGACTGCCGTCGAAAGCGTCACCTCGCCGCTCTCGTCGATTTTGACAAAACAATAGGATTCGCCGCCTTTCGACACCCAATTCCCCACAGCGCAGCCGCGTCCCACTCGCTTCGCTTTGGCGCCGGAGTATCCCGACTCTTCCAAAGCCTTTTTTAAGGTCTCCGCCGCCTTGACGTGGGCAATGTGTTCTCCCACCGGAAAGGGGTCGCCGTCCTGCATAAAGTTCATGCGCCGGTATTCCGCCGGGTCGATGCCCAATTTTTTCGCCACGATGTTCGCCTGGCTCTCGCTCGCAAACGAGCCCTGGGGGTGCCCCGGCGCGCGCATGTAACCGCAGGGAAACTTATTGGTGTACACGTACTTCTCTTCGATGTGGGTATTGGGAATCCGGTACGGTCCCGACGCTTCATGGGCGCCGACAAGGAAACCCTGAGGGCGGTAAGCGCCGTAAGCGCCGCTGTCGAAAATATATTCCATCTGCTGGGCGATCAGCAGCCCGTTTCTTTTCACTCCGGTTTTGATCTTGATGGTCGCGGCATGGCGCGGATTGCCGGCGATCAATTCCTCGGTGTAATCGACTTGAAATTTCACCGGGCGGCCGCTCTTTTTCGACAAAACGTAGCAAAGCGCGACTTCGTTGGCATCGCCCTTGCCACCGAAATCGCCGCCCACGTAGCAGGGATGAATAACGATGTCGGTGGGTACAATTTGGAGCGCGCTGCCGACCTGTTCGCGCATGGCGAACGGGCTTTTGGTCGAGGCCCAGACTTCCGCGCCGCCATCGGGCTTGGCTTGCACGACGCAGGAATGGGGTTCGATATAAGCCTGATGAACCGCCGGTACCTGAAAAGTATTTTCAACTACCAGATCGGACTGCCGAAATCCCTCCTCGACGTCCCCTTTGTTCCACTTCAAGTGAACGAATACGTTGCTCGGGACCTCGATGTTGTGCAAGAGCCCCTTGTACTGCGCCACGTTGGGATGAAGCAGAGGCGCCGAGGGCTTTATCGCCTCGAGCGGATCGGCTACCGCGGGAAGTTCTTCGTATTCCACGTCGATCGAATCGACGGCCCGCTCCGCTGCTTCTTCGGTTTCAGCCGCCACCGCCGCCACTTTCTCGCCGATGTAGCGCACCACACCATCGGCCAGCAGCGGCATATCTACGACCTTCTTGCCGATCTTGATACCCGTGAGGTCTTGTCCGGTGAGAACGACCTTCACCCCCGGCACTTTTTGCGCTTGCGCGAGATCGATGTTTTTGATCTTGCCGTGGGCGATGGGGCTCCGGAGCACCTTGACCCATAAGGTATCCGGCAGCACGACATCCACCGCATAGAGCGCCCGGCCACCTACTTTTTCTTCCCCTTCCACCCGGGGGCTGGGAATACCAACGCTGCGAATCTCTGCCATAGAATCACCTCTCGAAATCAATACTTTTCAATATAACTTTGCGGCAATGGAGTGTTGAGTTAAATGATCCGTCCACTACTCCATCACTCCACTACTCCAATCTATGGTGATTTTTCAACAGATTGCTAGTCCAGATTATTCATGCTCCGAGAAAATTTGACGCTGTGCCGAGCAAGGGATGAGCTTGGAGGAGCGAAGGCACAGAGACGAACAGTTTCAATGACGTTTAGATGCTTGGCCCTGCGCTCACATTGTTACCAGGCAGCTGCCCCAAAAGTTACTTTTGCAGGCCGCCTCAAGGTACAAGCCCATTGCCTTCGATCCGGAAAGCTCGTCCGTTGATCGTTGCTTGACAGTAAATAATCCGGCCTAGACAACCAGACGCATCTGGTCGGTCGCCATTACAATGGGCCGCGTAAACTCCTTGCCGGCGTCATTTAACAAGCGTTCCTTGCGGGTCTCGGGCTGGAGGTGAGTCAAAACCAACTGATTGACGCCGGCCTGACGCGCTACCTCGCCCACGCGCTCCGGGTGGCTGTGGCTGCGATAGTGGCCGGAGTCCGTCGGAAAATACATCGCTTCGTGAATCAAAACGTCCACGCCTGACGCGCCGTTCCTGACCGCGTCGCAGGGAGTCGTGTCGCCGGTGAAAAATACCCGCTTGCCGTTGGCCTCGATAAGGCAGCCCAACGACAAGGGGATCGGCCAGTGAGCCACCTCGAGCGCTTTAAGCCGCCATCCTTCTCCCTCGGCAACGGCGCCATCGCACATTTCGGTTACATCGATATTGATATCCGCCGCTGAGTCGGACTTATTCAAATTTTTGCGGGCCGCGATATCGATCTTGTACGCTTCTTGAAACAAAGCGTCGGACATCGCCCTCGTGCCCGGAGGGCCGTAGACCTGCAATGTGTGGCGACGCCCGAAACGCCAGGACGTCAAGACGAGCAGAGCGTAATCGGCCACGTGATCATAGTGTCCGTGAGTCAGAAAGCAATGCGTGATGCTTGCCGGATCGATATGCAACCGAGCCATCTGCTGGACGCAAGCCCGGCCGCAGTCGAGAAGGATCCTCGCGGAGCCCACGTCGACCAGAATCGCCGAACTGCCGCGCAGCGGGTCCGGGAACGGAGACCCCGTTCCCAAAAAACAAATCTCCATCGTAAAATCCCTCCAACTGAAAAACAGGGCGGAATATTGGAGTGCTGGAGTGTTGGAATATTGGGACTATTATAAGCACCCTTACCCAGCCCACCATCACTCCAATACACCACCACTCCGGTTCTCCCGTTGTTGCAGGCGGCTCAAGACCGCCCCGAGCGGCCCGACATCAACCGGCATGCCATCGTGGTAGGCGACGACCTGATTCGAATAGGGTGAAATCCGGCTCCCCGCCGTCAAGATACCCACCAGATTCAACGGATCAGCGCTGGCAATGACGATGGGATCCTGTGGATCCTTCGCGCGACGTTGCGCTCGTAATTGGTCCACCGCTTCCGGCAATGCGAATTGTTCGCCGACAAAACCATTGATGAATCGGCCGCCCCTGATTTCTCCGCGCGCTTCCAGGCGGCGATATACGGCCAGCAGACTCCTCCATGGCGGCGCGCAGGATTCGCGCGCGAGCAGATCGCGAAACACAACACCGTAACGGGACAACAGTTGCCGTGCCCGGTGCTCGACGATCTTCTCTGTTTCGACCGGTATCATGCGGGTTCGCTCGCGCCACAGCGACCAGCGCCCCACCGGCATCATTCTTTCCGCCGCCCGGCCGCCGCTGATCACGCGCAGCCCGCGGCGCCTCCCGGCTCTTTTGGTTTCCGGCGTCAGCAACACGCGGAGGCCGGCGATGCCATCGCCGGTAGCAAAACCCTGTGCCACGAGCTGCCACAGGGCTTCTTCGGTTTTGACTTTGAGAAGGCCGGTGCCGCGCGCAATATCAGCCAAAAACGAGGCGCCCCGTTGCGCCAAATAGAGTCCGACTTCCCGCGCCATGGGGGAAAGACCCGCTGCCTCTTCCCACGCGGGGACAACGCCCTCGAGAAAAAATTCCAGCTCGTCGCGTAGCAAAAATGCGATGGGCGCCGTGCGCGCCGGCACGAGCCGGCGCCGCCGCGGCTTGAAGTGGCTATCGGTGGTTGATTCCGCCACGTCATCGTTCATCTGTAAACGGCCCCAGGCAACGATTCCGGCAAGACACAGGCTTTCGAGGTCGGCAGGATCGTAGTCTTTAACCCGCGCCGGCAACACGTATTGCTCCCAGGCGGGCGCAGGCAATTCCAGCCCCTGCAACTGCCGGATCACTTCCAAAACCCCGTCGCGCCCGCGCAGCCGGGTTTGGGCGGACGCATGCTGCCAGGTAAACAGAAATTTCATAAAGTCCGGCGGCGAAACCGGTTCGATCTCTTTGCGCAATCGCCCCAGGGTCAAGCGGTGAATCCGCGCCAACAGCACCCGGTCGCACCATTCAATTTCGTCTGGGCCGGCAGCGGTGAAGGCGCCGCGAAGAACAATCCCATTGGACTCCAACGCCAGCAACGCGGCCTCGATTTTCGCCGGCCCTATGCCGAGTCGCCGGGATAATTGGCTGACCGTCGTCGGTCCCACGATCTCGATCCAACCCTGGACGATTTTTCGTATAGCCTCTTCTTCCGAAGCCGGGACCTCGATTAATGCGTCTGGCAACCGGACTTCGGGTTCCGCGATCAATGGCGGCAGCGCCAACCGCGCCAACGCCAACCGTTCGGCCGGAACATAGGCCTGACGCTGCTCCCCAGCCGGCTCGGCGTGCCAGCCAATAAGAGTTGCCCTGCCGGTATCGATCAACCGCTGCGCCAGCTGCGATCCGGTTTTTTGTTCTTCGACCGGCAGCACACAGACGCTCAACATAAAGTCGTGGAGTTCGTCCGCGTCGCGCACAGCCGGCCACGCCTGATCGCAGACCTCGCGGATCGCCGCTCCATCCAGCCGTCCCAGTTCACCATCCAACCGCGGATCGACACGCCGCAGCGATACCGCCCTTGCCCGCCGCTCTTCCAACGGTGCGTCGTCCAAGAAAGCATAGGGGTTGGCGTTGAGAATCTCATGGGCCATCGGCGACGGCGCCGTCGTGTCCACCGCCACGGTCCGAATCTCCTCGCGGTCGATCTTACCGAGAATCTCCTGCAAACCGGCCAGATCCATCGCTTCATGAAGACAATCACGCAAGGTCTCGGTCACCAGCGGATGGTCGGGAATTTCCACCGGGCCTACCCGATTATCCTGGCACATCGTCTGCTCAGGAAAGACCGCGCCCAGCAAGTCCTCCGCGCGCATGCGCTGCAAGGCGACCGGGACTTTCTTGCCGCCGCTGTGGCGCGCCACGGCAAGCGCGCGGGTGGCATTCCAACGCCAACGGTTGGTGAAGAAAGGCGACGCTAGCACCGCCTGGGTCAATTCGCGCTCTACGATTGCCGGCCGGAGCATGGAGAATACATCAGCCGGAGGAAACGAATGCTGCTCCACCAGCGAGATCACGATCCCATCGTCGGTGGCGGCGGCTTGCAGCTCGCGGTCGAAATTCAAACAAAAACGTTTTCTCAGCGCCAAGCCCCAGGCGCGGTTAATACCATTGCCCCAAGGAGAGTGAATGACGAGTTGCATGCCGCCCGCTTCGTCGAAAAAGCGCTCGGCAACGACTTGGGTCTGGGTTGGAATACATCCCAGAACCGCCTTTGTTTCTTTCACATAGTCGACAATCTGTTCGGCAACGGCGCCGGTAATACCGGTTTCGTCGGACAACCAGCGCAGCGCCTCGCCGGGATTATCCAGTCGCTCGCTTACCGCCAGCCGCAGATTAGAAACCGCCGCGGACAGCTCCCGCGTGCGCGCCGGCGCCTCGCCAAACCAGAACGGGATGCTCGGCGGCAAACCCTGGGCGTCCTCGACCCAAACCTTGCCCGAGCCCACCCGGCGAATCCGCCAGGACCGATTGCCCAAAAGAAAAATATCCCCCGCCAGGCTCTCTATGGCAAAGTCTTCGTTCACCTTGCCGACAAGAGTTTCGTCGGGAAATTGAATCACATCGTAATCGGCGGTGTCCGGAATCGCTCCGCCGTTGATGATGGCAGCCAGCCGGGCGCCGCGTCGCGCGCGGAGCATCCCGTGTATCCGGTCTCGATGGACGAACGCGCTGCGTCTGCCGCGCCGGGTTGATATCCCTTCGGACAGCATATGGAGAACTTTTTCGAACTCGTCCTTGGTCAGGTTGCGGTAACTATACGAGCGCCGCACGAGCTGCCACAGGCTCTCTTCGCTGATCCCTGTGCCTGCCTCATCATCTGTTTGTCCTTTGCCTCTACTGCCGGCGCCGACGCTGGCAACCGTCGCCACCATCTGCTGCGCCAGGATGTCCAGCGGTTTCTCGGGGATCGTCAGCCGATCCAGCTCCCCTTCCCTGACGGCGCGAATCCCGGCCACGCATTGCACCAGATCATCGCGTGTCAGTGGATAGAAGACCCCCTTCGGCACGGCGCCGAGCCAATGGCCCGATCGTCCGACCCGTTGCAGCAAGATACTGATCGTGCGCGGCGCGCCGATGTGGCAGACCAGATCGACGTGGCCGATGTCGATGCCGAGTTCCAAGGACGCCGTCGCCACGACCACCGGCAGCTCGCCCGATTTGAGTTTCTCTTCGACCTGCAGGCGGGTCTTGCGCGCCAGGCTGCCGTGGTGGGCGCCAACTTTGTCTTCGCCCAACCGCTCGCTCAGCTGGTGGGCCACCCTTTCGACGAAACGGCGCGTATTGACAAAAACCAGGGTCGTCCGATGCGCCTTTACCTGGGCGACAACTTTTTCGTAGACCTCAGCCCACATCTCATGGGTGGCGATGGCGCCGAGTTCTTGGTCGGGGAGCTCGACTTGAAGATCCATATCCCGCTGGTGACCCGCATCGACGATTTCACAATCCGGCCGGCCGTCGGATAGCAGATGCTCACGACCGACCAAAAGGCGGGCGACGTCTTCAATCGGCTTTTGCGTGGCGCTCAGACCGATCCGCTGCAAAGGCCGCTCCGCAAGCGCCTCGAGCCGCTCCAGAGAAAGCGACAGGTGCGCGCCGCGCTTGTCCTGAGCGACAGCGTGGATCTCATCGACGATGACGGTCTCCGCCGTTTTTAGAAAGCGGCGGCTGCGCTCTGCCGTGAGCAGGATATAAAGAGATTCCGGAGTCGTGATCAGGATGTGCGGAGGGGTTCGGACCATCGATTGCCGCTCGCTCGCCGGCGTATCGCCCGAGCGGACAGCGACCCGCAGTTCGGGAACCAAAAGACCTTCGGACCAGGCCAGTTGAAAAATTTCCGCCAGCGGTTGCTTGAGGTTCTTGGCGATATCGTTGCCGAGAGCTTTGAGCGGAGAAACATAGACGACGCTCGTCGTATCATCCAGTTGACCGCTGACCGCGCTTTGAAATAGCCGATCGATGGACCAGAGAAAGGCCGCCAGCGTTTTTCCGGAGCCCGTCGGAGCTGCGATCAACGTCGATCTTCCGCTCACGATCGAGGCCCAACCCCTCGCTTGCGCCGCCGTGGGTTTTTCAAAGCGCCGTTCGAACCAACGCCAGACCAATGGATGAAAACTATTTTCCATCGAGTTTTTCCAATTGAGAAGAGAAATTTACAATAGAGGCAAAGTTGTGACGGGTCAACAATTCGTACTGCTATCCAAAAACTAAGACCAACATGTTTGTCGTAATGTGTAGCCTGCGCAAATTTGCCGGTGATTGAAGACTCTCGGATTCGGATATGTCTCCCGCAAAGGCGCAAAGACGCCAAGTCCGGAAGAGATGTCATTTCGACCGCAGGGAGAAATCTTTTTTAGATCCCTCGCATTCGGGATGACGGGCATTAGTTCGTCACCTTTTTGCCTTGGCGCCTTTGCGGGAGATAATTCGGTTTTTGGTTGCGGCTGTTCGCCAACAGAACCTCTTTTTCCCAGCTGAGTCTGGGAAAAAGCGTGTACTATTATGCTTGAGAGTTTTCGCAGGGTGCGCAAATTGTTTGCCGATTCCAAATTGCTGAATCGATAAGTAAATACAATGTCACCACGAAGGAGTGACTCATGATCTTACGCTCGCCCACAGAACATGAAAATGCAGAGCTTCGTCATGCCGGTATGGATGGCCGGCACCCAGGTTCGCAAGGACGCCTCCGAAGACATCCATGTCAATCTGATTCCAGCACTCCATGCTGGAATGACGAATCGAGGGGTTCTGCTTAAAGTGACCGAGGCCCCTCCGCCCCGTATTTTCAAAGAAGCGCACGAAGAACACGAAGGATTGGGAAATTATTACATTTCAAATTTCTTACCTTCGTGCTCTTCGCGACCTCGTGGTGATAATGTCTGTTTCGATTTCTTGCGGCTTCGCCGCGCTGTGTTGAACCGGGACAATCTCACTTGGCGGGCTGGGGGGCGGCGCCTTTGATTGGAATACCCCGCTTCTCAAGCTCCAGCACGGCGGTTTTGGCGGCCGGATTGCCCTGGTTGGCAAGCTCAAGGGTTTTGCTGACAAGGGCCTGCAATTGGCTTTGCATCTTTTGAGATTCTTGCATGGCCGACTCGAAATTGGTTTTGACCGCGTTCAGGTTGCTTCGTTCGACAATCAGTTGCAGAGTTTGAAACGCGAACCAGATGAGAACCGAAACCATCGTTAATAGGAGCGGCAGGCTCGAACTCCGCCTCGCAAGGGTTTCGACAGCCACAACCGGATCATGAGTTTCCTCAAGGGTTGACGATTCGTTGTTCATGATAGACTACTTTGCGCTGCCTGGCTGCGGCGGAGTTGGGTCCAGGTTGATGCCCTGCGATGCCAGCAGAGCTTTAAGCGGCTCGTCTTTGGTTTTCAAGGCCACGGTCGCCAACACCGTGACGATTTCTCGCTGCAGTCCCTCTAGTTGCAGGCTCTGGGAAATAAACTGTTGACGCTCGCCAACTTCCGTCCGGAGCGATTGATTGCCGAAGCTCAGGAGAATATTCACCAAGACCAAAACCAGCATCAACGCGGCCAAGACCGTTAATATCGTCTTTCCTTTGTAAACCATTGAGCCTCCAAAGCCCTCAACCTCACCGGATCACGTTACCCAGGCGCTCCCAGCGCACCCAGCGATCCCCGCCATCCCATGACCAATAGATCAAAAACGCTTTTCCCCTGACATCGTCTAAATTCACAAAGCCCCAGAAACGGCTGTCGTAACTCCGATCGCGATTGTCACCCATGACAAACAATTGGTTTTCCGGCACCCGCGTAGGGCCAAAATCGTCCCGGCTGGCCGGCAAAACGTTTTGCGGATCGTCTCCTTCAAAATGCGCGTGCGGATCGTCCACTTGCTTACCGTTGATCGAGATTTTTTTGCCACGGATTTCCACCGTATCGCCGGCGACGGCGACCACCCGCTTGATAAAATCCTTCGAACGATCCTCCGGAAAGATAAAAACAATCACGTCGCCTCGTTGGACTTTGCCAAAATCCACCAGGTAGTGGCCATACAAGGGTACGCGTATCCCGTAGGCCAATTTGTTGACCAGGATATGATCCCCGATCTGCAGGGTCGGGATCATGGAGCCGGACGGGATTTTGAACGCTTGCACGATAAATGTGCGGATGAATAGAGCCAACAGTAAAGCCATGCCGATGGCTTCGGCATATTCGCGAAATGTCGACTTGCTTTTGACCCTCTCTTGGGCTTCCACACGAGATCCTTCCTTCGCTTTGGTTGCTTTATCGATAGACATGACACACCCCGGTTTAGACTTTCAATGCAGCGAGGAACGCCTCTTGCGGAATCTCCACTTTGCCAACTTGTTTCATCCGTTTTTTACCTTCCTTTTGCCGCTCCAGCAGTTTGCGCTTGCGCGTGATATCGCCACCATAGCATTTGGCTGTGACATTTTTTCTTAACGGCTTGACCGACTCACGGGCGATGACCCGGCTGCCGATGGCGGCTTGAATGACGACCTCGAAAAGCTGCCGCGGTATCAATTCCCGCATGCGCTGCACCAAATCTCTGCCTCGATAATAGGCCTTGTCGCGGTGGACGATCATCGACATGGCATCGACGATCTCGCCGTTGATGCGCACGTCGAGTTTGACCAATTCCGCCGGCCGATAACCCGCCATCTCGTAATCCATCGAGGCGTAACCGCGACTGACCGATTTCAACCGGTCATAGAAATCGACGACGATCTCATTGAGCGGCAGCTCGTAGACGAGCATCACGCGCTTGGGGCCAAGGTAACGAATCTCCTTTTGCGTGCCGCGCTTTTCCTCGCAAATACCGAGCACGCCGCCGAGGAACTCCTGGGGTAAGTGGATGGTCGCCTGAATCACCGGCTCCTCGATCCGCTCTAGATTCGATTCTGGCGGGAGCTTGACCGGATTGTCAATAAGCAGAAGCTCACCCGTCAAGGTCACAACCTGATAAACAACCGTCGCGGCGGTGGTAATCAGACTCAGAGCGAATTCACGCTCGAGCCGCTCGCGGACGATATCCATGTGCAGCAGACCCAGAAACCCACACCGAAAGCCAAACCCCAAGGCCTGGGAGGTTTCCGGCTCAAAGGTAAAGGAAGAGTCATTGAGCCGCAGTTTTTCCAAGGCATCGCGCAAGCCCTGGTATTGGTTCGCGTCGGTCGGATAGAGACCGCTGAATACCATCGGCTTCATCGGCTTGAATCCGGCAAGCGGTTCCGTCGCAGGGCGCTCGTCGGC
>Ga0105092_10002206_pt1 | contig 10423 bp, 14 predicted proteins | sample PPLLak2March2015_FD_87021 | JGI IMG/M metagenome (GOLD analysis project Ga0105092, IMG submission 87021) | Freshwater sediment microbial communities from Prairie Pothole Lake near Jamestown, North Dakota, USA - PPLs Lake P7 Core (1) Depth... | ecosystem: Environmental > Aquatic > Freshwater >...
TCATCAAGTCGGAACGGACCTTCAGATTCTCGGTTTCCTCATGACTGAATCCGAGGTCGCGAAAAACGTTTCCGGAGGCTCGACGGGTTCGTTGACTCATTTTTTCTCCTGGCCGTGGCGTCGCAACCTGAGCAAGTCCGATAGACGCCTGCGGGCTGCCCTCGCGTCGTCCAGGGAGGAGCCGACCCATACCAGCGGCCTATCGGACATGGTCGCATTATACAATTATTTATATAAATGTGCAATGCGCGAATTGGGTCCTTGACCCAAGCCACGTTGTTGCGATCAGGCCCCGTTTCGTCATATCCTGGCGCTTGGCCGCTCCCACAGACCAATGACGACCCGCAGCTTCGTTACGATCGCAATCGCTCTAACCGCCCTGGTCACAAGCACCGAGGCGGCCGAGCCGTTCGCGGGTCGTCGTTCCGATATCTCGGTTACTTTTCTCGAGTTTCCGCAGGGCTTACGCAACATTGGCATGGGCGCCACCGGCGTCTCCGACATCAACCAGCCGACGACGGGCTACTACAATCCGGCGACGCTGGCCTGGGCGGACGCAACGTGGGTCACCTTCGGCTATCAGGAATTGTTTCTCGATGTCACCATGACCGACACCCGCATGGTATATGGGAACCGGTGGAGCGATGAATCGTCCGAGAATGCGTGGCGCTTAGGTGGTGTCGTCGGCTACACCACAATGGACCTCGAAGCACAGGTCGTGCGGACCGTGTATCTCCCGGAAGGTACCGGCGAGACGTGGAATCCACACGATTACTACCTGACCTCCGCGCTCGCCGGTGCGGTCGAGAGAGGCAATGAATCCCTCGCGGCGGGTGTCGCCGCCAAGTATCTGTCGCTTGACAGTGGCAGTGGCGACTCAGAAGCGTGGTTGTTCGACTACGGATTCGTCGCTGCGATGAGGATCTTGATTAACGGGTCGATGCTCCGACCTCGACTCGGTTTCTCGGCCACGAACCTGGATACCGGGCTCGAAATCGACAGTACCGAGTACGACATCGTCGGGCAGATGCGAGTTGGCATTGGAGTCGATTTCGCCACACCCCCGACGACGTATGCGAGTCGCGACGTCGCGCTTGCGTCCGGGTCGTTCGCCGCAGACTACACGGATCGCGGAGACTACGATTCGTTCTGGTCGATCGGGTGGGAGGTATCGATTCTCGAAATGGTGCAAGCGCGCGCGGGCTATCAATGGTATGAGGACGGGCCGACTAACCAAGGTGACCGTAGCAACCTCTGGCTGGGGTTTGGAGTCGGCTGGGTATTCGGCCGATGGACGGTTCGCGCAGACTATGCGCATATGAATCCCCGGCCCAATTACTTCGACCTCGACATCAATCAAGACATGTTTGGTGTCACGCTGGGTGGCCGGCTTTGAGTCATCACAATCAGCCTGTCGCCATTCCGCCGATGCGGGCGCGTGCGAGCGTCGTTCTGGCCGAAGAACACGAGTCTGCGCGTCTCGCGCTTGTCGCCCTCCTCTCGCGCTTTCCGAACGAAGCGTTCACGACGGGAAAAGTCGATACCGTGGACAACGTGCGCGGGATCATATGTCACGTCTCGTCCGCGAACTTCAACTATGCCTGCTGGATTTCTCGCGTTTTGGGGCGGCTCGACCCCGCCGTTGAGCAGCAAGAGAAGGAAGCATTTCGTACGCGGGTCCGGTCGTTCACGAGCGCGGAAGAGCACGAGGAAGGCTCGGGGATCGCAGCCGCGCGCTACTACGCGGCGCTCGCCGAGATCGCACCCGATGATCTCGATCGAGACTTCAAGACGAATTGGGGGCCTATGCTCAGCATCGAGGCGATGCTCGAGCACGCGTTCGCCCACCTCATCCGCCACCGCCGGCAGCTCGAAGTCCTTCTCGGGATGCGAAGCGCGCCGGTAACGCGGGGCGACTAACCCGGGTTCGTGTAGTACACTGCTGGGCGTCTATTGAGCTTCCGTCGGAAGGAGATTCATTATGGCCGCCTACCTCATCGCCCGCGTCGACATTACCGACTGGGACCGCTACCGCGAATACATGCATCACACCCCGCGCGTCATCCAGCAGTTCGACGGGCACTTCATCGTGCGCGGCGGAGAGATGATCACGGTGGAAGGTACTCCGGAGAAGAATCGCATCGTCGTGATCGAGTTTCCTTCTATCGAACAAGCCAAGGCGTTCTACGATTCGCCCGAATACAAGCGCATAAAGAAGTTCCGCGACGGGGCGGGATCGGCGCAATTCGTCATCGTCGACGGATACTCACTGGACGAATGGGAGAAGGTCGCCGCCGAGAGCGCGGAGCTCGGGCCTCCGGATTGAGGCTCTGTCTTCAACGATAGGTAGGTGCTTCCTGAAAACGCTCATCGCGATCGTCCTCGTACTGTGCGCGCTTCCCGGCGCCGCGCAACCCCAATCCCAACCCTGCGACCGCGCCGCGACGACGATCCTCGTCGTTCGCCACGCCGACCGCGCGGGCGAAGCGGATTCGCTCACGACGGTGGGTGTGTGGCGCGCGGAAATACTCGCGCACGTCGCCGGAGCGGCCGGCGTGAAGGCGATCTATCACAGCGATACCCGGCGCACGCGCCAGACCGCCGAACCGCTCGCGAAGGAGCTTGGGTTGACGCCCATCATCTATCCCCCCAAGGAGAACGACACGCTCGTCACGCGCATCTTCGCCGAACACGAAGGGGAAACGGTGCTCGTGGTGGGCCATAGCAACACGGTGTCCACGATCATTGCCGCCGCGGGCGGCCCCAAGATCGGCGACCTTCCTGAAGACGAATTCGACAAATTGTTCGTGGTCGTGATGCCGCCTTGTCGCCGCGGTGCGTCGACCTTGGTCACGCTGCAATACGGCGCTCCGTCGCCGCGCCCTGCCACCAGCGAGGTTCCGGAGCCCGCACCGCAACCCTCCGTCGAGTTACCGCCCGAACTCGCGCGCGTGCTCACCGACTACGAGGTCGCGTGGCGGAACAAAGATGAGAACGCGCTTGCTGACCTCTTCGCGGAAGACGGTTTCGTGCTCTCGGGCGGAACGCCGCCGGTGCGCGGCAGAAGTGCGATCAAACAACAATACAAAGATGCGGGCGGCGCGCTCTCGCTCCGCGCTCTCGCGTGGTCGACCGACGGCGACACGGGCTACATCATCGGGGCCTTTTCGCGCGCGAAAGGCGAGAAGGACGTCGGGAAGTTCACGCTCACGTTGGTCGAAGAGAACGGCCGCTGGCTCATCATGTCCGACATGGACAATTCGAATCGGAGGTAATTCGTGATGGCTCGAAAAGTCGAAGTGTCCGGTATCACCGGGCCGATTTGGTTTGCGGGCTGGCTCTTCACCATCGGCTACGTGCACCTTGGATTCTGGAAGGCGGTGCTTGCGCTGGTGATCTGGCCGTATTACCTGGGCGCGTTGCTGCGCGCGTAGCGGCTACTCGTCGCGGTGTTTCTTCGCGGACTTCGGCTTCGACGCCTTCTTGAAACGAAACATGAGCACGGCGATGGCGCCGACGACCAGGAACACGAGCGCGGGGATGCCGAACGCGTACTTGGGCGGCAGGTGAAAGCCGAAAATGATTGTCGCCATCGCGAAGAAGAGACCGAGCGACAAACACACGAAGGCGATCGCCGACCACATGAGCATCGCGAGCAAGCGAAACAGGCGGTGTTCGACGTCGGCAGTGAAATGGTCGACGCGCGTGCGCGTGGCGCCGAGCGCATCGGCGAGGTAGTTCTTGATGGTCGCGACGAATCCCAAGCGCGGGAATTTCGGTTCGGTGGTCACGACAGTACTCTAGCGCGCTTGGACATCGGATGCGAGGGTCTTCTTGGAACGCCCCGCGCGCTGTTGAACTTGCGGATGGAGAAGAGTACAGTGATGTCACTATGAAGACACGCAAACTGGGAGCCCACGGTCCAACGGTTTCTGAAATCGGGCTCGGCTGCATGGGAATGTCCGACCTCTACGGTCTGCCCCCCGACGAAGCGGAGAGCATCGCCACCATTCACGCGGCCCTCGACGCCGGCATCACCCTCCTCGACACCGGCGACTATTACGGGATGGGGCACAACGAGCTCCTGCTGCGCGACGCGCTTCGCGGTCGCAAGCGGGAAAAGGCAGTGATCAGCGTCAAGTTCGGCGCCATGCGCGACCCGGCGGGGAATTGGATCGGGATCGACGGGCGCCCCGCGGCCGTAAAGACATCGCTGGCGTATTCACTCACCCGTCTCGGCACCGATTACGTCGACATCTATCGGCTTGGACGCGTCGACCCGATGGTCCCGATCGAGGAAACCATCAGCGCCATCGCGGACATGATCAAGGCGGGCCACGTGCGCCACATCGGACTCTCCGAAGCGGGAGCAGAAACGGTGCGGCGCGCGCACGCGGTTCACCCCATCGCCGACTTGCAGATCGAGTACTCGCTCATCTCGCGCGGAATCGAGGAGAAGATACTCCCGACGTGTCGCGAGCTGGGTGTGGGCATCACCGCGTACGGCGTGCTCTCGCGCGGACTCTTGAGCGGACACTGGTCCAAGGATCGCACGGCCGGCCCGCGCGACTTTCGCGCCTTCTTGCCGCGCTTCCAACCCGGCAATGTGGATCGCAATCTCGCGCTCGTCGAAGCGCTCGGCGCCTTCGCGAAGACGAAGGGCGTTACAGTGGCGCAAGTGGCGATCGCGTGGGTGTTCGGCCGCGGCGACGACATCGTGCCGCTCGTTGGTGCGCGCCGCCGGGACCGACTCACGGAGGCGTTGGGTGCCCTCGATTTGAAGCTCTCGAATGAAGACCTCGCGCAGATCGACCGCGCGGTATCATCGAACGCCGTCGTTGGAGACCGCTACGACGCGTACCAGATGAAGATTCTCGACAGCGAGCGTCGATCGCCGTAGCGGTCCGCGGCCGGAGGCTCCGCCATGACCAAGCGCGAGCATTGGGAGAAAGTCTACCGGACCAAGCGTGAAACCGACGTCAGTTGGTATCAACCCCACCTCGACCGTTCGCTCGACCTCATTCTCCGCACCGGTGTGGGTCCCGACGCGCACATTCTCGACGTCGGCGGTGGTGCCTCGACGCTCGTCGACGATCTCTTGGCGCGCGGATTTCGTCACGTAACCGTCATCGACATCGCGGAGGCGGCGCTCGACGCCGCGAAGAAACGCCTCGCCGACCGCGCACGCGACGTCGAATGGCGTGTGGGCGACATCACCACCCTCGACCTCCCGAGCGATTCGATCGACGTCTGGCACGACCGCGCCGTTTTCCATTTTCTCACTTCCGAGACCGACCGAAAGGCGTACATCGAGCGCGTCTGCTGTGCCGTCAAACGCGGCGGACACGTGGTGCTCGCGACCTTCGGGCCGGAAGGACCCGAGAAGTGCAGCGGTCTTCCGGTGGTGCGCTACGCGCCCGAAGCACTGCACGCCGCCTTTGGCGACGCGTTCCGCATGGTCGAGCACTTCGACGAGCGGCATCGGACCCCGTGGGGAACGGAGCAGGAGTTCGTTTACTGCATGTGCGTCAAAGAAGATGAGTGTCCGAAGTGATTCAACGATGTCAGTACTCTTGTTGGGTGTCTGTTTGGGCGCTAGTGCTATGTCTAGGAGCCAATGCGCATGCAATGGTCGAGGCGATGGTTCCCATGAAGTACGACGTCTCGGAGAGGCGAATTGACCGTTCGCGGCCGACAGCGCCAACGATCCGATTGAAAGGAATTCGGCGCGGAACAGGACTTATTCAGGCTGCTGGCGTTGTAGCCCAGAATGCCGAGGGCGCCCTGGGATCGATCTCATTTGTAGCTGTCGGAGCGACCGACGACCGTACGCCGCCGGAACAACTCGGATATCGCTTTCACCACGTCGACGGTGACTTACCACAGGGACTTGTCGTCTCTGACGGCGCCTTCCTGCTGCAGTCAGGAGCACGTCTTACTCTGTATTGGGCCGACGGCCGGACCTGGGATCAAGAGCGCTTTCTGTTTCGCGTCACAGTCACGGCTGTCGATCGGGCGGGCAATGAGAGCCCACCCTCAAACATTGTCATTGTGGGAGATGGGGGAGATATGTCCTGGGTGAAGCGGCAGAGCGAAGTTTCCCTCGAGCGCTCACGGTGGGTCGCGGTCCAACGAACCGAGGGAGGCACAAATTCAAAGGCTGTGATCGACACCGCACAGGCACGCTGGTCCCGAGCGCGTCCTAGGTCACCTGCGGCCATTCAGGGCGTGTTCGACTCCGTGACGGTAAATGTATTGACTGAGATGCATTCCGGACGGATCGACCGCGTTACGTCTCCTCATGCGCCCGAGCAAGACGGAGTCGCGAAGGAACCCGATCAGCGTTACATGGTGGTCGAGTTCGGGCGCGAGCTTTCGAGATCCGAGGTCCTCCAGCTTCGATCGATACTCCTCGAGCCAGACAGCTACTTGACGGACTCATACATGTGCGAATTCTGGCCGGAGTTCGCATTCGGGCTGCAATCGGAGTCGACCCGCTTTGCTGTGGTCCTCGGCGCGGAATGCCACATCGTCCAAATTCGAATCAATGATTCGGACCATTTCCGTAGTCTGACCGAAAAGGCAGCGCCGATATTGCGTGCGTTCTGTAACGGACTCTTGGAGCTTCCACTGCTCGACGAAGAGTAGTGACTCCAAGGGAACGTGCGGGCCGTGCTCACCCTCGTCCTCAAGAACGTTGTTTTCACTCTCGTCGCGCCGGCGACCGTCGCCGGTTACGTTCCGTTCCTGATGACGCGCGGGAGATCGCCCGCATCCGGCGCCATCGCTATGATTGCGTATCTGCTCATAGCAATCGGCGCGTTGATTTATCTCCGCTGCGTGTGGGACTTTCTTTCATTCGGCCGCGCGACGCCGGCGCCCATCGACGCGCCGAAGAAACTCGTCGTTCGCGCGTTGTATCGCTACGTGCGCAACCCCATGTACGTCGGCGTCCTCACCGCGATTCTCGGTTGGGCGCTCCTGTTTCGCGCGCTGGACCTGTTGCTGTACGGCCTGGTCGTTTTCACGTGCTTCCATCTCTTCGTCACCCTGTACGAAGAGCCGCACCTGCAGCGCGTATTCGGCCAGGACTACGACGGCTACCGCGCGCGCGTCGGGCGCTGGCTTCCGCGGCCTGCAAGGCGGCCCGATTGACGCACGCACGCTCCGCTGCTAAAGTCGTCCCCAACAAGGAGGCTTCATCATGGCCGCAATTCAAAGAACCGCGAGTGGAACCTGGCACGGCGATCTCAAGTCGGGTAACGGATCGATCGACGCGACGAGTGGAGTGCTGCGCGAAGTCCCGTTTTCGTTCGCGACGCGCTTCGAAAACGCGCCGGGCACCAACCCCGAAGAGCTCATCGCCGCCGCGCACGCCGCCTGCTTCAGCATGGCGTTTTCGAACTACTTGAGCCAGCAAGGACACGTCCCCGACACGATCACGACCAAGGCGACGATTTCGCTCGACGAGGGGAAGATCAACAAGATGCACCTGGAGACGCGCGGTCGCGTCGCGGGGCTCGACAACGCCGCCTTCAAGCGCTTGGCCGACGAAGCCGAGAAGAAGTGCCCGGTGTCGAACTTGTTGCGCAGCGGCCTCGCGATCTCGCTGGACGCGGCGCTGTTGTAGATGGGTAGTACGCGGATCGCGATTCAGGATCTCTACCCCGACGACTTCGCGCATTGCTTTGGCTGCGGTCGTCACAACGCCCACGGCCACCAGCTCAAGAGTTTCGTCGATGGCGACGACGTGGTCGCGCGGTTCACACCGCGCGCGGAAGACACCGCGCTCCCCGGTTTCGTGTACGGCGGCTTGATCGCGTCGTTGATCGACTGCCACGCGATGGCGACGGCGGCCGCCGCCGCCGAGCGCGCGGCCGGCCGTCGCATCGGCGAAGGGCCCGCGCCGCGCTTCGTTACCGCCGCCCTCAATGTAACGTTCATGAAGCCTACTCCCATGGGCGGCGAGCTCGCGCTCCGCGCGCGCGTCACCGAGCGCACCGACCGCAAAGCGATCGTCGAGGTGACGCTCTCCGCCAATGACGTCGTCACCGCGCGCGGCAACGTGGTCGCGGTCCCGATGCCGGCGAGCATGGGATCGACGCGGTAACTATCGTGCTCGTCAACTGCGTCGCATATCAGAAGGGCAAACGCGTCGCCGATATTTCGATCGGCGAGGTGCGCGCGCACATGACCGCGCCCGATTCCTTCGTGTGGGTGGCGATCAAGGACCCCGAGCCGGCCGAGCTGGACGCGTTGGAGAACGAGTTCGAGTTGCCCGAACTCGCGGTCGAAGACGCGCGCCACGGCCACCAGCGCCCCAAGATCGAGGAGTACGAGAACTCGCTCTTCGTCGTGCTGCTGCCCGTCGAGAAAGAGGGTGACGAGCTGATCGTGGGCGAGGTGGCGATCTTCATCGGCGATCGCTACGCCGTCACGGTGCGGCGCGGTGCACGCGAGGGCTTCGTCGGCGTACGCCGCCGGACCGAGCAGGAACCCGACCTCTTGAATTTCGGCCCGGCGTACGTGCTGTACGCGCTGATGGACACGGTGGTCGACCGGTACTTCCCGCTGGTCGACGCGCTCACGGAAGAAATCGAAACCATCGAAGAACGCATCTTCGCCGGCCAGACGACGCGCGCGCACATCGAAGCGCTTTACGGCCTCAAACGAAAGCTCATGATACTCAAGCACGCGGCCGGTCCTCTCCTCGAAGTGACGAGCAAACTCCACGGCGGGCGTGTGCCGCCCGCGTGTGCGGGGCTGCACGAGTATTTCCGCGACGTGCATGACCACTTGGTGCGCTTGAACCAGTCGATCGACAGCTTGCGCGACATGGTGACGACCGCGACCGCCGTCAATCTCTCGCTCATTCAGATCCAAGAGAACGAAGTGACCAAACGCCTCGCCGCGTGGGCCGCGCTGATCGCGGTTCCGACCATGATTGCGGGTGTCTACGGCATGAATTTCGTCCACATGCCCGAGCTGCGATGGAAATTCGGATATCCGTTCATCGTCGGCGTGATCGTTGCCATCGATCTCTATCTGGTCTATCGCTTTCGCAAAGCGAAATGGTTGTAACGCAATTGCCAAGTTGGCTTTCCCTAGTACTTCTGCAAGTTGCCTGTAGACAACGCGCGCGACGCTGATATACGCTGCTGCACTCTCAAACGAGATTGCATTCAAGGAGGAAGAAACGCATGAAAGGTCGCATTCTTGCCGTCGCTGCTCTCGCGCTGGTCTTTGCGAATGTCGCGTCCGCCGAAATCCGTATGACGGACCGCACCCAGCGCTGGGACTTGAGCCTCGAGACACGGTATACGACGTCGCACGACTTCTCCGGCGATCGGGGTACGAGCCTCGAGCTCGACGACGATCTTGGCTGGGGCTTCGGCTTCGGATACAACGTCAACGAGCGCTTTAGTCTGGGGTTCCTCATGAGCTGGCGGTCCATCAACTACAAGGCCACGTATTTCGCTTCGACCGATCTGGTCGATCCGCTTTATTACGGCGGCGAGATGGACACGGGCACGTTCGCGGTGATGGGGCAGTGGAACATCCTGCCCAAGACGTTGACGCCGTACATCAACGGCGGAATCGGCTGGACGCTCGTCGACACCAACATCGTGGCGGACTACCAAACCGGCTGCTGGTATGACCCGTGGTGGGGCTACGTCTGCGACGGTTACGCGTCGACGTACGGCACAGATGCCGCATCGTTCGCGGCGGGCGCGGGCATTCGATTCGAGCCCAACGATGCGGTGTTCATCCAGGTCGGCTACGAGAAAGATTGGCTGGACATCGACAACGTGGACGGATTCGACATGTTCCGCGTCGACGTCGGTTTCACGAACTAGCGGGTGCAAAATACGGCGGGACTGGCCATGAAGCTGCCGCCCTGGATGCTATTGCTGTGCTTGGGTGCCGTGGTCGGTTGCAGTGAAGACGCTTCCGACCCCGGCCCCCCGTCCGCTCGCTACGCACCGACCGACACGCTCCTGCTTTCCACGGGAAGCCCCACCAAAGACGAAGACCCGAGTGTTCTCCGCGCCGCAGACGGGTCGATGTTCGTCTCGTGGTTCTCTGACCGCGCGGACGCGGGCGATATCTACATAGCACGCACTTCCAGTGGCACGAACTGGTCCACTCCGACACGCGTCACCGTCAACCCCGGTGGCGACTTTTATCCGTCGCTGATCCAGGACGACGCGGGCACGTTTCACCTCACGTGGTTTCGTTGGTACGCACTCGAGCGCGGCCACATCCTCCATTCGACCTCGAGCGACGGACTCACGTGGAACGCCGCCGATGAAGAATCGGTGACCACCGATCCCGACGTCGACGATTGGGTGCCCACGCCCGCGTTTGCCGCCGACGGCACGCTGTTCGTCTACTTCGTGAGCGAGATCCGCGACGCCGGCAA
>Ga0105092_10002207_pt1 | contig 10421 bp, 11 predicted proteins | sample PPLLak2March2015_FD_87021 | JGI IMG/M metagenome (GOLD analysis project Ga0105092, IMG submission 87021) | Freshwater sediment microbial communities from Prairie Pothole Lake near Jamestown, North Dakota, USA - PPLs Lake P7 Core (1) Depth... | ecosystem: Environmental > Aquatic > Freshwater >...
CACTGTACATGAGATTGCTTCGCTCGCAATGAACAGACCAAAGATATTTTCGAAACAAGTTCCAGTTATTATGATGAATCATATCAACTCCCACTACCTCTGGTGGAAAGATGGCGTCCTCTGCCAGATCTATCCCCGCAGTTTCATGGACACGAACGGCGACGATGCAGGCGAAACCTGTAGCGGGGAGAGTCTTACGCTGGCTCCTTTCGAGGCAAGCGTATTCGATACCGACGCTCCATTACGATGAATGTTTTGTCATTGAAATTTTTATTTTGAGGTTGATGATGAGTTCAAATGATTCCTTTCAATCCGAGTACGGTTACTTCACTGAAGATGGATGCGAATACGTGATCACCCGCCCGGATACTCCAAAGCCCTGGGTCAATGTGATCTCCAATGGGGACTATGGTTTTGTCGTCTCGCAGGTGGGCGGAGGCTACTCATGGCGCTCGCATGCCAGCCTGAACCGCATCACACGCTGGAACCAGGACCTGGTGCGCGATGCCGACGGGCGTTTCCTGTACCTGCGCGATGAGGAGAGCGGAGAGTTCTGGTCGCTTGCCTGGCAGCCCACCCAACCCGATTATGAGCACTTCGAATGCCACCACAGACAAGGATCCACTGAGTTCCTCACGCGCCGTTCCGGGATCGAAGCGCGCTGGACGTTATCGGTTGCACCGGACGCGCCGGTGGAGATCTGGCGGGTCACGTTGCGCAATCTCGGGACGAAGCCGCGCCGCTTGAGCCTGTTCAGCTACCTGGAGTGGCTGCTCGGCGCAGCCCCTGACTGGCATCGCGAATTCCATAAGACCTTCATCGAGACGTCCTTCGAGCGCGAAGGGAGTGTGGTCCTGGCGACGAAATGCAACTGGGAGCCGCCCATTCCTGAAACCTCACACTGGAACATCAACTGGCCCTATGTGGCATTCCATTCCGCTTCGCGCGGGACCGTCGGCTTTGAAACCGATAAACAGGCATTCCTCGGGCAGTATGGCTCGCCCGCCAATCCGCAGGCACTGAGAGGCACTGGCTTGCAAGGCATGACCGGTCGTTGGGGCGACGCCATCGCCAGCCTGCAAATCACCCTCGACGTTGCCCCCGGCGCCGAAGAGACGGCCGTCTTCGTGATCGGCGCAGCAGACGATCGTGCTCAGGCGCTGAGCCTGGCAAAGCGTTTTACCCAACCGCAGGCGGCGGAAGACGCTCTCGCGCAAATGCACGCCGACTGGCGGGAACGCACATCCCGCCTCCAGGCGGAGTCGCCCGACCCAGCCCTCAACCTGATGACGAATAACTGGTTGATCTACCAAGCCATCTCCTGCCGGCTCTGGGGACGCAGCGCCTATTATCAAACCGGCGGGGCGCTCGGCTTTCGCGACCAGTTGCAAGACAGTTTGATCTTTCTCCTGCTCGGGCAACCGGAGCTAACCCTGGCGCAGATCCGCCTGCATGCCCGCCACCAGTTCGTGGATGGAGGTGTGCATCACTGGTGGCACCCTCTGCCAACATTGGGGCCAGAAAAGGAAACGGAGAGCGGCGTCCGAACAAAAATCAGTGACAATCGTCTGTGGCTGTGTTATGTCACGGCGCGCTATCTGGAAGAGACCGCTGATTTCCCGGCACTTGATATGAGTGAGCCTTTTGTAGACGATCCTTCACCTCACAGTCTTTGGGATCACTGCCTGCGCGCTCTGAATCTGGCATTGGATAATCTCAGTCCGCGCGGTCTGCCTCTTATCGGCGGCGGCGATTGGAACGACGGCCTGAACGCAGTGGGGGTGCAGGGCAAAGGCGAAAGCGTCTGGCTCGGACATTTCCTCTTTGGTCTGCTGAATGATTTTGCGGAATTTGCCGACCGTCGAGGGGAGACTTCCATCTCGGAGCGTTACCGGCGGAGCGCGGCTTCGTTGCGCGAGGCCATCAATCGGGTGGCTTGGGACGGCGAATGGTACTGGCGCGCGACCAATGATCGGGGCGAGCTGCTCGGCAGTCACGTCAACACGGAGGGCAGGATCTTCCTCAACGCCCAAACCTGGGCGATCTTGTCCGGCACTGCCTCGACGGAACGCGCCGACCAGGTTTGGCAGTCCATTGAAAAATGGCTTCTCAAGGATTATGGTCCCCTGTTGCTGTATCCCGCTTATCGCACACCTGATGAGGCGGTAGGGTATCTCTCGCGTTATGCACCCGGCGTGCGGGAAAACGGCGGCGTGTACACACACGCCGCGACCTGGGCACTGCTGGCAGCCTGTCGGCTGGGGTTACGTGAAAAAGCCTACGACATCTACCGGCGTCTTTGCCCGCCCGTGCGCGGACTCGACCCGGAACTGTATCAGGGCGAGCCATATGTTACGCCAGGCAACGTAGATGGACCGGACTCACCAAACTTTGGGCGCGGCGCCTGGACGTGGTACAGCGGCTCGGCGCAGTGGCTATTACGCGTCACACTAGATGGCTTGTTCGGTGTGCACCCCACCGTAGCCGGTCTGCGTCTCGCACCCTGCCTGCCCCGCCATTGGAAATCCTGCCGCGTGAAGCGTTATTTTCGCGGCAGCCTGTACGAGATCGAATACCGCGATCTTTCCGGGACGAAGGTCTGCCTCAGCCTCGATGGGGATCCTGTGGATGGCGATACGCTGCCGCTTCCCACACGTCCGGTCCATCAGGTAGTTGTCACGCTGGAATAAAAATGTCAAATAAAAAATTTCCTGAAAATTTTGTCTGGGGTGCGGCCTCGGCAGCTTATCAGATCGAAGGCGCCTGGAATGGGCTCATGCTGGCGGCGGCACGAGCATTGGACGACTCTCCTTTGCAGCACAAATGTCGCCGCATCATCCTATCTCCCATCAGACGGTGCACCCGCACTGTTGCTGGATCGACCCCTGAAGGAAGGCAAGGCAACCGCCTATGTCTATGAGGGATTCGTGCGCAAGATGCCGATCAATACAGTTCTGGATTTGCAGAGATTATTGTAAAATATACTCATGGATGTATTCACCGAAAACCTCCTCAAGCTAGGCATGGCTGTCCTGATTGGCGGCATTCTGGGTGCAGAACGTGAATTTCGAGATAAAGCCGCAGGGTTTCGCACCCTGATCCTGATCACGGTTGGCTCGACCCTCTTCACAATCTTTTCCCTAACCATGGACCCCGGCAACACACAAACCCGTATCGCCGCGAACATCGTGACCGGCATCGGCTTTTTGGGCGCCGGTGCAATCATCCGTGAGCACGGGCGTGTGGGTGGACTCACCACCGCAGCAACCATCTGGCTTTCGGCTGCCCTGGGGATGGGTATCGGTGCGGGGGAGCTGGGCTTTGTGGCTGCTTCAACGCTGGCAGTCATTATTGTTTTGTTGATCTTTCCCAGCCTGGAGCTCTGGATCGACCGCATTCGCGAGTCCCGCTCCTATCGCATTGTCGTCTCGACAGGTAATGCAGAAAAGGTGGATAAAATCCACGCTGCGCTCGAAGCTTGCGAGCTAAAAGTGTTCGAGCACCACCAATCGAAAATAGGGACCACGATTGTTGGCACATGGCATACCATTGGATCGCCAAAGAATCACGAGAAATTTGCGGGCATTATGCTGAAGGACAAGGATGTCGAGGAGTTCGTCTACTAACCCACTCCCCCGGTTTGATCAATAAAAGAGGCTCTCGCACTGGAGAGCCTCTTTTGTTTACTTTGGTTCGATATTACCGCTCGAGTCTGTCGACTCTTGCTCATCCTGCTTTTCTTTGCCAACACCCTCGCGGAAAGCTTTTATGCCTTTTCCAAGCTCCCCAAAAATCTTTCCAATCCGCCCGGGCCCAAACAAGAGCAGGACGATAACAAGAATGACAATCCATTCAGCACCGCGTGGTAATCCAAGCATGGTTCACTCCTTTACTTGATCTCACTCCTATCCTACCACAATCGAGTTTGGTTGACCACGTCATAATTCCCGGCGGTAGAGCAAGCCCTCGATAAAACGCAGAGCACGGCGCACGAAGGAGCGCAATTTTGCAAACAGGCGATACCGTTCCGGGCGGACGTGGCCCTTGCTGGGGATGGGTCCTGTCCACTCCGCGGCGAGGGCGCCCCAGGTGAGGCCTCCCCCAAACCCGATCATGACAATCTTGTCACCGGGCTTGATCTGGCCTTTCTCCAAAGCTTCCACCATGGCAATCGGAACAGAGGCAGTGGATGTGTTGCCATATCGTTCAAGGTTAACAATGAAGCGGTCCATCGGCAGCTTAAGTCCACGCGCAGCCGCCTCGATGATGCGGATGTTGGCTTGATGAGGCACGATCCACTGTATCTGATCAAGCGTTAGCCCGGCACAGGCAAGAACTTCATGAGTTGCCGAAGCCATGACGCGTGTAGCAAAGCGAAAGACGTCCTTTCCCTCCATTTGGATGTAATGTTTTCCATCCAGGACTGTGGATTCGGTAGACGGATAGTGACTGCCTCCTCCTGCTATCGTCAGCAGATCAGCCCCTGAACCATCCGAGTGCATTACTGCCGAGAGCACTCCACCGGGCTGTTCGCTGGCTTGCAGGACAAATGCACCCGCACCATCGCCAAATAAAATACAGGTATTGCGGTCTTTCCAATTTAGAAACCGTGAGAGCGTCTCTGCTCCGACGACCAGTACGTTTTTGATCGAACCACTGCGGATCGCCTGGGCCCCCATATTCAACGCATAGATAAAACCGGAGCAGGCTGCCAGCAGATCGAATGCACCTGCCTTTGAGGCGCCAAGTCTGTCCTGTATCAAACAGGCAGTTGCGGGAAAAATATACTCAGGCGAGGAACTGGAGCAGATGATCAAATCCAAATCTCTGGGGTGGAGATTTGCAACTTTAAGAGCCTTGATCGAAGCTTCCACCCCAAGCGTGGAGGGGAACTGATCTTCACGGGCAATGTGCCTTTCTCGAATCCCTGTGCGCTCGCGGATCCAGGCATCGTTCGTATCAACCATTTTGGAAATGTCATCGTTTGTCAAAACCTGCTCAGGCACCGACATCCCCCAACCTGTGATGTGTGCATATGGCATAACTCGCTCCTCTACTAAGAGACCTCACAGGTTCTTGCGAAGCGCCCAAACGAAGTGAAGGGTGCGGAAACCCTGTGAGGTCTTAATATTTATTCCTCAAAACGGCTGAAGATCACTGTGGCATTGTGGCCGCCAAACCCAAAGGAATTGGACATCACGTGTTTCGGCGAAGCCTTGCGCGGCTGGTTTGGAATGTAATCGAGATCACACTCCGGATCCGGCGTCTGATAATTGATCGTAGCAGGCAGGAGACCCTCACGGATGGCGAGGATGCAAAATATTGCCTCCAACGCTCCTGATGCGCCCAGCAAATGACCGGTCATCGATTTGGTTGAAGAAACAGGAACGCTGTACGCCTGCTCACCAAAAACCGTCTTGATCGCGGCGGTTTCACTCTTATCATTCAAATGGTTTGAAGTACCGTGTGCGTTGATGTACCCAATATCGGTCACATTCAGCTGCGCGTTTTTCAAAGCCAGCTGCATGGCAATCGCTGCGCCCGCGCCATTCTCTGCCGGGGCAGAAATGTGATGAGCATCATCGCTGGTACCGTAACCGGTGACCTCACCCAGGATCGCCGCGCCGCGCGCCTGGGCATGCTCGATCGATTCCAAAACCAGCACACCGGCGCCTTCCCCCATCAAAAAGCCGTCGCGCTCCTTGTCAAAGGGCCGGGATGCAGACTGCGGATCCTCGTTGCGAGTGGAAAGCGCGGTCATCACATTCAGGCCGGCCATGGCAACCGGCACGATCGCGGCTTCCGAACCGCCCACGATCATCGCGTCCGCTGCCCCGCGCCGGATGATCTCTGCGGCCTCTCCGATCGCGTTGTTTCCGGAGGCGCAGGCGGTGGAGATCGCCATGTTGGGGCCGCGCACACCGAACCGTATGGCGAGCATGCCCGCCGCGCTGTCTGCGATCATCATCGGAACCAGGAATGGGCTGACGCGCTCAGGCCCGCGTTCATGCATCACATTCACCTGCTCCAGCAATGTTCCGATCCCGCCAATCCCTGTGCCGGTCACGATGCCAATCCGGTCGCGATTCGATTCATCTATTTTCAGGCCCGCCTGTTCGTGAGCCTCCATGGCAGCAGCTGTTGCGAACTGCGTAAAACGATCCATTTTGCGCGCCTCGCGCCCACCAAACAAAGCCGCCGGGTCAAATCCCTTGACCTCGGCCGCGAAGCGTGTCTTATGCTTGCTTGCATCAAAATGGGTGATTCCGGCTGCACCAGACCTGCCGGCCAGGATGGATTCCCATGTTTCTTTCATATTGTTGCCCACAGGGCTGAGACATCCCATCCCTGTGACGACCACGCGTCTGCTCATACAAGAAATCTCCTTTACGATGAAGGGCAGTAATGTACCGGCCCTAAGGTTCTAGGCTGTTATAACACACCCAGGGGGAATTCGACGCGGCACACCTATGCGCTTTGGATGGTCTTCCAGGACTGCTGAATATGTAATCGATCGTGGTCCGCCATGAAACTGATCGCTTCCAGAAAATTCGTCGGACCGAAAATCGCGTGGCGGGCACGGCGAGCCCAGATCGTTTCATCCACCCCCTTCAATGTTTTGAGAGTTTCGATGCGTGCGGAGGCAAACTCCGCCAACGCAGATTTGCCGTCAACGTTCAGGTACTGGCGTTCGTTTGCCCACACAGCGCTATCCGGACGCGGCAGAAAAGCGCCCTCCTTCTGCATCATCAAATCTAATTGCATTTGATAGATCTCACGTTCCATATCGCGGAGATGGCAGACGATCTCATTCATTGCCCAATCGTCGTGCGTGGGCTCATGTTTCCAGCCCTCTCCCGTCAGTGATGAGGAGAGACTCCGCAGGACGGCAGGTGTGGAAACCAGGATCGCCAGGACCGCCTCGCGAGACTTAAAGGATGGCTCGAGCGTGGATAAACTGATGGATTCAAGCCATGGGCGCAGGTCTGTCAATCTGCCGCGCCCCGTTGCGAGCTCGCCCTGAGCCACGTCGAAGGGACCGGGACTGGAGGTGGATTCCCCGTCGATAAAAAATGTCTTCAGCCCCAGCCGGTGCGCGGGGACCAGGTCGCGGGCGGCATCATTTCCCACCATCAGAACGGGACCCTCGGGCCAGCCCAGGCGACCCAGCACTTCGGCGTAATAGGCAGGGTGGGTCTTGCTGAAGTGAAAATGCTCGAACGTGGAGACCAGCTCAAAGCGCTCCGGCTCGAACCCTGCCCAGCGCAAACGGTGATACGTGGCTTTTCGTGGGAAAAGCGGATCGGTTGCGATGGCAATGCGATAGCCGCGCGAGAATGCCCACTCGACGAAAGGAACGGCATCCGGCCTTTGGCGCGTGTGCCCTCCAAGTTGTGGGAAGATGTTATCGTAAAATTCTTCGATGAGATGAATCAAATCGTGCTTGGTTGCGCCAAGCTTTGCATAGAAATCGGCATCGAAGATCTCCTCCAGCGTATGAGTTGGATCTTCGTTTTCATTCATCAGGTTCACGCCCGCGAGCAGGGCGCGCAGCATCACATCCGGCGCAGTGTGGTTCGCCATATGCTGCGAAAGCGCCTGGAAGTAAGCAGGCATGAACGCATCCAGGTTGGTATCCAGCAAAGTATCATCAAGATCAAGCAGCAATGTTAGCGGCATGTTGGCTCTCGCAGGGCTGTGTAGCGCCCCGCTGTACGATCAGGATTTGACTTCGAACTTAAACGGAAGGTCATGACACTCCCCACAACCAATATGTGGATCGGCAACATTTCGCTTCGTTTTCTCACAATAGGCAGAAACCTTCACACGACGTTGAAACAGTGCTTCAATGGGCCGGCTTACGGTCGCAGATAATTTCTGGAACGTACAGGAGTTTGCGCGCGCAATCCCGGGCACCGGACAGGTCTTGCAGAGATCGCGAGTCCAGCGCTGACCGGCAGCTTTAAGCAGGCGGCATTCTTCCACATTGCGCCCGCGGAAATAATCACCATAAAAGTAAGGACATTCCGTCCCGGCAGGAGTTCTCATAGTGGTTGAATTATAGGACGATTACATAAAAAATTTATAAGCGTTAAAAAAGGTGACAGTCATTGGACCTGACTGTCACCTGAATAATCCTGTGTCAAAAATTCCTACACACGTGTGACGTATTCACCCGTTTCGGTATTGACACGGATGACATCGCCGACTTTCACGAACTGCGGGCAGTTTACTTCCAGGCCGGTCTCGGTCCTGACTCTCTTGGTCACACCGGTCGCCGTGTCACCGCGAATGGCAGTTTCCGCTTCGACCACTTTGAGATCCACCGAGCCAGGGATTTCAATATCGAGCGGTGCATCATTGTAGAAGGTCAATTTGACTTCCATGCCTTCTTTGAGAAACGGGGCCTTTTCGCCCAATATCTCACCTTTAATGGCCGGCTGCTCAAAGGTTTCGTTATCCATGAAGTGATAGAAATCCCCGTCGGTATACAAGTAGGAGACATTATGGAAGTCCAGCCTCACGTCCTGAACAGATTGACCGGAGTTAAAGGTGCGTTCGATATTTGCACCAGTTTGAAGATTGCGGGCTTTGATCCGAATGTTGGCATTGCCCCGGCCGGTCTTGTTATGGCTGTAGTCCAACACTTTGTACAGGTTGCCATCCATTTCGAAGGTGACACCTTTGCGAAGTTCATTTACATCGATCATTCTTACAACTTCCTTGTGTGAGATGATGACTGCGTTGTATGCAGTCAGGAGCGGCGGGATTATACTACAGGAGAGAGAATAGAGAGCAGAAAACAGTGATCAGTGAGTAGACTCAGAGGCGGGGTCTTCATGAAGAAGCTGAACAGCATGAGGCAGAACCGGAATTGCGACCTGCATATTCTCGACAGCCCCCTTCGGGCTGCCGGGCAGATTGATGATCAGTGTTTTCTTGCGGATGCCTGTCACAACTCTTGATAACATGGCATGCGGGGTGATTTTCAGGCTCGCAGCGCGCATGGCTTCGGCAAGCCCGGGCGCTTCCCGCTCGATGACCGCCCGAGTCGCTTCGGGGGTTACATCGCGCCGCGAGAAGCCCGTGCCGCCGGTGGTCAGGATCACATCCAGCTCGCCGCTGTCCGCCCAGGCAATGAGCAGTTCGCGGATGGCGGCCTCCTCGTCGGGGAGGAGAGATTGTTTGGCCACCGACCAGCCTTCGGCCTGGATCAGATCCGCAAGCGCAGGTCCGGAAGCGTCCGCGCGTTCGCCGCGCGCCGACCGGTCAGAGAGGGTCAGGATCCCAAAGCGTATCGTCATTGCAGATCTTTTCCAAAGATGTGGACGGAGTCCATATTCTTCCAACCGTGATGCTGGTAAAAAATTTTCGCTTCCGTATTATCGTTTTTGACCAGCAGAAAGCACTTCAGGCAGCCCCTGGCACGCAGACGCGCCTCGACCTCATCCATCAGGCGGGAGCCCACGCCCATTTCGCGAAACGAAGCCGCAACAGCCAGATGATAGATGAAACCCCGGCGTCCATCGAACGCACCAATGACAGAACCAATGATGCAGCCATCTGCTTCTGCCACCAGGAACAGGTCGGGGTCACGTGAAAGTTTCTTTTCGATCTCGGGAAGCGTATCAGAACGGCTCACATGTACGCCTTTTTCCATGCTCTCCCACAGCTCATAGACCGGTTGGTAGTCGGCCGGAAAACAAAATTGCCGAATTTGAATGGATGAAGCCATCATGGCGGTTGAAGCGATTATTTGAGCAGCCGAATCAAATCATCGGGCGAGAACGGTTTAAGCAGAAAAGCATCTGCCCCACTGCGCAGACATTCCTCCTCCATATTCATGCCTGAGGTCATGACCACGCGCAGGCCGGCGAGAGCTTTGTTTTCCCGAACTGCCTCGATGATTTCCACACCGCTCTGTTTGCCAAAATGCACATCCAGGAACAGCACATCAGGCTTTTGACGCTGCGCCTCAGCAGGGACATTTGCATCCACATTCAATGCCGTAACTTCGAAACCTTCCATTTTGAGAAGAGTCTTCAGGAGAGACACCATGGTCACATCATCTTCGGCGAGCAGTACTTTTGCCATTGGTCTTTGTTTTCCTTGATGTAGTTTTCTTTTTGGATGCCTGTTTCGAGCCCGTCGACTTACCCGCACTGCTGCGCTTGTCCGCACTGCCGCTCCGCGGCGTGCTTCGCTTGTGATTCGTTTCCAATGCTGAGTCGAGCACTTCATCCACGGTTTCCGCAAAGATAAATTTCATGGATTTCTTGACTTCATCGGGAACGTCGTCAAGATCCTGTGAATTTCGTTTGGGCAGGATCACGGTGCGCAAGCCATTGCGATGTGCCGCGATCACTTTTTCCTTGACACCGCCAATGGGAAGGACCTGCCCCCTCAATGTGATCTCGCCG
>Ga0105092_10002208_pt1 | contig 10419 bp, 7 predicted proteins | sample PPLLak2March2015_FD_87021 | JGI IMG/M metagenome (GOLD analysis project Ga0105092, IMG submission 87021) | Freshwater sediment microbial communities from Prairie Pothole Lake near Jamestown, North Dakota, USA - PPLs Lake P7 Core (1) Depth... | ecosystem: Environmental > Aquatic > Freshwater >...
CAGCCTACTCACGGGGAATGCGGGGAGGAACCGCATCCGAGCCTTCCGGACCGCCTTCAAGCCGCCGCAGGCGCCAAAGCCGTAACCCCGGCCGCGAGTGCTTGGACTCGATGGGCCACCACTCTTCCTCCACCACCTGCAGGCCGTAATGGGCCATCACCAGGCGGTCGTAGTCGTGCCAGACGCTGGGCTTGTACCGCGAGAGCAGGTACATGTCGCCGGTGTGGGTTTGAATGAGTGTTCGAATGGCAATCTGCGTTTGCGACTGATCGACCGCCTTGGTGAGATTGTTGTTCATCCCGATCCAGCGTACCTCGGGTGGAAACCACGCCGCCAGGTACGCCCACGGCCTCGGGTTGGCGAGAAAGACCACCGAGTTCTGTGGATCCGAAACGGCGTCGGCGGAAACTTTCACTTCCCAGAAGGATGGGCCGAACGGCAGCCGCGGTTGGTTCATCGGCACCACGGCCAGCGCGGTGCTCACGAAGAGCAACGTCACCAACATCGCCCGCACGATGGTTTGACGGGTCAAGTCGCAGACCAGGACCACCAGCAGCAGGGGCACGACCGCTTCGAGTGCTGCGGCGTAGCGAAAAATGGCAAACGACGCTTCCCAGACCACGAACGATACCGCGAGGAAGATCAGCAAGAACCGAGATTCGACGGCCAAGCTCTGCAACGGCCACGAGGGCTTCTCTCGCGAGAACAGTCTGCGGAATAGCCATGCGACGACGATCAACGCGAACAGGACGATCAGCGCGGCGTACCGCAGGTCGCGAACCTCGTAAGAACGCGTGGCATAGTCGCTCTCGCGCGTGAGGTCGAAGGGCCGCGCGAGCGCCTCCGAAATGGTCTTTGGCACCAGCGCGCGGTCGGCGTAGGAGGAGATGTTCGCCCACGGCGACTTGAAGATATCGTTGTAGAATGGAAAGAACGGATTGTGGAAATGGCCCCAGAGCTTGACCATCCAGAACCCGTTCGTAATCAGGAATCCGGCCAGAAACGCCGCCGACCAAATGAGTAGAACCTTGAAACGGCCGCGCCAGGATTGAACGACCAAGAGCAGGGCCACCGCCGTCCCCACCGCGAACGGCGCTATGGTGGGTTTGAGTCCGGTGCCCATCCCGAAGACCAGTGAGGCGACCACGAGACCCTTTCGCGTTTCGCGCGCCGCGAGGGATGTGCCGGTGGCGAGTCCCCTGACCAAGAGGAACAGTGGCGTCAGCACGAACAGCGTGATCAGCGTGTCGTTTTCCGATGCGCCGAGTTCACCGACGAAAATGGGCCCGTAGAGCCCCAGCGCCGCCGAAAGCACAGACATCCACAGGCGTACGTTTGGCGTCCACTTTCGAAACACGACGTTGGCAATGCCGAACACCAAACCGAAACTCAACCCATGCACGCCGCCCATAAGAAACGCATACAGTCTGGGATCGAGATACGTCGTCCCGAAGTAGAACGGTAGATCGAGCAGGGGATTCAGGTAGGACTGTCGTTGCGCGGGCGCGAAATCGTATCCAATGCGGCCGGTGAGGAACGCAAACGGGTTGTAGTAGTGATAATTCCTCAGGTCCCAGTTGTTGTCCTGGCCCAACAGCACGGATGCCGCTCCACAGACGACGAACCCGACCACGAACACGAAGGCGGGCAGTCGCTCCCGCTTCCGTCCCAGTACGGCATCGAACGGGCCGCGAGGCCGCTGCTTGATGGGCGACGGCTTGGTGTTCATCGCGATGCCCCGTCGTTGGCCGGCCGCCGAGCGACGACCAATAGGTTTTTTCCAAACCACCGCGAGCAGCCCGCGCGATCGAGCACGCGGCTGACCGGGAACACGAGGCGGTCGTAGATTCGCAGCGGCGTTCGAGACACGTCGCCTTTCCGGCTTCCAATCGCCTTGTAGAGCAACGTCGCGAAGACACCCATGCTATCCGCGTATTCCGCGCGCTCGATCACGAATCCGGCGCGCCGGACAATCCGCAAGAGCCCGTTCTTGTGGTAGCGTCGATAGTGCCCGATCTTCTTGTCCATACTCGAGAAGAGAAACTGAAGCGCCGGCACATAAAGGAAAAAGCGCCCTCCCGGCTTCAGTTTGGAATAGAGTGCGGCCAGCGTCGCCTCATCATCCTCGATGTGTTCGAGGACATTCAACGAATAGATGTACTCCTGCGACCGATCGGCCACGGATCCGACGCTGGGGTAGACCCGAAACCCTTGTTCCTGCAGTATCGCCCGCAAACGAGGATCTGGTTCGACGCACGCGACCTCTATTCCGCGCGCGCGCGTCATCGACGACAACGATCCAGTGCCGGCCCCGAAATCGAGCGCGGCGCGGCAGCCCCGTCCGGATTGCACGACACAGTCCGCCAGGAAGCGGCTGTAGCGAACGGCGTCGGCAAGAACCTCGAGGTTGTCGATTCCGTGATACGTCTGATCCGCCATGGGCGGCTTCAAGACCGATCCCGGTCTCGGCTGATGCGCCGCATCAGATTGCCGACCATCCCCTGACTCTCCATGTGGAATCTCGCGATCGCGTTCAGAATCAGCCCGATGCCGAAGAACAGCACGGCGAGCACTTCCAGCGCGGCGGCCAGGAGTGCTAAAGGCACGTGGCTGACGAATTGCGTCCGCGCGTAATCGGCGATCGGGTACCACCCCGCGACCAGGCCGAGCACGAAGCACAATCCGCTGACGCACGAAAAGAACACCAGCGGCTTGTAATCCCGGAAGACAAGGAGCACGCCGCTGAGTATGAGCGCCCCGTCGGAGAACGTGCTGAGTTTGGAGTGGCTCCCCGCGGGTCTTTCGCCGTAACGGATCGGAACCTCTTGGATCACGCGATTCTTGACCAGCGCTTGCAGCGTGATCTCGGTTTCGATCTCGAAGCCGTTCGATTTCAAGTAGAGCGTGCGCACGAAGTCGACGTCCATCGCGCGGTAGCCCGAAAGTACGTCGGTCACCTGCGCCGAAAACAGCACCGAGATCAGCTTGGAAATGAACTTGTTTCCGAATTCGTGCAGCGCGCGAAACGCGCCCCGCTCGTGCTGCTTCAAACGGGTACCGACGACCATGTCGGCGTGAGTTTCCCGCAGGACCCGTATCAGCTCGACGGAGTCGTGCGCGGGATAGGTGTCGTCGCCGTCCGCCATGACGTAGACGTCGGCCTCGACGGTCTGGAACATGTGTCGGACGACGTTGCCCTTCCCCCGCCGCGGCGAGCGGACGACAACGGCGCCGGCTTCGGCGGCGACGCGGGCGGTTCCATCGTCGGATGCGTTGTCGAACACGAAGATCTCCGCCGCCGGCAGGGCGCGTCGAAAATCCGCGACTACCTTGCCGACTGTCGGTTCTTCGTTATAACAGGGTAAGAGCACGGCGACCTTCGGTTCGTGCTCGGTGTTCGGGCGAGTTTGAATCGGAGTGACTGACATCGCGAAAGAAAGCCGGACGCGTTCTACCTCGGGTGCCGGAGTATAGCAAACCCGCACTTTATTCCTAAAGCCCTTCGTTACCACAAAAAAAGAAGCGCCCCCCGGCATAGCGGAGGGCGCTTCGCGTTGCGCAGACCGAAGAGTTGTTATCCCTGCACTAGGCGTTCATGCTCTTCAAGAACTGCGCATTCGTCTTGGTCTTCCCCAATTTATCGAGGAAGAATTCCATCGCCTCCATGAGCGGCTTGTCGTTCAAGAATTTACGAAGAATCCAGATCTTCTCCAGGTCCTTCTTGTCGATCAAGAGTTCTTCCTTGCGCGTACCCGACTTGAAGATGTCGACGGCGGGGAAGACGCGCTTGTCGCTCAAGCGGCGGTCCAGCACCAACTCCATGTTACCGGTGCCCTTGAATTCCTCGAAAATGACTTCGTCCATGCGGCTGCCGGTTTCGATCAACGCGGTGGCGATGATGGTGAGGCTGCCGTTGCCCTCGATATTGCGCGCAGCGCCGAAGAAGCGCTTCGGGCGCTGGAGTGCGTTGGAATCGACGCCGCCGGAGAGAATCTTCCCCGAGTGCGGGACGACCGCATTGTGTGCGCGCGCGAGACGCGTGATCGAGTCCAGCAGAATGACGACGTCTTTGCCGTGCTCGACCAAGCGCTTCGCCTTTTCGATCACCATGTCGGACACTTGCACGTGGCGCTCGGCGGGTTCGTCGAAGGTGGAGCTGATCACTTCGCCCTTCACCGAACGCTCCATGTCGGTGACTTCCTCCGGGCGCTCGTCGATCAAGAGAACGATCAGATACACCTCGGGGTGGTTGGCGGTGATCGCATTCGCGATCTTCTGCAATAGAATCGTCTTGCCGGTGCGCGGCTGCGCCACGATCAAGCTGCGCTGACCCTTGCCGATCGGGCACATCAAGTTGATCAGGCGCGTCGACAAATCCTCGGGGTCGTGTTCGAGGTTGAATGCCTCCTGCGGATACAGGGGCGTCAAGTTGTCGAAGAACGGCTTGGTCTTGGCCACGTCCGGGTGCTCGTGGTTGACGGCTTCGACGCGCAAGAGCGCGAAGTATCGTTCCGAATCCTTCGGGCTCCGAATCTGGCCCGAAACGGTGTCGCCCGTGCGAAGATCGAACTTCTTGATCTGCGACGGCGAGACGTAGATGTCGTCGGGACCCGGCAAGTAGTTGTAATCGGGCGACCGCAAAAAGCCGTAGCCCTCGGGCAGGACCTGCAACACGCCTTCGGCGAAGATGAGCCCGTTCTGCTGGGTTTGGGCTTCGAGTATTTTGAAGATCAGCTCCTGCTTGCGCATGCTGCTCGTCCCCTCGATCTCGAGGCCAACGGCAACGTCGAGCAACTCGGAGATGCTCTTCCCCTTCAGGTCCGAAATATCCATTCGCTTGGCTCCTAATGAAGACACGGTAGGTAGGGTTCGGGCCTGGCGCCCGATAGGTGAGGGTTGAATGCGTTAACGGTGGTTACGCCCCGTCAAAGTGATTGAGAACGTGAATGCCGATTCTGGCATCGATTGATGATTTCGGGAAATGAATGCTAATTGGTTCGAAAGAATATCCCTACCGGCCCGGCCGCCCGCGAGCGCGGCTTCGGTCCGCCGCCGTCCGACCCCGACGCTGCAAATCGCGTTCCACTTGGGCCGGCGGCAGCTACCGAATTGGCGCCCCTACTGGGACCCCTTCAGCAAGTCGTATCGATCCATGGTTTCCTTGAACTTGTCCATGTCCCCGAGCTTCTGATAACCCACCGCGAGCAATCGCCAGCCGGTGGGGTCGTTCGGGTTCAGGCTCACGAGCTTCTCGCCCCACAATGCGACCTGGTTCCAGTCCTCCATCGCGGTGTACGCGAGCACCATATTCAGGACCGTGGCCGGGTCGTCGGGCTGCAGGTCGAGCGCCTTCTGGTAATACATGACGGACTCGTTCAATGCGTTGGGATCGTAGTTCTTCGTGTCATTGGGGTCGCGCATGTTGTAGTACGCAACGCCGAGGTTGTAATAGACGTTGGCGTCGTCCGCGGCGACCTTGGCCCGCGCGTCGGCGGTCATCTTCAAGAAGATCGCCGCACCCTTCCAACTCCCCGCCTTCAACAGGTCGTTTCCGATGTCCTGGATGATCGCGTAGTTCGCCGGGTCCTCTTCGATCATGCGCTGGAAACGTTCGACCGCGTCTTCCTCGCGTCCCAATTGCACGAGTGATTTCCCGGCCAGCGTCAACCCACGCGAATAGACTTGTTCGCTCGGATTCGAGAGCGCGAGCACCTTGTCGGCCGCCTTGAGCGCATTTTCGTAGTCCTGTTTGGCGTTGGCGCTATCGGTCGCCGCGAGCGAGAAATACGAGCTGCCGAGGTTGAAGAACCCGATGGCCTGGCGCGGATCCGCCTCCGTGGCCAATTCGAATTCGGTCACGGCCGTCTTGTAGTCGCCGCGCGTACCCGCGTTCTGTCCCAGCTTGTAATGTTTGGCGAAGTTGCTCTGGATGTTGTCGGCGACGAGTTTGTCCTTCTTGGGATCCAACTCCTTCGCCTTGATGAAGTGCTGATAGGCGAGTCCCACGCTGTCGAGCTTGCTGTACGCGAAGCCCATCTGGAAGTGCGCTTCGGCGTCATTGGGATTCGCGGCCAACGCCTTTCGCCCGAGCTCGAGCGCCAGGTCGTAGTTCCCTTCCTGGTTTCGCAGAATCATGCTGGTGGTGTCCACCGACTTGCAGCCGATGGCCATGACCGCAACGATTCCAAGCACACCCAGGATCGAAACGAGCCTTGCTCTCATGTGGCGTTTTCCTCCGTACTAAAATGCTAGGTAGGCGGCACCCGGTAGCCCAAGTACCGGCCGACCTTTACTTCAACGGTTCTCTGTCGGGCAACCCATTTTTGACGGGCTGGCTCTCCGAAATCGAATGCTTGGGCTGATTTGTAGTTCCAGGGCGGCAGATCTTCCATAGAGGCGCCGCCGAGGTGGGTCGTCTACGCGGATCCATACTCGGGGATGGACCTGTCGAATGACTCCATTTAAAGAGAACTGCCGCGAGGTGTCAAGGCGAATTTTGGCCGGTGACCGGGCAACCGGGCCTGCGAGAGCCGGTTAGGCACTTCGCGATCCCCGGGATTACCAGAAAAACGACTCCGGATCGACGTCCCAGCGCAGCTCGATGCCGCTAGCACCGCGCCGATTCTCCGCCAGGCGTCGAAACGCGTCCAGCGTCTCGTCCTTGTGCGCCTGCGAGACCGGCCCTTTCAGGAGAATCTGCTCTCGAAAGCGATTCTTGACCCGCGGGACGAGCGGCGGAGAAGGACCGAGCACGGCGACGCCGCGACCCGCGAGCGACTCGCGCAGCCGCCCCGCCCAATTCTCCATGAACGCCGACAATAGCTCCGCGTTGGTGCTGCTGCACGACGCGAGCACGATGCGCGCAAACGGCGGATAGCCCAGGCGCCGACGCAGCTCGAGCTCTTCGGCGATAAAGGCGTCGTAGTCGTGGGCGCACAGGTGGCGAAACACGGAATGGTCGGGCGTGTAGGTTTGAATCACGACGCGGCCGGCTCCGTCCGCTCGTCCTGCGCGCCCCGCCACCTGAGTCAGCTGTTGAAACGTCCTCTCGGGGGATCGAAAGTCCGGAAAATTCAGCCCTTCTTCCGCGCTGACCACGCCCACCAAGCCGACGCCCGGAAAGTGGTGACCCTTCGTCACCATCTGCGTCCCCAGCAAGATCGGGTACTGCCGTGTGCTGAATTCTTCCAGAATACGCCGGTGCCCGTCCTTGCCCGACGTGGTGTCGGCATCCATACGCAGCACGCCCACGCCGGGGAACATCGACTTCAACTCCAGCTCGACTCGCTGCGTGCCGATGCCGGAGTAGCGCAACAGACGGCCGTTGCAGGCGTCGCAGCTCGCCGGCACCGCGCGCGAGTAACCGCACAAGTGGCATTTCAGCCGGCCATCGACGCGGTGAAACGTGAGCGAGACGTCGCAATTCTTGCACATCGCCACCCAACCGCACGCCAAGCATTGGACGGTGCGCGCGTGGCCGCGCTTGTTCAGAAACACGATTGCCTGGCGGTCGGCGCGCAGTGTCTCTTCGATGTGCTCGGAAAGGCGCGGCGAAAGCACCGCACCGCGCGCGTCGGGTTCGCGCATGTCGACGATTTCGATTTCGGGGAGCACGCCGCCGGCGACGCGCTTGGGCAACCGCGCGAGCGCGTACTTTCCTTCGCGCGCCCAGCGCAGCGACTCCGCCGACGGCGTCGCCGAGCCGAGCACGACGGTCAGCTTTTCCATCTTTCCGCGCACCAAGGCGACCGAGCGCGCGTGGTAGCGCGGCTTGTCGTCCTGCTTGTACGACTCGTCCTGCTCTTCGTCGACGACGATCAGTCGCAGGTCGCGCACCGGGCTGAAGACCGCCGAGCGAGGACCTACCACCACGCGGTGTTCACCGCGCTCGATGCGCTCCCAGATGTCGAAGCGCTCGGGGCCCGTGAGCCGGCTGTGAATGATGGCGACGAGGTCGCCGAAGGCGCGCCGGTAGCGCGCGGTGGCCTGGGGCAGCAAGCCGATTTCGGGCACCAACACGATGCACCCGCCGCCTTCCTCGACGACGTGGCGCGCGGCGCGCAAGTAGACCTCGGTCTTCCCGCTGCCGGTGACGCCGTAGAGCAACACCGGACGAAACTCGCGCGAGTGTAGTGCGTCGGTCACGAGCGTGAGCGCCTGCTTCTGCTCGTCGTTGAGCCAATCGACGCGCGCCTCGAGCGAGTCGAGCGGCGAGGCCGCGTCCACAGGGTCGATGCGCGCGATTCCGCGCGCTACCAATCCGTCGAGTACTTCGCGCGCGTATCCCCACTCCTCCAGCACCACGGGGACGGGGGCCTCACCCCCCGCGCTGACCAGCTCGGTCAAAAGCGCGAGTTGGCGTTTGGCGCGAGCGAGCGACGCCTGCGCCTTCGCGTACGTGTCGCTGGTTTCGCCGCCGCGTCGCAGCGCGTCGTCGACCACACACAGCATGCCGGTGGGTTTCGCCTTCACCTTTGCACGCCGCATGCTCGGCGGCAGGACCGACTGCAGCGCTTCGCCGCGCGAGCAGCCGTAGTACGACGCCATCCAGCGTGCCAGCTCCAGCAGCGGAGGCGGCGCAAAGACATCTTCGATTTCGCTAATGGCGCGCGTGCGCGGAACATCGGTGTGATCCAGCAGGTCGACGACGACGCCGCTCAATGCGCGCTTGCCGAACGGCACCCCGACGCGACAGCCGATCGCCACGCGCCCGAGCATGGCATCGGGAATCTGATACGTGAAGGGTTGGTCGACCGGAATCGGAAGCACGACCCGCGCGAAGCGTGGCGACGACGGAGATGGCGTGGGATCGGGCCGCATGCGCGGCAGTATATCACCGTTGCTGCAAGCTGCGGCCGATGCGATCGTCCCTCTCCGCTCATGCTGCAGCGCGAGAAACCGCAGTATGGTATCGCATTCGCGCTGCAGAAATCGCGTCGAGGGATCGATCGCATCGACCTTCACCTCGTGGCGTCCCCCGGCGGGTGGCGCTCGTGGGGCCCCCGCCGCGCCAGGCGGCGGGGTGACGAGTGACAGGACCCGCCGGGCAGCGTTTGCGCGCGTTCACTACTTCCGGCAACCCAGGATCTCCTGGATGCGCTCGATCAGACGGCTGGGACTGAACGGTTTGACGATGTAGTCCACCGCTCCCACTTCGTAGCCCAAGCGCTTGTCGAGGTCACGACCCTTTGCGGTCAGCAACACCACCGGGATGTTCTTCGTGTCCGGATCGCGCTTCAGTCGGCGACACGTTTCGTAGCCGTCGAGGACCGGCATCATGACGTCCAGGACGACGAGGTTCGGCCTTTCCTGCTTCGCCTTCTCGATCGCCAGCTCGCCGTTGTTCGCGGTGATCACTTCGAATCCCTCCGCGCCCAAGCTGAAATCGAGAATGTGCAGGATGTACACCTCGTCGTCGACCACCAGAATCTTACCCAGCGCCATGTCAGTCCTCCTTAAATAGACCCTGCTGCAGCATCGACGGGTCGAGTTCCCGTCGCGAATCGACGGAAGCGCCCGGCGTGCGGAAGCCATCGGCGTGCCGCATGACCGCTTCGACGAACGCGTCGACCACCGTGGGGTCGAACAGCGTCCCGGCGCGATGCTTGAGTACCTGAACCGCCTCGTCCAAACTGTATTGCTTCTGATACGGACGGTGCGAAATCAGCGCGCGGAACGTGTCCGCGACACGGATGATGCGCGCGTCCAAGGGAATCTCTTCGCCCGACAGCTTGCCGGGATACCCGGAGCCGTCGAAGTTCTCGTGGTGATAGAGCACCGCGTCGCGTACGCGTGGGATGCACTCGATCGGCTTGAGCATGTCCGTGCCGACGATGGTGTGCTGCTCCACGTCGAAGCGGTCCTGGTTCGTCAGCTCGCGCGGCTGCTTGATGATGTTGCTGCCGACCTTGGCCAAGCCGAGGTCATAGACGTTGAATACGTAGCGCAAGGTCGCGTTTTCTTCCGGGCTCATGCCCAGCTTGTCCGCCACCTCGCGCAGGACGTTCGACATCGCATCGACGTTTTGCGTGTCGATGTAGCGCTTGGCATCCAAGATGGACTTGAACGTGGTGCGTACGTCCTCGAACTCGCGCGACTTCTCCTTGAAGTGCGACAGCGCGTCCATGGCGAGCACCACGCGGTCGGCGAACAGCTCCAGCAGCGCGTGGTCGGCTTCGTCCAGGTGGTCGCGCCCGACCGGATCGGTGACGTTGATCACGCCCAGCACGCGCCCGTCCTTGCGCAGCGGCACCGACAGGAACGAATTCGACTCGTAGCGACGTCCCGGTCCGCCGGGCTGGAACTTCCGCTCGCTCTCAACGTCGCGCACGAGGAACGCGTTGTTTTCGCTCGCGACCTTGCCGCAGACGGATTCGCCCATCTTCACGCGCGCGTGCTCGACCACGTCTTCGTCGAGGC
>Ga0105092_10002210_pt1 | contig 10414 bp, 7 predicted proteins | sample PPLLak2March2015_FD_87021 | JGI IMG/M metagenome (GOLD analysis project Ga0105092, IMG submission 87021) | Freshwater sediment microbial communities from Prairie Pothole Lake near Jamestown, North Dakota, USA - PPLs Lake P7 Core (1) Depth... | ecosystem: Environmental > Aquatic > Freshwater >...
CCGGTCGCGCGCGAAGCGGTGGAGCCGCCGCCTATATCTGATCCATCGTGAAGCGGAACGACTCATCGATGCGCTGAATCCTCTTCGCAAGATCCCGCAACTGGCCCTTGAGCACTTCGCTCTTGGTCTTCATATACTCCGAATACAAGTCGAGAAACTGGTCCTGGAGCGCCCTCAGCTCGCGGTCGGCTTCCACGCGGTCGATGGCTCGCTCGAGGTGGTACACGTCGCCCGACGAGAGGCGCTCGAGAATATTGAAGTACTCTCCGCGCATGTAGCTCAAGATGTCGACGTACTGCTCGAACCCGCGCGATAGCTTTTCCAGCACCTCGCTGATCGCGGTGGCCTTGCGAAACATCGACTGGCTGTACGAGTAGGCAAACTGGTAGTACGCCTTCGCGCGCCCCACGTAGACCTCTTCATTGTCCTTCATGAAGGCGTCCTTGGCGCCCGGCCGCGACCCGTCGGGGTTGCGAAATATCCCGATCGAGATCAGCAGGAAATCCGCATTGGTCTTGTAGATGGTGTACTTCAAACGGACGTCGGGAGAATTGCGCACCTTCTCGAACAAGTCGCTGTCGTAGGGCGAGAGGTATTTGCGCGTGCGCTCGTGGAAGTCCGGATTCATGAACGACGTCAACAGGTTCGCGAGGTAGACATTGACGTCTTCGTCGTAATAGGTCTGGTTGGATGGATTGCCCGATTCGAGGCGGCTGTAGAGCAGGCAGTTCATCATGAAGAAGAACGTGGGCTCGAGCTCCCGCTTCCCCGCGGGGCCGAGCGTGATGTGATTCCCGCCTTCCATGTTTTGGTTCGCTGCCGTCCCTTCGTTGTCGAACCTTCGAAACCGCGTGAGCCGCTCGCAGCGGCTGCGGGGTGGCTGCAAGGCGCATGCCGAAGGAAACATATGCGGGCGCCGTGCCGAAACACAGTGCGGGTTACCTAAACTTGCCCAGTCGGGTTACAACACATTGTATCATTGACACTTATCAAGCGCCCGCGCTTCCGTGCGTCGCGAACGATTCGCGCTTCGGGAGGCGTGACACTTGCGCTATAATCACCGTGCAACGTCGTGTGTCGTCAGTCTAACTCGTTTTGTTGCAACAGGATGACGACGACCGACGGTGTGGGGCGAAACGCCGCAAGGCCGCACCCCGCGTTCGAATAGGGGGATTCATGGTCAAGATCGGCTACCTGCAGTTGCGTCCGCAATTCGGTCGGATCAAGGAAAACGTGCGCGCGGCCAAGTCGATGCTCGTCGGCGTCACCGACGCCACCGTCGTCCTGCCCGAGCTCTTCAACACCGGCTACGTGTTCCGCAACATGGAAGAGGTGCACGAGCTGGCGGAATCCGCGGCCAACGGCTTCACCGTGGTCGAACTCAAGAAAGTCGCCCTGGCGCAGCAGTTGAACCTCGTCTTCGGCATGGTGGAGGCGAAGAATCGCAAGTACTACAACTCCTCGGTGCTGATCACCTCCAAGGGCAAGATCCACGTCTATCAAAAGGCCCACCTGTTCGACCGCGAGAAGCTGTTCTTTCAACCCGGAACGGGATCGTTCAAGGCGTATCCCGTCGACGGGGCCAAGATCGGTATGATGATTTGCTTCGACTGGTTCTTTCCGGAAGTCACGCGCATCCTCGCTCTCGACGGCGCGCAAGTGATTTGTCAGCCCGCGAATCTCGTGCTGCCGTGGTGTCAGGACGCGATGCGCACGCGTTCGATCGAGAACCGCGTATTTTCCGTGACGGCCAATCGCATCGGGGTGGAGAAGCGCGGCAACATCTCGCTCACGTTCACGGGGAAGAGTCAAATCGTGTCGCCCAAGGGCGACGTGCTCGCGAGTGCGAGCGAGCGCAGCGAAACGTTGAAGGTCGTCGAAGTGGACGTCGCGGAAGCGCTCGACAAGCACGTGACGCCGAACAACGATCTTTTCCGCGACCGTAAGGTGAACCTCTACAAGCCTCTCCTGCGCAAGGTCGTTTAGTCCCGAAAAAGCACTACGGGGGTACGCGCGGGCGTGCAAACTGCATGCGAACGGGTCGTCCGCCGGTCCCTGTTCGCCTCTCTATTCCCTTCCGGAATCTAGCGTTAGCCACCATTGCCGGCCTCGTCCGCGTGCCCTTCGCTGGCATGCTCCTTGCGTGACGGGCACGAGCACAACGCGCTCGCGTCCCAACACGACCGGCACCGCCGAAACGCCGGCGCCCAACGAAGGAGTTCCAACGTGGATCGCAAGAAGTCTCCGGCATTGACGTCGCCCGGGAAGGTCGGCCTGCTCGTCGCCCTTCTGTTGGTTGTGACTGGCCTCGGCGTCAGCTACTTCATCACTGGGACGTTCGGCCTGCAGTGGAACTGGATCGACTTGGGCGGTGCGTCGCCGACGCAGTGGAAGTTCCACCTCGGCTCTTTCCTCGAGGAAATGGTACCGCTCATCGCGCTGGTGGCACTGCTCGCATTCGCGTCCTACGTTCTCGTGGCGGGCGCGGTGCGCCGCTACCAGGGTTCGGTCAGCAGCGGCGCCGAATACCGCGAGTTCTTGCGTTCCTTCAAGACCCTCGAAGACTTCGATGACGAACGCCGCATGGACGAACTCAAGCAACACCCCGAGCTGCGCGAGTTCGTGATGGGCTTCAAGAACCGTTTCGCCGCGCGCGAGCGGCAGCTGGAAGAGCGCGAAAAACGACAGGCAGGCGCCGGTTCCGCGCGCGGATCGTCGTCGGGCGAGCGCGGCAACGTAAACTTCTCTGCCGAGAGCACCGTCCTCTTGAACGCGATCGTGGACTCCAAGAACGGCTTCGCCGACGCGTTGACACTCACGATTCCGGAACTCAAACAGATCGAACGCGCGCTGCGCGAGCGCCTCGCCCCGCGCATGACGTCCGAGGAACCCGACGCCAAGCGCGAGATGGAATCGCTCAAGTCCAGCGTCGACGCAACACTCTCCGCGGTGCGGAACGCCTCGGCGGCGGCGCGGCGCGACGCGGGCTCGTGCGTTAACGGCGTGCAGGAGATCGAGGCGCAGCTAGCGTCCCTCAAGCAAGCCATCGACGCTCTCGCGGTCCCCGCGACGGCGGCCAACGGCGTCGCGGCTGCGGCCAAGCGCGTCGACGCGGTGGCGGAGTCGCTCTCGCAACTCGGCGAAGAGGCCAAGCGCGTTGCCATCGCGGCGGCGCTGTCGGCGAGCGGCGGCGGAGACGGTGACTCGATCAAGGTGGCCGACGAAGTGCGCGCGATCGCAACACGCTTCAACGGCGTCGCCCAACAGTGGAAAGAGGCGAGCCCGGCCATTCGCAGCGCGATCGAGACCATCGCGAGCAGCACCGTCGGTGCGGAGAAGCGCCGCGCAGCGGCCGGCAAGGCGCTGGAGGCCGCCGTCACGAAGACCCGACTGTGGGGCGAACGCGTGGTGGCGCTGGCCGAAGCGGTCAACGGACTCGATCGTGCGGCGGGCGGCGCCGCCAAGCCGGTCAAGGCGGCGGCACCGGCGGCACCCGCCGCGCCCGCGGCTCCCGAGGCTCCCGAGGGCGAAGAGTGGGGCAATCTCAACGCGAGCCTCGAGGACATCGGGAGCGAAACGGAGACCGCCGACGGACGCCAAGCGGCCCACACGTTTGTCGAGCCTGCGAACGCGGACGAAGACTTCGTGCCGCAGCGCGCAGCGAATGTGTTCGATGACCAGGGCGAGGATGCTCCTTTCACCGACATCCCGGGATTCGAGAAGGACCGTCGTCTTTTCGCGGACGAGTCCGGCCGTCCGGCGCGTCACACCGACCACGACGCCGACCCCCGCTTCGTGGTCGAACGCGAGGCCGGCGGCGAGTGGGATCTGGCCCGCGGGACCCAGGCGGCCGAAACCGAAGCGACGGTGGGCAAGCCGCAATCCGCACCGCGTCCCACCCAGAGCGCGCCGGCGGCACCTGCCGCACCGGCACATGCCGCTCCCACCGCGGAGGACGACGGCTTCCTCACCGGCCCAGGCGCCAAGGGCGGATCGACCGCCAAGCCGGCGAAGCCTGCGCCGCCTGCGACGAAGGAAATCAAGCCGTCTCGTCGCATCAAGATCGACGACGCGGCCCCGGTCGCGGCGACGGCGGCGGGCCCCGACGCAGATGCGGTCGACCTCTACGCGCTGGGTGCGGTCGACTGGACCGCGGCGCACGCGTAGACACCCAGCCGGGGAAGACAGATTCACACATGGACAGTCGCGCCCTCTTTGCACGTCAGGTTCGTTCGCAGTGCGAGACGCTGTGCGAGCTCCTGGCGTGCACCGCGGGCAGCCTCGTCCCCGAGCCCACGCTAGAGCGCTGCAAGGTCAGCATCCGCATGCTGGCGGGCACCATGCTGGTCGTCGACTTCGACGACTGGGGTCGCCTGCTGAAGTCGGTCGATTCCCTCCTCGCCGTCATCGGTCAACGCAAGATCCCCTGGGACGAGCGCCTCGCGCAGGTGGTGTTCGAACTCATCGAGAAGGAAGAGCTGCTCGCTTCGTGCCACGAAAAGAATGGAGAAGAAGGCTGTCGCAACGCCGTCTCCACCCAAGAAGTCGAAGCGTTGATTACCGAGGTCGACGCGCTGAAAGACGAATGCTCGCGCGCAGAGCCCGCCCCCGTCCCGGTGGCCGAGGTCGGCGTCGAAGTGGAGCGCATGGGGCGCGCGGCGACGGAGCTCGGTGCTGCGTGTGAGCGCGGGCGCGCGACAGTCGCATCCGGTGAATGGCAGACGCGCACAGCGGACGCGAGCGTCGTCGAAGCGCTGCGACGCGCGCTCGGGACGATTGAGTTCTACGCCCAGGCCATGGACCGCATGGTGGCGTCGGTCGAAAAAGACGTGGCGGCGCCCAAGTGCGACTTGGTGCCGATCGAAACGGCGCTGGGGGACTTCGCGAACGAGCTCGTGCGCGAGACGGGCCGCGAGCTGGAGATTCGCGTGCAGGCCGACGGGCTCGAGATCGAGCCGGCGCTCATGCCGGCGGCGTACTGGATTCTGCACGCCATGGTGGCCGACGTGTTCGAGCGATGCGACGAAACCCGGATCGAGATCGACATCGACATCAGCGACAAGAACGGCGCTCTCCATTGCCGCGTGCGCGACAACGGCGAGAATTTCCTGTCCGACTCGCGACTGGACCACGAAGACCAGGTGGCGTTCTACCCCGGGTTACGACACGTCGTGCGCACCTTGAAGGAGCACCACGGGACGTTGTCGGTCGAACCGGGAGGCGGGCGCGAAGCGCGTTTCGCGTTCACCCTGCCGAGCACCACGGTGGCGGAACCGCTGTTGGTGTGGGAGCGCGCCGGGCACACCTTTGCCGCGCGCTCTGCCCAGGTGGTGGACGTGGTATCCGCGTCGGCCAACCTTCGACGCGCGGGGTCATACGGCGAGCACCTCATGATCGACGGTCGCCGCGTGCCGCTGCTCAAATTGGACCTGTTGTTTCCGGACGCACCGGTAGGGAATTCGCACATCGTTGTGCTCGGCGCCTTGGAGAAGCACGTCGCGTTCTACGCGCCCAGCGAAGGGGTGTTCAAGCTGGGCGTCGTATTGGGCGACTCGATCCCGGTATGGCGCGGAATCCCGCACGACGTCGTGCGTATCGACGGACGCCGCGTTCCCTTGATGGACGCTGACGACATCCTACGCGGCTATCTCTCCATTACGGGGACGCTGAACAGCGAAGCGTCGGCGTCCGATTCGGCGGAATCGCGCCGGGGCGAGCGCGAGGTTCACTACGACGTCGACGAGCGCGACGCGGCACCGGAGGCGTCGGCCGAAAGCGATCCCGTCGCAGGCGACCCGGAGGTCCTGGTTATCGAACAAAGCGAATCGACCCGCAACACGCTCACCGATATCCTGGCGCGCCAGCGGATTCGCGCGTTGTTTGCGGGTGACGTCGAAGAAGCGCTGGGGCTGATTCGTTCCGGTTCGCCGCGGGTAATTATTTCCGAGTTCCGTATCCCGACCATGGCCGCCAAGAAAATCGTCGATTCGTTGCGCCAGCAAGGCCGAGCGATCCCGGTCCTGGTCACGACGTCGCAGTCGGGCAAAACCGCCGACCTGTTGGTCGAAAAACTGGGGGCGTCGGGATACCTGAGCAAGCCCCTGTCGGCGACACAGGTGGCATCGCAGTTGTCGACGTTCCTTAGCGTGGTGAGCTAGACGCCGCGGGGACGCGTCGTCCGTTGGATTTGCGTTTGACGGCGCCGCACGGTGCAAAGTGCCCGTCCGGACGCGGAGAAATTGACCTCGAAGCAGCGTAACCGCTTGAGAAATAAAGCGGATGTCTTTGGTACGCTTCGTGCTTTGAGTGGGTCTACTTGGGTGGGAACTCAGGCTCAACAAGAAGGATGGGCGCAAGATGAGCAAGTGGAGAGACACCGACTACTCGAGCATCGTGATCGGCGGCGCCGAGGACCAGGACGTCGTCATGACGTCGGTCGAGGCCGCCGAGTATCTCAAGATGCACGTGAAGACTGTCTGCCGTCTCGCGAAGGAACGCAAGATCCCAGCGAAGAAGGTCGGCAGCGAGTGGAGATTCCTGAAGAGCGTACTCGACAAGTGGTTGGCGCAAGAGGTCGTTTAACGGCCGGACCACAGCGTTTCTCCCTGCCGCGTCGCATCGCCGTGTTCGCCGGGAGTACACATGCCGCCGAAGACCACGATCGAGAAGCTCTCGTCGTCCTCCCCGGACGTCACGGTATTCAAGATCACGGGCACTCTGGGCTTCCATGAAAAGGACGTTCTCGAGCGACTCTTCAACGAGTGCACTCGACGCGGGCTTGCCCGCGTTCTTTTTGAGGTCTCGGAGCTCGAGTCCTTGGGGGGCGGCTGCGCCCGCATTATCCGCGACGAATCGGCGCGCGGCCGCATCGCCATTGGACTGGTGGGTGCGACCAAGACCGTCCTCAAGTTCCTGAAGAATGAAGACGCGCCCCGCGTCGTCATCGCCGAAAAAATCGACGACGCCATTCCGCTGATCAAGGCCAGGGTCCTGGTAGACGCGGCCCAGCCCAGCACCGAAGTCGACACCGACGACGCACTCTTGAGCACGGAGTCGTTGGAGGAGATCTTGAAGTTGGGCGACGTCTCCGCCGACGAAGAGGACGCCGACGAGGATCTGGGTCCTGCGTCGTCCCGGAAAGCAGCGGGCAAGGAAAGCGAAAAGGCCGCGCCGCGCGCGGCCGAAACGCCCGCGCAAGATGCCGGCGACCCCAAGCAGCTCCAGAAGCGCATCGTCCAGTACAACACGCTCTTCTCCATCAACTCGGACTTCTACCGCTTTCAAGACCGCAAGAACCTGCTGGATGCGTTTCTCCTGACCACCATCGCGCAGGTCGGCGTCGAAAGCGCGGTGTTCCTCGAAAGCAACAAGGGCTATTTCGTTCCCGTGGCGATGAAGGGCATTGAAGCCGGCGAGCTGCGCGGCTTCGCGCTGTCCGCAGCACAGCTGTGCTTGCCCAAGCTCGTCGCTGCGGCGGGCGTGATGGCGGTGGAAAAGTCCCCCTTCGGCGACGACGTCAAGGCGCCGCTCATGGCGCTCGGGTGTACGTATGTGGCGCCGTTCGTGGTCCAGGGAGAAGTGCGCGGGGTGGTGCTCCTGGGCAAGCCGATCAAGAAGGACCTCGACGCGACCACCATGGACTTCATGAAGATCCTGATCAATCAGGCGGCCATCGCCTACGAAAGCCTGGCGCGTTTCGAGGAAGAGAACGAGCGCACGCTCGGCGTGGTGCAGACGCTGATCTCCCTGATCGAAGAAAACACGCTCGCGCGCGGCAACACGAACCTGGTGACGCACTACGTGTACGCGGTGGCGAAGCGCATGGACTATCCCGACGAGCACGTCCGCGACCTGATGTACGGTACGGTGCTGCGTGACATCGGCATGATCAAGGTGAGCGACCTCATCGTGCGCAGCCCGCGCGAGCTCATGCCGGAAGAATGGGAGATCATCAAGCGCCATCCAACCGACGGCGCGCGCATGCTCAAGGACATGAAGTTTTCCGACCACGCGGTCAACGTGGTGCAGAACCACCACGAGCGCTTCAACGGCGAGGGCTACCCGCGCGGCGTGCAGGGGCAAGACTTGCCCTTGGGCGCGCGTATCGTCTCCGTGGTCGAAAGCTACGCGGCCATGCTGCAGGTGCGGCCGACGCGCCCAGCGCTTTCGCGCGAGCAGGCGCTGAACAGGCTCAAGGAAAACTGGGGCATGCGCTACGACCCGGAAGTGGTTCGGCGCTTCGTCGAAATCGTCGAGGAAGAGATTCGTGCGGGAATCGATTCCAGCGACCAGCGCTTTGCGCTGTTCAGCGTATAGTGACTTCAGCGGGGAGAAATCAAGCAGATGAGCGCCAGTATCCTATTGGTGGACGACGATCCTAAGGTCCTCGAGATCCTTTCCGTATCGCTCGAGCGCCGCGGCTACCGCGTCGCGACGGCGTCGACGGGAACCGGCGCCATCGAGAAGACCTCGGCCTCGGCGCCGGAGTTGATCATTCTCGATCTCGCGTTGTCCGACATGACCGGATACCGCGTCCTCGAACACGTCCGCGGCACCCACGGCGACGACCCGGCCGTGCTATTCCTTTCCGCCGAGAGCGGCGTCGACGCCCGCCTGCAGGCGCTCGACGGCGGCGCCGACGACTTTCTGGTCAAGCCCGTGTCGCTGCGCGAGCTGCACTCCAAGGTGGACAAGGCATTGCGCCGCAGCACGCGCGTGCGCGCGCTGGGGAACAACACGCGCACGCTGGAGGCGGAGGTCGCGAAGGGCCGCGAGCGCGCGAACCACATGTCGAAGGAGTTCAAGCGCCATCTGCTCTCGATGCGCACGCTGCTCACGATGTCGCACGATTTAAATCGCGCGCTGCAGTCGGAAGACTTGATCAAGATGGCGTCGCTGACGCTCTTGGGCGAACTCAAGGTGTCGAGCATGGCGATGTTCGCGCTCGAGCACGAGACCGACAAAGACTTCACGCTGGTCGGCATGCGGGGATTCGACGCCAAGCGATTCGAAGGGATCTCGGTGGTTCGCAACTCCCCGTTCGTGTCGACGTTGGTCGAGGGAGCTCGGCCACAACAGATCGCGCGCAATCCCGACCAGAGCTGGGTGAAGAAGCTCCCCGACCTGCGCCTGGCGGTCTTCGAGTACGCGGCGCCCATCGCGTTCAAGGGCGAGATCAAGGGCGTCGTGTTCACCGGGCCGAAATTGTCGGGTGTGCCGTACAGCGAGTACGACCTCGACATCATGATGTTCATTGCCAACTCGATTGCGCTGGGGATGGAGAATTCCCACCTCCTGACCCAGCTTCAGACGACGTACGTCTCGACGCTGCGCACGCTCATCTCGATCACCGAGGCGAAGGATCCGTACACGAAGGGGCACACCGAACGCGTCGCGGCGTACTCGATGGCGATCGCGAATCGCCTCTCGTTCAACGAGGAACAGCGGCGCACCGTCATGTTCGGCGCCCTCCTGCACGACATCGGTAAGATGGGCGTGTTGGACGCGATCATGAACAAACCGGGGCCGCTGTCCGAGGACGAGTGGGAACTGATGCGCGCGCATCCCGTGGTGGGGGCGCAAATCGTGGAGAAGATGGAATTCCTGACTGGAACCATCGACATCGTCCGTCACCACCACGAGAGCTGGAACGGCAAAGGATACCCCGACGGGCTCCAGGGCGAAGCGATACCGCTCTTGGCGCGCATCGTCACCGTGGCCGACAGCTTCGACGCCATGACCACGGACCGCCCCTACCGAAAGGCGCTCTCGCTCGACGAAGCGGTGCGCCGCCTCGAGGAGAATTCCGCCATTCAATTCGACGCCGCGCTGGTGAAAGTCTTCGTCAAGTACGTGCGCGAAAAGGGACGCGACCTCGCCCTCGTCGCCGCCAAGGACGCCGTCCCGGTCGCCAAATCGTAAACATCTCGCTCGCTTCACCGTCGATCTGTGAACGCGGTCGACGTCGATCGCGCGTTCCAATCTCATCGGCGCCGACCTGCCGGAGAGCTTTCAACGCCGGCAACTCGTTACGGCGCGCGGCGTCACGCGCGCGTCGATCCATCGCGTCACATTTCGAAAGAGACTGGCATCGCGTTTGCCTTAGGGCACCTCACTCATGATCGACCTGGCGCGCGGTGCCAAGCGGCCTTGTGGTGATGGCGGTAGTGCAGGGGTGAAGGTCGCCAGTACTTCGCGGTGGGTGCGTGACAAGAAAAGAGGGAGCCGGGAGGGGGGCGGTTGGGAGGAGCCGCCTTTCGACCGTGGACTTCGATCGTCGGGCGGCTGAAGCGTCGGCGGAGGGCCGGATTCCTAGCGTGTGCAGCCAGCCACTCGAGGTGGGTGCGCTCACGGGAACCCCATACTCGGGGCTGCCGCCGTCGCCCAAGGAACGCACGACGATCGAAGTCCTTCG
>Ga0105092_10002211_pt1 | contig 10411 bp, 10 predicted proteins | sample PPLLak2March2015_FD_87021 | JGI IMG/M metagenome (GOLD analysis project Ga0105092, IMG submission 87021) | Freshwater sediment microbial communities from Prairie Pothole Lake near Jamestown, North Dakota, USA - PPLs Lake P7 Core (1) Depth... | ecosystem: Environmental > Aquatic > Freshwater >...
ATCTGTTTTGCGCATTCGCCGGAACTTCTGACAAACTGCTTTTCGAGATACTCAATCGCCTTTTCTGTATCCGGCTCTATGGAAAGACGCAGGAAGCCTTCCTCTTCTCCTCTCAGCATAGCCATAATGCGATGAGAGGGACATCGGTTTAGCGGCTCGGAATATTCAAAATAATCTTTGTATTTAATGCCTTCAGCATCCTTGCCCTTTATCAGACGGGAAGCAATCAGGGCATCATTTGAAAACAAACGGCGTATTGAATTACGGGCACGCTGATCCTCATTGATCCATTCGGCAATTATATCCCGTGCACCCTGTAAGGCATCCTCTACCGATTCAACGAGATCATTCAGGAATTTCTCAGCTTCCTGATGAACATCCCTTGCTGCCTGGTTTTTTATTATCGTTGCAAGGGGTTCAAGTCCTTTTTCCCTGGCAGCTGTGGCACGCGTTTTCTTTTTCGGTTTGAATGGAAGATAAAGGTCTTCCAGTTCTGTCATTGTGGCTGCATTTTGGAGTTTTGTCATCAGTTCATCCGTCATAAATCCTTGTTCTTCAATGGATTTTATTACGGCTTCACGCCTGCTGTCCAGTTCAAGATAACGAACATGCTGTTCATGGACCGTTGCAATCTGCATTTCATCCAGACTGCCTGTCATTTCCTTCCTGTACCTGCTAATAAATGGTATGGTAGCTTTCTGATTGAAAAGTGAAAGTGTATTTTCAACCTGCCACGGCTGCAAATGTAAATTTCCGGCGATTAATTTTATGTAGTTTTTTTCCATGCTGAAAGAACAAAATTTGGAACATAAAAGTAGGCAATAGTTATTATATTTGAAATTAATATGGTTCTGCGGTCATACGGTCATACAGTCATGCAGTCGTGGCGGCGGACCCCAGGCAGAGTAATAGATACCATTTTTCAGCAATATATGGAACTTCTGGATCCCAGGGAATACCACAAATTATCTGATCCCATACAAAAGGTTACGATCAATAATCTGTTTGCCCGTTGGGTGATTGAAGGTCATATACCCGGAAAGGTATATGTTGACAACAGGGATCATCCAAACACTTTTTATGTTGTTCATCCTTATGGAATGTCCCTGTTATTTGGAGAATGTTCTTCCGCCAAATTCAACGATCAGTTCAAAGAATACGCATTCAATTTGAACGGAGTTCGGGATAAATCAGAATGGATGCAGGCTTTTCCGGATGACTGGAACTTAGTTTTAAATGCATTATTTAAAGACCACCTGATTAAATCTTCCGATAATCACGGAATCGCAGAATCGGGCAACATTGAGCTCAATACGCGGGTTAATTTTAAGTTCAACCAAAGAAAGTATATTGATAACAGGAAAGAACAACCGCAATCCGATTGCAGGATTTGCAGAACCACCAGGCAGTTATATGAACAAATGAAAGGCAGTGTGGTACCGGCTTTTTTCTGGAGAAATTCGGATCATTTCTTTGAAAATGGAATTGGCTTTAGTTTACTCTATAAGGGGAAATTGGCTACAACGGCATACTCAGCTTTTTTGCTTGAAAAAAAACTGGAACTTGGGATAGAAACAAGGGATGAATTTCGTGGCAGGGGATTTGCCTACCATACCTGTTGCGCCTTAATCAATTATTGTATCGAAACCGGTTTTGAACCTGTGTGGGCATGTAAACAGGAAAACAAGGCTTCGTTAAATCTTGCGCAAAAACTTGGATTTGAACCGGTTGCTGAAATACCTTACTACAGACTGGGAGGATGAATTAGTCGTGCAGTTGTGCAGTCGTGCAGTCATGCGGTTATGCAGTTCCCCCATTCACTCCATCTCTCATCTCCCATCTCTCACAGCTTGTCGCTTTTCTACCAACATTCAACCCCTACAGGGTTGGTTTGGTAGTGGATTGTCATACTCATCTTTCTACCAATAGTCAACCCCTACAGGGTTTATCTCATCTCTCACCTCTCCCTACTCACCTCTCTTATTCACCGATCCTGCACTGGAGGTCCTGATCTCCCTGATCCGGGGTTCTCCCCTGTAGCTTATGTCTCCGGCACTGCTTGACTGGAATGTGGCCTCCTCTGTTACAAATACCCGGGCGCTGCCAGCGCTGGAAACAGAAACATCACCGGATTTTGCTTCCAGATCATAAGCGTTCAGATCTCCGGCGCTGCTCAGGTCAGCTTTCAATATGTTCGTTTTCCCTTTGAGGTTTGCATTCCCTGCACTTGAAATGGATATTTTTATTTCATCGGCCTCAACCTCGAACTTCAGATCTCCGGCACTGCTCATGTCAATATCCAGTTTATCCGCCGTAAAGGGTGTTACTCCGGTAACATCGCCGGCACTTGAAATTTCAATCCTCTCCAGGGTTTTACAGGTAACATATACTTTTTTCGTTTTCGCAAAGCGAATACTCTTTTCAGTAAAAATATGCAACTCGTTGCCACTTACCTCTGTCTTGATCCAATCCTGCAGGTTTTCATCAGCTTCTACTTCCAGCGTACGATTATCTCCCTGGGTAAGGAATACGTCAATTCCGCTTCCCACTTTGAGGCTATTGAAATTTGAAATGTCACGGGTTTGTTTAACCACATTTCCGTTCCCGGTAATTGAATCCTGGATATTTACCACGCATCCCGAGAGGAGCACTGTAATTGTTGCCAGGCTGGCCAGACTAAAGATTTTCATGATTTTGGGTTTTTTCTATTTAAGTAATGTCGCTATTATAAAATGTATGCTGCTTAAAGTACTTCCTTCCTGCGGAAATTGCCAGTCAGTTATCCCATCCGGCTTAGAATTTCAAGCAGGTCAATGCTTTTAAGTATAACCTTCCTGTCATCAATGTCAATTAACCTGTCATTTTTGAATTCAGTAAGGGTTCGGCTTATGCTTTCTTTTGTGGATGAAACCAGGTCAGCCAGTTCCTGCCGCGACAAAGGAAGTGTGAAGTCATTGCTATGATAAACCTCCCTCGAAAAAAACAGTAAAATCTCCGCAATTCGTCCCGGTATTTGTTTTTGCGACAGATTGATCATTTTATCAATAAGCATAATGCCTTCGGTACTAAGCTGTTTGAGAAAATGAAGTCCGTATTTTCCGTTAGAACTGATGATTTCTTTGATTTCAGCCAGGCTGGCATACAATGTCTCTGTCTCTTCCAGGGCTGTGGCGGAATGCTGGTAGCGGTTTCCATAAAATACAGAAATATTGCCAATATAGTTGCCGGGTCCCACTATTCTCAGGATAATTATTTTGTCGGGATCTACCTCCTTATAAAGCTTAACAAGCCCCGAGCAAATGATCATAACATGTGATATGGGCTGGTCCTGCCTGAATATCTGTTCCCCTTTTTTGTGTTTTACCAGAAAACTGTTCTCTTTAATCATTATAACTTGTTCCGGAGAGAGTTCATTATAGGAAGGCCATAGACATTCACTTGAATCCATTACAGGATATGCTTTTATAGATTTAGAAAATTAAAGTTAATATAAAATGGGCGATATGTTGAAATATTGCATATCAATTCTAATCCAGTATCAAATATAAGCCTTATTTTTACCCGGGTTTATATAAGGATCATTTATTTGAAACCAGCTAAAAGATGGATAACACGAAGAAAATACTGATAATTGATGATTCAAATACTGCGCTGGTGCTGATGGAGTATGCTTTAAAAGAAGCCGGTTACATATCTCTTGTGGCATCCAGCGTGAAAGAGGCGACCCATTTGATTGCAAGTCAATTACCCGACCTCATTCTACTGGACCTGAGCATGCCGGAAATCTCCGGATATGATTTTCTGAAAATGAAGGGAGAACTTCATATCGATCATATTCCGATTATCATTGTTTCGGCTTATGATTCTATTGAATCCATCGAATTAACCCGCAATCTGGGTGCCGTTGATTTTATTGCCAAACCCATCCGGCTGGATGCCATGATGGAAAAGATCAAACACTATCTGAAAGGATAGTTTTATGCACTTTTGTTTCCTAAAACGCGTAGCATAAACCGATCTTGGCCAACACGCCAAACCCATTGGTACCTGATATCTCTCCGGTGACCGGATCAGGGGAGGATGGCTTCTTAATGGATCCCAGGTAAACTCCGTAACCTGCTTCGGTTTTGAGACAAAAACCTGCTCCTAAATTGAATCTTGTGCCAATACCCAGGTGATGTTCCATGGAAGTATATGTTACAAGGTCACCGATCTTGTCTTTGTCCATTAACACTTCACGGATCGTGTTTTTCCTGTAAATCAAATCATAGTAGGCATAAGGCGTTACCTTAGAGATCTTATTCCGCTTAAAACTGATCAGCGATCTTTCATGATGAACTGATATACCTGTAATTTTTTTATATTCCGAACAATAATAGATACCGAGACTGATCTGTTTCTTATGGTCGGGTATCACTATAAAGTAAGCCTCTGTTCCGCTGCTGAATCCACTTCCCGTTACGAACTGGGTTAATTCAATACCGTATTGCGTTTTGTGTTTATTATCAGAATCCTGTCCACTAACTGCAGTACTGAAGACTACAAAGAGAATAAGGGTGGGAAGTTTTCTGTCCATGGCATCCGGCTTTGTTACTGATACGGTTTCAGGATCCTGATGTTGTTTGTAATACGATGATATATAGTCGGTTGTTAAATGATATATAGTTGGTTTCGAACTGATATTAGTGTTCGACCGTATTGATATAAGTCAACTATATGAAGACATTCATTTGAACTTCTGATCCATAACTTAACATTCGTTTTTTTTGCTTAATATTAACCTGAACTATAAAATTTCCATTATGAGGCGTAAAGGACTAACAATTAGCGTTATATTAGTTTTGATCTTTGTACTTACAGCGGGAATACTTTGGTTTTCAAGAAAGCATATCTCTGAAAAGCATTTATTAAAAGGTACCGCATTGCTGGAGGATAAAAAATATGCAGAATCATTGGATGAATTTGAAAAAGCATCCGGATGGTATGGCCGGTCTGCCCGTGCTCTTTTGGGAAAGGCCCAGGCGGAATATTTTCTGAACCAGTTTGCTCCATCAGCATTAGATATACATAATGCCCTGTTAATTGACAGTACCCTCACTGATGCCTATTTTTACAGGGGCTTGCTTAACCTGAAGGCAAATGACCAGGAAAGGGCTATAGCTGATTTTTCGAAAGTTATTTCCCTGGATTCGGTGTATGCCCGTGCATATTATCATCGTGGACTTGCCAAAGCGGCGCTTTCCGATTTCACAGGTTCTGTGGCAGATTACAGAAAATCAATGGACCTCGATCAGGGGAATATCGAAGCTTATTTGAAAAGCATCGAGGCCAAATCGGCCGTTGATGATTACAAAGGAGCGATTGCCGATTATGACCGGCTACTCAACGTGGATTTAAATAACGGGGATGCACTGGCCAGCCGCGGTTATTTAAAGCTCAATATAAACGACCTGGATGGGGCGTTAATTGATTTCAATAAGGCACTGGCCCTGAATCCTGATAATATTGACATCATTTATAACCGGGGTTCGGTTTTTGCCCGGAAAGGTGATTTTGCCTCTGCCGTAAAGGATTTTAGCCAGTCAATTGAAAAAAAGCATAAATTATATAAGGCATATTACAACAGGGCATTGTCATACCTGAATCAGGGCAAGCTGAATGAGGCAACCCGTGATTTAAACGAGGTAATAAAAGGGGAGCCTTCCAATGCAGATGCCTATCTGATACAGGGGGTAATTTTTTCGATGAAGAAGGATTATAATGGGGCCATGTCATTTTATGATAAGGCTATTTCTGTTAAACCTGCTTTCGCGGAGGCATATTTTAACAGGGGTGTTTTAAAAGGTAATCAAAACCTTCACGCGCAGGCTGTTCCTGATTACAGCAAAGCAATTGAGCTTCGTGCAAATTATCCTGAAGCATACTTTGAACGTGCTGTGTCTGAACTGAACCTTCAACAAATGAAACCAGCCTGTGAAGATTTGCATAAGGCAAAAGATTTAGGATTTAAAGGGGCTGATGATCTGATAAAAATTCATTGCGAACAATCCGGAAATTCAAAGACCATAACACAAACTGAAAAGAAATGAAAGTATCTGGAAAATATTGGATAACGTTCTGTGTATTGATGAATATCTTATTATCAGGATTTGCTGCTGATACCCTCAAGATTCATCTAACCTATAAGCATCGGCTGGATATTGATGGACGTACCCAGGGCTTTATTACAATCAATCAGAAATTTTATACACCTGACCAGCAGTTGTTTCGTGAGATAAATTACAATGAACAGAATGGACAGATTGAAAATTATACATTCTATTTTTATGCAGATGGCAAATTGTATACGGAAGAATGCTATAACCAGAAAGACAGCCTTATGTATATCCTTAAACATGATTATGATGCGGCAGGCAGGGAAACCGGGATAGTTCGCCTGGCCCCCGGATCCGGCGGAGTGGAATTTGCAGGCAAAACGGTAAATACGTATGATAAAACAGGTAAATTGGGGAAACAAAAAATATATTTCGGAAAGAAAGCGGGTTCTATTAACAGCTTTACATATAATAAGGCTGGTAACCTGCAGGCCGAAAAACGAAAATTTAAGCCTGTTTCAAAACATACCCTGAAAGCAGAGAATCGGGCTTTTTCATATCGTGCTGATAACAAGTTGGATAAGGTTATAGTAACCGGACAGGATGCTTCCGGCGGATCGTTTCAGCGTACCGAGGCATATTCCTATGATGAAGCAGGAAGGGTATCCACCATTTCCATTACGGGAAATGATTTGCCCGACGGCCTTGTAAAAACATATAAATACCTTGTTTCGGGTGCGATGAGCTTGTACGAGGAAAGCAATACGCCCGGTAAATTCAGTTTGATCCTGCAATATGATTATAAGAAGCATTACATGGATCGTGGAACGCAGGTAAGTTATTTTGCCGCCGGTAAGTAACAGTCACCTCCGCTTTGATCGGAAATGGTTTATTAGCAAATGTTAGATAATGAAAGTATTTGAAGCCAGGCAGATACGGGAAATTGACGAGTTTACAATCCTGCATGAACCGGTAACTTCCGTTGATCTGATGGAACGGGCTGCAACGGGTTGTGCAAACTGGATGTCCTCACACTTCCGGCCTCAAGATCATTTTAAAATTTTTGCGGGACCCGGGAACAATGGGGGTGATGGATGGGCTATCGCACGGATCCTGGCAAACCGGGGTTATAACCATATCCGTATCTATTTATTACAGATCAGTAAAATTATTTCATCGGATTCAGTTGTCAACCGGCGTAGACTGGAGGAACAGAATTTAGTGCCTGTTTTTGAAATAAGCAGCGAAGCTGATTTTCCGGTTATTGAACCCCTCGATGTGGTCATTGATGCAATATTCGGATCCGGGCTTTCGCGACCTCTGGAAGGACTTTCCGCTGCCCTGGTAAATCACCTGAATGCTTCGGATTGCGTCAAAATTGCCATCGATATTCCAACCGGGTTACAAACCGATGATCAGGGAACAAACATCGAAAAAGCAATTATCCGGGCTACACATACCCTCACTTTCGAATTTCCGAAGCGATCCTTCTTTTATCCCGAAAATGCCATTTACACGGGTACCTGGCATATCATCTCAATTAGTCTTCATCCGGATATCATCTCGGAACTGGAAACCTCATTTCACTATGTATTAATGGAAGACATACAAGGTTTGTTCCGCAGTCGCAAAAAATTTTCACATAAGGGATTGTTTGGACATGCCCTGCTTATAGCTGGTTCGTATGGTATGGCCGGCGCAGCCATCCTGTCCGCCAGGGCTACCCTCAGGGCCGGAGTGGGATTGCTTACCACACATATTCCGGGTGCAATTTATCCGATCATCCAGGGAACGGTTCCTGAATCCATATTTGAAATTGACAGTAACGAGCAATATTTTTCAGGACTGACCAGCCAAAAGCGTTTTTCTGCCACGGGTATCGGGCCTGGTATCGGAACCATGGATATAAGCATCAAGGGTTTTGAATCACTGCTTAAAGAAGCCGATGGCCCACTTGTGATCGATGCTGATGCCCTGAATATCCTTTCAGGTAAGCCTGCATTGTGTAAATTATTACCGGCACAGTCAATTCTTACTCCCCACCCGGGTGAGTTCGATCGACTGGCAGGCAAATCCGGGTCCGGATTCATTCGAAACCAACGGCAGATTGAATTTGCCATGATTTACAATGTGATCTTATTACTGAAAGGTGCCTATACATCCATTGCTATGCCCGATGGGACCTGTTATTTTAACAGCACGGGTAATCCGGGGATGTCCACGGCCGGAAGCGGTGATGTACTAACCGGCATTATTTTATCGTTATTGGCACAGGGATATCCGCCACCTGATGCAGCTCTGCTGGGCACATTTATTCATGGGCTTTCGGGTGATATTGCCGCCTCACATTTGGGCCAACAGGCTTTGATCGCTACGGATATAATTGACTATTTGGGAAAAGCATTTTTAAAAATTGAAAATCATGACAAGTATGCATAAGGTAAGATTTATAGCTCCCGTTGTTTTGTTGACCCTGGTATTGGCTTGTTCCCCCACAGGAAGGATTTCAGTTACCAATGTCAATGATTCGGGATTCAGGCAACCGGGAATGTTGCTTTATTCACTTCCGCAAACTGTTCTGGATGTAACTGTGGAAGCTGATGAAACAGAGATCCTTCCCGGTCCGTATCATCAATATGCCGCCAAATATCTTGGTATCCGGGATGTTCCGTCTAATCCTGAATATTCGTGGACTATTACCCGGGTTAAGGTGAGCCTCCATACGGAAACAGATCCGGATTATGTATTTGCCGTACAGGGATCTTTTCAGCCGGATGTTTTTCCCGGACTGACGAAGCTGATGCAGGACAGTATGGTCATTGATCTCAGCCGTTTCCCGAATGAATTTGTTACCTATAACAGTGTGCCTGAAAAATCTGCCGAACCTTATTTTACAGATCTTTCCATTAAAAGGAATTATGAAGCTCAAAAAGACATTGAAGCCGCCGGAAAAAGTACACTCAAGGAAAAAAGCCTGGAACAGAAAGCCGAAGAAGCGGCAAACTTTCTGATTAAAGTAAAGAAACGCCGGTTTAAAATGGTTGCAGGAATGAATGATTCCACCCCGCAGGGAGAAGGGATGATTGATGCAATACAGGAGCTGACCCGGGTTGAAGAGGCCTATTTATCGTTGTTCACTGGGAAGAGAACCGTATATCATCATCGGCGCAATTATCATTTTACGCCAAACAACGGGAAAAAAACGGACAGAGTTGTACTTTTCAGATTTTCAGACACGGGAGGATTTCTGGATGCGCAGGAAACAAGTGGCAAACCGGTTTTATTCGATCTGGCCGGTACAAGCAAGATAAAGGGGCTTGAACAGTCTGCCTCATTTGCACGTCTGGATGACAACATGATTTTATACCGGATACCTGACCTTGTAAACGTAAAACTTATATATGGTGAATCTGTCCTTTCGGAAGCGCTGTTACCGGTTTTTCAATCCGGTGCGCTGGTGAGGATGGAACTGCAGCCGGTAAAGTAATGCGGCCCCTTCTTCTTCGCTTAGGATAACCCTTGAGCGTGGTGATGCAAATTTCTATTCTACAAAAATCAACATATATTTATTTTCGTATATTTGGCCACTATTTTAGTGCCGTTTTCTTACGGAATCAAATTAATTATATTCTTAGGGTATGAGCAGTGAATCACTAGTGCTATTTTTTATCATAGGCATTGTGCTCGTGGGTGGTGCCGTTGTTTTTTCCGGTTTTATTGCCCCATCGTCAATAAATCCGGCAAAATCGGAACCCTATGAGTGCGGAATTCCCGTACAGAGTCCTGCCTGGATACAGTTTAATGTTGGCTATTATCTATTTGCCATCATTTACCTTGTATTTGATGTTGAAACTGTATTTGTGTTTCCCTGGGCTGTAGTGATGCATGGTATCGGTATGCGTGCCTTTGTTGAAATATTGATATTCTTTGTTATTCTTGGGCTTGGACTGCTCTATGCCTGGCGTAAAAATGCACTCAGATGGGTTTAAAGATAAAATCAATGGAATATGAGGATTTCAAGGACAATGAAACCCTCGAGCTGCTGAAAAAATCAGGTGGCAATATATTACTGAGCACAATTGACAACATCATAAATTGGGGCCGTTCAAATTCGATCTGGCCGCTTACCTTCGCAACCAGTTGCTGTGGCATTGAGATGATGGCGGCAGGAGCTCCCCGGCATGACTTTGCGCGTTTTGGCGTAGAGGTGTACAGGGCTTCTCCCCGGCAGGCAGATGTAATTGTAGTGGCGGGTACTATAGTTCATAAAATGGCACCTGTTTTAAAACGCCTGTATGAACAAATGCCCGACCCAA